>Ga0209296_1000184_pt1 | contig 55375 bp, 46 predicted proteins | sample S_130206_EF_Meta_FD_187319 | JGI IMG/M metagenome (GOLD analysis project Ga0209296, IMG submission 187319) | Freshwater microbial communities from Lake Simoncouche, Canada to study carbon cycling - S_130206_EF_MetaG (SPAdes) (version 2) | ecosystem: Environmental > Aquatic > Freshwater > Lake ...
TATACGCATCGTCATTGCTTGTGCCGACGATTCAACCCAGCATACTAATCAGTGCGACGGATTGCAATGAATCGTGCAACAAAATAGATAAATGTTATTGGTACGAAAGTCTGCAAACAGATGATTTGTGTGTTGAGAATAACAACGAGTATTGTTGTTCTCAAAATAGAGAAGATTGTTGCATGACAAATAAAACAGGCGCGTACATAGTATTTGGATGTATTGCGGGCATAATAGTAATGATAATAGCCGCATATTATTGGTATTATGTAAAGAAACCACAACGCAAAATAGTGCCTACAAAAGAACCAGCATTTGTATAGGAATGAGAAGTTTGCCGCGTAAGAAAAATACAAAATCAAAACCAAACCCAAAACCCAAACCCAAACACACAATATTTATAAATTCACCATAATGGTCTTCTTTCGGATTTTTTTATTTTTATTTTTAGTAGATAGCATGGTCGGGTCTTGAAGTTTGATGCCGACTTGTTTAAATTCATCCAACAATATTTTTTTTAGAAACTCATAAATTACCATAAGAACGGGTTCTTGGCACTTGCCAACGATCAAGACGCTGCCTGTGCGAAATATCATAAACGAGACATCAACTATATTAACCGCGGTCTGCAGGTCTAATGTGCTCAACCGACTGCCATTATGTTCTGCATCCAAGGGGTTATAATAAAACTTGCACTGAATGCCAGGATAGGAGCAAGGGTCATAAATGCACTGAATATTATATTTCGTCTTGAGGATATCAAAGAGCGCCTCGCGATTGATAAAGAATCCGCAATTAAAATTGGAGTTGATTAGAACAGTTTCCGTCGTATTGGGTAAATATTCTAATTTTTCAGGTACAAATGGTTGCAGAATGTCAATGACCATGTCCAAGATTTGAAGAAACGATTCTTCGGTTTGAATGCCAGGAATCTCCAACTTACCAGTATTAAACACCTTCACATGAAACTCTTTAAATTTGCCCAAGTATTTCATCCGCAAAATCATAACAAAACAATTGTAGAACGCACTCTTCTTTTTGCAACGATAACTCATCAAATCCTTCTGAGAAATGCCAATGCTTACTTTACGAATATCCTTGAACTTGATTCGTCCAGTGGGATTATTAATGCTTGTAATGACATTTTCCTCAACGCATACTTCGTCCTGCAAACGTGTTTGAATCAACTCCAACTCTTCAGGATACAATGAGTTGAACTTCATTTGTTTCTTGACAACCCCAGCCCGCGTTTCGGCATAGGGCATGATGGGAATTTGCCAAAATACTTGTTTCAAATCAATCGGGTGATTTAAATAGGATATATTTGTTTTTGTGGAAATATATATGTCAGAAGCTTTAGGACATGTTTCGTGCAAGATGTCCGCGCTAATCATATGTGTATTTTCCGTTGCATCCGTGGTGTCATCCTCCTCGTCGTCCTCCACGCATGATATAAAATTTTCCCATTCGTCGTCAATATTCAGCGACATCGGATATAACTATAAATTACCTTTAAATTCTTTAAGTCATTTTCTTTTCAATTGTTTATTTTAATCCGCCCCGCCCCCAAATTATTTTGTGTGTAGATATTAAAATGCTGGCGTCTCAAAGCAGTGTCGCGATTCCGATTCCTCTTAGCAGTCCTACTAAAAAAACGGAATGTGTGTATAATTTCTTCGACCCGTCAAAGGCATCTCCGCCTAACGAATTCTTACGCAAACTTCAGGTTAGACTTGAAACATTTGATGTGGGGGTTGTTAAAAAACCGCTTAAACGCAACAAAGAATAAGTCAGATGACCTTTGTAATCTTGAAAGTGTATAGTATTTTCAACGAAGTTTAGGAATTCCGAGGTGATAGTATTTTTGTAATTTCGAATGATATAATTCAAGAAATCTGTTATTATATTTTTTTTGTCCACGTTGTATGTCCTGCTCAAGTGTAGCACGTAATTTACAACGACCTCTATTTTAGACGTTTTTATTTTCTCTATCAGCGTCTCCCACACGTCCTTGTCAATGATGTGATAATGCGTATCTAATATATCCTGATTGGATTGCATAAAATTAACCATGCTGCGAATGTCCGATTTATACAATTGTTGCACACAATGCAAGATATCTTCGCTCATGTTGAGCTTTTCGCAAACGGAGATTTTATTCAAAAATACGATAATATCCTCCTTGGGCAACTGATTAAATCGGAGTTTGAGGAACTCGTTCTGAAGTCCAATATCTATTTTGCTAATGTAGTTGCAAATCAAACAAAATCGAACATTGTCTGAATAACTTTGCAATAAATAGCGCAAGGCTTGTTGGGCGTTTTTTGTCATGTAATCTACTTCGTCCAAGACGACGAATTTCATTCCCTCGTTAAAAAGCGGTTTTGATGTGACAAACGCGTTTATTTGGTTGCGGATTACATCGATGCCTCTCTCATCTGACGCGTTTAGATGAATCATTAGACCCGCGTCCTTATTATTTAACTTGGTTTGGTATGCGTTTATTAAATTGATAATAGTGGTTGTTTTGCCTGTGCCCGGCGGTCCATAAAAAAGTAAGTTCGGAAAATAAGAAGTTTCAATGATATTATTTAGAATCTTCTTGTTTAGCGGGTCTAGCACTATATCGTGGAATTGTGTCGGTCTGTGTTTTTCTACAAACGGACAATAGGTATTCATTGTACTTACTTAGCTAATATGCATCATTAATTTTAAGTGGTCTTTTTTACATATTTTTATTTTCCTTGAAACACGTTTTATTTTATAAAATAATTGAACGTGTAAATATATATTATGCAATATAACATCCTCCCACCTAGCCAATCTACTCAGACTACCATGTCCCGCGCATATTTGGAAATCATTGTTGGTCCCATGTTTTCGGGCAAAACCAGCAAATTGGCCGAAATATATAAACAATGCATGTTTTGTAGTATACCCGTCGCCGTTATCAATTATGCGTTAGATACGCGTTATCATGATACTATGTTGAGTACACATGACAAACATATGATCCCCTGCATTCAAACCATGTCGCTTGCTCCTATGTGGGAATCCAACACCCAAGTGCACTCGGCAGATGTCATATTAATCAATGAAGGGCAATTCTTTGACGACTTGTACCCCGTGGTTGAATCCATGTTAAACGCCGGCAAAAAAATATATATCTCTGGTTTAGATGGCGATTTCCAGCGCAAAAAGTTCGGGCAGATTCTGGATTTAATTCCCTTGTGCGACAAAGTGACAAAGCTAACTAGTCTTTGCAGTATATGTAAAACTGGCGAGCCTGGAATCTTCTCTATGCGTCTTACAAGTGAAACACAGCAAACCTTGATTGGCTCTGATAATTATGCACCCGTTTGCCGAAATTGCTACAAGTCAACTTAAATAGACCCGACGCCTAAAGTAATTATATAAACAATTTAAATTGAAGCCTTTATATCTTCTTATATGACCGATACAAATAGCACTAAACCAAAGAGAGGCAGAAAACCAAAGGCGTTAACTAATCCTCCGCCTGAAATCGTATTGGTGAATGAAGAAATCTCCACAACTCCTCCTCCACCTGTAGAAAAAATAACCATTCTTGTTTCAGAACAAGTCGAGACAACTGAAGACGCGGATGCTGCCGACGCCGAAGCAGCCGAGGCTGGTGCTGGCGCAGATACTAAACCCCTACCAAAAAAACGTGGACGCAAGCCCAAGGGCGGTAAAATCGTCCAACCTGTTGTGCCCGTTGTTGCCTTTGAGGCAGCAAAAGAAAATATTATTTTACATCTTAAGTGTTCTTTGAAGGATTTGAATATTAAACAAAATGAAGATATTGAGTCATACAATTTTTCTTCTGAAATCGTCTATGAGCCGATTCATCAAGATACATCTCATATCTATGTAAACCACGCAAACGCATATGATGAACTTTCGTATGGCGGAACTGAACTAGAGCCGTCGCATATCACACCTGGTGAAAAGGACGTTGAAACAAAAGAAATTTGGAAAAAACTAAAGCAGCTTGAACATAGCTTGCATTTGAACAATATTAATGATAAAAAATCAGCCTGCTTTTGGTGCACGCATGATTTTGACAATCCACCCGTGTATATTCCCAAGTATTTTTTAAATGAATCGTATCACGTGTATGGTTGCTTTTGTAGCCCTGAATGCAGTGTCGCACATTTAATGGAGGAAAATATTGATAGCTCAACAAAATTTGAGCGGTATCATTTGTTGAATCATATTTACACAAAAATTTATGATTACAAGAAGAACATTAAGCCTGCCCCTAACCCATACTACATGCTTGAAAAGTATTACGGCAACCTTTCCATACAAGAATATAGGACGCTTTTGAGCAATGAGCGGCTGTTTTTGATCGTAGACAAGCCTTTAACACGAATCATGCCCGAATTGCATCAAGATAACGAAGACTATATCATTAACAATAAGATTATTCCGACAAATAATCAAGGTATTAAAAAGAAGCTTCAGCGAAAAACGCCGGTCAAGACGAATATTTTCAATGAGAAATTCGGACAAAATGCCGAGTAGTTGCGTAGCTTCTTCTATGGCCTAAAGAATACATACAAATCTGAAACCCATATTTGTATGTATAAATCATGCATTTACTGGATTTGTTCCGGTAAAGCGACTGCACCCAACTGAGTTCTAAGCTCACGATATATTTGCTGATTCAAGGATACTTGTGTTGGTGCCTTTTTTTCAGTGATTCCCATATACGCTCTAATACATTTAATAGCGTCGTAATTATGAGCTGTTAACTTCTCTCTCGCCGCCTCTTGGGTATAGTCTGTTTGTCTCATGACTAGTTGTATTCTCTCTTCAAGATCTTCATTACTAACAAATGCGATTTTACTATCCTTGTCCATTATACATGGCTTGATATTTTAAAAGGGGTGGGCTACCGCAAAATAGTTCGGCGCTAAAATATTGTGTAAACTATATAAAAACATGCTTGTAGTATTCTGTAGACATGGCTACTCAAGTATTGCCGATTGATTCATTAATGAAAGAGGTATCCGCGTTGATTGAACGTGAGTTATACCAAATGCTAGATAAATACATGAAGAATTACAAAAAGTATAAAAAGACTTATAAACATATTATGAAGCTTCCCGCTATTCGTAAATTGAAAGAGTATAAAAAGACGAAAGAGGGAAGCAAAGGAAACATTGGCATTATCCGTATGTTAGTTAACCAAATAAATGAACTTACTTCTCAAGTTTCAACACTCAAGACCGCGTTGTATACTTATGAGCATGGGAATGACGAGCGTCGCGAGCAAGAAAATATTTCCTTGAAAATTACCGAGCCTAATGCGGAGGATTCTGTACCAGATACAGGAGCAAAGGTTTATGCTGAATTGATTGAGAATGTGCAACCACAACAGACAAATTCAAATATTACGCAGACCAAAGTCGTGAAGCTTGATGCAGTAGCTCCGGTGGTCTCTGAGGGGGAAGAGAAAGAAGAAGAAGAGGAAGAGGAAGAGGAAGAAGAAGAGGAGGAAGAAGCAACCAAAGAGGAAGAAGAGGAGGAAGAAGAAGAAGAAGAAGAAGAAGAAGAAGAAGAAGAAGAAGAAGAGGAGGAGGAAGAAGAAGTCTTCGAAATTGAAATCGATGATAAAACATATTACACAAATAACGAAGAAAACGGCGTTATCTACGAAGCCCTTCCAAACGACGAGGTTGGCGAGAAGATTGGATATTTAAAGGATGGCGAACCTTTTTTTACTAATATAGTATAAGGTAGTAATATGACAACAATTTGCCCGCCAGCTCTCATTTATATTGTATTTTCGTTAACTCAAATCATAATTGACCTTATAAAAGGATTGTACAATACCGCGTTTATGAAATTTATAGTAATGTCCATCATTGGATTTTTGTTAAATCTATTATGCCAAGGAGGTTTAGGCATAATTTCTTGGATTATCGTGTTTATTCCATTTGTTCTAATGACCATAATTACTGCAATGCTTTTGTATGCGTTTGGATTAAATGATGCGACTGGGTCGTTTATAAAAACACCACAAGATACCCCTACACCTACACCCACCCCACCTACGCCACAAACGATTGACCCTAGATGTTTTATTTTACAGACATCGATTCCTCAACAACAAAAACATGGAATGAGAGGTGGAAATATTATCGACAATGTCTATTGCCCGTGGATGCAAAACACGCAATAAAAATACACAGATAAAACAATATAAAAGTTAACATAATAAGACATGTATATGCCTTATTCTATTATGGATTTATTCACAAGAATTTCTTATGAAGTTATGTGGATGTTTAGTTATGTGGAGATCATGGCGACGCAACTTTATAATCAAACTATTTTACCCATTCAAAAAAGTGAGTTGTTTAAATCACTTAAGGAGTTGGTAGTAGACGATGCGACCATTTGTTTTGTGAAAAATGGCGATATTATACATAAATCAAGTAAAGGCGATACTTTCTGGTTCAAAGACGATTATGATTTTCTTATTGATACATCCAAATACCATCTAGTCTTGCATAGATGTTTGCCCAACGATTTTGAGGACTACACCCTATCAAGTGTTGAATTTATTATGTCTGAGTTGTGTATCGGCAACGAAAAGATGCAAATAAGATTCGTAAATAAACACGAGGGTTATACTTACGCCATCGTGGACAATGTCATCAACGCGAATTTTTTAATGTATTTTATTAGAAAGCATTATAATGACAAATTTTACGAGATTTTTAATATGCCTGTGTCACAACTTGTTGATGGATATAACTTAAAAATCATGGACAATAATGTAAACACGATATCTGTACGTGAAAATCAGGCGTTGTGTTATTTAAAGGACTCCTATGTCATTACAGAAATGATGCCCTTGGTTGCAGCACCAGAACGTGATCCCGACCCAGCCGATGATTGAACATTATTGTAAAACAATATAAAAATTATCAGTTATAATTATACAAATGGTAACTCCCCAATCTGTGTTGGCAACAAGAATGGATGAAGAGTATCATACCCTGTCAGATAAATGGTGCTTATGGGCTCATTTACCGCATGACACGGACTGGGGGATTAATAGTTACAAGAATATCTACACATTTAATAGCGTCGAAGAAACTATTGCTGTAATTGAAACCTTGCCCGACATTTTAGTTAAGAATTGCATGATGTTCTTAATGCGTGAAGGAATTAAACCAACCTGGGAAGACCCGCAAAATCGCAATGGTGGTTGTTTTTCATACAAGGTTTCAAATAAGCACGTCTATAATGTGTGGAAAGAATTGAGCTATGTTCTTGTGGGTGGTTCATTAAGCAGCAACGAATCTTTTGTTGCCAACGTAACGGGAATTACCATATCGCCAAAAAAAAACTTTTGTATTATAAAAATCTGGATGTGTAGTTGTGAGTATCAGAATCCAAAAATTATTACAAACGATATTGTAAATTTATCTAGCCAAGGTTCGCTTTTTAAGAAGCATGTTCCCGAATATTGAAATTATAAAAAATAAAAAAGATAAGATATAAAAAAAGACCCACAACCCACATTGCGTTTTTACGATTTTTTACTCCAAATCCTTTTTCAGAAAATGAAAAATGGACATTTATAAATGTCCATTTTTGAAAATCCTAAAATACTTTTGAGAATTCGATGTTTTGTGAGCATAATGAAAAATTAGCGTCTCACGACTAAAAAAATATTTTCAAATTTGTGATGATAATTTTTTTATTTTTTGGGCGCGGAACCTTTAGGGATTTTTTCTGTTCTATTAATATAGAACGTTTTTAGAATGAATTGTCCCAAAAAATCCCCTAAAAATTTTTGCTGTAATAATTGTCAGTATTCTACGTGTAATTCAAAAGACTATAATAAACATTTAAGCACTGCAAAACATCAAAATGGTATGAATTTGAACAATTTAGAACAAAAATCCCCTCCGATGACAACTAGTTTATTTAACTGCATTTGTGGTAAGACATATACTGCCAGAAATAGTTTATGGTATCATAAACAAAAATGCACGACACTCGCAAACCCGCAACCCGAAAAGGAGACCCTACTACATGCCGACGACCCAATGCAAACAAGTCTAATCCTTGAGCTTGTTAAGCAAAATCAAGAATTTAAGCAATTATTGATAGAACAAAACAAGACCATAATAGAAGTCGCAAAAAACAGCCAGATTAATAATAATAATACCATAAATAATAACAACAACAGCCACAGCAACAACAAGACATTCAATCTACAATTCTTCTTGAACGAGACGTGCAAAGATGCGATGAATATGAAGGATTTCATTAAATCTCTTGAATTAAGTCTACCCGAGCTGGAGAAAATGGGCGAAATCGGTTTTGCCGAAGGCATGTCTCGTGTCTTTGTGAATCGCTTGAATAGCCTAGATATAACAAAGAGACCCATTCATTGTAGCGATGTAAAGAGAGAAATCATCCATATAAAAGACGACAACAAGTGGGAGCGCGACAATGCGAATCTGGACAGGCTGAGAAAGATTATCAAACAACTTACCCACAAGAATATTCTGAAGGTGGATGATTGGAAAAAGGCGAATCCAGGTTGCACTGAATACAACAGCAGAAAAAACGATCAATACTTGAGAATCAATATGGAAGCAATTGGTCCTGTTGATGATGATGAAGTGAAGAGGGATTTTGGGAAGATAATCCGCAGGGTAGCCGAGCATACCGCCATCGATAAGAAGTATTTGTGAACGTGAATCAAATTTATTTTATTATGTTATATTAATGATATCAATTCAAAATGTTATTGAGCATATTTATAAACACTTGAAAAACACAAAGGGTGGCAAAAATGCGGATTATATTCCCGAATTAAAAAAGGTTAACCCAAATTCATATGCGATTTCTGTGTATACGATTAACGGCGAATCATACAACGTCGGCATGTGCGACAAGGAATTCGCCCTTGAATCCGCCAGCAAAGTCTTCAGCTTGGCCCTTGCACTAAAAGCAAAGGGTGTTACAAAGGTGAAGCAAATGATCGGCACCGAACAAACATCTTCCGTGTTCAACTCCGTCGCAGCCATTGAAGAATCCGCGAATCATACCTTGAACTCCTTTGAAAACGGCGGTGCCATGGCGACAACCAGTATATCCTATGAAAAAAACAAGTCCAAATTTGAAAAAAAGATATTTGATAATATGAGCAAGTTTGCAGGGCGTAAGTTAACATATTCGCGTTCCATATACAACTCGGAATATAGCAATAGCGATCACAATCGCGCAATTGCCTACTTGTTGAAATCCTATAAGCGCTTCTATGGAGATGTGGAAGATACCTTGGACGTTTACACTAGACAATGTTCTGCGTTGGTGACGAGTAAAGACGTTGCGGTTATGGCTGCTACCTTGGCCAATGGTGGTGTCAATCCCAAAACTGGCGAACGTGCCATTGATGCCAAATATATTCCGTATATCTTGTCGCACATGGTTACTAATGGATTATATGAGTATTCTGAAACATGGCTTACAAACGTAGGTCTTCCTGCCAAGAGCGGAGTGGGAGGTGTACTACTTATCGTTGTGCCGGGGGTCATGGGTATCGGCATTATTTCGCCTCCCTTGGACGAGCACGGAAATAGTGTAAAGGGCATCAAGACCGCAGAGGCCTTGTCTAAAATGCTGAACTTGGGTATCTTCAACCGAAAACAGCCATGTAAGATGTAAATGGCAGGATTCCGTATAATAATTTATTTATTTCATAAATTATTATTCAATTATGCACTTCGTATCACTTCGTATTATAACGTTTTTGTTAGCTGGATAGATAATCTGCCATTTGTAGTGTAAGAAATGTTTGTAGTCTGTTGTAGCGTAAAAACTACAGAAGTTGAAGTTGTCGTAATAGTATCTGTTACAGAACCAGATATTCTATGTGTACCACCAACATCATATGTGTTAAGGACTACTGGAAAACTTATGTTACATGCCTGGAAACTAGCTGGGCTTGCAACATTTGTAGCAGTTAGATAAGAGGTGGAAGAAGTTAAACCGCCACCAGCACTTGCACTCTCATTTACAAACCAGTTAATAGCATAGTTTGTACTAGATGCTAGTCCTGTGAATGTTGATGTTATTATAGTCGTATCACCAGTACCCAAAATTACACCTGAAATATTTACAACCTGAATCTGTGTTGAAAGTGTGCCAGCAGGTCCAGTTGGTCCAATACTACCCGTAATACCAGTGATACCAGTAGGACCATGTCCGGTCGGACCAGTTAGACCAGTTGGGCCATGTCCCGTCGGGCCGGTAATACCAGTTGGTCCCGTAGGACCATGTCCCGTAGGACCAGTAATACCAGTAGGACCAGTTGGACCTGTCGGTCCAGTAGGACCAATATCACCAGTAATACCAGTAGGACCAGTCGGGCCAATATCACCAGTAATACCCGTAGGACCAGTCGGGCCATGCCCTGTAGGACCAGTAATACCAGTTGGACCAGTAATACCAGTTGGTCCAGTCGGGCCAATATCACCAGTAATACCAGTAGGTCCAGTCGGGCCGGTAATACCAGTTGGTCCCGTAGGACCATGTCCCGTAGGACCAGTAATACCAGTTGGTCCAGTACGACCAGTAGGACCTATTGAACCCGTAGGGCCAGTCGGACCAGTAGGCCCAGGATTGTTAATTAATGAATATGCAGGCCCAGTAACGCCCTGAAGTCCTCCTAGTTGTAGTTGTTGTGCTATCAAATCAAAATCAGCTGTGCCGGCAGTTCCAGTAGGACCAATCCTCCACCCAGCTACCGCACCAACAACCGGGTCAATTGCGGTCCCGAGATTTAAAAATTGTGAAGAGGCACCGCCGTTTATATAAGCAACCCCAGCAAAATCTGCACCAATTGAAGCAATATTACCTGACGGGGCAACGATTTGAAGTGTTCCAGGACCCATGACAATCTCCTTCCATGCTGCACCAGTAGTTCCAAGTTGATATGTATTGTCCGCAGTAGGTACAATGTTGCCAGAAACATATACTATGTCTTTTGTTGCATTTCTCTGGACCTGCAGGGTATTTGCATAGTACAACTTTGACGTATCATTCGGATCTGTTAAGACAATTGAACCAGTAAATCCTTGCGCGATAAGACCAGTTATTGTTCCGGCAGGACCAGTTGCACCAGTTAAACCAGTAGGACCAGTAATGCCCGTAGGACCTGTAGGGCCAGTCGGACCAATATCACCAGTTATACCAGTAGGTCCAGTAAAACCATTTGCAATATAACCATATGCAATATTAGAGACTCGCTCATTAACATTGTCTATATAGAACGATGCACGTAGACTATTTGTTCCAGCTACCAAACTATTAGTATATATTTGAGTTCCGTTTTGATACCAATATATGCCGGTCCTTGTCGCAGAAATAGTAAATACATCATTTGCCGTAAGGGTTCCAATAATAGATGGTATAATCGCGTTATCATAAATAGGATATATTCCAGTTGATTGGAAACTAAATCCATAGACTTGTACTTCGCTACTATTTATTAACACACACGTCATTCCAATCGTTGCTTGAGGGATCGTGAATGTTAAAAATACCGCATTATAGGGATAATATTCTAAAATAAAAGCATTATTACTTGCACTACCGCTGGCATATCTAGAGACAGAATTAGATGTCAATTGCAATTCATTTAGGTACGCCGTAGTTAATGTAAACAACGCGGGCCCTGCAATACCGGTTGAACCTGTAGGACCAGTAATACCAGTCGGACCAGTAGGACCAGTTGGTCCAGTAGAACCAGTTGGGCCCGTCGGGCCAATTGAACCAGTATGTCCGGTTGAACCAGTTGGTCCAGTAGGACCAGTAGAACCCGTCGGGCCAGTAGAACCTGTCGGACCAGTATGTCCGGTTGAACCGGTAGGACCAGTTATACCCGTCGGACCTGTAATACCAGTAGGACCCGTAGGACCAATATCACCTGTTATACCAGTTGGACCAGTAGAACCTGTTGGACCCGTCCGACCAATATCACCAGTTATACCAGTCGGACCAATATGACCTGTAGAACCAGTTGGGCCGGTAGAACCGGTAGGTCCCGTGGGACCAGTTTCGCCAGTCGGGCCAGCAGAACCAGTTGGACCAATACCGCCGGTAGAACCGGTAGGTCCAGTCGGACCAGTCGGACCAGTTTCACCAGTCGGACCAATATCACCTGTAGAACCAGTAGGGCCTGTGGGACCAGTTTCGCCGGTTGGACCTGTGGGACCAGTAATACCAGTTGGGCCTGTAGGACCAGTAATACCAGTTTCACCAGTAGGGCCAGTAATACCAGTAGGACCAGTCGGCCCAATATCACCTGTCATACCAGTCGGTCCAGTAATACCAGTTGGCCCCGTTGGACCAGTAATACCAGTAGGGCCAGTAATACCAGTAGGACCAGTCGGCCCAATATCACCTGTCATACCAGTCGGTCCAGTGGGACCAGTAGGACCGGTAGGTCCAGTAGAACCAGTTGGCCCAGTTGGACCCGTAATACCAGTAGGGCCAGTTGGGCCAGTGGGACCAGTAGAACCAGTTGGTCCAGTTGGACCCGTAATACCAGTGGGTCCTGTAGAACCAGTTGAGCCAGTAGGACCCGTAATACCAGTTGGACCGGTCGTGCCAATATCACCAGTCATACCAGTCGGACCAGTCGGACCAGTAATACCAGTGGGACCAGTAATACCAGTTTCGCCAGTCGGACCAATATCACCAGTCATACCGGTAGGACCAGTTATACCAGTGGGACCAGTTATACCAGTGGGACCAATATCACCCGTCATACCAGTTGGTCCAGTGGGACCGGTAGGACCTGGCACATTTGTCGCAATAGAAGTTACTAAATTGGATGCAGTACCATTTCTCATATAAATGTTTACCGAATGGGTTGAAGTCGTGGTATAATCCATATACACAAGCATTTGCAACCGACTAGTTATAGATGTTAATGTCCTTGACGGAACAAACCTTTGTTCGTCATAAAGAATTATATCGATATCGCTATAGATAGGAACATGCAGATTATCCGTATTAAAAATTTCAGTAATAAAAACTCCCGTAGCATCTACTTCATTTACTACAACATAATAAGAAAAATCATCTGGTCCCGTTCCAGGAGTGGTGTTGGCATATAAATTTATGTACCATATTCCTCCATTTATTGTCGTAGTATCTAATGAGCCTGGTAGCGATGTAAACGTTCCCATTAATTGAGTTCCTGACTCTGCACCATCAGTTGTAAAGGTTACTGCTGTGCTCGCACCAGGATCTGGAGCTAAAAGTAAATTATCAAAATTTTGTGGCGCATCGGCGGTTTCTCCGTCTAAAAAGAAAACCAATCCACTTGAAAAGCCATTAGGTCCTCGCGGGCCAGTATAACCAGTAGGGCCGGTCGGACCAATATCACCAGTGATACCGGTAGGCCCAGTAATACCAGTAGGTCCAGTAATACCAGTCGGACCAATATCACCGGTAATACCAGTGTAACCCGTGTAACCAGTGTAGCCGGTGTAACCAGTATAACCAGTATAACCCGTAGGACCAGTAGGACCAGTATAACCAGTAGCACCAGTAATGCCAGTAGGCCCAGTAAGTCCAGTGGGACCGACTATGCCAGTAGGCCCAGTGATACCAGTGGGACCAGTATGTCCCATCGGACCAATCGGAATCAATGTCGTACGTATGAACGACGGGTTACAACTTTCAAAATATAAAGATATGGACGGCCTTGTCGGAACATTTGTAAACGCCTTTAAACCTAGCAATATTTGTGTTTTACAATCACAGAAAATTACTGGCTTATCAATATATAATGAAATGATTACTTCAGTAGAATTTATTTGAGACGCATTTTCAATAGTTTTTAATTCAGAAACTGCAAATGGATTGGGTGAAAATACTCCAGTAGCGTCTACTGCATATAACGTCCATTGTAGTTTAATTAAATCTTGAAACGCGCATCTTACCCAAAGATGCATATCCCACTTCCCAGGCGGAATAATATTAGATGATAACAAATTGTCTATAATGGCAAATTGAATCTCATAACCACTATAATAATCGCCATTCAAAGTAATTTGTGGAACACTTGTTCCTTGAATATCATTTGTTACTCTTGTAGATTTAATGGTAGGGCTACATGAATCATATAACATGGAATCAATATTATAAAAATTTACATTGTTAATAGTAACTATCTCATCAATATTCATAAATAACACTATACCACCAGATGAACCTATACTTCCTTCGGATCCAGTTGCACCACTGGGTCCCTGTGCGCCAGTGCTTCCTACATTTCCTTTAGGACCTTGTTGGCCGGGAGGACCAGGAGGTCCAGGAGGACCCTGCCTGCCAGGTGGGCCAGGCTGACCGGTTGGCCCAGGTATTACACACGGAGGTGCTGGGGGACACGATCTATTATTTGTTTGACATGATTTGATAGATTCCAAATAATTTTGGTATCCCCTATTACCACTCATTATAATATAGATAAATATATTTATAAAATCTATTTTGACATAATTATCAATAACAAATGATAATAAACATGCATAATTTTGAAATTTAATAATTATCAACTATAGAATTGTCATGACTACACGTATAAAATAAAAACTTCCATCTGTCCATGTTATAGATTAACTTCCATACGTTTATCTCCCACATTAGACTCTTCTTTTCATTCATAATCTTCAGATTGGTCTCTTTGGTTAAATCTGCAAATTCTAACAAGGATTTTATATTTCCCCCAAATATACTACCAGCAAAACACCAACAGATATCCTTATACAAGTCAATGTCATAATTATAATCTGGATTCCAAATAGTGCCAATTCTGACATGAATAGGATATTCTAAATATCGTAAACGTAATATCTTTTTAGCAAACTCTGCTTCACTAATATCCATCATGTGTTTAATTCCAAGGTCCAACCAAATAAATTGGCTTGCGTTGTAGTTATTTATTTGAATGGCCTTTCGCACAAATTCAGTCTTGTATCCCATTGTGAACATGTATTCAATCGTATCTTTGGCAGGATTTTTAGTATTGAGCTTAAAGTTGTCCAACTTATCTTTAGAATCGTACAAGTAATTCGCCTCTTTCACAAAGGGTATAATAGTTGTGTATTCATTTGTAAATTCAGTAAAATGATGCAACACCGATTTATCTACAAAAATTACTTTATTCATTGGAACCTTTAACAATTGTCTTGCCAAGATAAGATATTTATCATATGACCTGTCTGCACGATAATTAATATTCGCCATAAAGGCAGATACTATCGTTGCGCCTGGACCAGCATCGGATGCGTTATTATCACTCATATACACAAGTATAATATGTTTAATTCTGATATCTAACACAATAAATTATATTTCATTCGTTTTATTGTGTTATATGAAGGTTTTCTAAACTCGGCCATATTCATTATTTTCGGCGCATAGTGGCATGACGTCGCCCCTTTTTGTTTCGTCGTCTGGTCTGTTTACCTTTTGACTTAACTTCTGGCTCGGATTTTTTAGAGAGAAATTTATCGTATATAAGCGTTTTATATTTTTTGTAATAGGCATCCATCTTTTTCTCGTCGATCAACTTGTTTAGTTTGGTAATTTGGCGAAACATGGGTAGATTTTTGTTCGGCTTTATTTGTGTGCCAACGTCTTTAAACGTCAAAGAGGGCGTTTTATGAATGATATTGTCCGACGGAATATCGTAATACTCTGTATATGTTTTATCAAAAGATCCATATTTCATATTGGTCTTGTCTAATTCAAGTAGTGAGACCAATTTGTTTAGATTGGCTTCGCTGGTGCAATCAATCTCCATGTAAATCGGCAACCCTGGAACAATATCAAAAGTAATCTCATGTGCCAAATCATGCGACCATTTTTCTCTAATTGTCTCCTGATATGACTTCTCTTCTATACCTATAGCTTTTAAAAACTCGCAGCCTTTTTCAAAAGATTCATTTATACTTACTTCGCATTCCTCTGGAAATTTCTTGTCGTTGAATATTTTGGTTGTCATGGTAATCTTGTTCCCTTCATTTCTGACTCTAACAAATCCTGGGTTGTCTCCTTTCTCTTTGCATCTATCAAAGATAACACGATAAAATTTAACAGGACCATGAACTTGTTTTGCTCCGTTATCTCTTAGTTTTCTTTTTATGGAATCTACATCAATATTTAGAAACTTCGCTTCGTACTCCTTTGTCATTGTGTATTGCTATATATAGTTCAGTTTATAATTTTTCAAATTAGAAAGACCTAAAAATTATAATTATTTAAAATGTGAGCAATCAAACCATTCAACCGCTTTTAAAACAGGTGTTCTCAATTTGCGGGCTCCATTTTTACGTCGTGTAAATTTTATTATGTCTGCCTTTCTCTGATTTTGTTTATACTTTGTATGTGTATAACAAGTGAATCGTTTTGCTTTTAAGTCGCAACCATATTTTTTATTTTTACAATCCAATACAGAATTAATATCAACAACTTTTAAACCTTGTTTCTTTTTTATGGAACCACCACGACGACTACGCGTTCGTTTATTTACCATTTTTAAATATATATAAACATAATATTATATTATATATAATAAAGTATAATGAATATTGAAGAACTTACTAAAGAAATTATTTCTTTAAAAGAAGAAAATGCAAAATTAAAAGAACTATTACAAAAATATACACATTCACAGAAAGAATATTATGAAAAAAATAAAGAACTTGTTATGTTAAAAGCAAGTGAAAACATAAAAAAACTTAAAGAAACCAATCCAGAAAAAATAAAAGAATATGCAAGAAGGGCATATTTGAAAAAAAAGGAAAAATTACAAAAAATGAAAGAACAAACTTTGGAAAACCAACCCGAAATTATTTAGGAATATCTATAATTTTATAAAATAATATAAAATTATTTTCTATAGTATATATAGAATCAGTATGAGTAAATGTGAACACGGCAGAAGAAAATCAAAATGTAAAGAGTGTGGAGGGTCTCAAATTTGCGAACACGGCAGACAAAAATACGTATGTAAAGAGTGCGGAGGGTCTTCAATTTGCGAACACAACAGAATAAAATCACATTGTAAAGAGTGTGGAGGGACTTCCATTTGCGAACACGGCAAACGAAAACCAGATTGTAAAGAATGTGGTGGGTCTCAAATTTGCGAACACGGCAAACGAAAATCACGATGTAAAGAATGTGGAGGGTCTTCTATTTGCGAACACGGCAGAGAAAAATACATATGTAAAGAGTGTGGAGGGACTTCCATTTGCGAACACGGCAGACAAAAATCACGATGTAAAGAGTGTGGAGGGTCTGCAATTTGCGAACACGACAGACAAAAATCAAAATGTAAAGAGTGTGGAGGGACTTCCATTTGCGAACACGACAGACAAAAATCACAATGTAGAGACTGCTGTGGGTCTGCAATTTGCGAACACGGCAGAAGAAAATCAGAATGCAAAAAATGTGGAGGGTCAAGTTTATGTAAAAGCGACCATTGTGAAACAAGAGGTATTAGAAAATACAATGGCTATTGCCTGCCTTGTTGTATTCAAGTATGTCCTGAAATTAAAGTATCGCGCAACTATAAAACAAAAGAAAGAGATGTTGTTGACCGAATAACTCAAACCTTTACGGAGTTCACGTGGGTTGCTGACAAAAAAGTTCAAGATGGTTGTTCGCTTCGTCGTCCAGATTTATTATTGGATATGGGGTCTCATATAATTATTGTTGAAATTGATGAAAATAAACACACTAATTACGATTGTAGCTGCGAACATAAACGATTGATGCAAATATCGCAAGACCTACAACATAGACCCATCGTCTTTATTCGATTTAACCCAGATGCCTATACTAATCAAGATGGTGCATTAATAAAATCTTGTTGGGGGTTAAATAAACTAGGTGTAATGCGAATTATAAAACACAAGGAATTAGAATGGGCTAAACGAATAGATGTCTTGAAACAACAAATTCAATATTGGATAGATAATCAAACTGATAAAACAATAGAAATAGTTGAATTGTTTTATTAGATACAATGCTTTAACGACGTTTGATATTTTTTCTTGTTTTTCGTTTCAATGTTCGTTGCTTACGAGGTTTTTTATTATTACGCGTCTTTCTTTTGAATGGCTTTCGGCGTCGTATATTGCGACTACCATCAGAACTGGAACTTGAACTACTGGAACTACTGGAACTACTGGAACTGCTGGAACTAGAACTAGTGCTATCACCTGATTTTGACCTAGATTTACCCTTGAACTTAATAAGCGATTTTTTTACTTCTCCAGGTCTATATACCAAAAAATGTTCATCGTAAATTCTAGTACCCCGTTTCTCTCTCAACTCCTTCATCGTCTCTGCTTTATGTGCCCGCATTTCTTCTAAACTTTCTTGATGTCCGTAACAAGTAATACTGAATCGTCGCAATAACCCTTTCTGCGACAATCTATTTTTCTCTTGCACGTCAAAAAGGAACTGCGCCATGCAAAGAATTCTTTCGCTATATCCTTTAGCACTAAATAAATCATAACCATACAAAAACGCCAAATAAAAGTTCAACATAGTGTCAATCGTCGCGACTTTAATCTCCTTCTCTCCATCATCAATCGTATTGTAGCTATGACATCCAATAGTCGCATAAATATTAGCAATAATATCCTTTCCAACCTTGACCTCATAACCTTGAGGGATAACCTCGCCAACAGGGTCAATATCTAGTATTTCCACATTGTGAATATCACTATCATTCAAACGCTCCTTTAATATTTCTGCAGTCGTCTTCGGGTCAGTAGAGAGAACATCAAAATCGGGATTATGGATCAACTTCTTTTGTAGTTTTGCAGGCATATATTTGGAATACAACGCAACCGCATATCCCCCAAAAAATACCGCAGATTGATTGATTAGTGTATCTTTTGTAATATTAAATATCTCTTCTACTTTGTCTGGCGAAGCCTTCATAGGACGCTGAAAGTCAACCTCGTTGCATTTTACATTTTTCATGGGATAATGTTTATTCAAAAGACGCAGCCTCTTATATATCTTTTCCCACCGCGTGGTATCCCCTGCAGGCCGACTCAACTCTAAATACATATTCATGCGCAAAAAATTAGGAGGGGTATACAAAATTCCGTTCACACGTACCGCGTGTTTTTTAAGGGTATTAAACAATTCCTTTGGTATGTAGGTAATATCCGCAACGGGAATAAACTGCACGAATACCTTGTAGGTGCCGAAATGCTGACCGGCCTTGGCTTCCACTTGTTCAAATCCCTTTTTGTGATAAATATCCGCTAATTCTTTTGCATCGTCCATTGCATTCGGAGAGAAAAAGTCATAATCAGGAATTTCGGTTTCTTCATCATAAAATTGTTCGTCCTTGGGTAAGATATTATTAATTGCGATACCTCCATACGGAATCAAACCCTTTCGCTTGATAAAATCCGTAACGATGGCAGTCATTGCTTGTATGCTAGGCGACGAGACAACTCGTTTCGCGATTTTTTCTTGTGCTAAATCAACCGACATGCGAAGAATCGCCAACTCGCATTCTTCAAACGTCATTTTATTATTGCATATTTCTTTGGGTTTCATAATGTATATTATATTATGCATATAAAATATATTGCACCCTTTCCACTAAAATAAAAATTGAAACGTTTTTGTATACTATCAATATATACAACCAAAATACACAATCAATATGACAACGAATGAAGATAAAGCAGTAAGTTGGATGCTACATGCCCTCAAAATCGTATTGGGGGATGAAAGCATTCGCAGATATATCATCTTGTATTATTATCCAACGATAACCAATCCATCCAAAAAATGTATCCGCACCTTTGACGCGTTTGTGGAGTCGGCAAAGAAACGCGAAGAAAAGGCAAACGAAATAAGAAAATATTGCAATAAAATGAGTAGAAAAACAGACATGGTTGTATTCACCGCGTCAAACATCCAGCGAACCAAATGCGACAATGAAACACATTTTCAAAGTTATATCATCAACAATACCACAAAAAAGTTGAGCGTTATTGATCCAGCATACGATCCAAACAAGGAAGAGAACAAGGGTATTTATGCGGCAGAGATTTCGTTGGATGTTATCATTCCCTACTTTGAGAGAAAAGGATACGCGACAGAATTTGTCTCTCTTACAACTCCAGCACAAGTTGACGTAGGAGACGTATTTTGCCAATCTTGGACGCTATACATATTGCTTGCAAGGCTCAAGCAAAATGAATATTTTAAAAACAACCAATTTGAGGTCCCCGAAGACCAACTGGACAAGTACGACATGCTTCTCTCCTTTTATCATCAAATCTTTACGGATATGCCAGAGTTGCGCGAGAATTTACTCGTAGAATACGAGGGCGAAATCTTGGAGACTCGCGGACCAAATAGACTAACTAAATCAGAAAAAGAAATATTACTCAAATTTGACCCAGTTGAATTGTTGTTGGGGCTAACTAAATATGAAATGAAAAACTAAATGAAAACCAAAAAACAAACTAAAACAAAACCAAAATAAAAAGGGGCTGACATAGTGCCTTTTTTTACGCGATTTTATATTTTGAAGCTGTATAACCCACTTGTATCGGCTAATTCACGTGGTGCATAAGACAACTTCGGGTTTGGTGGCGGGGGTGCAGGAATCGTCACGGGTATATATCTCAATTCCACTGGTTTCAAAGAAAATGCGTGTCCTGTCGTATCAAAGAAGGCCGTATCTTCAGCAAGATTACTATCTTGTGTTTGATATCGCATCGCAACCATTTGACAGCCTAACGCTCTAGATAACAAGCTTCCAGGATTTGGAGGATTTGCACCATCGTCGGGTAAAACGATTGACATATTTTGTTTGTTATACGTTTTCATCTCATCCACATCAGGTGTATATTTGACACCATTTGTAAATTTTAGGAGACGCATAAAAACAGAATTACTGGTCATGTTAACATATTCTTTAAAATCTTTGTTTTCCATAAATGCGCTATTTGATTTATCTACTATTACAACTATTTTTCCAGCTAGGTCCAATAAAGGCACATTTCCTAAATTTTTACCGGAATTTTCAAAACTATATTTCTTGCCCAATAAATAATCATTCATGCCTTCAAATAGACGAGCCATCCGTGTATAAATTTTTTGATTGTTGCTCATGATTCGTAAATGCAAAATGATAGGGTCATTTGGATTGGGAGCGGTGCTAGTAGAATATGCGAAATTTTTAAGAACCGATAATACTTCAGCAAACTTGACATAGTTGAAGGTATCCTTAACATAAAAGCTGGTTCCAAGAGAGGTCGCGACGACAGGTTCGTTGTTTATGGAATAAATTTCAAAATCAAACCCGCGGACCCCTTGTTTAAGAAGGTCTTTCAATACACATGTAGAAACCGCGTCATTCTCATAGTAGCCAACACTACAAGCATTGTAGGCAGTTTTAATGTAATAATCTTTAAAGGTATAGGTATAATTATTAGGAGTATCCTTGATTTTACTTTGGTTCGTTGTAATCGAACTAATTTTGCCATTGAGTGATGCATATATTTTATCAAGCGATTTGCACCCCTTGGCTTCTAAATTGTTTACATAATCCCATCCCCAAATTGCAATAACGACGCCAATAGTAATTACTACCACCACAATCGTATAAAATATCGAATCATCCATATCTGTTGTTATAAATAATATATATTATATTATTGAAAATAAAAGAGTTAAATAATATTATTATATATTAATAACGACATGGCTGGAGGATTATTATCTCTTATAAGTGAAGGCCAACAATCAATTATATTGTATGGAAATCCTTCAAAAACATTCTTCAAGAGCACATATTCTAAAATAACCAATTTCGGCATGCAAAAATTTCGCGTAGATTATGAAGGCGCAAAAACATTACAATTGACAGATGAATCTACGTTTACATTCAAGATACCTAGATATGCCGATTTATTGATGGATACCTACATCTCAATGGATATGCCTAATATTTGGTCGCCGATTTATCCGCCGACACCTGAGACTGGAAATAAATGGGCGCCGTATGAATTCAAATGGATAGAGAATTTGGGTGCAAAAATGATAAGCCGTGTCTCTATTACGTGCGGAAATCAAAAGCTACAAGAATTTTCAGGCGACTATTTACAAGCACAAATCGAGCGTGATTTAAACGGAACAAAGCGGTTATTGTTTAATGCCATGAGTGGTGGTAATGAATCAATGACAGATCCAGGCAATAGTGGTTCACGTGTCAATTCTTATCCAAACGCGTTTTATACCGCGTCAAATTCTGGGCCAGAGCCTTCTATCCGCGGGCGCACCATTTACATTCCGTTGAATGCTTGGTTTTGCAATAGAACACAGCGCGCATTTCCGCTCATTGCCTTGCAATACAATGAGTTGCATATTCATATAACTTTTCGCCCGATTAATCAGTTGTTTACTATTCGCGACGTCTTTGATCCGTTTTACAATTATCCGTATGTTGCGCCAAATTTCAATTTAGAACATATGCAAATGTATCGGTTTGTTCAACCCCCACCAGATGTTTCATTAGCAACTGCGGCATACATTGACAAGCGTGCAGTATGGAATGCGAATATACACTTGAATTGCACGTATTGTTTTCTCTCTAATGACGAATCTAGATTGTTTGCTGCGAATGAACAAAAGTATATATTTAAGCAAGTACAGGAGACTATTTTCTATAATGTCACTGGACCCAATAAGGTTCAACTGGATTCGCTTGGATTGGTTTCGGATTACTTGTTTTATTTCCAAAGAAGCGATGCAAACTTGCGCAATGAATGGAGTAATTATACGAATTGGCCGTACAACTATTTGCCGTCTGATTTAACTTTAGCCCCTACTGACGGAACATACCCTGTGAAAGAATACGACGCAAGCGGGATACTCGTTGATGTACCCATTGGTCCAGGCGTAAATCCCGATGGATATCAAACTGGTTTGATGTTAACTGGTGATTATAATAGTCAAAACACGCGAGCAATTTTACTACAGCTTGGTATTCTCTTTGATGGTGAGTACAGAGAGAACATGCAACCAGCGGGCATATATAATTATATTGAAAAGTATATTCGCACACCTGGATATGCGCCGTATGGGTTATATTGTTATAGTTATAGCATGAATTCAGGTGCATTATTTTCCGATAATCAGCCCGCAGGTGCAACCAATATGAATCGATTTAACCAGATTGAGTTGGAGTTTAACACGACGATTCCAGTTCTAGACCCACTTGCACAAGTCCTTACTATATGCGATCCCAACTCAGGAGAGATTATTGGCATCAACAAACCAACATGGCGAATCTATGATTACAATTTTGACTTGCATTTTTTTGAAGAGAGAATAAACATGATTACCTTTGTGGGTGGTAATTGCGGATTGATGTATGCGACATAAGCAACATATTTTAGTCAATATTCGTCGACCTGTAAAAATATTATATTGTATTATTATCTTTGAATAATATAATAACGAATGAATCACCAAAATATTTTAATTGGCGCATATGTATCTTATGTTATTCTTCAAATGTATGTAATAAAATACTATATATTAGACTGGCATTCCTTAATAAAAGGCAAAAATGTTGACCAAATGAAATATAATTTAGATCATAAGGGTGAATTGTCGGATGCATTTACAAAAGAAATTGTAGCTAGAATGAAAATGCTAGAAGATATGGATTATGCTGATTGGATTAATTATAACAATAAACATCCTGTAATAAATCATGGGAACTTTGAATATAATATATATGTATTTGAACGGGCGGAAAATTCACCTGAAAATTTTTTAAGCAATAATCATTATACATTAAGAGCAAATAGAGATGTAAGTATTTTAGGCTTATCGTATGTTGATTTATTAAGACAAGCCAATTATGCATTCTTATTTAGTTTATTCCAACCCAACCCTGAATTTCTGGATACTATTTTTCATGGTCCATTATATCCGGACAACACAAATATATATGCGCATTTTATGACTGATCCCGTATCAAATCGTGCAGTAAAAACAAATGCTATAACAGGTGTATGGAAAAAAACAATAGATAGTAAACATAAGTTTGAAGGTGTTATATTTGTTGGGTATAGCTTAGTAGATGTCGAAGTTGAATATTCAAATAAATATTTTGAACATGTTGATAAACCATTTTTAGCAATAGTAAGTATCGGAACTATATTATCATCACTTCTTTTATACCATGCGTCTGGTCAAAAGAATTTTTTGATGGCGTTATTATTTTTAACAATATTAAACATTTATATAACAATATTTATAAATACACCAGAAGGTATTACGACGTTGGCTGTAGAAAATGACAAGGTGAAGGACATAAATGATGGTATATTAAGTATATCATTTTTGGCTGCGGTAAATATCTACATATTACAAACATTGAAGGAAGTAAAAAATAATAGTGATTTACATAATGAATCTGCATTTTTATTTACATTGGCGTTAGTATTACTATTATTTGCGTTATATAAAAAAACCAATTACAATCAGATAGATGATATTAGAGTTCATAGAATACAAAAACAATTCGTGTATAATGCGTCTATATTTGTCAATTTATTTATATTGTTCAACTATTTAGTTTACATCGCTAAAGATGGACACATCATCAATGCGGTTAGCGCGTATTTAAAACGCACATTGTAATAATTTGTTATGATGTATCATCTTGAAATTATGATATATCATATTTTAACCATGCGCATATGTGTACATGTTTATTCTAAATAAGCATTTGACGCCAATGGCCCATTTTCCGTAAATTGTCCGGATAAGCTGTATCTAGGGGGATATGTTGGCAGATTTACTAGGGTTGCAGGTGGTTTGTAAACTTTATCATACAACGATTCACCTTCATTAAATTGTGCTCTCCACATATTAACACCCGTATTATAAGCAGGTGGTGGTGTAAATTTATCAGAAGGCGCAATTAATTTAGCGCGTGTTCCTGGATCAGTTGTTAATTCTGAATAAGTAGGAGTAAGATAAGAGTATTTTCCCGCATCATCTTCTCCTTTCACGACGTTTGTTTCAAGAAACGTGCTGGATAATTCACCAGTGCTTGGTTTACATCCATAACAATCTATATCACTTAGGCATCTCTGTCCGGTAATAGAACATCTACCATAAGGTCCGCACATATTTTTACAGCTGTATGTTGTGTTAATCGGTAAATTTACTGTATGCGTATAAGCTTGGTCTGGGTTAGTTAAGCATTCCACTACGTACCCCTTGGTTAGCAATAAATGCATCCATTTACTGAGTCCAACAAACAATAATATGCTTATTAAGGCAAACATAATAAACGTGGGCAGTTTCAACGACTTCATATTATTTGGCATATTGAGTTCTTATATAATATGAATATTAATTATTTGCGAATTGTGGTATTGTGTAGGTAATTTTTATATCAATTTAATATAACAATATATGGCACAAACAAATGAAGATAATCAACCTGAATCGGCAATTGACCGAGCCAGAAATAAAGAGACCGCACAAAAAAAAGAGATTAATTGGTCTGGATTGGGAAAAGACGTGCTTAATTTCTTGTTAAAGTTAATAATCATATTTTTAATCGGTTCTAGAGTTGTTTTTGCATGTAAGGTTGCCCAAGCGAATATTTTACCAACTGATTTAGATTGTATGCCTTATACACCAGCAGACAAAGATGAAGAATCGCCTAAATATGAAAGTACTACTCCTGAGGCAAATATAGATATCAGTTATGTTTATAATGCAGATCAAGAAGGGTACAAAGCATACGCGACCAAAATTGCATTTGAAATAAACGAGTTTTCAAGAAAGAATTATTTGATTGATAAGCTAAGAAATATTGAATACAACCCAAAGGTGGATCCTATGGTGAAATATTTATGTGTTGTTATTCAAAATATATTTGTGTTTTATTACGGAATAACGAATAGCTTATTCAATTTTATGAATAGCAATTTGAACGAATCGTTTATAATATTGATAGGTCCATACTTGTTGAAATATTTATCAATTTTCATTTATCCAGTAAGCATTGTGGTAAGCATTATTTTCTGTCTGCTAAATATTGGGTGGCTTCTGAAATCAAATAAAAATAATGATAAAGAATACACACATAAAAGTACAACGGAACCAGTTTGGAGACCATGCGACCCTTTATCAAGTTTTTATAACTTTTTCGGAACTATTATTTATTTGTGGATAGGAATATTTTTGGCAAGTACATTGTCGCTTTCTCCTATCCCTGCAATAATCAGTTTTATGTGTTTATTATCGCCATTATTTATGAAGGCCAAGATAGTTGAGACAGATAGCGAAACGGGAAAGAAAAAGGATATGAAAGACAATCCTATATATGGATTCCGCAGTTCATTAAACGGGTTAATTGAATCCAAGATGGATGTCTTCATGTTCTTATTCTGTATTTTTACAACATATGCAACATATACGAATTCTACCGATATAAAAGCGCCCATATTTGTCGGATTGGCGAGCATATGGTTTTTGTATAGATTGATAAAACACAAAGAACCGCCGTCAATGTCAACTCCTGATTTGGCATCATATGAGAGAAATGAAAAGGTTTGTCCAGAGCATAAACCAAGCAAAGCTGAGTTGGATGCAATGGCGCGCGACGAGCAAGAAGCCGATGCCAAAAAGAAAGATGACCAGAAAAATAGTTTTATCAGCCAGATAATTGCTTTTTGGATTGGTGTTTGGACATGGCTTCCAAAGACGATTTATAGCCTTTGGTTAAAAGTATATGACTCCTTGTTTGGACCAGATAAGCCTTGTCCGGCGGGAGGCGAACCACAACCTCAACCTGAGCCCCAACCTGAGACACCATCTGGAGAAATACCTAGCAATGATACTCAACCTCCTGCAACTAGCGCTGATGAGCCTATTTATCATCAAGCAGAAGCTTGGCAGGCGAATGATGCTCGTGTTGCAGCTGAAAAACAAGCCAATGCACAAAAACTTGCAACCACGCAGGCCTCATCTGTAGTGCCTCCCATAACACCAGAAAACACACAGAATGAATCCCAGCAACCCGCTCCAGTGGCAACGCCTGAGGTCCTAGAACAACAACAACCAATAAATGAGGTAAAACGCGGCGGTAGCAGGAAAGATGAATTACTCCGCAAAATAAAAAATCTAACAAGATCATTAAAACGTCGTCCGTAATAAAATGTCAATAAATAAGATATAAATAGTTAAAGCATAACTATTTATAGTTGAATGGTAAAAAAGGGAAAACAACCACCACAAAGACCTCTTGTTAGTATTTGCACACCCACCTTTAATAGACGCCCGTTTTTCCCATTTATCATTAAATGCTTTGAGAACCAAGATTATCCAAAGGACCGATTAGAATGGATTATTATAGATGACGGAACCGACTCCATTGAAGATCTTGTAGCAGATATTCCCAGAGTCAAATATTTTGGGTACAAGAAGAAAATGAGTTTGGGAGAGAAGCGAAATCTCATGCATGAAAAGGCGACAGGTTCTATACTTGTTTACATGGACGATGATGATTATTATCCACCTTGCAGAGTAAGTCATGCAGTTGAAACATTAGAAAAGAACCCTGGCGCATTGTGTGCAGGTTCAAGCGAAATGTACATCTATTTCAAGCACATACACAAAATGGTTCAATTTGGACCTTATGGACCAAACCACGCGACCGCAGCTACCTTTGCATTTCGTCGTGAATTATTAAATCAAACCAAATATGACGATGATGCGGCAGTCGGTGAAGAAAAACAATTTCTAAAAAATTATACGATTCCATTTGTTCAGCTCGACCCAATGAAAACTATTCTAGTGTTTTCACATGTGCATAATTCTTTTGATAAGAAAATGTTATTGGATAAGCCAAGCGATTATGTTAAAGAATCTAATAAAAAGGCAACTGATTTTATTAGAGACGATACGATATTACGTTTTTTTATGAATGACATTGATAAACTATTGGAGTCCTATGAGCCTGGTCGTCCAGAGAATAAACCAGATGTTGCAAAACAAATAGATACACTTACCAAAAACAGACAACAGATGGAAGCACAGATGCAACAAATGCAACAGCAAATGCAGGCTCAAATGCAACAACAAATGCAGCAGCAAGTACAACAGGTTAAAATGCAATACGAGTCCAGAATCGCGCAACTAACAGCGGAAAATCTTACGTTGAAAGATAAGGCGGAATACTTGACTAAAAAGATGTCCGACCTCATTCAAAAACAGATTGAACAAAAGAAAAAGTTTGAAGAGGTATATGAAAGCTGCAACCTAAATAAAATAACATAAAAATCACCTTAAAATCACATAAGATTATCGTCTATACTTTCCGTTTCGGCATACTCGATACCAACAGCATCTTCTTTGATATATTTATCTATATATCTATAAATACGATTAATATCCAACTTGGTAATCTCACAATTATCAAATATTTCCATAATTTCAGTATTATTATCGTCTTGTTTATTTCTCAACTCTAAGAAAAAAGAAAACAAATCCTTTTTATCCATTGCAAGTTGATGACATAATATTTGAATAAATGTAGAATTGTTATACTCCGTTGAATATTTTGTTAGTACTTTTGTGAATCGTACTTCGCCTGGACTATATTTCGGTTTCTTCTTTGTACAAGTTGAATTCAACAACGATTCATGGTAAATTTTATTGCTATGGAAAGTTTTAATAATAGAACTCATCTCATTAAACTGCCAAATTTGTTTTTGAAAAGTAATGCGGTCGATATAATCAGCAAAACATATATTTTTCAAAAGGTTCAAATATAGCGGAACATACGCGCTTGGTTTTGATTTTGTAAAAGCGTCTGCAATGTTTTCATGCCATAAAAGTCCTACTATAGTGCGGTCTGTTTCATTCATCAACGTGCTATGTTCTTGAATAGAGTGATGCTTATTAATCAAATTTTTAGTTATTTGTTTCGTATCATCATTATAGGACTTCATCTGGAAAATATTTTGAATAATCTCGCTTGTTAACACATCCTGCTTATTTTTATAAATATTGAAAATGGTATTTAATTTGCGCAAGTCGTTTTGAACAAATTCATTGATATGTGGAATAATCTTATTGTCTATATCTGGCATAATATGATTCACAATAGTATTAATTTGCGGTGCAGTAGGAACCTTTAACTCAACTGAATTACAGACCTTCATTAGCTCCTTGATTTTTTTATCCATGTGATAATTACTTATACAAATAATGGGAACCATCGTCATCTCTTCTTGTTTTTGTTTTTTGGTCTTTTTGGGTCTTATCAATTTAATTAACGTATTAATTCCCCCCTTATCTCCGTTATTCATTCCATCAATCTCATCCATAACGATGGCAATCTTTTTAATTTTTTTATGAAACATGCTCATAATATTTTTATCAGACATGTTATGTTTTGTAATCGTATCAATGACTAATTTATTTCGTATATCTCCCGCGTCATATTTGATAACATCGTATCCCATATCTTTTAAAATTTTCATAACAAATGTTGTTTTCCCACAACCAGGGCTACCATATACGTATATACCTTTTTTGACAAGCGGATCGTGTTTATTGGCTTCAAATGTAGAGAGAAGTTTCTTTACATTATTTGATTCTTCTTCGCGATTTAATATGTTATTGAGGTTTAGGTCGTCCATGATATAATGTTTGACATTGTTTTTATGTTTTTTGTGTTAATAATGTTAAATTACGTCCTTGAACCTTTAGAGTCAGTTATTTATTTAGCATTATTCAAATAGATCAAATAGAAAAATTATATGTATTACTTACTTATGCATGGGTTGGAAACTCCATATGTTATTCCGTCCCAGCTGACTTTATTGGTATTCGCCCAAGTATACTTTATACATGGCCCGTTGCTACCACTATAAATAGGCGAACTAAAATCCATAGGAGATGTTGCTAAACCAATATTGTTTTTTTTTGTATTTACAACGCACTGCGACCCTCCAGTTCCTCTGTCTATCCAATAATCGGGACAATCGCCTGTCACGGGTGGCCATATTTGCTTGTTTTGAGACATACTAATATTTATACCAATTACTATTAAGATAATTAAAAGAATAGCAACCGCCAACGTTAATATTATTGATTGAATTGACGCCATATATAAATTAGAAAGAATATATTTTTTTATTTTATATTATATAATGAACCGGGTTAGTAATGGTAGAATAGATATACAGAGTCCTGACACCAAGTCTCTTTTTAATATGTATGATAAAATCCCCGCACATCAATGTAGTACCTATAGAAATCCGCTTGAAGGTCAGTGGGATGATAGTACTTTATCAAATGCATATTTCTCTAAAGAAAATATACAAATAATTCAAAATGGTATTCGTGCTGGTGTGTATAAGCAATCCAATAACCAATATTTGGTTGCCCCCCAAGATTGCGATAGTTTAAAAATCGTTATGCGATCTATTTATTTACAATATTCAGCCAATCTTCCAGGCAATGTTTCAGGTCAAATTGAAGCCTTAAATCAAATGGTGTTGAATTTTTGCATACAACAGGTTTATAGCGAAGCAAAAGGTTATATGAAATACCTCAGCGACGCCAGCAACATGTATGTCCCCATCGCCCATCCTATTCTTGCAAAAGACGACGACAAAGAATTGGTATTGAAGCCTTGGTTTTAATTTAATATCTAGTCGTCAGAGATCAGCAACGACTTGATTATTTTTGCTTTGCTTTTCACCGCGGTCTTCTTAACCTTTTCCTTTGCGACACCCGACATAAGTCTTTGGCGCTCCTCAGTATATTGAATATACTCTGAACGCAACGTCTCCAATTCAGTCAGCCACATTGTTTGTATTGTGGTTAACTGAATCTTTTCCAATTCGGCAACCTTGTCCCCGTGTTCCTTCAACAACCTGGCGACATTCTCCTGTGTCACGCTATCCATCGCCATCTTTGTCAAATATTTGAAATCCGCGTCCTTACCTAGTTGGTCGTATCCTTTCTTTAATAGCATTTCATGCACTTGATCCTTCGTCTTTTTGCGCAAGTCAATAGTATCATGGATAACTTCTTGAATATACTTGGCCTTGTTTGACAATAGCGAAACGTCTTGTGAAATCGCCTTCATCAAATAAGTCTTGCGTGTTCCGTACAACTCAAGTCTTGTCGTGTAGTAGTCATCGATGATATCTGCAACATTCGCATACTTCTTCAACTTGTCATTCGCGTCGAATAAATGCATATTACTGCTTGAACTTGTCGTGTATAACTTCAACGTCTTTTCCAAAGCATTGCATCCATGATCCGTCGCAGTTGACGACAATTCTGCAAGCTGACCCTTGTTCAATTGAATCGTAAAGTCTACGCTCGTATCTTTACACATGTCATCAAAATCCTTTATGATCGGCGTTATCTTTTTGCCACTAGAATCCGATGTCTCCGTCAAGGACTCCAAGTGCGCTTTGAAATCATCGGTCCATAAACCAACTGGCAATTCCGTCACGCGAATCTTGTCCACGCCAATTGTTTCATATTTTCCCTTGATTAAATACTTGCTGCTACCCGCAGAAGTCTCTGAAATTCTTGTAATCGTTCCTTGAAATCCCTCATAGTATGGAATAAAGTCCGCACAAGATGTCGCCTCCAGATTGTTTAACAATTTAGCTTTTAAATAATCAATAATATTTATCGGATTATAACACATGATATCTGTGCTGAAACCTGTACCGATTCCCTTCGTGCCATTCACCAATACCATCGGAATAATCGGCGCATAGAACAACGGCTCTACGATCTGGCCATCATCATCCAAATACTTCAAGATGTTGTCATCCACCGCTGGGAAGATGGATCTCGTAATATTATTCAAGAATGTAAAGATGTATCTTTCAGATGCACTATCCTTTCCACCCTGCAATCTTGTTCCGAATTGCCCACTCGGAATCAACAGATTAATATTGTTTGAACCCACAAAGTTTTGCGCCATACCGACGATCGCTGCGTTCAAAGACGCCTCACCATGATGATATCCCGAATGCTCCGAGACATAGCCAGTAAACTGCGCTACCTTGATTTCCGTATGCAGATTTTTCTTAAACGCCGAATACAGAATTTTACGCAAACTAATCTTCAAGCCATCCATCAGATTGGGAATACTTCTGTCGCAATCATATTTGGAAAAGTGGATTAGTTCCTTGTTGATAAAGTCCGTATAGCTTACATTTTCTTCAGCAGTATCCAAATAACTTCCGCGATCGTACTCGCCCAACCAATCCTTTCGGTCGTCCGCGCGCTTTTTGTTGAAGACCATGTCAATTGCATCGTCGCTTTCTGCTCCAGTGTGTTGGAACCCGACGATCTTCTTCTTCTCAAAATACTCGCGAAACTCCTTTCCAGTGCTTGTACCTAGACCCTTGTAATATTTGATATTCCAGCTCATGTCCTGGTTGTTCGATGCTTCAAGCCACGCCTCATATTCGCCGTTATTATAAAACACCAACTCCTTGGTGCCCTTGCGCGCTTTTAAAATCGGCGTGTTCATGAAACCGATGAATCCAGGAATCGTCGCTAGGCTAGGCCATACGGACTGAAACAAGTTGATACCCAGACCCTTGATGTGGCTGCCATCCAAATCCTGATCTGTCATGAACAAGACCTTTCCATAACGCAACGACTTGTACACGTCATCAATGTCTTTATAATGCTTGCCTGTTTCCAAACCCAAAATCTTCTTGATTTCGGTAATCTCTTTATTATCCGTAATCTTTTTGGTGGTCTCGCCACGTACATTCATAATCTTACCCTTCATCGGATACACGCCAAAGATATTGCGGTCTTCAGAGGACAGCCCCGAAACGATTCCCGCCTTGGCTGAATCACCCTCACAAAAGATGATTATGCATTGTCTTGACTTGTCCGTCCCCGCCCAATTCGCATCAATCAGTTTTGGAATACCGCGAATGTGTTTGCTTTTTACGCCATCCGTTTTCTTGGCTGCCTTGTTTTCCTTCACTTCAGTCAGCGCACACGCAGCATCCATCACACCCATCTTCGCCAGCTTTTCAATGAACTTGTCGCTTACCACACAACTCGATCCGAACTTCGCGCTTGGCGTGTTCATGAAATCCTTGGTCTGGCTGTCAAACGCTGGATTCTCGATATCACAACGCAAGAACAGAATGAGTTGCTCCTTGATGGTGTTTGCATTCACCACTATCTTCTTTTTCTTTTCAATAAATGCGGACAATTTTCTAGTAATCTGATTCAAGATATACTCCACGTGCTTTCCACCCTTGTTCGTGTTGATGCCATTCACAAACGAAACCTGCTGGAATTCATGCTCGGTGCTTAGACCAACGGAATATTCCCAACGTCCATTGTCCGCAAGTTCATATGCACGCGGATTATCATCCTTAGGTCCAAGATACATATCCACATATTGCTGGAAGTTCTTCACAGGAACAGCCGTTCCGTTGTACTTCACCTTGAGTGCCTTATCTGTCACCGCCGCAATGTCGTGCACACGCTTTTTCAAAAGCCCAATCATATCTAGTGATAGACCCGCAATACCCAATCTTTGATAATCAGGCTTGAAGGTAATTTTTGTATAAGGTTTATTTTTGCATTTGGTAATACTTGGCTTGCCGATGACGTCCAGATTGTTTGAGAACGTTTGAACATACTTGAGTCCGCGCACATGGTCAATCGTCTCTATGGAGCCGCAAGTAGACCAAATGAGAACCAACTTGAATCCGAAGCCGTTCTTACCACCAACGATTTTTTTCTCGGATTTGTCGTAATTTGTGCTGGTGCGCAAATGGCCAAAGATTAACTCAGGAATCCAAATGTTGTATTCAGGGTGCATCGCGACGTCAATTCCGTTACCATCATTAATCATGACAATGGTGCCGTCGGCTTGAATATCAATGTCAATATACGAGACAGGAATCGCGTTGGCTTGCTTATTTGCAACGGCCTGTAGCATGCGCACTACGTGGTCGCGGCAATTCACGATGCCTTCATCAAACAACTTGTATAGACCTGGAACATACCTGATATTCTTTAGAACAATTTTTTGTGTTTCTTCATTCAATATCCACATATCTGTATCCACCTCCTCGACAGAACCAATGTACGTGTCGGGATTGGCCAGGATATGCTCCTTGTCCGTCTTTTGTTGGTACTTTTGAGAAAGTTCTTCGTTTTGAGTTGCTGCCATCTTATTAGTTATGTATAGTACTACATAATTAATATTAATTTCAATTTTATTTTTTAAAATTTCTCCTTTTACTTTTTCTTACCCTTTTTGATTTTTGTTTTCTGGTTCTTTGTTTGCCACCAATTATGTCTTGCCGATTATAATTTGCGCCCAATAATGCCATCAAAAAATTTAAAAAACATTGGAAATAATGTTGGAAATATTGGAGGTCAATATCAATCGTTGGCGCCCCTTCTCTCGCATCAATAGGTAACAAGGTCATATAATATTGAATTGTATTTGGAAGGTAGGATGAATGAACATGGGGGGGTGTAGTTTTATATTGAAGAAATTCAAACACCAGATTGTTTATAAATATTTTGTCTATATGGTTAGGCCATGTAATTTTACGAGTAGGAGGCGTTTGATAATGCGCACCTACGCCTGGATCATACATATTGTTGCCAGTTATGCCAGTATAACATTGATTTAATGTATACATTAAATAATATTCTCTATCTTGATGAGTAATAAGTTTAGGAAGGGTATAATTACTCAAATTACCATCAGGTCCTTTTAAGGATAGTATAAATTCTTGGTTTTGTAATCTATTATTTATAGTATTCAGATGTTGTATATTGTTTCTTAATAAAGTTAAAAATATTTCATTATTTTTGAAATTTTCAATAATGACATTAATATATTTTATTTGTGATTGAATATATTTAGATTTCACCATAAGTGCAAGTTGTTCTGGTTCTTGTGGTATTGGATGACCATGTGATGTTGCTGATCGGGTAATCTCATCGCCGTTCAATCTACTTTCATCCAATATTAATGATACACAATCTATAAAACGTTTTTTTGCTTGGTCTGTACGATAATTTTCTCGTATATAAGTTTCAGGAATTCCAGGAGCTGGTTGTAATTGTTGAAGCCTATCATTTACTAATGGTGTTAAATCTTGTAAACCTGTATTACAATTAAATCTTCGTCTACAAATAGGACACTTACAATTTGCTAACGTATTTCCTGCAACAACACACCATTGATTTCTTAAACAATCTCTATGAAATCTGTGATGACAAGTTGTTATTTCTACTGGAAATAATTCTGGATTATATAGCGGGAGAGCACAAATTTGACATTCTGGTTGTTCTTGACCTTCAACTGCAGGTTGGCCTGTTATATCAAATAATGTTAATTGATTAATTGGCGTTGGTATCCATTCGTACCCGACTTGCAACGCCATTATACATATATATATATTATTTATAATTCGGTGTTTGAAATATCTAAAGGCGTAAAACAGATTTGAAAAATTCATATAGTTATAATATATAGCTGGTATGGATTCATATTGTGATAATTTAGGACTTAATGCAAATGGGACTACAGATATAGTTCGTTTTTGTCCCGTTCCCAAAATAAAGGGTTTATATTATCCATCACAAGAGCAATTATATAGACAATTTAAAAACGAGAATTGTAATATTCAAAAGAAACTACCTGGAACGTTAGGTGGCAGATATGTAGGCGCTTTATCGGGGGCCATGCGCAAGGGGCAATGGCTAGGTTTGGGAGCGGCGGCCAAGGGCCAAACCAGATTTGTTTTAAACGCAGATGAGCTGGGAATGCGTCAAGGACAACCAGGCGGGATATTACCTCCAATAAGAAATCGGTTTTAAACACGTGCGCGTAATTATTTTTGTGGATATTTAGCCAGAATTTGTTTTATTTTCTTGTGTTATTTTATAATGACTCGTCTTTCTAGAGCTGCTAGAGGAAAATATGAAATGGTAATTGGTTCTCGCGTACAAGTTATGAATGGCACCGCTCATCATACTTCTGGAGGATTAACCAAGGAAAAGCTTATGCGCACCAAAAATGGACGCATCGTAAGCAAGTCCAAGCATTTTAGCGCAAAGCGCGAGAAACGTTTATTAAAGGCTGGTTATGGAACCCGAAAGGGCAAGTTTGGCTATGTTAAGATAGGCAAGATGGGCAAATCTAGGAAACAACGCGGTGGAATCGGTGGTATTAGATATGAGTTAGAAGCTGCTCCCTACGACGGAGAGGGGACTGGAATGGAGCCTAGCACAAATGTTCAAATTAAGGCTGGTATGTCTGGGGGAAAACGTAAGAAGACTCGTCGCAGACGCCATTAAATATAATATATCCCTTTGAACATTTATAATTTTATTATTTCATTTAGAAAATCTTCAAATTATAAATTATTATTTTCTAGCGTTATTTTATAATGCCTGTAGGAGGAGTTGATTCTATATTGTCGCCAGCAAATGCTGATCTTCCCCCGGGATCCGGAATGAGTGGAAACAGCCTAGGCGTTCAGATGGCCGCTGGTATGTCGGGAGGACGTCGTCGTGGACGTCGCAGCCGTCGCGGACGTAGTCGTCGTGGAGGTATGCGCTACGGAGGTGCCCGTCGTCGCACTCGTCGCATGCGCAAAAGCCGCAAAAGCCGCCGTTAAACTCTTTACACAAACACAATAATATATAAATTTATGTAATTTTATTTTATATAAATTTAAAACCAACCACCAATATCTAACACCCGCAACAATACCATTCGCTTGTAATAAACGCGTCGAATGCAATAAATTCGCTCATGTTATGATATACGTATTTTTCAAAGTAGTTTTTGCTTACTATGTGCTTGCTTGTAAACATATTACAATAAAATGTATATGCTGCATCAAATGATATGAGTAGCCCTTCGTTTTTTGCATGATATTCTTCCTTCATTGAAATCAAGGCCGACCGAATATCCCCCTTCTTGTCCCACTTTACACATGAAACATTCAAGGCGTATTTATCGTCCATCAATTCAACATTGGGAAAGAAATGCTTTAGAATTTTTAGAACCTCGTTTTCAGGCAAATGGCTATTCGCGCTTTTAAACAAGACACAAATTTCGTCAATTTCCAACTCGTTGCCTAGGTCTACCACCATGTTTTGCTCCCAAAATTCAATAAAGCTACGTATCAACGGCAAATGTTTGCTGGTAACATTGAGAAAAGAATCCGTCGCCTCGTTGTATTCAAACTTCGCAGAGAGAAGTTGTTTGAACGTGTTCAAATACATCATGTTGGGTAAGAACAAGTTGGAGTGGTGCATTTTCCAAAGATAATGCATGTGTTTCCATTTTATTTGGTATGTTTTGTTCTCATGTGCATGACTAGTCTCTGACGGAATATCTAGCATTTCGGCGCAAAAGGCATCTACGATTGATTCTTGCGTGTTATTTTTCAAAAACATAACATACTTCTTCAAACTATCGCCTGCTTTTGTTCGAAGATATCCGTCTGCATTCTCATAGCGATTTGAATAGTGGGTTGCAACGCACAACATATCCAGTCCAATATTTTCCTCCAAGTTAGTGTCATTTGCGTCATTCATATGAAGCAACCTGCTATTCGCATATTGATGCGATTCGTGGTATTTGATAAAATTACGCGTGACGTTTGCACAACCAATGGTAATATACGCGGTTGTATCAATTAATGCGACCAGCTGTTTCGCCTTGCCGTAGACAAAATAATTTACATCTTGATTCTTTTTTAGAATATTGTCGCCCAACATCGTAAGAAAATGTTTTGCGTGGTCCTTAGACGGAAACCATGCAGGGTGTAGAACCTTTAGGACAGCTTGAATAGTAGCGGAATTGGGCACAGACTGAAGCAGATTTCTCTCTTTGATTTGTTTGATAATGTTGTTTTTGGTTTTGTATTTCCAATCCTGAAGAACTCTATCTTGAGAGATAGTTGTAAGCAACTTATGCAAAATATCATCCTCCTTTACGACATTGTAGTGGTTATTATCGTATTCGTAAAAGCAATTATTATGAGCAAGATAGAAGTAATTATTCTTACTGAGAAAAACCTGAATAAAGATTTGCTGTTCCTGTGTTAGCGTATTTGTGCGAACGATGCGCTTCTCGCGGTTTTGCTCTTCGTTTTGTAAAGTCGTCTCTAAAGACGTATTAATGTGAGCGTCAATTCGCTGTAGCATGTAGGGATTTCCCTCGTATTTTTTACACAAGTTTTTAATTGTCTCGATGCATTTTTCTTCCATCGTGTATCATATACATAGCAAACACTTTTTATATTGTTGTTCAATAGTCTATGCGCGCATTTGTGTGAATTAGTGGGAGGGGTTCTATTTAGGCGATATATTTCCGCAATTCGCGTTTGAAATGTGTAAATCTTTAGAAACGATTTAAAGATTTGCGTAAAATAACTCATAATGAGCAATTACGCGTTAAATTCCTCGACAACCAACAATGTGTTAACTATCAAGACTGTTCAAATCGCCCCGTTCCGTACTTTAATGACCGCGCTAAAGGATATTTTATTGGAGACAAATATCTGTTTTCAGCCCGATGGCATTCGTATCATCAACATGGACAAGTCCCATACTATTTTAGCGCATTTGTTTTTGGACGCCCACAACTTTGAGTTCTACGAGTGCAAGAAGGAGAAGATCATTATTGGTGTTAATATGTTTCACTTGTTCAAGTTGATTAACTCTATTGATAACGATGATACCTTAACTATTTACATTGAGAATGCCGATTATGTGGATGGAATCGTTTCTCATTTAGCCTTGAAGTTTGAGAATGGAGAGATCAAGCAATGTAAGACACAAAAGCTACGTCTTATTGAGCCCGAGTTGGACGAGTTGGAATACCCCGACGTCAAGTTTTCCTCGGTCATCAACTTGCCTTCTGCCGATTTTCAGAAGATTATTCGCGACTTGTCTTGCATTTCGGACAAGTTGGAGATCAAGTCTGTTGGCAATGAGCTTATCTTCAAGTGTTCTGGCCAGTTCGCAAGCGCCGAAATTCACCGCGCCGAGTCCGATGGAAGCATGGGGTTTGTTCTGAAGCAGGACTCTAGCAAGATTATTCAGGGAGAGTTCTCTTTGAAAAATCTCGGATATTTCATCAAGTGCACCAACTTGTGCTCTCAAATTGAAATCTACTTGGAGAATGATTTGCCACTTGTTGTGAAGTATGATGTCGCATCCCTCGGTTCCATTCGTCTCTGCTTGGCGCCGTTGCCCACTGCATAATATCGTGTGCAATAAATATTACGTTTTATTTTTAACAAATGTAATATTTTGGATAGTTGTGGGAAAAAGTCTCCCACTAACCCACAACCCCACATTGCGTTTTTACGATTTTTTACTCCAAATCCTTTTTCAAGAAATCGAAATTGGACATTTATAAATGTCCATTTTTGAATATCCTAAAATACTTTTGAGAATTCGATGTTTTGTTAGCATAATGAAAAATTAGCGTCTCGCGACTGAAAAAAAATAAAAAAAATTGTGATGCTAATTTTTTTATTTTTTGACGCGGATTCTTTAGCAACTTTTTATCTTCGTCTATTATACGAAGAAATGACGAACAATTTTCAACTAAAAGTTGCAGAGAATTTATATTGCAAACATTGCGACTATACTACAGACAGAAGATGGTGCTACGATAAACATATTTTGACTGCAAAACATAAAATACGAACAAATACGAACGATTTGCAACATTTAGTTGTTGCCTCAAACGACACCAAAGAATATACATGTGATTGTGGTAAGCAATATATACACGCATCATCCTTGTGGAACCATAAACAAAAATGCACAGGGAAAATCGCACAAATTGAAGAACACGTCCCATCACAAGACGATATTCAATTACCAACTATTCCGACTAATATAATTATGGAATTGATCAGGCAAAATCAAGAATTCAAGCAGCTTGTGGTGGACCAAAACAAGCAATTATATGAAAAGCACGAGGAGAATATAGATTTGCAGAAGCAATTGCTGGAGGTCGCAAAACATAGTCAAATCAACAATACTATCAACAACACCAACACAAATAGCCATAACAAGACGTTCAATCTCCAATTCTTCTTGAACGAGACGTGCAAGGATGCCATGAATATGAAGGACTTCATCAAATCGTTGGAGTTGAGCATGTCCGAGCTGGAAAGGATGGGTGAAATAGGCTTTGCCGAAGGCATGTCTAAACTCTTTGTTGATCGCTTGAATAGCTTAGATATAACCAAGCGACCGATTCATTGTAGCGACGTAAAGAGAGAAATTATTCATATCAAGGACGATAATAAGTGGGAGCGCGACAATGCAAACTTGGATAGGCTGAGAAAGATTATCAAGCAACTTACGCACAAGAATATATTGCGTGTGGATGATTGGAAAAAGGCGAACCCAGGTTGCACGGAATACAACAGCAGAAAAAACGATCAATACTTGAGAATCAATATGGAAGCTATTGGTCCCGTTGACCGAGCAGAAGAGAAACGGGACTTTGGTAAGATAATCCGTCGCGTAGCAGAGAACACAGCGATTGATAAGAAGTATTTAGTTGTATAACATCATATTTGAGGTGAATATTATGTTATATTTTTGTTTTTATTTTTTAATTTTTTGTTTTTATTTTTTAATTTTTTGTTTTATTTTCTATGAAATTTGTCTAGATCTAGATCTAGCGTTTAAAAGGTCTGGACGAAAGCACCGAGTTCACCGAACACATTCACGCTAGGAGCATCATAGCAAGCCTGATCCTCGCCAATGATTCTCATATTGGACAACTCAGTCAAATAGCGCTTGGAGCAGGACTCTACCAACAAACCATTGGCATAAATACCATAGTTCATGTAGTAATCCTCATTCTCAAGAGCAATGTGATAGATATCAATCATAGCATCCTTCTTGAATGGTTGAGCCTTCTCATCGATGCACGCCATCAAACGGAAATGATTGTCGGTAATGTAGACATTGCCCAACATATCCTTGGTGTTCTCCCATTGGTCGTTAGTAAGTGCAGGCACCAAGATGGAGTGGCAACCAGTAATGTACAAATCTTCAAACAAACCAGGATACAAGTCCTTGCTGCACTTGTACAATCGGTTAGTGGTTCGCTCCTCGTCGCCAGGGTTAGACAAAGAGGAAGTACCGATCATATGAATGGGCAAGTAGCCGTTGCGGTAGGTCTTCACCAAATCACCCTTTCGCAAGTCTTGGACGGAGCGATAGACCTCTTCCTCAGCACGGAGACACAAGATTTGTGTTCCCTTCATAAAGCAGGGATATCTTTCAGGAAGAGGTTGGTTGAAAAACGCAACGCTAAGGTCTGGATAGAAATATCCAGTAAAACTGCTGTACGTAGCTTGAAACGCAGTTGCACTCACAATTACATTTGTGCGTGAGACAGCGCTGGTTATTGTCCAGTAAGTAATATTTTTATTGAAGGCGATTGCACTATCAAACATAGATACTATACTAGTTACATTAGTTGTATTCCAACCACCAATATCCTGATTAAAAATTGTGCAAAAAGCGAACATACTTGACATATCAGTTACACTAGACGTAGTCCAAGAACCAATATTTGCATTAAATAGAATGCAACTAAAAAACATACTGGACATATTAGTTACCGCAATAGTACTTCCGCTATTATTCCATAATGCAAGACCAGCATTATTAAATTTGGAACACGAATTAAACATATTTGACATATTAGTTATATTCTCGGTATTCCAACCGTTAAGGCTCTGATTAAATTCAATGCACCCGTTGAACATAAATGAAGTGTTTGTTACAGTTGTGGGAATACCCGTCGGAACAGTCGTCAAAGTTGCCCCACCATCAAACTGGAGAGCAAGAGAGGTTAATGTAGGAGTTGATCCATTGCCGATACCCCAAGTTGAATTATTACCAGTAGCAAGAATCGTTAAATTATCACGTAGCGAACTTGGTATAGTAAAGGAAGTAATAGAACCAGTTCCAGCGACATTAGATATCTGTAAGGTTGTAGTACCACTCGCCTCCATGGTAAACGAAAAGCCTGACATAGATACTCCATTCGTAACTACTGGTATACCTGATGGTGGTGTTTTGGTAGTCGTACAAGTTTTGGTACCGCCAGTGAATACAAATACACCAGTTTGCGCGCCGCCCGTAGTGACAAACGTAAACGTCAAGGTCTCAGACATTTTATATTATAGTATTAGAAAAAACTTTTTTAAATTGTAATCCTAAAAATCATATTATTCAAAAATACTTATTACAAAGTTTACTTTTAATAACCACTATAATTTTTAAATAGGATATTATATAAAATGGCTATATAATCCTATTTATTAAATATTTATTTTGCCAAACTATAATTTTTATTGATTTTGCAAGACTAGTTGCTAGATATAAACAAACCAAATTATTTACGGGTTAACTCATCATTATACCACTTTAATACTTCTAAATATATATGAATCATAAAATGTATATATTTATATTTTAATAAGGTGTAAATCCGATTTACAAGCTAGGATAGCTAGCCGATAACAAGACACCACATTGTCCTTGTCCGTCGTTGAATTGAGACCCGCGCCCAATATAGATGTATCCAGCATCACCCCATGTGGTCCCCCACGAGTTTTTAACTCTGTAATAATCGCTGCCCGACATAGACCCAAATCCAACAACAAGAACTCCGTGGTCAAGATTGACACCACAATCACCAGTGAAGACGCCAGACTTGTACAACTGGAAGGCCTTTTGGTCCGCCTCAATTGCGACGGATACAGGTTGTAGAGTTAGCGCTTGCATCATCGCGCTGTCAGACTTCGTCGGAACATCCGTGTAGCTAACAACGGCGCTATTTTTAACCGCAGAGCAAGTAGATTGGCAGGTGCCAGCAGTTTGGGTCGTGCCAGAAACATAAGGATAGGAGACCTCAGTGCAAAGTCCACCATTCTTCTTAATCCAAGTGAAGGCATTGTCCATGAGTCCGCCGTTGCAACCCATGTCCTTGCCACCATGCTGACGATTGTCGCAGTCAACCAATTGCTGTTCAGAAAAAGACGGAAGCGATCCATAAGTAGTGTAGTACGCACCTTCTAAAGCTCCAGTGGTAGAGAAGCTCCAGCAGCTACCGCATTGGCCTTGGTCCTTTACGGGCGTCACTGCGCCGGCGGAGACCCAATCTACACTTGACGCAGCAGACGACTTACTACGCTCAACGCAACCAGACATGCACTTTAAAGATTCCATCTTTTCAATCTCGGCGAAATCATCAACGCAACCCTTTAGGCATTTATATTCCGACATTTTGCTATGAACATTCACAGGAGCCTTAATATCCGTATCCGCGGATCCTCTCAAATTACTAGTATAGTCATTGTGCAAAAATCCACCTGACAATCCAATATATTTGCTAAAGTCAACGGAATCCATACCAGAGAAATGATTATGACCTAGGGTATAGGTCAAATTCTTACCATTCATTTCCTCAATGAATTTATCATTCTCAACCCACTTTGACAATGTAGATTCATAGTGCATTGTGCTTTCAAAATCCATGGCGAATCGGTCAACCCACGCCTGAAATCTCTCACGAATCGTCCCCGCGGAAACCTCCACTGCGAATAACGCAAAAACAAACGCAACATTCTTGATGAACATTTTATTATATATAGAATATTTTTTTATGCAGTTTTAGAATATATTAAAGATATGTATATAATAAATATATAATGGTTGTTTTTTACGTAATTAATTTTAAGGACGATGCTAGGAAGGAACGAATGGTATCGCGTTTTGACCAAATCGGAATAGATTTACATTTTGTAAATCCAGTTTTCGAAAATGACGCGCGATTGCAAAACACGGCTCTTTATAAGCGAACCAGTTCCATTATGCTACAGCATCTAGATTCAATTCGTCATTTTTACGAGAATACGTCTGCCAAGCATTGCATTGTATGTGAAGACGATATACACATATCCAAACATTTGCACGAGCATCTACCAAAAATTATACAAGATTTTGAATCTATTGGCCTAGATTTATTAATGTTGGGATACTTGTATCCATACGGACTCCACGGAAACCCACATTTTCCAATGATAAAAGCGACAGACAATTATACTTATCATGGGTATCCAGATGATACGTGGGGTAGTCAAATGTATATGATTTCGCGCAAACATGCCGAAACTTTGCTGAACAAATACACGATTGAATTTGCCATTGAACAATTGGAAAAGATCCATTACAATCCTGATTGGACGATTACAAAATGTGGAAAACGCGCCTTAATAAGTCCCATGTTGGCGGTAGAAGAAGGCGATGATAAATCAAATCATGAAGGGCAAACAGAGTTTCATCGAATGTGTCATTTGGGCAATTATAACCCGGACGTACATCTCTAAATACCCGCGCCTAGTCCCACAGCCCACATAACCCACACACACGACATAAAATATATATAGTCTTCATTATATATTTTATTCTACTTATACCAAACCTATTATGATCTGATATTGTTCAGATTATTCATCGTTTTACTCAAGATATAATACACAAATGCAAAAAAGGCGCTCATAAAGACAAACCCGTATATATTATAATTTCCATCGTTCAAAAATAGCATGGGCATATACGCAAACAAATATTTCTTGAAAAACGGCAACTGGAACAAGAAGAACAAAACGGCGAGCAACAACGGAGTTTGCAGTTCATCGTACATACTATCCAAAGAGGCGTTGCGTTTTTGTTTGTCATAATAGTCATCTACTATGTCATTGTTCTCTTCATATTGTTGGATGTAATCGCTATGCTGCGGAGGGGGAGGCGGCACGTAATTTGCTTGAACCTGCACATCTTGCGCAATATGGCTGGTAGACGTAGGCATGTCGCGTGAGGGTAATTGTGTTGCCCCCGAACTGCTTGCTTGCTGAATACCGCTTACGATGTGGTTGATTGTATTTTGGTCTAAAGGCGGCGGTCCATTTGTATTCAAGTTTGGCGGCGGTTGTTGCATGGGTCGTGCTTCATTTGCATTTAAGGACATATTTTGCACGGGTCCTCCGCCGCCACCGCCACCTGCAGGGTCAACAGGTAAATCAAAAATATTTGTCGTGCTGGACATAATATATTACGTAAATATTGATGGATGAATTATATTTACGCAATTCAAATACTTTGTTCACTTCTAAGAAAATGCGACGATTCTCATGGATTTATCACACTTTGTTTGTGTTGGCTCATATTTATAACATTTATTATCATACTTAAATACTTTATCTTTAATCTCCTCAATTGGCGGCGCGTTAAAGGCAATGCAATTTTTCCCTTTACACACCGTTCTAAATAAAGAAGCGAGCCCAAGCCCTAAAATAACAGATAAAACATATTTTCCAGTTTGGGTATGTACCAATTTACCCAGATGCATCATATACTATATCATGAGAAAACATTCGCGATTGAATAGTTTTATGTTTGCATGGATAAATCCTTTGCATCGGCGGTGCATTCAGTTTCCATTGCTTTATATTGAAAACAATTATCCGCCTTATCTTGATACAAAATCTTGTCTACATTTTCTGGGGTAGGGTACACGTATATTGGTTTTAAATCTTCGCCGTAAATATACACAAAAAACAACCCAAACGCTAAACTTATTAAAAAAACGGGTAGAGAAACATATTTCATCAACATAATTCCTATATACAATTAGGGACATTATTATTTTACAGGAGACGATTTATTCATCGTCATTCGCGTCATTATCGTCGAACTCAATCTCTCTATTAGAAGATTGCTCAATTCTCTGTTGAGGTTCACTTCGTGTAGCTGTCGCTCCCGCCCCTGGCCGTAGTTTAACCTTGTCTCCAACATCAAAATGAATGACTCCTTGAGGATTCGACGCCATATCTAGTTCCATTTGTTCTATTTCCATTTTTCGTTGAATTAAAACACAAGTATTGTCATATTTTTCAACAGCAGTATACGGATACAACAACTGCCGGAGTTGGATAAGTTTAGGCGTCAAACGCGTTATATACATAGTAACCAAGTCATTTATGAAATCCACGTTTTGTTCTCTCTCGTATTTATTAACCAATTCATGACTGGATTGAATATCCGCATATGTATCCAATAGAAGTTTATTTATTTTTTCCTTGACTGGCTTATTGTCGACGATCGACATGTATGTATTCAAGATAATTTCATAGCTTGCATTTGCATCAGCCATTTTTTCTTTAATTTTGTCAAACTTGGCAATCGCATCTGGAGCGGATACATATCCAAATAATAGGTCATTCTTGTCCTTTATAATTTCGCGACGAATATCTCTTATTTTGGTTTCGCTATCGTGCAATTCGTCTTCAATATTCATTATAACACCCAAATTCAACTCTATATTTAAAGCACATGGATTAGTTCTATCTCCACACATGGCTTTAGCAATTCTAGATTGAACCTCCTTTTGAAACCGAATATCAAATATAGTTCCTACGGGCCGATTGCAATTGATACACTTGGGCTTAATTTTTCGAAACTCCTTATGTTTCTCTTTCCAGCTTAATGTTTTATTCCCCATAATCTTCTTTTTTAATTTGTCAACATTGTCTTCATATTCAGCTTTAAGACTATAATATGTATTTAACGCCCGAATTAGTTCTTTATCGCCGTTCATTTATATAGTAATTATATTATTTTACGTGATATTAGTTCATATTCATTGTCCCAATTAGGAAGGCTTGTTATTAATTCTTGATGAGCGATACGTTTTGCATCTTGGAAATTCTTGATTTTAGACAAAATGTATTGCTTTTTCTCTCTATCTTTTTTGTGCATTTCTTCCGTTGAAAGCTTGCCTCTATACTTGTATAATAGAATTGCTCCTAAAATAAGCATAAAAAATATAAAGAGTCCAGCATTGTAAAGATAATTATTATATTTTTCCTTGTAGTCCTTGCATTTTTTCAAGGTTTCGTGTAGAAAATACTTGATACCTGGCTCAACCAACAGGGGTTTAGAAAATTCGTCATAATTCATTGATGCTTAGTTAAAATATACTTTTATAATTGTAAAATAATTTATACACAATATCTATACTATCATGGCGGATGAATCAAGTTCGGATAATACATATATGAATATTATCATATTTATTTTAATAACTATTCTATTCTTTGCTTACGGAAAGCCTAAACCAACGATTGATACATTATCCAGCCCAGCTTCACCATACAAATCATATGGCATTTATTTCATGGCAATATTGCTGTTTCAATTAGCCATTAACATGTCAACATTGGCAAATAAATGTGGTGGAGGGTGGACGGCCAATTTAGGCTATGCTTTATTGATAACATTTGGTCCATGGCTTGCAATGTTTGGTATACTTATTGCAGTAATGATTAATTTTCCTGGTATGAAAAGCGCGTTTTCTGATGTTATCGGATATTATGCAGTTTCTAATTCCGCAAACAAGCTATTGTCCGAGATGTTGGTAGATACTGACATAAACGATAAAATAAAACAAGCAAGCGATGGTACAGACGAGACAAAACAACAAGCGATGCAAGATGCGGCAGAGGCTGTAATGAAAATGGTTGGAAATATATCCATACTGATAAATCAAATCGTGCCAAGCAACTTCATGTCATATTGGAAGACATTGGTACCCTTGATGAAAAATCCTGAGGCAGCAGACATGGCTGAAAAACAGCAAGCATTATTGGATATAGTGGTCCTGCGTGATAATATTGGTGAGGCTTGTTGGTATATCTATACTGCCATCTTGTTAATATCCATTATTGGATTTAAAATTGCAAACAAGGCGTGTGAAGTCGACCCCAAAGTAGCGAATGCTAAATATGATCAGTATTTGGATAAACAGCAAGCTGCGAACGATGCAAAGGCGGTTGCCAACTCTATACCATATACGCTTGGTTAAAATCAATATCCACAACATATTACATGTCTATTTTACATCAAATAGACATGTATTTACACTACAATACAACACACGCAAATTATATATATTGTTGAAACTCCAAATAATACAATACGGCTAGATAACATAGGATTGCTAAAACGAGAGAAAATAACCACATGGGCAATATAGTTTTGTTCCTATAACCAACACCAAACACGCGTAAACTGCCGTCAGTGTTATATAAAAAGCCTGGTTTCATGTACTGGACGACTCCATAAAATATAAGAAACAAAATAATCGCGACTGCAACAACATTTGTTTGAAGGAAATTGCGGTTCATACTTACTATACTAATATTATATAAAATATTGGCAAAAATAGCGGGTTAATTGTACGAATGGTCTAAAAATTATCAAATGTAAATCCATATTTTTCTATATCATTTTTATAAAAAGTTTCACACAAAGATTTGATTTCATCGTCATAAAAATGTTTATAACTTTTAGGTAAACTTTTATTTATTATATTTTTTGGCGTATCTCCACAAAACGTAATATTTTGGGTTTTCACTCCATGATGAATTGAAGTATATTTACTAACGTCTAATGTATATAACGATTTGTCTTCTAATTCTATTGTATAGGTTTCATTTTCATTTATTTTGATATATTTCGTTATAATTTGTTCCTCGCCATCTATATATTGTGGGTGGTAATGAAACTTATCATTTTCATTAAAATAATCAATTTCATTATTTACAAGTTGTTTTAAATATTCTCTAAAGGTTAAATTATGACTTGTTTGCGCTCTATACACAGAAACTGCTCTAATATATGGGTTCATTATAAATTTTATAAACTTATATTTTTGTTTAACTAAATCTAGAATTGGTTTATAAGTAATACATTTATTAAATATATTACCCCTATATTCATGTATAAAAGCATTATAATTTAAGGCGTCATTTAATAAACCAACTAAATCTAAATATTGTTGAAATGATACACTGCATCCTCCTCTTGGAGTAAACGTAATACATAATTTATTTTTATTATCAACGTACCACAAATTACTATAAACCGAATTTCCATATGTAGTTTTACTTAAATTTTTTTCTTTAATATTCATCTCCATTTTCTCTATGTCCATTATACACATTTGAAGATTTAAAATTTGACAATATCCTGCAATAAATAATTAATTAAATAATACAAGTTGATCTAAATTATCAAATAAAGGGAGAAATAATTGATAATTTTATTTTTAGTTGATTTAATGTTTATGTGCTACTCATAATCTCCCTGATTATCGACCTCATCGGCTCCAAAATTGCCGTCGTCATAGTCATCATTCATGTCAACCATGTCGTACACTTCGGCATCGGCCATATCATCTGCATCTATTTGGTCCAACTGCTCTGGGTCATCTTCTACACTACCGCGTTTACGACCCGTGCTACGTTCTATGTTCGCAATTTTACTCATGATTTCTACTTCTTCATCATATGTCTTACCAACATATCTCGTAACCCCCTTCTGCAAGCCCTTGCTCCAGTCGCCTAGTCTGTTTGCCTTCAAGATATTATCTACGTCGCGTTTCTCGTCAGTCATGCGTTTCAACTTGTCGGTGAAAGTATCCTTCTCTCTTTCTTTCAATTTGAAGACATAGTCCATAACCTCGTCGTAAGAATAATCAATCCTTTCCTGGCCGTCGTATATCAAATTCAAATAAGTAAGCATTAAGTTCGCGACGCTTGTTTTCAAGTTTTTCAAATTGCCTTGTAATAATAACTCCGCTTCTACATTCTTGGTTATTATATCAGACGACGCAAAATCGTCATCAATGTTTTCTAGCTCAAACGTTTCTTGTGCGCCTGTAGTCTGCGCGGTTTCTTCTTCGGCAAGCATAGTGACATCATCAGTCGCGAGTTTCATGTATTCGGCAAATGCAATCAACAGATAATGCTCAAACAACAATAAACACGTATCCTTGTCAAAGACAGAATTCTTGTCTTGTATAGCCGTTAAGTATGGCGTATCATCTGTAAGAATGACTAGTCGCCTGCATCTCTCTTGAATAGCCTGTAAAACCGGTACCAACGTCTTCTTAGAATAGAATGCGCGCAACGGCGACAAGTCATCCTTGATAATGTTGTGGATATTGATTTTATGCGTGTTAGAGAGACCCCAATACCCTGGAATAGTCGTATTTTCATAATCAACCTGATTAAGAATGATATTTGGGAAAATATTCACTATATTGTTAACATATCCCTTGATTCGCTGAATAAAATTGTACCCATTGCTATCTGTTATACCAGGTAATTGCATTCCTTCTTCGGTGTTGAAATACACTATGTCTTGCAATATGCTGTTTATTTTATTCTGTTTGGAACTAAGCAAGTTGTTATTCTCTGAAATGAATTTGGTAATACTGGCTCGCATGCCATCGTTTTCGCGCGCAATGTAATTTTTGAAATCTCGGCTATTTTTTTTGTCATCGTCGCTTTGAATCATCAAATCAAATGTATCTAGTTTTTGTTCCAACTTGTTTCTTAGTTCCAAACTGACAGCTTCACTCTCGGTCTCTTCTTCCGACTTGTTAATTTCATCTATCAACTTGCGAATGCGTTGAATCGGTGCGCCAGTGGGCATAATAACCGATGGCTTGACAATATTTCGGCGACTGACTAATTGGAATAAACTAATCAAGGATGCATTTGTATAATTACGTCCATCGCTCTTAAGCTTTGCCATCATTTCACTCAAGGACTCGTTGGGTTTTATATTGGCTGGCTTCTCGGTACAATATTTAACAAGATCCTCTGGCACAGGGAAAATGGTATTGAATTTGCAATATGCGATGAACGCTTTGTATATCGTCGACTCGCCGAATTCTTGTTTTACCGGGGGATAAATGTTTTTAGTATTGATTGGGCTATAAAACAATCCCGCCCTGGTAATGAAGTCAACATCGTCTAATATGTCAGACAAGTTTTGCACCATCATGTTGTACGCACTAATTTCCTTGTCTTCATTGATAAAATAATCAATCGTGGAAGTATCGTTGGCCTTTTCGTTGCAACAAGCATTCTCCAAAAAGGGGTCATTAACCATGTTTGTAAGTATCGGTGTTTTTTTATCAACAACCTTCTGAATCCGTTCTTGAATGGCAAGAGAGAACATGATTCGCTTGGATACAACCACCAACAAATCTTCTCTCTGTGCATGATTTCCAGTTTTCAAATCAGTTAATAATTTTTCCTTGAATTCTGGTGCAAGTGGTGCAAGACGAGTAATCTTGATGGGGACTAGCGGAGGCAAAAAGTTGAGCCACGCAGAAATGGAATGTTCTTCGGGAATCGCCTCGTTAGGTGCAGTTAATAAATATTCCGCCTTGGCGCGAAATTTCTGTACTACATCGGGATGAGTATTAAAATACGCTTCAATAGTGCCCTTTAGTTTCTCCGCGATGAAGGTCTGCTTTTTCTTCATTAGAACCTTCCATGGCTCGCTTGGGCTACGCGTATGATATGCAACACACGCCATGTAATTAACTGCGCTCAAATCACCAGTACCATCAATCGGATAGCCCTCAAATGAACGAATGCAACCAGGATATGTTTTTCTTGTGGTAATGGAAGGTACGCTTGCTTGTATGCTAATGAGATAAGCTGCCATAGTAATATACAAAATACTTGAGTTGTATAATTCATTGTATGTTGGTAGTGTCTTGTCTCTCTTGGCTGCAAGTTGAAGTTCCTTATTATATGCGGCTTCTTTGGGCATAGTAGAGAGAAAAATGGATGTCGCAAGGTTAATAATAAACTCGCGCTGGTCTTCCATATTAATTCCCATATTGCTAGAAAACACATTAATGATATTCGAACAAACCCGCATCTCATGTGTTTGGGCTTTGGGTGCAATTTGAAGATGTCCAATAAGTGCATCGCCTGCATCTTGCTCCAATAGACCACGACTTTGAATTTTAAAGCCCTCGTCAGTATATCCTTCTTCCTGATCAAACTCAATCGCTTGAATGACTTGACCGCTGTGCTCATCCACCCATGCTTCGCCGTCATCACCGAGTTTACCGATTCTTTGTTTGAGAGATTCAACAACGCGTCCATAATTCGTTGGGTCATTAATATACGCAGAGGCCAAGGTATATCTGAACGAGGGTATTAATTTCACACCCGTTTTTATGCAATAGCGCCAATGAATGGTTTCGTCCGTATTTTCCAAAGCTTCTCTCGTGAATTCCATAACGAATCGTATAATATCATTTTGCTTTTTTACAAAGTCCGATTGCCCGATAATTATATTCAAGGTTGAAGCATATGGCGAAACAATGGTCTCCGAGCTCTTGTCGCCCAATTTCAGACCCAGTGCGAATTTGCGGTTATTATATTGAAACATGTTATGGAATTGGATTTCGCCTATTTTGGGCATAATAGACTCATAATATTCAAAATCAGCGCGGTATTTTCTCTCTAGATCTTGTTTTGAGAGAAGGTATTTAGAGTCAAATTCATTGAGTATATTTTTCAATTGGGCGGATTGTAGGTCGGCTTTGTTGAGGTTCATTGGCTCGCATTTATCTTTCACTTCAATGCAGTCCTTTTGAATATTACACAACGTAGTATCATCTGCTACAAAAAGGCTCTTGTCCACCTCATTATCTATTTGCCATCGGTTATTTACACGTTTAAAGTAAGAAATAGAATCATCGTCATTGGAGTCGATGCTGAATATAAACGCATATTGTCCATCTAACACTTTTTTCATTCCGGTAATCAAGGTATCCACAAGATAAATCGCATCATCCGCAGACAATTTTTCGCTTTTTTGCAACTTGGTTATGAGAAAATCAACAAAATCTTCGGGTGTTTTGTTCGCCATTTCCTTTTGATAATCGTCCAACATGGAATATTTTGTTTTATCAAACTTTTTATCAAAATAAATGTCTCTCCCATTGTCAGCCTCTAATTGTTCCATTGAAACATATTGCTTTGAGAGAATGTATGTATTGCACTTGTTGTTTTTGGAATATTCTAGAAGCAATTCTTTATTGGTCTTTGATTCTTGTTCAAAGATAGAGGCCAAATTGTCTGGAAACATTAACGGAACACTTTTTAACGCGAGTGCGCTATTATACAAACGTCCTGAATCACGCGTTATTATTTTACTTAGCAATTCGGAGTTGTCTAATTTCTCCGATTTATCATATTGATACCCATTTTGAAAGACTGCCTCACTATTTTGTTTCAACATGTTATAAATTGCGTTAGCAGATGGATTGAGAGAAGTATTGTGTTTTGACGCTTTTAAATTGAAAAATCCGCGCGATCTTTCAACGATAGTTTTATTGTATTCAGATACCTTCTTATCTATGAACTTGTTAATTTCAACATATTGCATATATGACAAATCGTTTGTATATACTAAAAATGGCTCCAGATAATCAATAACATCTACAAAAGATACTTTACCAGTTATATATTTCTTTGTCAAATTAAATAACGTTTTGGTTTTGGGGATGATTTTACCAAGAAACTGCTTATATAATTCAACGCGACTAACACCTGCGGGTTTTACGCTCAGTGCATAGTTTTTGATTCCACTGATAAATTTTTCATCCGCTAATTCGTTCTCTCCTTCCAATGTATCTACTACTATATCTTGCACGTTAGTTTTCTGTTTCAAGAGTTGCCAATAGTTTAGAAACGAGGCACTTAGGTTACTTCTATCTAAGATTGATGTTCCGGGAAGATTAACACGAGAGAATCGCACAACAGGTTCAGGCATAGTCGCGATTGAACGAAGAGACATAATATCAGGCTCTGATACATTGACACGTTCAGTAATCATACGACTAGACGACATTTGAGTCGCGACTAATTTAGTAAAGCCCAAATTATACTTCTGGATAATAAATTTCCTGGTCGTTAACATATCATTTTCGGCGATGGTTGAGTAAAACTGGCCCAAATTATCAACGATTGCATTTATGTTGGTGCCGACATTCGCGACATACAAAATACTTTGAGTATTATCCGAGTCAATTTGTTCAAACGGGGTAAATTGCGAATTCAATTCGCTAAGCAATGTGCTGTATTTATTTTGTTCATCTGGAAAACTATTTGATTTATAATATTCAATGTTTTGTAATATCGCGCGCAGATCATCGTCCATTTTAATTGGTATGACATCGGGATGCTCCTCAGAATCATCGCCGACGTTATATACCTTTTTCATATTCTTTACAACGGGAAGCAACCAATAAAGCGCCTTGTTGAACTTGGTTAATTCATCTACAAGAGGCTTCCACCCAGCGCCCTTAATAAGCGGCGATATTACGTTGCCATATTGGTCAATCTTGGAAAACTGCGTGCGCATTTGCTTAAATCGTTCAATCATGATATGAATATTGTGCAAGACATTTTTGGTTCTTTGTGAATTGGGAATCGTGGACAACATTTCATCCAACAAGTCATCGCATTGGGATTGAATGCTATATCGCGTTTTAGAGTCGGCCTTTTCAATCATTTGGGTAATTTGTCCCAGCGTTTCATCCGTATTAAATACGATTTCGTTGCCTTGTAATATGAGTTGTTGTACGAGGTCCTTGACGTTTGTAAGCGGGATATTTGCATATTGCGTATCATCAACGTCTGCTTGTTCTGCTGCAAGATTCCTTTGCCCAGAGTCCTTATCAAGTTCCTCATCGTCGCCCACACGTTCCAGAGATTCTATTTTCTCTGCTTCGTCGCCTTTCGTTTCCTCAACTCCTTCTGCAACAACAGACTCTGTTACCAACCCACTTGGTTTAGATTCCCTTGATTTCTTTGCCCCTTTATCTGGAGGTGGACGGATTTCAAACATTTCAATTGGTAAATCCTCTGGAATTCCAGAATAGTTAAAATTGATATAAATGGTTTCGTCATCGGGATACGTTCGTATTTCAATCATATCTTCTTCTAGATTAGTTATCTCTCCAGTTAAAATGGCGGGAACGTCGCCACCAAAGTAAATATTTACCCAGATCCCAGGCAACAAACTATTTTGTCTTGCATAACCTGGATATTGATTACGTTGTATTAAATCAATTAATGTAATGGTTCCATCGCCGAGGGAACCATCTGCTTGTATTCTGAGCATTGTTTTTTCTAATGAAGCGGTGTTTATCAATATAATTTTATTTTTATCAATATAATCAATTAGAAATGTTTGCTCGTTAAAAATTTCATTGGTTGGGGCAGTTATTTTG
>Ga0209296_1000185_pt1 | contig 55369 bp, 97 predicted proteins | sample S_130206_EF_Meta_FD_187319 | JGI IMG/M metagenome (GOLD analysis project Ga0209296, IMG submission 187319) | Freshwater microbial communities from Lake Simoncouche, Canada to study carbon cycling - S_130206_EF_MetaG (SPAdes) (version 2) | ecosystem: Environmental > Aquatic > Freshwater > Lake ...
TTGTTCTGTTAAAACTCCCAAAGAAGTCAATTTAACTAAAACCTGTTGTCTTCTTTCCTCTAAAGAAAGTGAAGTTGTTTGTGTAAAGCAATCATCAGGTATTCCAACCGCACCTTCCCATCTAGCAATATATTCTAAATCGTTTGTGGTTAAAATATTGGTATTATCCCAAACATTTTGGAATATCTCATCAACTCTTGTAAACTCACCGCCTAATCCTAAGAATAACTTGTAAAGATTAGTGCCTTTAACATTCTTAGCTTGAAATAGCCGATCATTAGGCATATACTGGCTAATCGCCTGTTGATGCTGTTCTAATGTATGAGCTTGGAAATTAGACAAAAGTAATCACCCCCAATGTTCCAATTTGGTTTAAACCAATTGTTGTATCTGCACTTGGCGCAGATAAAGTATAAATTGGCACGCTTCCACTTGAATCTATTGTTTGTTGTATAACAGCGTTAATATCAGCTAATTTAACATTCTCACCAATATTATTTGATAGCTTAAAGAAGTCAGTTAAAGAGCTTGTGATAGCTGTTTGCATTGCCGTTGTGTTAGGGCTTAAACTCGAGAAAGTAATTGGGATAGATACGGCTGTTGGAGAAAAGACAATAACATCATCATCACTCATATGAGCTGGCTTAATTTCTAAGATTTTATCTTTTACAGTAGTAACTTCTGTTGAGCTTGGAATAATTGAAGCATCATTATCTCTGGTAAACCCAATTCTAACTTGACCTTCTTCAACATAAGAATAAGAGGCAGAAATAGTGCCAGTCGCAGGAGTGGCAGGACTTCCACTTACAGGATAAGCAAAAGTATTTGCATCAATTACAATAACTCTTTTTTCAACAACATTGTATTCATTTTGAACTGCGCCAGTTACAGTAACATAAGAGCCACTTACTAATCCGTGAGCAGTTGAGGTAGCTGTTGCAATTTGTCCAGCCCTTACAAGGTTTGAAATAGAAATTGAAGCAGAAGTTGTGCTTGGTGAAAATATCCAAACTCTTGTTACACCAGCAATTAATTTTGCTTGGTTAATTAAGGCATTTACATTAAAAAACGAAAAAGGAAACTGTATTCTAAATAGAACTCTTGAGCGATAAGAAGTATCTCCCTCAATATCAGTACCACCAGATAATTCACCGAAATCAACAAAGGCATTATTATTAACGCCAGCAATTGGGCTTCCTACTGTTAAAATTCCACCAGAAGTAATATTTGTATTTTGTCCTTGAGAGCTTGCAGTTACAGCTACATTTGCAGTTGTCCATTGTGCAATAATCGTACCACTTGCACTTCCAGCAGTTCCAGCTTGTGTAAATTGGAATTGTGTTGCAGAAGTTACAGTAATTATAACATTTGAAGCATTAAAATCAGAAGGGCTTGCGCCTGTTATTGTAACAGTAACGCCACTTGCTAAATTATGAGCAGCGGTAAAATTAACAGTTACTAAAGTTCCAGTTCTTGACATTGAAGAAACTGAAACGCTGTTTAATGAAATTGTTGAAGCAGATTGTGTTGTATAAGTTATGCTAGATGCGCTTTGAAGGCTTGTGCCAGAAGGAATGGAAGTTGCAGCAGTTCCTGAAAAAACAACATTACCAGTTGCAGATGTTGCAACAGTTCTTGTAACGCCGTAAGTATTACCCCATCTTTCTAAATAAACGCCAGTTGCGGTATTTACAAAGAATTGATTAATCATTATCAGAATCTTCTGATAATTGTCATAAACTCTATAAGCTAAACCTTTGATTAATGAACCTAAATAAGAGGTAGGCAAAAACGCCCCGCTGTCTGGCAACTGCGCGGTTACATCTGAAACAATCCTGTTATATACCTCTTTTCTATTAGAGGGTAGGTTTAATGTCATTAGCCGTGGTGTTAGCTTGCATTAATTGTGTTTATCCATAAATCATAATACTGCACAAATTCAGTATTATCATTTCTTATAGCCGTAATTGTCGCAGTTAATTTTTCTAAGTCAATGTTTTTTTCAACAATAATATCAATTTCTTTTGCAATTCCTTTATCAATATACCATTGAAAAGCATCTTCTAAATAATTTTGACAAATATTAACTGTATCATCGTCTAATTTTTCTTGGAAAAGCGTCCAAACTAAAGAGCCTTGCTCAAATCCATCTTCGTTTAATTCGTTACCACTCCAGCCTCCACGAGAGCGAGGGTCTTCAATTGAATCTTCTCTTTTTTGGCAATAAATTGTCATCATAAAAGAAGTCTCAAGACCCGCAGTTAAGGCGAAGTCGCCATTCTCAAAAGAAATATCAAATATTCCGTCAGAATTTTTATGTAGTTTTAAATCTTTAATTGACATAAATATTTTTATTTATAATTTTATTTCTGGTCTAATAGTTAAGTTTATTTTGGTAGTGGCTTAATAATATCTTAACTATTAGACCACTACCCCAGTATTACCAACGCCAACTGTTACCCCGCTATGAGTGTGAGTAATAAATGGTTTAGTTTCAATAGTTGTAGTCCCAGTTAAATTGCTTGTTCCGCTAACGCTAAGGTTTCCAGTAATAGCAACATTCCCAGTAATATTTACCGCTCCAGTAATATTAATTCCACCTTGTGCAGTAATATCAATTTGCTTGCTATCAGCTGTTGTAATGCTTATTGAACCATCTTGTTTGAAATAAATTTGGTTTTGTTTCTTTCCATAAATAATCTTCTCTCCCTCAAGTATCTTAGGGGCATTGTCAACATCGTAAGGTATTACATAATTCATTCCATATTCATCACCAACGCATAAAACATAACAAGAATCACCAACAGAAGGGCAAACATTATCGCCAGTTGGTAAAACTAAAACTCCACTTTCAACATCAGTAGAAGCAGGATCTTTAAATTGCACTCTTATTCTGCCAAGTTGCTTTACAAATTCTAATTGTTTTATTTCTGCTATTCTAATCATGATTTTCCTAACCAAAACATTGGTGATTTTTTCTTTTTCTTTCCTGCCTTAGCTTTTATTTCAAAAACAGAATTAGTGTAAGCTAAAGGATTAACCAAGACCATGTCACAAAAAGTGCCGCTTAAACTTTTACTATATTTAATTGACTTGATTAAAAACTCTCCCTCAACATTACAAACCTCATCAAAAAGATAGACTAAAGTGTTTATTTCCCATAAAGGGTTTTTACTTATAAGAGTATTAAGATTTTGTCTAAATCCAAAAATCCTACATCTATATTCAAATGCTTTAGCTCTTCTTATATTACATTCCCATTCAGCTCTTTCTTGACATTGAGAGTTAGTTAAATTTGCAACATAATCAATGAATTTTCTAGTCGGTCTTACTTCATTATCGTAGAAAACTCCGCTGTATTGAACCTTATTATCGTTCAAATTATCGGCAGCAGGTAAGCCATCTTTAGCAACTGAATTGATTCCAGTTGAGCTTGAGATTATTTTATATTCATAATATCTTTTTGAATCGTCTCTTACAATAGTTGAAGTCTGAATATTATTTGCAGTTGTATTAACTCCTTGAATTTTATATCTTTGCAAAATTGTAGAAGCTGTATTCTGTCCAATTTCTCTTATAACAATATTCCCATCGCCATTAGTTCCTAAAACCAACCTTCTTTTATCAGCAAGTCTTTGAATTAGCTCGTAAGCACTTTCATCTTTGCTAAATCCAATTCCTTCTGAATTTGCAAAATTTTCAATATCACCATATTCATTCACAACGGCAATTTGATTTATTCCTAATTCTGTTTGTAAGCCAATTTTTTTATTAGATGCGACAACTTCATAACCAGTAATTACAAGTAGTTTTTTTAATAAAGCTTCAAATCCAATAGGTGTTGAAAAAGCTTTATTAGAAACTCTACTGTCAATAAAATCACAAGGCTTGTCTCTGCCTTCAATAACAATGCTTGTGCTATCTCTTGTGGTAGTAATAGTTTGTTTCTCAATAAAGCCTGTAACCAATGTATTGCCGTCAATATTAATCTTAATTGACTTTCCTTGAGTGTTTATATCGCTTTCTTGGTTAGGAACATTTATTTCTAAATCAAAGACAAAGCCAAATTTGTCTAAATCTGTATCAATATTAACAGATTTAAATGTTTCAAATGTTTGTCCATCAATTTCCACACTTATTTTATTAACCATATTATTCAGATAAAATAGTTAAATTACCAAAGGCGAAAGCAGGGTCTTCAATTCCATTTAAACTATCAATCTCGCTCGACCTAGAGCTATTTGCATAAAAATTATAAGCTAATACAGCGGTTGGGATTAAGTTTGTTTTAATGTTTACATAATAAGGTAGCGTAGTTCTTAGATTTTGTAGGAATAGCCTTGTTTGAGTTCTTAAATCTTGCAATTCATAATAAATCTCTTCATCAAAGGAATTTGGATCTAATGTTTCAAAAGCATTATTAAGTCTTGTCAACATAGCATCAATTTGCTCTTGTGAGGTATAATCAATGTTTGTTGAAGCTAAGTAAGCAGTAGTTAAGCAAGCGGTATCAGTAAAATTACCAACAGCTTCTCGGTTTTGATTTAAAGCTTCAACTCTTGCAGAAGAACCTATTTGTTGCGTTCTATTACCAGACCCGAAGATATTTAAACAAATATCAACCATTGACTCAAAGTTATCGGTAATAGTCCCTAGAGTCCCGAATATTTGATTAAATCTTTGCGCTAAAGTTGTTGGAGTTTGTAATAAAGAAATTAAAGACGCTTGAAAATCAATAATATCAGCAGTAATCGCCGCTGCCTCATCAGCAACGCCATTTATTGTTGAAACAGCATCATTTATAGTAGTAGTTACTTCTTGAATATTATCCCTAACATCATTAAACACTTCTAGCCCGCTATTATAAGCACTTATTGCTTCTCCAAAGAATCCTTCATTATTGCTAAATATAGAATCATAAAGCCTTCCAAAATAACCTTTATTACCCGTTGTTGATTCTGGGAATTTATTAAGAGAGCTTTCAAGAAAAGTAATTGAGAAATTTATAATACCCAACTCATTAATAAAGTCTTCTGACATAGAAGAAGGCACAGGGACAACTTTTTTCTTTCCTAATGTAGGATGGGTTAAAGTTCCAATTCCTTCTTCGTTTAAAGCTCTAATTAAGGCATCACGGCTTCTTTTATAAGCAGATGCAGTTGTTTCTTGAATTTCTATTTCTAAAACATATTTACCCGAAATTTTACCAAAATCTTCAACATATCTAGCGTCAGAGTTTGGGTATTCGTGAATAGCAACCTTTCTTCCAAGTTCAGGAATTTCAGCTCTTCTTGCATAGAAAGTAGCTGTTTTACCGCCTATGTTGTAACTAGCTCTGTAAAATCCGCTTAATACACTCATTTCTGCCCCGCTTTTACAGTTGAAGGACGACTAGATTTGACATCTTGTACTTGGATATTGTTATCGGACTTAATTGTGATTTCTATTTTTTGAGGATCGTTAGCAAAATTGTTGTTTGCCATAGCTGCATTGGTGTTACCAAAATAATAATTTGTAAATTCTTTCATTGCTTGACTTATACCTTCTTTATCGCCAATGATTCCAGCTGCAGTTATAGTACCTAAAGTGTTGGCTGCTTTAAAAGGAGCTTTTACTAACTCACCAGTTCCGTCAACTACAACATCCTTCAATCCTTTAGCCATACCTTTTACTATTTTGTACATTGTACTGTCTTTCATAGCATTATCCAATATGCCAAAAGATTGAGTTATAGTAAATAGAGATTCATTGATTTTCCCAGTCATTTGAGTTAAACCTTTTACCGCTCCAATTTGAGTGTCGTAGGTCAGTAAACCAATCTGGTCTCCAAGCTCTTGGAAAGCATTTGACAGTCTCTTTTCCTCGTTCCTTAGTTTAAATGACTTCTTAATCATTTCCTCACCAAACATGTCATTTAAGACTTGCACGAACTCTCTTAAAATATCAGCAGAAGGTAGCTTTCCTGTTGCCATAGCCGCAGTGAATCTAGCACTTACATTCTCGTCAGTTATTCCTTTTACACCTTTTTTTTCTGCAAATCTTTTAAATGCTTTATGCAACATTGGTTTTGCGCCAGGCATTTGTTGCATTTGCAAATTTACCTCTTGAGCATTTAGAACTTGCTTAGTAAGCATATCTTGGAAGCCTCGCATAGTTCCTTCCAATGCTGGTCCACTCATTCCTATCAAACCTCCATAGCCACCAACATTTTCTAAAATTCCTTTTATCAATGCAGCATCGGTTTTTCCACCAGTACCCATTAACTTTAAATACGAAGGCGCAACATCAGAAAAGGCAAAACCATATTTATTAGAGACGCTTCTTAAATAGGCAATTTCACTTTCAGCAGTTGCTTTTTCCATTCCTTTTACAGTCGGAATCAAGGCAGATAAACCAGCCCGCAAAGAATCCATCTCAACAGTTACATCATGAATTTTTGAAGGGGCAGAAACAGCCATATCAATTGCTCGGTAAAAACCCATACCTTTAGCAACATTTTTAAAAGAAATACCATCTCCGCCTGCAAAGAAGCCCCCTGGTCTTCGTGGTTGTTGTTGTGGTTGGCTTGGTTGCGGTAAAGTTGATTCAAATTTACCAGATTGAGAACTAAAAGCAACTGGAGTAAAAGCTCCGCTAGGTGAATTATAAGCTCTAGCAGAAATTAGCCTATTTCCTTTTATAGCATTATTTATATTTTGTTGTTGTTGAACTCCAATTAACTTTAAATCGCCAATAGTTCTTTGATTAATAAGTCTTCTTTGGGAAGCTGTTCGTAAATTAATCGCACCAGCAACGGCAGAATCTTTTTCAGCAAGTGCAGTTTGTTTTTTTGCTTGAGATAATTGTTTTTCTAAGAATAAACTCTTTGTTTGAGTCATTCTTGTTTCGTGCATCCAATTCTTTAATCTCTGGAACTCTTCTCTTTGGTCTTTAGCATAACTTACTCTTGCTTTCTGATTTTTCTTTTCTTGAGTTCCAACGCCTTTTATTTTATCAGTTATCTTATCTAAATGAGTTAAAAAATCTTTTAAAGAAGATGTGTATTGGTCATTAACCTCTAAGATATAACTTATTTTATCACTCATCTTCTATACCCCCTACTTCTTGAGTTAGCTAACTCTATGGCTTTCTTTTTTTCATCAGCAGCTTTCTTTTGCTCGGATTGGCTATCTTTTACAGCGATGTCATACCATTCAAATAATTCAGGGAAAGCCATATTGTTAATATCGTTGTAGGTGAAAGCATTAGTGTATTTCAAGAAGCTGAAAATTGATTCTCTAAACTTGCGCCTTTCTACTTTGTCGGCAAGAAAGGCAATAGGTCTAAAAAATCTTTATGATACTCTATAATTAGCATTTTTGCAGCTCTTGTATCTAACTCATTAATTTTAAGTTCTCCGCCTTCAACTGGAACAATATAACCTTTTTTACAAAGAAACTCTAATGTTTTAAAATCACTTAAATCATTTAAACTATCAGAATCACAGAATTTAAGAGCTAATAAATTAACTTCTTTGGTCTTCTTATAATCATTATTGATAAAATAAGAACATTCAGATAAAAGTGGATATTTTTTTTCTCTTAGTAATTCAGTCATAATTAGTTAGTTAGAGTTACTTTAGAAGCATTCCAAGTTAATGAAATAACGCCATCAGAACTGTGTTGAAAAGTAGGATCGTTCATTAAAGAAGCGTTTTTATATAATCTGCTTTGACCAGCACCATCTGGTATTAATTTAACTAGGTGAGTTCCATTGCTAGATTTCCAAGCTTGGATTAAGACAATCGGATCAGAATCACTATCAGAATCAACCATCATTATATCGAAACTTAATTCAGCAAATTGAGTTTCTAAATTTTCAGATGGCAAAATGACGACAGAGCGACCAGATACCTGTGTTCTAGTATTAGTTTCTCCAAATCCAGCTTTTTCAACTAAAGTATTTGGAACATAAAGAAATGTTTTACCATCTATCTCAATTCGTTTTGGAGTAAAAGTATCTACCATATTTTATTATAATTGTGGTGTTAAATCAAAAGTAAATGAATCTAATTGACCCATTAAGTTAAATTTCATTGAACCAGTAACTGCTCCAGTTGAAGTATTAACTATAACGCTTAGGTTTGTTTTAAATTCAGTTTCAAGTTCTGCTGAATATTGAAGCACATTATAAGGGAAGTCAGTCAAATCTAACCAAAGACTTACAATATAAGCTCTAATTGATTTTTCGTTAGCATAAGTTGCTAATGGATTATTTGGTAAAGTACCTTCTGTTAAACCAGATTGAGCATAAAAATTCTTCATATTTTTGAAGATATATTCTCTGGCAATCGTAGCACAATCAGATTTATTCAAAGTTTGGTAAGTGTAACCATCAGCAGTTGGAGTTGCTTGTTTGTAAGCAGTTGTCCAAAATTTATTAGTAACTGCAACAATGCCACTTTCGTCCATACTTAAAGTTGAACCACCTAAATCACCTAAACCTTCAATTTCAGTTAAGGTAAATCCTTTTCCAGTTGCAATTGTGTTAAGATCATTAAGCTTCATGTTAGCATAAGGTAAGCCAGCAGTGAATAAACCACCTCTGTTATTGTTGCTCATCATGAATGGGCTAATAGAAGCGTTTTCTTTTAATCTTTGCGCTCTCAAGCCAGCAGAATAAGCTGGCAAAACATAATCTAATTCAACAATTTCGTTTCCTTTCCAATCAGAATCATTCACTAATTTTAAGCAGATGTAAGGAGTAATTACTTTTGAAGCTAGCGTTGCAGGAGCTAAAGCGGTTACATGGTTAGCGTAAGTATCAGTTTTACAAACTATACCAATACCATCTAAAATAGCGTTTCTAGTGTTAAATTTAGCTTCTAAGTGAGTTTTAACAGTTGATAGAAAGCATACTGGGAAAATAATATCATATCTTGCAGCATCAATTTTAGTTAAAACACCAGTCAAAACAGGATCAGTTGCGCCACTTGTAAAAGCTGTTATTGTCGCAGCAACTCCACTTGGTAAAGATTCAACTTTAATTGAAATCCTATTACCTTCTGTTCCTTTATTTTTAGCTGTGAAGGTAACTGTTCCAGTAACATTTGCGGCAGTCACTGGTGAATTGTTATCTGCACTAATAGCAGTAACTAAATCAGCACCAATAGTTGTTGCTGTTGAGGCTGTTGTTACTGCAATTGCATATTTGTTTTTAGTGTAAGAACCAACAGTTACATACAAAGTACCAGCAACAGGAGTTGAAGCTGTAAAAGCAACTGAACCAGTAGCTTGAACGCCAGAACCATTATCGGAAACAATAATTGCATCTAATCTTGTATTTGGGCTTGCTTGTCTAAAAGCGTCAATCATTAAATGACCAATTGAGCCAGCTCCACAAAGGTCTTTACCAACATTAAGTCCAGTTCCAATATTTGAAACTAAATTACCGCTTGTAAAAGAACCAGCAGATGTTCCTTGTGCTAAAATTAAAGGGATTCTTGCTCCAGCCTCAATTTTTTGTAGTGAAGATAATAAATTAAATTCTGAAATAGGATAAGTACCAGCCATAATTATTCTTTTGATTTAGTTTTAAGTGATGATTTTGTAATAAGTTGGAAGTTAGATTTATTTTCTTCAAATCTAAGTTGTTCAAACCAAATGGAATCTAGGGGAGTGTTAGCTTCATCTACTTCAATTTCTATTGAAGTTTCTGCTTTATACCATCTTTTCTTGATATAAAAGTCTTTTAAAAACTTTAATTCTGCTTTCATTTTTTATTTTGTTTAGTGTGGTGAACTAAAAATTTGGTAGTGGTGATACCTTGAAAATAATTAAACTTATAAAAAAACAAGTTGCAATTAATATTAGTTGTTATTAACTTTAAGTTAATAATCACCACTTATTAATATGAACTTAGACCCGAACTTCCTAGCCAAATTAGCACAAGAAAGTGCAAACGAGACAATCAAAAGCAATTTTAGAGATTACTTTAAGAAATTTGCTTATCCGTTTATTCATCCTAGTTCTCCATTAATTGAGACTTGGAGCATTGATTTAATGTGCGAATATGCTCAAGCCGTTGCTGATGGTGAAATTGAAAGGCTTATCATAAATATTCCACCTGGACTAATGAAGTCCACAATATGGTCTTCTGGTCTTCCTTCTTATATTCTTGGCAGAACTCCTTACGAAAAAATCTTCGCTATTTCAAACAAAGAAAACCTTGTAAATAGAAATATTGGTTGGACTAAAAGAATTACTGAAACAAAAAGATTCCAAGAGCTTTTCCCAGAATTTAAAGCTGATGATAGAAAAAATACTGAAACACATTTTAGAACTACAATGGGTGGTGAAATGCAAGGCTTTGCAACAGAAGGAAATATCACAGGCGAAAGAGCAAATTATCTTTTATTTGATGACTACATGTCTTCCACAATGATGCAATCAGAAGCCACTAAAATTAGGCTTTTGAATAAGTTTGCAGATACATTTGAAAGCCGTGGAAGTGTTGTAAGAAATAGCTTTGTAATAATAGAGCAAAGACTTGGCGTAAGTGATTTAACTGGCTTTCTTCTAAGAACTAGAGGCAAAGAATATACTCACTTGTGTTTGCCAGTAGAGTTTGAGAAAAAACAGTATTTTTATTTTGGTGATTTTAAGAAAGAAATTAACGAAGGAGACTTGCTTGCCCCAGAATTGCCAAGATTTACAAGAGAGAAAGTTGATGAACTAAAAAACCGCACCGTAGATACTGAAACAGGAATTGCAAATGGTAAGCAAGTATTCTATACGCAATACATGCAAAAGCCAGTTGCAGAAGGTGGTAACATGGTTGACATGAAATGGTTTCAAAGATTCGACCTTGAGAACTTGCCTTATATGCAATTTGATTCTGTGTATGTTAGTGCAGATACTGCTCAAAAAGTAAAAGAAATAAATGACCCTTCTGGGTTTCTGAAATTTGGCGTAAAAGGCACTTCTATTTATCTTATTGATCGATATAATCAAAGGGCAATTTATCAAGACACAAAGAAAAATCTTTTAATGTTTGCCTCTAAATTTCCAACTGCAAACTCTATTTTAATTGAAGATGCAAATACTGGTTCGTCTTTAATTCAAGAATTACCAAAAGAGTGTAATTTTGGTATAGTTGCAATTTCTCATGGTGGAATTAAGAAGGAGATTAGGTTTTATAATTCAACTGGTGCAATGGCTAATGGTAATATTTATATTCCAAAACAAGCTACTTGGTTATTTGATTTTGAAGATTCTTTAATGCAATTTCCAAATGGCTCTCATGATGAAGACCCAGATTGTTTGGCTCAATTCCTTACATATTTTAAGAATAACTCTATTGATTGGGATAAAATGTTTTCGGTGTTTTAAATACAACTACCACATTTTTCGCAATAAAAAGGTTCGCTTGAGTTGCAAAGAATAAGAATCAACCAAACAAATATCCAAAATCCATAAGTAAGAATACCTAAGATAAAGTACAGAATATGATTAGGCACTTTTTTATTTGCTGGCATAATTTTATCACAACATCTGCAAAATCTTTGCTCTTGTTTATTAGGCATAATTTAAAATTTTTTTATCTTTTAACTATACTTACCATGTTTTCACCCAAATAGAAACAAGCAGAATCATTGGCAATAAAAAATTCTGTAAGTTTTCCAAATTTAGTTAATATTTTTTTACATTTAGTAAATTGAGAATTTGATTTATTTTTACACAAACTTGCGGCAAACATTACCTCGCATAATCTAACCAATCTTTCATTTCTAAGAGTTTTCTTCATCAACATCTCCTGCAATTTCCATTACAGAAGTTTCAAAGCCTTCATTATCTAAAACATCAAAATCAAATGTTCTAAAGGCGAATACATCATCAGGCTCAACTCCATCACCTTGATTAAACCAACCATTAGCTTGGAAAGTATATTGATGCACATAGTAAGAGCCATTAAACAAAAACATTCCATTGCTTACAGAAATAAGGCTTGAATATCTTACTAACTCAAGGTTAGAGCTTGGTTTAAATCCAAGTAACGCCTTGAAGATATTAGGTTTATAAGAATATGCTTTATCTTTGGTTAAAGCGTAAAGTAATTCATCGTTTGTACCTCCACATGGAATAAAAATATAAACAGTTGCATTTTGATAGAAGTTTTCTCTTATTGATTCGCCGTTCAAGTTGTTGCTTATCCCATCCCCAGTATTTCTTTGGTTTTTGGAGGTTGTTTCTTCTCCCAAAACAACAACCGCCCATTTACTTGATTGTCCACTATCAACATCACTTTGAAACATTGCCACCGCTCTTTCATAATCAACAGCTCCAGTAATACATGGATCAAGTCTTGTTAAAATAGTGCCTTGTGCTGGAGTTCCTAAAGTTGAAGTGCAAGCGTAAGTAAAAGTTGTAGATGTTGGTATTGATGCAACAGTTTTATATCCGTTATAACCATCTTTGTAAGTTGTTAGCTGGGTGATTGTGCCAGTTGCTGGGGTTACAGGATTACCGCTTACTTCAAAAATAAAAGTGTAAGCATTAATTAGTTGTTTGCATTGCAAGGATCTAGCGGGGCTTGCAACTGCATCTTGTGTCGCACCATAAACAGTATATGTAAATGTTGTGCTGGTTGGTACGCTGTTAAGTGTAGTAACTTTGTTATAGTTCTCATTACTGGCACCAAAAATCTGCACTTCAACATTTGCGTTATTAACATATCCATGAGCTGTTTTAGTGGTTACTGTTGCAGTAGTCCCACTAATAGTTATGCTTTCAATATCAATAAGCGGCGCAGATAAGAAGTGATTTTTATCAGTATAAAGTGTTTTAGTTCCATTGTAGCTAGATTGATTAGCTCCACTTATTTCAACTGTTGTATTGCCTCTAATTAAAGGGTGCTTGCCTGATGTAATTGCTAAAACATAATTACCAACTCTTGTTAAAGATGTAATTGATAAAGGCACTTTTGCCCCAACAATTAAAACTTTTTCTCCAACTGCTAGTCCGTGAGCTGTTGCTGTTGTAGCCGTTGCAACTCCTGCTGTTTGTGTTAAAGAACTAACTGATAAATTAGTTGTGAAATCACCAGTATATCTTGGTAATATTGCTTTAAGCTGGTTTACTATTTCTTCGGTTTTCATTACTGCCTCGTATTTTTTAATCCATTACCATATCTTAAATCTAAGATTGTAATGGTATTCTCATAATATTCTCTGTAAACTAAAAAAGCATTAGTTAAATATTCAACTTTAGCTTCTAAGCAATTAATTCTTTCTCTATCGGTTTTTGGATTAATTTGTTTGCAAAGCTTGTTATATTCTTTTTCTGATTTTCCTTGTAACTTCTCAAAGTATTGGGCGGCATCAACTGCGTGAGCTGGTTGACAAGAAGCGAAAAGTAACATTATAATAATTGATAGTTTTTCCATATTATTTTCTAATAAATTCTTAATCAATTATTAACTTATGGTTAATAAAAATAACTTACAATAACTATTTTATTTTAGAGTTTATGGCTTGTGTTATGTTGTTCATAATGTTGCCGCGAGCTAAAGTAATTGGGCGAATAAGGTTGTTTCTTGGGGCGATATAAGCTCCGCTTTCATTTCTACCGCCTTTCTCTTGAATAGCTACATAAGGTGTATTTGCAGAAATTTCTAATCTATTAGTACCAAGTGTTTTTCCTCTAACGCTTCTTGCTGATTCTCCAGATAAGATTGCAGAGCTTTCTAATCCACTTTTATTTGAGGCTTGATGATTTATATATCTTCTTCTTTTCTTTACAATTATTGGGTAAATTCTGCCTGTTTTAGGCTTGTTCATTTCATCTTTAATAAGTCCGCCTGTTGTAGTTCCTGCACTACCTGCAATTTCTATTGAGCTATTTTGCAAGCCTTTCTTAATTCCTTGTTGGATTATCTTATCCAGATTAAAAATTGATTTTGGAATTTTAGACTTAACATTCATATCTTGGTATTTGTTAAAGCTGAACTACCTCTAATTGAGCATTTAAGAAGCGTTAGTTCACTTCTTCCTTCGTAATCTGGGATTACTTCAACAATTTCATATCTATTGCCAGAATACTCTAAAAGATGGATTTTTGAGGCAGTGATTGCACCATAACGAATAAAGAAATGGTCAGTAATTTTGCCAATCATATTTACGCCATCAAATATCTCTTCACCACTTACACTTTTTTGTAAAGCCCAAGTTGCAACAACTAAAGTAAGATTTAGATTTGGATCAACGGCAGTGGTGCTTGTAGCTTGTTTTGTTTTTTTATAAATAGAAATATAGGCTTTCATATCACCTATACAAGCTTTAGCTGGTCTTATTTTAATTCTTACGCAACTTCCCATTAGAAATCAATAATTTTAAATTGGCTGAATAAGTCCATTGCTGCTTGCATATCTTTTGAACTTGCACAATCCCCTCTATTTTCATAAAGGTAAGTAATAAATTGTAAAAGAGCTTGTTTTGCATCTTCTGGCACATTTGCATCAGAAGAGCCATAGCCAGCAACAAAGTTAATTACAACAGCTTGTTTTCTAATGTCAATATCAGATGGAAATTCTTTGTCAGCTACTAAGTAAATTGCAGAATAATCAGGTAAGTCTGTAATATAATAATTAGTGGAACTCCAAGTTGTCAAAACTCCGTTAAGATAATATTGAATTGAGGTAATTGATTGTAGCTTAGATTTTTTTAAAATAATTCCGTTGTCATTATATTTCGGAGCTAAGGAACTTACACCTGTATAATAATTAAGCCCATCAACGCAAGGAAAAGAATCTAGGTAAGTTTTATAGGTCTTGTTGATTAAATCTCTGCCTGTTATTTTTTCAAATGTTGCGGCACCAGATTTAATAACGGCAGTGATTAGATTATCATCAGCAGTAATAGTGCTAGGTACTTTCAACCAAGTTTTAACATCAGACAAACTAACTGGCAATGTTGATCCAGCTCCAGTTACCAAAATATAGTTAAGTGGTTGCTGGAAAGGTAGCCAGTTAGTGTTGTTTGCCATTACGCTAATCTTCTATTTACTAATTTAATTGTAGTTGCCGCTCCACTTTGAGCAGTTCCAGAAACAATCTTTAAAAACCTAACTGAAGCAAAGTCAGCAGGGTTTGTTGCATATTGCCCAGATACAGCAACAACAGCAGTTAAAGTTGTCCCATCAGACATTCTCTTTAGCGGCACATAAGTTCCAGCTAAATTGTCAGAAACTGTAAAAGTAAAAGCAGTCCCATTTAATGCAGCATCGGTAACAAAGGCTAAAAGACTAGTACCTAATAAATCCACTGCATTAGATGTTGTTGCACCATTAGCAATTACAGCTTGTAAATCAAAGTTTAAAACTGGTTGAAAGTCTTTAGTAGCCATTAGCTTAATGTGATTTCGACTACAATAGTTGCTCTAACTGTATTAGTAGAGGCATTATTAGCAGTAAAGTTGATATTATTTCCTGCAACAACAGTATTTAAAGCGGTAGGAGTTGTAGAATTTACTTGACCAGCAGCAGAGCCAGAAAAGGGAATTGTAACTGCGCCACCAGTAATTGCAGTTGATCCAATTCTACCTGTTAAAATAGCGTCAGCTGTTGCAATAGCTCCATTAATAATAGTTGTAATTTTGGTAATAGTTCCCGCGACTGGACATGGTAAATAAACTACCGCAGCAGAAGAAATATTTGTCATATCAACAGGCAAATAAACTTTTTTAAGTGATTGACCAGTTGCAGTTTCAACAGTTCCGCCTAAAATCAAAGGATTGTCTTGTCCAGTAGTTACTGGTTTAAAATAGTTTTTTGTTTCCATTATTTTTTACCTTTCTTTTTATTGTTAATTTTAATTTCTTCTTCTTTGTTTTCAGGAGCTTCTTCGGCTTCTTCAACAATTTCAGTTTTAAGAATTATTTCTTCTTCTTTGTTTTCAGGAGAGGAAAAAATAGCTTTGTTTTCAAATTTTGGTAACATCTTTTCTTCTTTAATTTTTTCAATAAAACCTTTATTAGCAGAAGCCCAAATAAGAAAATGCTCTGTTAATCTACTATCATTTTCTTGCAAGATTTCGCCATTATTAAAATCAGCTAAATTAAATCCATCTAAAGAGGCTTTAAATGTTTTCAGAACTTTAAATTTCATAGTTTATTTAATTGTTAAGGGGGTTTTTACGCCCCCTTAGTTTAATTAAGCGTTATTAGTGGTCGGAGCATTCAAAGGATAGCCTAAGATTGCAGTTACACCAAATACAGCAGAACCAGTGTTGTTAGCTGGGGTAATAGTGATTCTATTATATCTTTTAGAACCATCATAACCAATTGAACGCTCTTTATTATCTTGTGCAAATGTGAAACTTGCCTCTGCTTCAGTTCCTAAAAGGAAATCATCAGCAACAGCAGCGTAAGTCACATTGTCATTAGAATCTTCCACTAACACAGTAAAGGTAGCATCAGCATCAGCTAATGTGCCAATATTAATTGTGTATTCTAAAGCATCAAAACCAACTAGATCAACAACAGTTCCCACTCTTGCGGTATTATCGGTGATTGCTACTGGAGTTAAAACTTGTTGTTTTGCAGTAGTATTATGTAAATCAAACATTTTATATATAAATTAAAGTTAAAATTAAACAGAGATTTTTAATTTAGCAAAAGCTTCAGCAAGTTTTACTAATCCAGCAGCTCTTCTCATAAATGTATATTCAACGATACCTTCTCTTTTACGAGAAACTTCGTCTCTAATAACTCTCATGTCGATACCATTACCAGCAGCATAACCTCTTGCGAAGTCAGCAAAAACTACTGGATAATTACCAGCACCAATATCAGCCATATCAGGTATTTCTAGGTAAGCATAACCATTAATAGTATTTGGAATACCAGCAACTAGATTACCTGGTTGCCATAGTGGGCGACCAACACCGTCTTCTTGAGCTAACAAAGTAGCGCGAGTTAAGCGGTTGAAACCATAGATTGGATTATAGCCAGTTTTTAATTGACCAGTTAAAAGAGTCATTGATTTCCAAGTAATTGCATCAGCAATGCCAGAATTAATTTCTTGAGTTACAACACCAGAAGCCATGTAGCCTTGAAGTTGAGTAGGTGCGCCAGTACCAGTAGTAATTTGTTGACCTAACTTAACTGCAAATGCTTCAGCAACATCTTGGTTAATTTGTTCAGAAATAGAAACTCCTGCATCTTCCAATTCTTCAATAGTAACAGGCACAGTAACTTGCATTTTTTTCAAAGTTAAAAGCTGTTCGCCATATTTAGAATTAGAAAGAGAATCTTGTTGACCTTCACCAACCATTGAGGCAGTTAAAAGAGTATTTCTAACTGGAAGTCTAGTTGTTTTAGCACCAACACGCATGAAGTTAATAACTCCATTGTAATTAGAAATTTCAATGATTTTTTTAGTAATATCAGTTGAAAAAGCTTCAGGAACTAAAGCACCACCATCAACTAAAGAATCAGTACGAAGATATTTTCTCTCAGCTTCAGACATGCCTTTAATATCAGTTCTTAAAAAAGCATCAAAAGCCTTCATTTCTTCTTTTCCTGCTTCTGATTTAACATCAAAATTAGGGCGAGAAAGGATAGCTTCACGAGCTTTTACTTCATCAGCAAATTTAAGTCTTTCAGCTTTTTCAGCTTCAAGTTGTTTTACTAATTCTTGGTTCTTTTTTTCTTGTGAATCAATGAAAGAAGTAACTTTGGTAATTACACCTTCGTTATTTTCTTTTACTGCGTTTTGAAGAGCCGATACGGCTTCCATCATATTTTGTGGTGTGAAATCTTTCATTTTGTTTAAGATTGTTTGTTAAAAATATTTTCGCAATTAAGCGAAGTTAAAAAGTTATCAAATTTCATTTGTTCTGTTGCATCACGCAACGATTTTATTATCTTATCGCCTTCAACATCGCATTGAACTTGATTAGAAAATTCTTTTACTTTTGAAATAAGTGTTTTTGCTTCTTTATTAGAGAAACCGCTTTCTTTCAAAATAGACTCCACTTCTTTAATAGAAGAAACCTCATCAAGGCTTTTACCTTTTAAAGGACTTGTTAAAGAAGGGTCATTAAACTCTTTTTCCATCGCAATATATATGTTGTTGATAATTTCTTTGATTTTAGCTTTGTCTGATTCTGGTATATTAACCCCTTCTCTTGCGCCTTCTAAAACTCCAGCAATAGCAAAAATAGCTCTTGGCACAATATGAGGCTCGCCGTCAATAATATCTATGAAAGGTAATTTGTAGGCATCGAAGAATTTTGAACGACCATTATCAAAATACATAAAGTATCTGTTGTAAGAAGCGGCAGGCTCATTTTCGCTTTCAGTATATTCTCTTATTCTTTTTTCAGCACTTGAAGAGTCCCATTCATAATTTCTATCAGCGAAAGGAAAGTTAGTTGTTGGATTAACTGTTTTGATTGCAGTAAGTCTGGCTTTATCATTCATTGGGAAGGTAACAACTGATCCTTCCATTAATTGAGCTTTTTTAATTGCCCTGCATCTTTTGCCTTCAATTGTTTTAAATTCACAATCATCTGCTTTAGTCATATAGCCCATTGAGAAACCAGAAATATCACCATTTTTAAGGTTGGCATATTTTTCAGCAGCGTAAGGAACTAAGAAGTTGCCAGTTTTTTCATCACGCATTAAGTTAAACTTAGCGTTTTTGAATTTTACACCATAGTTATCAAATTCTATTTGGAATTTACCAATTGGCTTCTTAGTATCGTGGTCAGCAAGTAGTGGGTAATATTTTCCAACAACCTCTTCTTCAAAAGCTTTTGAATCTAAAATATCATTGCCAAAATCAATATTATTAAAGGCAGCAACATAGCCTTCAAAAGAGCCATCTTCTTTGAGTTCTTTTACTTCTAATGTAAATTGCTTGTAGCTTAATTCCATAGTGGTGATTATGGTTAATAATTTTTTCAATAAATGCTATTGCTTATTAAATAGCAATTAATAATAATCTCTATTAACTTTAAGTTAATAATTATTTATGCGCGGAACTTCAAAAACATATCAATATTTAATTAGAATAAGAGAATTTTATTCTGATCTAGTTGACCAAGGAAAAATGAAAGAACCTACGAGGGAATCTTTTTTTGGAGATTATCTTGGCTATGGTAAAACATATTGGATAAAACTTTATGAAAAAAATGATTTAAGGAAAGTTTTTTATGTTGTTGCGGAACTTTTAGAAGAAATCAAGGATCTACGAGAAGACAGGGACAATTTAGAAAAACAACTTAATGAATTGCTGAAAAAATAATATGATAAAAAAAGGAATTAAAATATTTTGTACTGAAGATCATTTAATCGCTACAGCTTTAGTAGATCTTAAAGAAGGTGATATAATGAGTGCGTTAGATTTTGACTGGCATCAATCCATTTTAAAAGATGGAGAAATGGCTCCTTCCTGTAAATTATGTGGCAGTCATTTTATTGCAAGCAATTCAAAAGGTGAGGGATTTTTTTTGAATACCAGTACTTACAGACAAATATCATTTAAATAACAAATTACTAAAGAAATAATATGTTTATAAGAAGTTCAACTGCTATTAATGATTGTTTGATTGCCTTAGATACAATACTTGGAATTGGGAAGGATAAAAATCGTCTGTCGATTGTTGTAACTTTTAAAACAATTGGTACAGAAGGTTTTGGCTTTATTTATGAATCACAAGAAGCCCGAGACAAAGCTTTTGAAGAACTCTGTGCTTTTCTCAATAGCAATTACAAATTAAGAGATTTTACTTAGAATAACGAAAGTTAAAAGAACGCACTGCCCCGACATAAGAAGACTCGACAACAGGCAGCGGGTCGAAAGAGGGGGGAGATGTTTAGAGTTTTCGGGGAATTAACAGTGCTTTTCTATTTAACTCTAATCTCCTCAATGCCTGATTTATCTTAAATAATCAACATAGCAACGGCATCTTAAAGTTTCAGAAGCGGGAAGCTTAGAATCTCTGGGCGTTTGTGCTAAATAACCACCGACAATAAAGTTTTGATTTAAAGGTACTGTTTGTCCATTTGCCGCTAAATGATTTGGTCTAATTCTATCATCTAAAAATCCACGCCAAACTTTCTTTATCTGCACTCCAAGATTTAAGGCAATCAAAGTTGCCTCTTCTTGTCTTGACCAACTTTCAGCATTTCCAGCCAAGGTTTCGGCAATTAACTCTGCTCTTGATTCTTCTTTCTTGTCTAAAGCAATATTTATCTCTTCTGCAACCGCATTATCTTTGTTTTTTTGCAAAGCAGTTAGTTCTTTTTTGTATTTAGCCAATCTTGCATCTAATTTGCTTAAATCAGTTTCTTTACCTTGAATAAAACCTTGAAAACGGATTTGCATTATTCTTTGCTCTAATTCTTGGATAGCCGTCTGCAATCTCGCTTCTTTTCTGATGTGCTTAGTTAAAGCATTGATTTGGGCTTCTGATAATTCTTTTGCATTGGTGTCTTGAATATAAAGGGCTTGGCGTTCGCTTTCTGTTGCTATAAAGAGAATAGCGAGTCTTTCAAACTCTTTGTTGATGTTTTCTAGTTGATCTTGATTTATTTCTGCATCTATGGCTTTTTTACTTGGCTTGCGTTCCAAATAGCCAAAAGTTTGGATTGTTTCTCTTAGACAGTCTTTGCAAACTTTTAAAAAGTCTGGGGTGTAGTTTCTAGCAACCGATTCAGCATTTACAGATTTAGTTGCTTTGTAAAGATTAATGGCATCTTGGTTCATTTGACGAAAAATAGAACGGATAGGCTTTATGTATCGGCTTTCTATTTTTCTTTTTTCGATGTCAATTTCACGAAGATTCATTATCAAAGTCTATTCTGTATTTAAAATTTTTTGAATATTCTTTTAAGAAATTCTCATCTGGTACATAGCCACAACTTATTGGATCATCAAGAATCAACATCTTAGACTCTCCCTCCTTTATAAGGTGGTCAATTAGTCTTTGTTCGATTTCGTTTAAACTAGAAAAACTAATATCTGAAACCGCAATTCTTGTCTGGCAGTTCGCAATATATTTTTCTCGCTCTTTCTTTTTGCGATATTCCGCTAAATTAATAATTTCTGCCATAAGTGATAAATTAAGGTATGTGTTTTCTGAGGTGGGACTCGAACCCACAAAGGAGATATTAAACACCCCTATCTCACATACAAGAACTTCCTGTCAATTCAGGATACGCTCGCATTGCTATTTCTAGCCGCTCTGAGTGTGTTTACCATTCCACCACTCGAATTTATCTTAAAGAAAGAAGTTAATTAGCAATGATACTATTCACCAGCAACCAACTTCTCCACTTCCTCATCAGAATAAACCCTATTACCCTTAATGTCAAGAGTCGTGTTTAAAAGTTTGGCAAGAATATCATTTTCTGTTTCTTTAGTCTTCATTCTTGAGTTTTGGATTTGCTTCCATTTAGAGTTAGCCCAAGAGCGTCCAGAATCACCACCCCATAACAACCACGCAATATAATGATTAGAAGGTTCGCCATTAGGTTTCTTATTTTTGCCTTCATTTACGCCATGTCTTGCAAAAAAACTAACCATTCTGGCAACTATTCTAGGTGTTAGGTTTTCACGGCTTCTTAATTGAACTGCACGAGCTACTCCAACATCAGTACCACCTCTTCCATATTTTTTACGAAGCTCTAAACCACGAGCAGCATTTCTCGCCATTGTATCAGTAGGCTTTAGATTAATCCCCACTGCTTTTTCTTCCGATTCGTCTTCTTCCTCAAATTCAGTTTCATCGCCTTCAAGAGTTTCTTCCTCTTCTTCGTCCAACTCTCCTTCCTCGTCATCAGGCATATTTACCATTCCTGCTGGAATACCAATAGTATCACTCATATTTTCATCACCAGCAACCGCAACTTGGTTTCCATCAACATAAAGAGCATCGCCACCAACTCCGCAGCGTCCTAATCCAATAAATTCTCTTAGTTCGTTTGAAGTAGCTATTTTAGCTTTTTGTAAAACTTGCACTGTTTCAAATAAACGAGGTTGCAAAGCTGGAATTGAAGATTCTTCAAAACCAATCTCAAAAACACCATCATCTTTGTAAAAGTTGGAATAAACAAAACAGTAATAATATTCACAATATTTAGCAAGAAGCGGCAGAACGGCTTTGTCATAAAAGTTTAGGTTAGCCTCTTTCATGTTTGTATTTGAGGTGAACTCACCTTCAACCATAGGAAGCGGAATATTTAGTTTATTGTAAATAGCCACCCTCATTCTTCGCATCAACTTCTCAAAATCCATGTCTTTGAGGTTTATATCCAAAGGCTTAACATCAAAAGGCATTCCAATAAGTAGGTTCTTGCCAGCATTATTAAAACCAGAGTAAGCACTTTTTAAATAATCTCTTATTTTATCTAGCTGATCTTGATTTGGCGGATTTGATCCATCTTTAGGAGTAAACAACATCTTAGAAGACAAACCGTTCCTCAAAAGGTTAGCATTGTGTATTGACGCTTCTAAATACTGATTAATTTCGATTTCAACATTCTGCAAAGGTGAATCACCATAAAGCATTGAGAATAGTTGATTATTGGAAGGTTCTTTCCAATGCAATAACACTCCAAAGCCCTCATCTTCAACATAAGCTTCAATTAATTGACCATTTATGTTATTTATATAACTCTTATGGAAACATTTTTGTTTTCCATTTGGGTTGTAAAGGTAATATTCTGGGTAGCCAGACATGTCTTGAACTGGCGTAATGTAATCAGGGCGTAGATTATAGACTTCTAAGGGACTTTGATAAACACTTCTCTTGTCAGCACTTAAAACACTAGAAAGATAAATATAATTATTTCCAGTAGCTAAGTAGTGTATAAAACCCTCTTGTTTAAAATCTATCCCAGTTTGCTTAAAATTAGGTTTACGGAAAGTTTTGACAAAAGGGCTATTCGTTAAAGCTATTCTTGATTCCTTTTCAGCTTTAGCGTAAGGAAAAAGAGCAACGCAAGCAGTTTCACTAGCTATTTTATTGATAGCATCTCCAACAGGGGCGACTTGGCAGTAATATTCTAAATATTTGCCAGATGTAGTGCCAAAGGCAAAATCATTAGTAAGAAAGTTAAACAATAGAGGACTGTAAGCACTTCCCTTCTTTTCTAAGTAATTTAGAGCTATCTTTCTTTTAAAGTTCTCAAAAGCCATGTTTTATTATGTGGTGAGTAGTAATTCGCCAAAAAATAATTATAAGCATTTAATTAGCAAGATATTTATTGACAAATGATTTTTTATCTTTAGTCTTTATTGTGCGAGCTGATCCCTCGTAGGTTTATCGCCTTTATTGTTATTTTTATTTGGGGAGGTAGGAAACTATCTCCCTAAGAATTTAGCAATGGCGGAAAAAAACAAATAAAAATAACAGCAAATGGTAGATACACAATAAAAAAAACTATCTAAGAAATTAGATTTTTAGAAAAACTAAAAACCCCATCCTCCCGTTCCAAGCGAAAGCTACGGACATTGCTGTTGAACCTTTGAATTGATTCCCAAAGCTCTGTGTAGAAAGTGAAAAAACCTTTATTGTCGTTTATCTGGCTTTAAAGACTAAGTGAGCTTAAAAACTCGACCGCACTTATTGTTTTATACAATGATTTCTGCAAGTGGAGAGCCGAACAGCTCTTAGAAGTGCCTGCCTTCTAAATTAAATTAGAATCCGAAAGGAACTTGCAAGATAAAATACTAAAAGGCTTATACTCGGCTCTATTGGTTGAAAAACCTATTTTAGTAAAAAATCCCTTTTTTTATAGAAGGGATTTCTACGCCCTAACTTAGCCTAGATATTGGTTGAAACTAAAAACTGAATTATTTATGGCTTATTTTATAAATTCCATCTTCATAACTTATTTTTACCTCTAATTTCTCCCTTAGCTCTAAAATATCCTTCCATTTGCCTTTTCCATAGAATAGAGGGTTGAGATAATAAACACCTCTTCCCTCACGAATAAGTATTTTGCTTTCAGACAATTTGGTAATATATTGATTTACAGTATTGAAGGTTTTACCAAGTCTAACGGCAATATCTCTTTTGATGTAGGAGTTGATTATAATCTTATTCCCATAACTCATGCACTTAATTAGCTCATAAATCAACCCTTCCAAGCCAGAAGGCAGATTTGATAAGTAGTTTATGTGTTTAATGTAGATTTTTATGTAATCATCCTCGCCAGCAATCGAATAGCTTTGAAAACTCTCTTTTTGGTGAACTTCTCCAAATTCATCAATAAAATTGGTGATTGTTTGATTTTTAATTTTACGAGCCATTATATTTTCTTATTTCTTTTAAAGTTCTATTAAGTATGCGAAACTCATTTTTCCAGTACTTTTTTTGCTTTCTTGAGTAATAAGTTAAAAAAATTTTACTAAAATTTGGGAAAATGCAACAAATTCGATTCAAACTTTCATTTAAACTTCTATCTTTCTTGCAGTCTCTTAAAATTTTAAGAAAAAATCTATATTCCCATATTTTGTACTTACGACTTGCTGCGATCCAGTGTAGGATTATAAAGAGTGTTGTTGTAATAGCAATTGCCGTAGTAATCATTTTACTTTCTCCTTTTCTTTGCTAAATCTTTCTTTATATTCTTTAGTACCTTTCCATAAATATCTCTCAATACGACATTCATCAGCCATTTTAGCCTCAAACTTTTCAGAAAGTTCATTAAGTATTATCTGATAATTTTGCTCTTCTAAGATTCGTTTCGCAGTTTTTTGTTGTTTAACTTCTTCTTTAAATGGCAGATAAGTCATTTCATAACCTTATTTCTTAATTATTAACCCCTAAAAACTTACCAATTAAAAACTAATAATCAATAGATAATATATGTGAAACATTTACACTTGTATATCCACAGTATACAACTTGTATATCCACAGTATAATAGTTATATATTGGGGATATATAAGTCAAAAATGTTTCACGGGCTGGAATAGACACAGAGAGTAAGGATTCCAGCTTTTTTTTAAAATCCATTTCCTATCTCTATTTTATATGTGTTATTATCGTACTTTTAACAAACTCGGACAAAAACCATATTCAATACATCTTATTATTAGATTTTGAAAAAAGGTTTAAATGGAAAAATTTTTAGAAAACTCTAAAATGGATTTTGGAAAATAAAAAAAAAGAAAAATCAGTTTTAAAAAAGAGGGGGGTAGGAAGGGTTTTAGAAATGTTTAATGGGTGATTGTGTATTTATTAGCAGAAAAGTGTTGTGTGAGGCTAAAAAGGGGGTTTATTATTAGTTTGTTGTGATTGTTAAGTTGTGAATTAGGTCTGGTGGGGATTTTTTTTTAGAAATGGTTGGGGTAGGTATTTAAACTAGGAGGGGTGGGGGTCGTCTATTTCTCAACAATACCCCCCTCAATTCCCCGCCTATCTATTTCCTCCTCTCACCCCTCCCAGCTCTAAGCTTCAGCAACTATTTGCGCCTTACTTTCCAGCATTGCATCACAAGAATCTCTAAGCTCTTTTACTTGATCGACTGATAATTTTCTAACCAAACTTTTTATTGCCAACCATGCAGTATCAGAATTTATTTCATTTATTATCCCTGCGCTCGTATTCTCTAAGCTTGCACCCTTGAATTTTACAACATTAGTTAGCATGTTAGCCACGCCTCTTGAATCTCTCATTTCCACAACAACTCTTCCTCCTTCATTGCCTCCCCTTTCGACCTCTTCACTATTATAATTTATGTAGCTAATTATCCGATCAGCAATATTAGAATCATCCATTCCTTTAGCGTTCAAATGCTCTTTTAAATTGCGTTCAACCTTTGCCACTTCAGCAATTACCTTATCATTCCTTACCAACTGGCTGGCAGCAACATGCGCCCTACTCACTGGATAGCCAGCACCTACAGCCGCTTCGGTTTGCGAGTTACTTATAGGAAGTAACTTAGCGAAAGTTTTTTGTCTATTATTTAAACGCCTTACTTTCTTTATCCCTGTGCGATTAGATAATCTTTTTCTCTCTTTCTTTTCCTCTTCAGTCATTTTCCTACAATTTCAGTAAAATTAATAATCTTAAAATCCGTACCACAAATATTTTAAATATCAAGAAATTTCTTTATTTTCTTTTTATCATCTTTCCCAATTTGATACACTAAAAAAAATCTTTCAACCACCATCACTTTTTTTCTTGCAAGTCTCTAGGCTCTAAGCTCCACGCCTTCTTTTTTTCTTATTGTATTATTTTGACGCACTTTATTGTTAGTATTAAATAAATATCAAATATATATTAAATAATTGTAGACTCTTATTTTATACCAGATAAACTCTTTTTTACACCACCACCAACAAATAATAATAATTAAAAAGTAAGAAATTATGAAAGCCATTTTTACAAAATATATACCAGCAACTAACACAAAAGGAAGCCGAATTAAAGCTTATGACGGCGGCAAAAATCAAAAAACAATTAGTTATGACAATGCTCTCAACAGTGAAGAGCTGCACGCAAAAGCCGCAATTGAGCTTTGTAAGAAAATGAACTGGAAAGGCGAACTTATAAGCGGCGGATTCAATAACGGTTATGTCTTTGTTTTCGCGGATTCAACTAAATATGAAATTAAGTAGCATTTATGAATTTAGTAAAAACTAAAATAACTAATTTAGAAAACAAAAAAAGCATAACAATTTTAAACAATGATAAATAAACTAATAGCAAAAATCAGATACAACTACAACGCCCGCAAGCGTTGGAAACTAATCTTAAATCAACTTTAACAACCTTTAACAACCTTTAAAAACTAAAAATATGAAAAGAATAATAAAATTTTACACAAAAAAAGCAGGCGCGCATTTTGCAACTGAAAAAAAGCAAATAGATTGCTTTGGCTCTAAAAACGAAGCTTTTGGCGAAGCAAAAGAAGAATTAAAAAGATGGGCAGAATTGGATAAAAACGGAAACAACGACAAAGAAATTGACGAAATAATAACATCTTTAGAAAAAGGAGCAAAAAATTATTCTTACGATCAAACAACCTATTCTTTCAAAATCTTCAAAATAAATAAAACTTTTGCAGCAACAAAAAAGTTTTTCGCCAAAATAAGCAAAAATTTAGAATTTGACATAAATGACACAATCAACAATGAGGTTGTTTTGGATCAAAAAATACCCTCATTAGCAATTTAGGCTATTTAGAAACCCCTTTCAGCTTTTTTGCTGAAATAAAAGAGCTTAATTTTCATGATTTAGAAGAAACTTTATTAAAACTAAAAACAATCAACAACTAAAAAGTAAAGAAATATGACAGACTTAATCTATACTCAAAACGCTTTATTCACCACATTTTACGCACAAACAAAAGAAGGCGAGCGAGCAGAATATCAAATTGCGGTTAAATTTGATGGTTTGCCGCAAGTCTTTAATATACACGCCAAAAGCACAATAAGACAACTTAGAAAAGCAGGCTTTACAGTTGCTAAATCTAAGAAACCAACGAAAGCAGATTTTGACGCTATCTATAAAGAAATGGACGCTTTAGGAATTGCTTAATAATAATTAAAAATCTTTGAATTATGAAACATTTAATCATTAAAAACAAAAAATTACTCGAACTAGACAACGAATTAAAAGGCTATCTTAGAGCAATAGTAACTCTAAACAACGAAGAGCATTTTCTTTATTTCAAAAAAGTTCCAGTTTGGTCTAAACTAATCGACCAATTCCAACTAGGTCTTTTCCCTCGTGACTTTGATGTTCTTAAAAAACTATCTGACGGCAAAACTAGGCTCTTAGTAAATGGCTATAAAATCAGCTATAACAAGCTTTTTAATGAGTTCCAAACTAGTCACGATAATATCGGTCGCTGTGAAAGCTTTAGCTTCTTTGACGAAGCGGAACAATATTGTTTAAAGGGGTAATTATGCTTACAATTTACAAAAATTTAACTCGCTTAGATTGCGCTGTTCTAAAGAGTGATTCAACTCTTGTAAAGATTCTTAAAAGAAAAGTTTTAAAGCCAATTGGTTACTTTTTCAGAAAGAAATACTTTTCAACTTTAATGAAACAATAATATGTTGCCTCAATTACACGAAACATTCGACAAAAGCGGCGTTAAAAGATACGAAGAAACAATTTTATTTATATCTGAAAGCGACCCAAGAATAAATAACTCAATCAAAAATGAATTTGGACAGCATTTCATAAGACTAAACAAAAGCATAAAATACAACGAAAACGGTAAAATAGCTTGGCAATTAGTCTATGATGACAACGGAAAAGTTATTCAAGATCAATCTTTTTCAAACCATTAAATTTAAATAATATGAAAACAGTACGTGAAATAATTGAAGCGGGTGATTTTACCGAAAAAGAAATCAGGGTTTTAAAGTTCCTAAACTTAGCTTTAAGCGACCATTTCGGCGATACTTTCACCGATGTTGATTGTAAAGATATAGCGGAAGGGTGTGGATTAGATATTAATAGCGTGAAAGGAATTTTAGGGTCGCTAATAAAGAAAGATATTTTGCAAGCCGATAGATTTAGAGGTGGGGATGGGAAGAACTACGAATGCTTCTACTTTACTGACCAAAAAAATTTAGAATTTGAATCAATTTATTAAATAAAATTTTATGAAAGAGGAATTTGATACTTACACAAATAATAAACTTGAAACTATTTGTCCATATTGCGGTGAAGAAACCGAGCATGACGCCGAATCTTTAACTTGGAATGATGATGAATCGGGAGAGGTGACTTGCGGAGGTTGTGACCGTGAATATTGGCAAATTTGTAGCGTTAGCTATTCGAGAAAATCTATGACTTTGGAAGAAGTTTTAGAAGACGAGATTAAAAGTTTAAAAAATAATATTCGACATAGTAAAAAAGAACCTCGCTATGCTAAGTTTTGTGAACAATGGAGAGAAGAGCTAGAAGCCAAAGAAGAAAAACTTAACTCTTTATTATTGGAAGAATTGGATTTTAACGACCATATGAGGGATTATTAATGAAAATCTATACAATTTTAGACACAACCACAAACGATTTTTGGAAACATAAAGCAAAACAATCTTGGATTTCTAAAGGTGCTGCAAAAAGCGCAGTTATGAATCAGATTAGAGAGCAAAGATGGTGGGCAAAAGATTGGAAATTGGTTTTTAAAGAAAACAAAATGCCGATTAAAACTGAAAGTGCCTTTCAAAAAGCTACTTTTGCAGATCAAAAAAGGTTTAAGTGTTTGGAGTTCGATTTAACAAAATTAAAGGGAGAAGAGGTTTAAGATGATTAGACAAAGACCAAAATTAACAGATTCAGATATTAGCTTTAAAAATTGGGGAAAGTCGGATTATGTTAAACAAACCATAGAACTTGCTGAAAATCTCCAAAAAGATCCTGACAAAAAAGAGAGACTCAAAGCCAGCGAATGTATTGTTTGTTGGTATAGAGGCGGCGGGATGGTTACTAATGCTTGTGTTCACACCAGCTGCAAATCTTGCAACAAAGAATTATGGTTTGGCAATAGCAACACCGATGAGATTTGCATTGATTGCGCTAAAGAGCATAAACTTTGTAAACATTGCGGAGCTGACTTAGAATATAAAGAAAGAAGGAAGCCAAGAGTTTTTAATTTTAAGGAAATAATTAAACATGACTAAACAAGAATTTAAACAACTCTACCAAACCCTAAGCAACAAAGACTTAGCTAAAAAGCTTTCAATCTCAATCCCAACTCTAATTTCATTAGCTAAGAAAAACGGCTGCGAAAAGAAAAAAATGGGAGCAAGACCAAAAGTAATTCTAAAAGATTAAAATTATGACAAATACGGACAAAGAATATATTTTAAGAAGATTTGCTTGGAACGGCAATCTCCAAGGCGTAAAAAAATTAATTAAAGAAGGGATCAATCCTTTTGCAAAAGATAAAGAATGCTGGTTTAAAAATCAAACCGCTTTACAAGTAGCAAAGCTTGCGGGTCATCATAAAATAGTTTTGTATTTAGAAAACTTGAAAAAAAATTAAATAGTTCAATTTGACACAGTCAAAAAGAAATAGTTTGACAAGCTCCTAAGCCCTTTAAACAAAGGCTCTAAACTTAACTTGTATTAAATTGATACAATATTAATCTTATAAAGATTTATTCTTATTTATTTCTTGACAAAGAAACAGAGGCGGGGTATTATAACAAGACAACCAAAACGGTTTAGAAATATTAATCAATTTAATTATTATTATTATGAAACAAAAATATCATCAAAAAATCTCAAAAGCTTTGGCAGAATTGGCTATTGAAAAAATCAGCTTTTTAGGTTTATCTGAAATTTTCCATCATTTTCTTGGAAAAGGTGGATTGAAACTTTTGGAAGAAAAAGGCTTTGAGAGTTACAAAAAAGCTGCTAGAGGTTACTTTAAAATAATTAAAGGAGAATGAATGAAAAGAGACTTAATAGACACAATATTTGAAAGTGAAAGCCCTCTACCAGTTGCGGCTCTAGTAGTTGCAACGGTTTCAATTGCTTGGGCTGGAGTCTGGTTTATATCAATAATAATTAAATAAAAAATAAAATGAAAAGACAATTACTATCATTACCAAGAATTCCAGACGAATTATCAATCAATACAGATAAAGACAAAATAGCAGAATTATTAGGGGTATCTTGGACACAAGAAAGATCACCAGAGCTTTTCTTTTTTCACAAAAATTCTTTGTATAAATTTGAGGCTTCCGATTGGCAAAGTGAAACTAAAAGATATTATATTTGGCATTATGACTTAGCTGATGGTTTTAAAGTAGAAGATGAGAATCAAGAAATCATTGAACTAAAAGCGGCAAATAAAGCTTTAGGAGACACAGTGCAAAGAGTAATGAAAGCGCGAGATCACGCATTTTCACAATTAGAAAATTTACAATCAGATTTACTTGAAAGCGATAAGTCAAAAGTTCACAAAGATTTACTACTTGAGATAGTAGCGGCGGCACATGGTAAGAAACTTAATTAAAAAGGAGATTTATGCACAAAGACAAAATAATCGAGTTCAACACTAAAATCCTTGAACTACTGAAAGACAGCAAGAGATCGAATAAAGAACAGTTAATTGACGATTGCTATTATAGAATTGAGAACGCTAAAAATTTAGGCTTATCAGATCAATTTGATTCTGAGCTTTTATTGGAACAATTAGAAACGGAGGTTAAATAATGCTTAAAAGAATAGCTCAAGCAATCGTAAGAAAGAATAAATTAGATAAATTTGATATTGCCCTTAAATTCACTGATTGCGATGGTGAATTAGTAAACGAAGAAGTGCGAAAGTTTGAACAAGAAAGACCAAAGACAATTTTTGTTGTTAAAGAATGCAAAAAATATTTAAAGAATCAGGAGCGTGAAAATGAAATATAAAATTAAACAGCTATTAAAGCGCATAAGAAGCACAAAATCAGCACTATTTGCTAAACTTAGGGGGATTGTATGTTGCAAGAACTAGATATTGTCGATAGAAATATCATTAAAAGCATTGATCTTGAAATTGGCAAGCTAAAACTAGATCAGAATTTTGACAAAGATAATTGCTTCAAGCAATTTACTAGAATCACTAAAATAAATTATGCAAAGCATGGCAAATATGCGTCATATAGCCCTCATTTTCGACTAACTAAGCTTGGTTTTGTCAGAAAAAACAGAAGTTCGAAAGAATTTAGACAAGGTCAAGTTGAACTAAGTGATTTTAGAGCAAGTTATTTAGATAAATTAAATCGTTTTCTTGGAATTTTAAACGAAGTGTCGGACTACTCAAGTGCTGGATTGCTCGCAACTTGCAAAGAAAGAAATTTGACGATACATAATCATTCAGATTTGACCAGACACATTGGCGACTTGTCGAATCTAGGAGCCGTTAAAATTAATTCTGTTGGTAATTCACCAAGAAAATTGGAGATCCTTAAAAAAAGCTTGTTTAATTAGAGTTAAAGTTTATTATTAAGTCAATCAGACAAGTATTGAGGGTTCTCGGTTCTTGATCTGGGACTAGAGCGGTTGCAAAAGTAATTAAGCGTTGCAACTGTATCTAGTACCTCCGCAAGTTATTCTAGACAATGACTTGCGGGGTTTGTATATTTTCTTTGCTTTTCTATACATATCTAAAAAATGTGTATAGAAAAGCGCAGAAATGCGTTAGCTTTCTGACAAATATTCCCTGCCGCAAGGTGGACAAGTGAAATAACAGTTCAAGCTTCGGACTAAGGGGCTGGCAAGTCTCCTGCCGTGAGGCGAAAGCCAATAAAATCTTGCCAATAGTGCCCCCGAACGAACCCGAAAGGATCGCACCAGCGGGGGACAAGTCGGCACGGCTAAAGATTAGTGCAGAACTTACACAAGCGTAAAACAAAGAAGAAACCTTTATCGTAGCTGCTGTAAGAAGCCTTGGAGGGTAAAGAATATACTTTAATGTAGCTGGCAGCTCGGAAAGACGGCAACCTAGCCTAGGTAGAGATGAAGGCAAGAGTGATTTGCAATCGTAGCAATACGCGATGTCAGCTCGGCAAACTGGTTTATTGCAAGCCAGCAAGATGACTGTCGGAAAATAGCGACAATGCGTTGGTAGTTTATGCTTAAATAATTAATACTATTGCTAGCTATAGCCTAAGAAATTGGAATTAGCCAGTTAGCCTTCTGTAAAAAGGCAAATAAATCTTGATTCTTAGAAATATGAATTAAGAATAAAACAACCAACGCAATCGCTAGCGTTAAGTCGAAAGACAAACCGTGGGAGTAAAGACCAGCCAGTAATGGAAGCTCGGGCTAGGGGCGTTGGTTTTATCTTGATTCTTAGGAATAGGGGTTGAGAATGGATAAAATGCAAGTCTTATCCTTAGAGTTTGTAGCAATCTAATGGATAATAACGGATAAGAAGTAATGGAATAATTTAATGTCAAACATGCAATGAACCAAAATCAGCTAGAAGAATTAATAAATGAAGAGACTAAGCGACTGGTTGGCTATATCATGCCAGTACTTGAATCTATGCAAGCAGATGTTAATCAAAAAACATCGATAAAAAAGATGCTTTATTCTTTCAAGAATAATATCTGTGAAATGTTAATTAATGAAATGTCAAACAATGAAAAATCAAACAATCAATAAAATCAATAGTATATATGCAAGTGCAATGCACTTGCATTGCACTTGCATTAGTTTTGCATATGCTAAACATAGTTTGTTGTTTATAGTTTATAGTTTTATTAGTTTATATATTAACTTTTATTCTATATAAACATGAAAGATAAAATTTATTACTTCCAAGAAAAGTCAAACGATATATTAGACCTTCAAGACGAATTTACTCCAGAAGAGATTGGAATCTATTTTATTCTGAAAGCTGCTTACTTTAAATATTCTGGTGAACTGAAAGAAGATAATTTATGTCAACGCTGCAAATTCTTTGGAGATAAAGATAAACTTGTCGCTGTTTCTAAAAAGATTTTTACAGTAACGGAAGGTTCACTGGTTAATAATTCTTGGCTATCAGAGATTAATAACATAAAAGAAAGATCTAAAAAAAGACAAGATGCAGCAAATGAGAGATGGAATCCAAGCAAACCAGAAGCAAGCGGCAAGCAAACCAGAAGCAAACCAGAAGCAATTGATGATATAAAATCTCAATTTGAAAAAATTTATAAATTATACAATCAGGGTAAAAATATAAAAGTTATTCCCTTTGATAAACTTAAAGCAAAATTTCAGAACTGCTTGAAAGAAATAACTTTTGAAGAACTTGAGCAAAATATCAAAGACTATCTTCAATATTTATCTACTGCCGAATGGAGAAAAAAGAAAGCATTTGAGGCTTGGATTAATTCACCAGAATTTTATGCCAATGATTGGATTAATGAAGGATCTGATGTTAAAACATCTCAAGACCCTATTACAAATAAACTAAATCAAATCGCTGGTGGAAGTTATTTTAAGTCAGTTGTTATTGGAAATGAAGTTATAATCACTTGCAACGATGGAATGAAAACCAAAGCTTATTCTTTGCCAGAAGAGATTAAAAACAAAATTAAAGCTGAATTTAAGCAATCAATTCAAATTAACTAATGCAACTAACAGAATACTCAAATCTAACTGCCGAAGCATCAATTCTAGGATTGATAATAATGAGCAATGAAGCATTGCAAAAGGTAAGTGATATTTTAAAAGTAGAACACTTTGTTTTTGAAAGTAACCAGAAAATCTATGATGAACTTTTAAAGAAGATAAATCAAGAAGGCTTACTTGCCGATCATGTTACGCTTAGACCATTTTTTCAAACCTTACCAGAGGGTTTAGATTATTTATATCAACTGATTAATGTATCCACTTTCTTTCGAACTCGTGATTATGCTTTTCAGCTAATTGAGCTTTATGAAAAAAGGAAATTATTTGCTGGCTTCCATGAAATGATTACTTTGCTTGAAACTCAAAATGCAAGTGATGTTGTATTGAAAGCACAAGATTTAATTGCTTCAATTGATTCAAATTCAACAGAAGTTAAAATTTTTGATGGGGAAGGATTAGAGCAATCTTTGCTTGATTCTTGGAAAGATGGATCTTCAAGCATTATTATACCAAGTGGGATTGAAAAGCTTGATAAAATGTTGAATGGTGGCTTTACGATTGATAAACTTTATACAATTGGGGCGGCTCCTGGTACTGGCAAAACTTCGATGGCACAACAAATCATCATAAACGCTTTGGAAAAGAAATTTGGCGTGTTGTTTATCTCAATGGAAATGGAAAGAAAAAATCTTTTTGTCAGATTCTTGGCAAGTTTCAATTCAATCAATCCGTTTAGAATGTTAATCAATAATATTTTTAAACACGAGACAGATAAATTTGATTTAAGTTTAAAACGCTGGAATAGCCTAAAAGAAAACTATTTTATGACAGAAGGTACCTTGAGCCTTAAAAAGATAGAAAGTACTCTTAAACGCAAGATAAAGACCAATCCTATTAAATTATTAGTGGTTGACTATATCCAAATTATGGAACTTAGAGATTGCAAAAATATTAGTGAAGCTTCTTTGATTAAGGAAAATATCAGAGGATTAAAGGAATTAGCTACTAAATACCATGTTTGCACAATTGCTTTGAGTCAGCTTACAAAAGACATGTTAGGAGGAAAGCCTGGACTAAAAGCTTTAAAAGGAAGCGGGGGGATGGGTGAAGATTCTGATTGTGTGATTAATCTTTGGACTGATTCAGATGATATGGAAGACAGCGCAATTAAACCAGTTAATATTGAAGTGGCTAAAAATCGTAATGGAATGAAAGGAGGCTTAGTTGTCAATTTTGATGGCGAGTTTAACAGATTTACTGAAAAGAAATTTTAAGGATTATATGATAAAAAGAGAATTTTTAGATGGTCGGATTGTTATTTATAACGCTGATTGTGTTAAAGTAATGAGTCAAATAGTGAGGGGGGGGGGTTGATCTGGTTCTAACTGATCCTCCTTATGGCATAAATTATGGGGCGCAACTTAAGGGCAAAGGTAACGGAAGCGGTGGAGCAGATAAGCACGGCTGGAAAGATTATGGCTGCCCAGATTGGGATGCAGCCCCTCCTGATTTAAAAATTTTCGATGAATTAAAAAGAATTTCTAAAAATCAAATTATATGGGGCGGGAATTATTTTTCAAATTATTTGTCGCCGAGCCAATGTTGGCTTATCTGGGATAAAGGACAGCGTGACTTTTCTTTAGCAGATGGTGAAATGGCGTGGACAAGCTTCAACAAAGCAATGCGAATTTTTACTTATGCAAGATCAAAAGCTTTGCAGGATGGGAAAATTCACCCGACACAAAAGCCAATAACATTAATGAATTGGTGCTTACTCAATAATTCAAAAGAAGGTGACTTAATTTTTGACGGCTTCTTAGGCTCTGGCACAACTGCTATTTCTTGCATTAGAACAAAGCGGCGTTTAATTGGTTGCGAATTAGACCCAGTTTATTTTGAGAAAATGTGCGAAAGAATAGAGGTTGAATTAAGACAAGGTAATTTATTTTAAATTTATGATACACATTAAAGACATACTAGCAAAAATCACCACAAACGCAAGTAAAGCTAAATTTTACTATCACAACAAGGAGAAATTCTTAAGATACTTCGACAGTTCAGAGCAATATGATGCTTTGATATGGGCGGGGAAGTTTGGGAAGATAGAGGAGATAATCAAGGCTAACACCACTTTTGACTTAAAAACCTTTCTATCGAGCGGATTTTAATTGAGAGAGAGTCGGATATTTTAAAGATTAGCAATAAAAATAAATAATTTTTAATCATGCAAAGTTTTTTTATTACTAAAAAGATAGTTGGTAGAAAGATGCCCCAAATATCTACTGCGTTCAAAACTCAACAAGAGCAAGTAAAAAGTAAGGAGTATTTAAGAGAAAACAGAATTATAAAAGAGGCGGTATATTTTAGATCAAGAACGGCGGCAGAAAGGTTTATTGCCGATGTTAAAGAACCTGACACATGTGGAAAAATCTTTATTGATAAAAGGATTATGAAGTATGCGGTCTATCATTATAGAAAATATTAACAATTAAATTGAGGTAAGAATGAAATACTTAAACTTAAATGTAATAAATGCAATTTTGTCGGTTATGTTATTTTTTGCTATTTTATATCACGATGAAATTATTTTATTTTTTATGAACCAATAAACTAACTATGAGCATATACATCTGCACAATCTGCAATCAACAAAAAGACGGCGATTTTAACTGCGCTGAATTAGACGGTAAGGAATGCTGTGAGGAATGTTTTGACGAGCATGAAAATAATAATAATTAAGGAGTAAATTATGAATAACATAGAGATCAAGAACGCTTTAGAAAATATAAACCATGTTTATTGGAGTTATAAGATTATTCCTGATTTAGATAAGGCGCTGGATAGTTTGAAGAGACTAAACGCCATAACTGTAATTGAAAAGGCGATTAAGATTTTAAAAGAAAAAAGAGTTAGCCTTGATAAGGTTGAGGAGTTACAAAAAAGAATTGAGAATCTTGAAAAATTAAAGGCTTGGATTCTTGAACGCTTTGAAGCTTCAAAGGTAGAGCAAAATATCAATAAATATAAATATGATACAACAAGTGACTGCCTGAAGCTACTAAAAAGCTTTGATATGCAAAGGATAGACCAAAATCATTTCGGCTTGGAACTTTATTATTATGAAGCTGGATGGGAAAGTGAGAGAAATAAAATGATCCAAGATATTCTTGGCTGGGATATAGAAAAAGATAAAAACGATGATGATTTTCTAAATGAGGAGCAAAAATATAAATGGAAGCAAATTGAGAATGATTTGCCTAATGTTTTAAAAAAGATAATTAATAATAATTAAGGAATAAATTATGGCATATTTGAGATTTTCCAATGATTGCGATGTTTATTTATACGCATCCGCACATCATAAAACTAAAAAGGAAGGATTCGCTCTTTATACTTCAATTCAAGCAGGAGATATTAACGAGTGGATTGAGGGCGAAACATTTGGTGAATCAATTAATGCAGTTATTGTTAGGTTGAAAGAGCTGGAAAATAAAGGCGTAAAGTTTGACCTAAATGTTTATCAATTATTAAAGGAGTAAATTATGATTCTTATAATTGAAAATAATTAAACCTTGCGGCTCCTCTCTCCATTAAAGAAAACTCTAACCTGTCCAACAAAAGGGAGCTTCTTTTCCATCATGTGGATTGAAGCTTCCACTCTTTCAGCTTTCTTCATTTTAGCCCAGTCTTCCCTTATCTTTTCTTTTGCCATGCAACAAGGGCAATAGTATTCTCCTTCTATGCTTTCAGGTTTCTTGCAAGATATGCAGATTGCTTTTATTGCATTAAATATTTTTCCCATTTTATGATTGTTTTAATGTAGTAGATGACTTGTCGGGATTTCCGACAAGTCCTTTAAATTAAGATAATTGTTTGACTTTCCATTCTCCCTTAACCAATTCAGCAGTGCCAAAGAAGTTTCTATTCTTTTCGTCATTCAAGTTAAACTGAATATGAACACAGCCTCTTTCGACAAAGCACTTATCAATACTAATCTTACTATCTCTAATCCACTTCACAAGTTGGTCTTGAGTGTAGCCTTTTGCATTAATATCTACTGCCAATCCTTGTTGATGCCAAGACGAAGGAGATCCGCCAACAGCTTTGTTTACTTCTGGGCAGCGATAAGCACTATTGATTGTAATTGGTGCATTAATTTTATCTCTAATCTCTTGCAGCTTATCTGCTACTTTATTCAAGCAAGTCAGAATATTAACATTATCAGTAACATTGTTTATTTTCAATTCTTTTGCTTTGGTTGATACAAAAAAATCATCAGGCGCAAAGTTTTTTCTTCTTAAAGATTCTTTATTCATTTTGATAAAAATAATGGTTGACAAGTATTTTGGCAAGTAAACATAAGGCTTTATAAAATGCAAATATTTTTTAAAATAGTTGTTGCATAATAAGAATTGATCTTTATATTGAGTGTCGTTAATTAACTTTTTATCAATAACAAATCAAATGCGTAAAAAAAGACCTTACAATAAGTTTGGCGAATTGCTAACAGAAACTTTGCTAACGATTAAGGGAAGTAAAACTAATGTTGCAAAAGCTACTAACATTAAACTAGCCAGCGTATCTTGCGCTTGCTTCGAGTTTAACCAGATTACACTTGAAGATGTTGTAAAGATAGTAAGCTACTTAAAGTCTCAAGGGGCTAAGGCTAATCTTGATGAGTTTTTAGGAGCTTATGGTCTAATTGCTACTGATATTAAGATTGGGATTTTAAGAGATCCTAAGATTAATGCTAGGAAGGTTAGGGGAATATTAAAAATAAAAGGAGAGAAGTAATGGAAGATAATACAGATTACCAAGCTTTAGATTTTTATCTAAGCGATGAGATTATTAATAAATTATAAGGAAAATATGAGTTTAATTAAAAAACCAAATGAATTAACACAATCTAAAATTAAGCTAAAAGGGCTTGTTTATGGTCAACCTGGTGTTGGTAAAACAAGTTTAGCACTATCTGCACCAAAACCACTTCTAATTGATTTTGACAATGGCTTGAGACGAGTTGCTAAACAATACCAAACCGACAGCGTTCAAATTGAGAGTTACCAAAATTTATTGGATATTCTAACTAAAGAAGACATTTCTGGTTATGAAACGATTGTAATTGATACATTAGGCAAAACTATCGACAGAATGGGAGATTGGTTAGCTATCTCAAATCCAAAATTAAAACAATCAGATGGTCAATTGTCTCAAAAAGGCTGGGGAAGTATTAAAGGAGAATTTCAAAGGCTATTAAAACTTTTAGAGGGCAAGAATAAATCTGTTATTTTTGTATCTCACGAAAGAGAAGAAAAGGTTGATGATAAAGTGAATAAGCGCATTGATGTTTCTGGTTCTGCTGGAAAGGATGTAATTAAAGAACTTGATTTCGTTGGTTACATGTCAATTCAGGGAGGAAAAAGAACTATTGATTTATCTCCGAATGATAACTTTTACACTAAAAACTCGCTAGGAATTAATTGTTTTTTAGAATATAAGCCTCTTGCTGGCATTAACAACTTCCTTTCAGAAGCTATTTTTGACGCTTACCAAGAAAAACTTAAAAAAGACGAAGAGCTAGGGAAAGAATACGATGCTTTAATTGAAGAGTTAAAAACCAAAGTTTCTAATATTAAAGATTTAGAGCAGCTAAATAGCTATTATAGCTCTCATTATAACAAGCACGATAAGCTTTGGTCTTCTTATCAGATGGAAGCAGCTTTTCTAAAAACTAAAGTTGCAGAGCTTGGTTGTGAGTTTGATGCTAAGGCTAAGGAGTTTAAGGTTAAGGCTAAAGAAGAGGAGGTGAAAGATGAAAAATAAAACTATTCCAACAAAAATTTCTTTCTCTGGCAAAGATTATCATGATTGGAAATTAAATAGTGCTGACTTCAAGCCATTTTGTTACCAAGATGAATTTGCAGAAAACATAAATAAAATTGCTGAAATTCTCAATAATGACAATCCGAAATATAAAGACGAATTGCTTGAAACACTTGAAAAAGCCAAATCCTTTGCTTGCTCAACAATAATTCCTGACGACAGTGGATTTTCTAGGGTATTCTTTGATACCCCAAATGATTTGAGATATTTTATTGAGAATTATCAAGAAACTAAAAAGGAGGGTAAGTAGTATGGTAGATTATCAATTAGCAGCAGTAGTAATTAATGGTTCTGGACAATATTCTGGCGAGATAGATTATATTTATGATATTAACTATATTGGTGGATTGGGAGAAAGAGGAAAATTAAGTAATAGTGATTTGCTTAAAGTTAGACGAAGACTTGAGGAGTTGACAGTAAAAGTCGAAGAGCAACTACAATTAAGGGTTTTAAAAAATGAATAAATACCTAATAACCCCAAGCTTGCTTTCGAGTTACGCCTACTACATCTCTGACGAATGGAAAAGCCCTGCTGATAGTAGAGCTGACTTTCTTAAGACTTTGAGCAGAGAGAGGTTTGAGCCAAATGAGGCTATGCAAAAAGGGATTGATTTTGAGCAAGATATTCAACTAGCTTGTCAACTTTACCATAGATATAGACAAACAGCTCGCGAAGAAATCATTAGTGATCTAGCGGATATTGTTGCGGGCGGCAACTGGCAACAATCAGTTAAAAAAGAAATCAAAGTTGGCAACCAAGAGTTCTTACTTTACGGACGCACCGATGTCATTAAACGAGATACTATTTACGATATTAAGTTCACAGGAAACTATGAGCTAGGTAAATTCCTAGATTCGAGCCAGCACTTGATTTATCTTTATTGCTCTGGTTTGCCTAACTTTTCTTACTTAATTAGTGATGGTAAAGACTGGTGGAGAGAGGATTACCACAATCACGCTGGGGTTGAGGATGAGATTAAAAGTAAAGTGAGTGATTTTCTTAGTTACTTAGAGAATGATAAAGAGGCTAAAGAAATGTTTATTAATAAATGGGGGAGTGAATGAAAAGAGACTTTTGTGGAAATTGTGGTAAAGTTATTAACGGGTTTGTATATGGTTCTTGGTATGACAAAAGCTGCGGGAAATGCGTTAGAAAAGCTTTAAAAGAAGAAGAAAGAGAAGAAAGGAGAATGCAAAAAGAAAAAGAAAAGATAGAAATGCAACAATTAAAATTAGAAATACAACAATTAAAAAAACAAAAATTAAAATTAGAAATAGAGGAGTTAAAGAAATGAAAATACTATTTATGGCAATATGGAAATTTAAATGGGTGTTTATTTTCTTTGGAATGTTTTTATGGTCAGATGACAATTACGACAAAACCATTTGCGCTATGTTCACAGGCTTTTCTGCATTAGAAATAAAGATTGAAAGTCTATTTATAAAATATTTTGGAGAACGGAAATGAAGGCAAAATATAAAATTGGTGATTATCTATATCTAGTGCGCCAGACCCAAGATACTGAAAACTGGTTAATGAAAAAGATTATTATTAAATCAGTGACTTTGCAAAAAGACTTAATTGTTTATAATGGGTATTGGAGGATTTATGATAAAGTTAATTGCGAAGAAGCTGATTTATGCCCAGAGTTCTTACAAAACGACAAAGAAGATTTTGTCTTTAAAACATATTCAAAAGCTGCTAAATTTTTAAAAGAGCAAATAGATAGTCGGTTTGAGCGTAAGTTTGAAATAAAAAAGAAATTGGAGGAGTTAAAGAAATGAAGGTAAAAGAACTAATAGCAAAGCTACAAAAGTTTGATGGGGAGTTGGAGATTGTTAGCAATTCTGACTTTGGTTATCATAAATTATCAATAGTAGAAGTGCAGGAAAAGGTAAATATTTATGAGTCTTATTCAGACGAAGAAATACTAGATAAAGCTTTAAAGAAAAACCCCAAGTCTCAAGCCAGCTTAAATGGGTATTGGCGTTTATGTACTTTACTTGTGCCACATCTACGCAAGAGCTATGGTGAAGTGTTTGACAAAGACTTAGTTAGTGATTTAGCTAAGATTAGTGCAGGTTACTGTGTCAAAACAAAGACAGGTAACTTGCCAAAAAGTTTAAAGACTATCAGTCAAAAGGATATGAACCTTTTGATTGAGAAACTTTATTTTATGTGTGAATTCTATAAGCTAAAGGACTATGAGTTAGTGCCGTACGAATTACAAGATATTAATAATTACTTTAAGGAATAAAAATGCAGTACGAACAAAAACCAAGACTAACACTATTCATCAACCAGAATGAAGGCAAGCCAATCAAGAAGAAAGATGGCAGCTTTGTAACTAAAGCTAATGGCGATAACATTTTGCAAGGTGCTTTTAATGGAAAGATTAACTTACCAGAAGGATTGCCAGCAGGTGATTATGAAGTTTCTGTTTATCATTCACTTTCTAAAGCTGGACTAGGATATTTTGCGGGAAATATTAAGCCTGCTTTTGTTAAGAAAGATGAAATCTCTCAACATGCAGTTGATAAGGGGAATGGGTTTGTTAGTGAAGCGGAAGACTCAACAGATGAAATTCCCTTCTAAAATGCAAAATTACCAGAATATAAAAACAAAAGAAATTGTAGAAGCAAAAATTGTTGAAGATACCAACAATAAATTCTTAGCAATAAAAAAAGTATCAAAGTTCGGTAATTATATTCTGATTACTGGATCTAAATTTTATCAATTAATTAAATAAAAATCATGTCAGAAAAAACATTGGGCGAAAGAAGAGTTAGAACTGAGTTTAATCCTTCTCAAGAAGGACTTGTTGACCAAATCAAGCAAAAAAGTGCTGAATTAATAAATTTGGTTGATTGCATCACCCATAATCCAAATGAAGGTGGTGAGAAAATGCGTTTAAAATCTTTAGCAATGACTTCTTACGAAGAAGCTGCTATGTGGGCTGTAAAAGCTGCAACGGCTTAATTAGCAACCTTACAGCCACAAGGCTTCATAACCTTAATTAAACAAACATGACTCGTAAAAACATAATTCAAAAATGGAAAGATAAGCATGGCAGAGTAATAACTGCCAGCTTTGACACTTCAATTGTAAGAATCAAGATTGAAGATAAGAAAGTGGAGGAGCTTATGACTAAAGCAAGTTTTTTTCGTAAGGTTGAAATGGGTAAATGGGAGCAGATAGCTTAATGCAACCAAGAATCTTTAATGTAAACGAGCTAAGAATAGGCAGTAAAGTAATTGGCTATATTAGACTTATAAAGCAACAAAGAAATGGCTTACCCCACCTAGAATACTCTCTAATTGAGGAATATTGGAATCAAGGCGTAATGTCAATTGAGTTGCCAAAGTATTTAAAAAAATGTAAAAAGTTAGATATTCCAAGATTGGTTGCATTAGTTAAGAAAGATAATCAAGCTTCGATCAAGTTACTTGAAAAGAGTTGCTTTATCAAGATTGCTACTTTTGATGATGCTTTTGGTTATGTTTTGGCGCAGGATTTAATGGTAGAGATTAAAGAATTTAATAAAAAAGCAGTTAGGAGTATGGTTTTATGAAAGATAATATAGTTAATTTTCCTAAAGATAAGATAGTAAAGATTAACGCCGTCAAAGAAGAGGGTTTTCATCAAAAAAGGATAAAGAAGCTTTTGTAGGAATTATCTTATGAATTTACAAAAGCTTATGAAGCCAAAGAGCTTGATATTAACGAGGAATTTCAATTTCATCAGATTTTACCAAATCGAAGAGATGATGGCAAATATACTAAATTAATGGTAATTGTCCACCCAACTACATTTCCTTTCTAAATTTATGAAAAATAAAAAGATAAAACAAACCCTCTTTAAAACATGCGAGAAATGTGGTAAGAAGGTATCGCATAGTTTAAGGTTTAACAATGGCGATCCTAGATATTATTCAAACTCCTATTGCGTTAATCGTGAGGAGCATGAGTTTGCAGATAAGAGGGTTTATCTATTTGAGTTTGATGGGATTGATACCCCTGCGGATAGAGTAAAGAGGTTTAAGGAAATAATTAAAATTGAGAATTAATGGCTAATACATTTTTAATATCAGATACGCACTTTTCTCACGCAAATATTCTTACTTTTAAGAAAGAAGATGGTTCGCCATTGCGTCCGTTCGCTTCTGTTGAAGAGATGGATGAGGAAATGATTAAACGCTGGAATGAGACAGTAAAGCCTAATGACAAAGTTTATCATTTAGGAGATGTTGCTATTCCTAAGAGAGGATTAGATTGCTTGGCAAGATTAAATGGTGATAAGATTTTGATTCGTGGCAATCATGACATTTATAAGCTAAAAGACTATGCGAAATACTTTAGAGACATAAGGGGCTATCATGTTTTAGAAAATATGATATTTAGCCATATTCCTGTTCACCCTGATAGCAAAGGAAGATTTAAAGCTAATATTCATGGACACTTGCACGCTAGAAAGGTAATGATGGATGGGTTTATTGAAATTAGTGGTGACCATTTAATAATGGAAAGAATTGTAGACCCTTATTACTATTGCGTTTCAGTAGAAAATATTGACTATAAACCAATTGCTTTTGAAGAAATTAAAATAATTATAAATGGAAATTAAACTAGACATACCGCCACTATCAGTTAATAAATGCTGGCAAGGAAAAAGATACAAATCGAAAGAATATCAAAAATATGAAAAAGATTTATTATTTATTTTGCCAAAAAAGAAATTGCCAGAGCCTCCTTATTTAATCAAATTTGAATTTGGTTTTAGCAATAAACTATCAGACTGGGATAATCCAGTTAAGCCACTTCAAGACATCATGCAAAAGAAATATGGTTTTGATGATAAAGATATTTATCAAGCTACTGTTGTAAAAATTATAGTTAAGAAAGGAAAAGAATATTTTAAGGTAAACCTTGAATCTCTAAGCTAAATCATGTCAAGTAATTTATTTTCAATTATTTTAATCTTTTCTATTGCATAATAAGAGTTGATCTTGATAATAGTTTCTATCCCTAGGTTAAAGAAGTGGTATTATTTATTCTAGGGATAACATCCACAGCCTTTTAAAAAAGAGAAGGAAAAGCTTACTTGGCTGTGGGTGTTTTGCTAACTTAGCTGATATGGTTATAGCACGCGCCTGAAGAGCGTGGGAACTTGGTTCGATTCCAAGAGTTAGCACCAAATTAGTGAATATTTTTATAGCAACGCTGTGTCGAAAGACTAATCACGAATTAAGAGAGTGTCGATAGCATAGTTGGTATAAGGCAGTTAATGAAAGTTAATATATCGCTGGTTCAAATCCAGTCGCACAAATAAAACGAGGCGTTATTGCACGCCTATCTTAGTTTACAGCGTTGCTTTATAAATATTTAATTAGTCATGAAAACAATATGAGATCTAAAAGAGGAGGTTATGATTACTACATGACTTTTAACCAAATAGCTAAAATTGAGAATATCAGTTATCAGCGTGTTCAACAAATATATTTGAGGGCGGTGTATAAAATACAGCGGATGATGGCTAAGAGATATAGCGAATTTAAAATAATAAATAATAACTAACTATGGAGGTGGTGAAATGAAACCAACTAGCAAAGCAATATCAGTAAGTACAGGCGAACAAAACGATTATTTCACCACAACAATAGTTTGTGAAGACGGCAGCGTTTGGGAACATATTAAAGATGGAGGAGACTCTTTTTGGGATTGCATCCTAGAAGCCCCAACACAGCCTAAATCTGATCTTCCTGAAGTAGGGAGTAGGTGGAGAGATAAGAAGGATCACAATTACCAACTAACTGTCCAAGAGGGAATTTGTTTTACAGATAATACGAGTAATCTAGGTTATAATCTTCGTGTTGAAGATTTTCTAAATGATTACGAACCAATCCCAACACAGTCGGATAATAAGGAGTAGACTATGCAAACTAAAACACTAACCGAGAGAATAGAGGAACTTAATAAGATTAAAAAATCATATGAGTTTGAGCCGACCAATAATGAATTCTTTAAAGCGATGAAAGTGATCGAAGAGCTTGAACAAGAGTTAGAAGAGCGCAAAGCTTATATAGTTGCTAATCCATGCGCTCAATGTGGAGGTAGAATTAACGCAATAAAATGTGAGGCTTGGGCAAAGAAAGCGAATGAGCTTGAGGCTAAGGTGGAGATTGCGAAGAAAAGTGCTGACCGAATCATTAATTGGCTTGATGGCAACTCGATGGACGAAGCCCAAGACATTTGCGAGAAATTATTGGAAGAACTCAACAAACAAGGAGAATAATTTATGACAGATAAAATGCCAGTAGTGGGTCAGAGATATATTGTTTCTCCACAATTTTCAGTAACTTCCTATGTAGTGGAAGTGATTGCTATTACCGATAAATGGATCGCAGTCAAAACAAATAAATATTTTAGTTTTGACAATGAGATAATCGAAAGTTTTTTATTAGATGGCTGGCAAGAATCACTTAAAGAACTACCAACCTCTAACTCGCGGGAGAAAGAGGAAGTGAGAGTGGGAAATATTTACAAGCATTTAGAAAATGGTGCTGATTATAAATTGGCAGGTATTGATTCTGGCGACCATGCAATTTGCATAAAACTTGATGAAAAGGGTAACGCAATTATACCAACAATAAATGAAATTCCAACTGTGGATAAATTTTGGCTAATGTTCGCGAAAAATGATAAGGGCAACAAAAATCCCAATCCAGTTGACTTTGAGAAGGAAGAAGTCAGCGAAGTTGAGAGGGCTTTGAAGGATTTGAAAGCTATTTTAATGAAGGCTACCTTATCCAATATTTACTATCATGAGCAATACAAGGAAATGAAAGTCTTAGCAGAAAATCTCGTTAATGCTTTAGAAGCTGAGAAAAAAATTAGACGTTGTGACCATTGCGGAAATAGACTAGGAACAATTGCTTGTAAAAGTTCTTTTAAGCTAGGGAACTTCTGCTCTGCAAAATGCGCTGATTTTGACGCGTTGAAACCAGAGCCTAAAATCGACATGAAAGAGGAATGTGTCGAGCCAGCAAGTATTTGGAAACCTATTAGCCAATTAAACAAAAATGAAAATAATGATTTGCTTGTAAGACGAAGCAATAAAAAGATTTTTCTTGGCGAACATCTTGTCGGAGTTTTGTATGATTACAACAATGACTATGATTTTTGCACACTAACCGATTTCATCAACTCCTTCGAGCAAATGCAGAAGGATATTGCGGAGCTTAAAAGAAAATGAAAAATGAACTATGGATTTGGGCAGGATTCTTTGCCGTTGCAGCTAGCGTATTATTTCTTACGCTTCCAAGCATAAATAACTAGAGAGACTAGGCAAATAAAAGCAATGGTTTGTACTGTATAATCAAGTAAATAAATTACAGATGCTGCTTTATAAACTATCGTCAAAGGGCTGCCTTCTCCTTGGTAATTAAGGACATCTATTTTTGATTTAGTGTTTATGAAAAATCCAGCTAATTTGTTGTAAGAAGCAAGTAATATCATTAAAAACACAATAGCAAAATAGACCCACGAGTTCTCAAGGTTTAATCTATCCCAATTACCTTTTGCAGGGGGTGCTTCTGCTAATAACTGTTCTTTCGGCTTATTAGTTAAGAATCCAATCAATGATGGTATTCTAAAAGAGTTAACTAGCCTTTTGAATATTGATTTTAGGAAATTGATTAGAAACATTAGAAGGCAAAAGTTATTGTTAAATTTACAGAATTACTAAAGTGGATTGCATCGCTAGAATTTGACGCAGCTTTAAACGCTATTTTACTCACACCAAGAACTCTTTTTTTTTCCATCGTATGATCTTGCATAATTGCTTTTAACTAGCTCACCTGCAAGGCTTTTCCCATTTATTTCAACATCTGCAAGTAGTCTTCCACCGTACTTGTCCCACTTGATATTTCTGAAAGTAGCTTTCTTATTTTTACCAACAAATTGCTTAGTAAACTTTGAGGCTTGTTCTGCTAATTTAGCTTCTTTATCGCATTTAGCTCTTGAACCTTTTTCAGGTGTATCAATTTCTCGTACGCGCAGATAAAGCTTAAGCTCTGGCAACTCTTGCAGACTTTCTATCTGCAAAGTATCGCCGTCTATTACTTTAACTATAGTAAAATTATAATCTTTAGCGAAAGAAGCAGTAGAAATAAAGCATAAAATAAAACCAATCAATGTAATTTTTAATCTCAAATATGTTTCCATTGTTTTCTCTTTCTTATATCATGTATTGTAGTTTTAGTCATTTTATATAATCTAGCCAAATCAATAGTAGATAATTTGCTAGATCTTATATGTAAAACATCATTTTCAGTTAATTTACTATTAGGGTGTTTAGACCCTTTAAGGCATCCGTGCCTACCTTTATTTATTTTATCATTATTATTATCTTTATACGTTCCTAACCATAAATGATCTGGATTGACACATATTGGGTTATCACACGAATGACAGACGCATAAATTATTAATAATGCCACCTTTATATATTCTATAAGACAATATATGGGCGGTCATTAGCTTCTTTAAAACCCTCGCCTCTCCATATCCACCTGTTTTTCTAGATCCTTTCCACTCCCAGCATCCAATGTTATTCTTAACTATCTTTTCATTAAATAGTTTAATAACCTCTTTATCAGTTATTTTTTTTGATTTATCAAAAATTTCTATTCTTCTTAAATCGTTATTTCTTTTTTTAAACCTAGCCTTATATATAGCAGAGCATGTATTAGAACAAAATCTAGCTATATTTAAAAATGTTGCTTTACCTTGATTTTCTCTGCGAAAAAATAACTTAGAACATTCAATACAGTTTTTATGCATAAAAATTATTTATTTTTGATAATAAATAAAATATACATATCTTTTTTGTAGTGTCAATAATTATATTCGTATTTTAATCATTGGCAGGGCATTGTTTTAAGCAAGAACAGTTATATTCTCTTTGATAAATGTATAACACTCTTATCATTTCATCAGATAACATTTCTTCATAAACCCCCTCTTTCTCACCAGTAGGAAGAGGTTTAGCCCATTGGCAGAATTTACTTTGTCCGTGACCGCAACCAGCCACGCTTATCAGCAATAGGAGTATTATCGTATTTCGCAATGCGTTCTTGAGTTTCATTTATATTTTTAATTTCAGATTCTTTTTCTTCTAAATTCTCTTCCAGTTCTTTCTTTTCAGCTCTTAATTTACCACAATAGAAAGCTGCAATAACGCCAATAAAAATACCAATACCTTTTAAGAAATCAATCATTTTTATACCAATGAGATTAACCATTTAGCCCCCTCTATGCAATCAGATACAGAAAGTTTAGAGATAAAGAAGAACATCCCGCTACAAAAACTTATAGTGAAGAATGTGGCTCTTAACGGAGGTTTAGAAAAGAATTTGAAGAACTCTTTAACTATTCTCAAAGCAACTTCTGCATTTGTTAAAGGTCTATCGCATTGGTCATTCATATTTTTTCCTTTTTTCTCTTTTAATAAGAATTTCTCTAAATTCATCCAACATCTCTTCATCTTTAGAAATCAAAGCATCTGCAAGATATTGATTTTCAGTTTCTATATCATGCTTAACTTTTCTATAATTTGCAATTGAAGATTTTAATTCTCCAACTTCTTCTTTTAATTGACTAACATCCTCTTTAATAGATTCAAATTCAATCTTAAATTGGGATTTAACTAAAGGAACCATTTTTGATAACGCTTTGTTAATAGCTCCTTCCGCAGCGCACCCGCCTAAAAAAGTTGCAGCTTTGACTATACCATAAACAGCAATACCCCAAAGGGCTAATAAACCACCTGCGGTCTTTAGAATTAAAGAATTTATACTATCAAGTATTTCGTCCATTAAATTTCACCCACTGATTCAATTATAATAACATCGCCATTTTCATCAATTGGCAATAATACTGCATCACTCTCTAATTCAATGACAGTGTAAATTCTGTCAGAATGGTCTTTGCGGTAGACAAAACTCTCGCCATACTTGTAAATTACAGCCCAAGCAGTTGTTATTTCCCAATGCTTTTTAGAAAGTTGATAAATTTCTGGGTGTTCAATCACTATTGCGTTATCAGCAATGTATTGGTCTAATAATAATTCGCCTTGTTCATTTTTAATATGCAAATTTAGCTCTCTTATTAAAACCAAATCAATTCCTGAAGCTGTAGCCAAACCAAAAGATTTTTGGAATAAATGATCGTATTCTTGAGATTCTTTTGCTTCTAAAAATGTTGTAAAAGTGTTGTATTTCATTTTAAAAAAAATTAATAGTTAAAGAGGTAAGCCAAAACGGCTGGTTAAAGATTGCCTAACTTCCAGCCTTTGGTCAGTAGTTAATAAGCGTTTGTAGATTAAAATTTCAAATATTTTTCCATCAAACTGTCTGTTCGGAGTTGCGTTCTTTTGCTGCCCAATTGCAAACAAAGTAGGTGTGGCGTTTAGCGCAGACACAGCCCCAGCGTTTGAACCAGTGACCACGGTATTTGAATTAAATTGCGAATAAATTGTTGCTGCGCTTTTATCCCACCAAAACGATGTTATAAATGGCACATTTGGTACAGCGTTCCCAGCCACGGCAGAACTTTGCACCGCGGCAGAATTAACGCTGCTGCAAGTTATTGAGCCTAAACTACCTTGAGCTATTTGATACACCTCATTCGTTGATGGGCTGCTTCCCTGCATAAATAATATGCAACCAACTTGGGTAGATGGTGGAGTTAATGCTGCAATTTGAGCGCATACAAAGATTGTAAAACCTGTTGAACCGTTAGCTAAATTTAGAATATTTAAAAATCCAGCTACAGTAGTTTTTAAAGAATCAGCATTAATACCACCAGCGTCCGAATTAAAAACAATTGCTGGCTGACCACCACTGACATTTGTTTCAAAAGTCGGTTGATTGCTGCTTGTGGCTTGAATGACTGATATTCTTGACCCACTAATATCAACACCAGAAGACATAAGACTACCATTAGCTGGTTGTGTGTTGATGTTAAAAGGGTTAGTTGAGCTTAGTTGAAAAACGCAACCCGGGATAGTTAAAGGTTTTTTGGTTTGAGGAAACATATTTATTAAAAATTTAATCCGTATTTTCTGAAAAGATACCCATTGACATAAGTTATTTGTGCATCGGTTAAAGCTCGATTGTAAATTATTACTTCGCTGATTACTCCATTGAAAAAAGAAGCCAAAGCAAGAGCTGGTCTAGCTCCAATTGCAAAAGTGTTTAAAGTAGTCAATCCATTATTAAATGTAGAATTGTAAAACGACACTCCATTTTTAAATGCTTTTAAAGTAGTGCCAGCGCATGACATTGAAAGAACACTTACATCATTTAAGGCAGAAACTGTAGTCGTAGCATTGATTAATGTTGATGCGTCATCCCGTTTAAAAACTCTAAAAGTATTTGATGTGCCGTTATCGTGGTTAAAAAAAACGGTGTTGTTTGCAGAATTGGCAAAAGAAAAAGTTGTTCCTGTTCCACTAAGAGAATTTTCAGGTTTAAAAACAACAAATGCACTTAAAGGTTTATCATCGCCCGAAATTGCTGCAGCTAAACCGTCGCATCTTAATAAATTTGAAGTGCCGTTAAATGTTAAACCATTTTTACCATTAATATTTCCAACGCCAGTTTGAGGTTGATCGCCAATAACGGCTTGAATAAAAGGTAATTGCCCGTTTGCTTTGTTTTCTATCCTAGAAACCGACCCACCGCTAGATGTAATAATGCTGGTATCTGTTGCGTCCATCCAAGCAACACATCCGGGCATAGTCAAAGGCACTTGCGTTAATGGAAATATTGTCATGCTAAGGATATTCCCCATTTATTGCTTAAATATACTTGAATCGAATTAACTTCCGCATCAGATAAGCCTCTGCTATATATTATTATTTCTGCTATATCGCCGCTAAAGAAATTGTTTAATGCTGCTGCAGCCCTACACCCTAAAGTGAAAGTGTTGAGTGTCGTAACTCCTACATCAAAAGCACCGTTGTAAAAAGACGCACCATCCTTCCACGCTTTAAGTGTTGTGCCAGCGCAGGACATGGACATCATAACAGGAGTTGATACTGGGGATAGAGAGGTAGTTGCTATAACTTGCGCCATTGCATCATCTCTTTTAAAGATTCTGAACGCACTTCCAGTACCGTAATCGTGCATTACCTGTCTGAGTGCTGTGCTTGAGTTTCCTGCGCAAAACACTGCTTGCTGACCTGCTGTAGTTGCAGGACGGTAAACGGCAAAAGCACTAACAGGCGTATCATTCCCGGTAAAAGCAGAGGCTAAAGCATTGCAGAGTAAGTAATCACTTGAGCCATCGAATGTAAGCACATTTTTACCAGCCATAGTAGAAACACCAGTTAGCGGCTGGTTGGCGGTGATTGTTTGGGTTGCATTTTTTGCGTTGCCTGATTTATCGCTCCAAGAACTTACTTGATTACTTGGGGCGGTGATAGTGCTTGTATCGTCACCATCGAACCAAGCAGCGCAGGATGGGATTAAAATAGGAGTTTTGTTTATGTAAGAACCTTTAGCCATTAGTAGCTCCTTGTATAAAATACTGTGATAAAAGCATCAACAAGAAGCGTTGATCCCGCTGGAGTATAGGTAAGAACTTGTTGATAGGTCATTGTATTAAGAGCTGTAGGATCAGTCCTAGTTCTTGTAGTGGAATTTGCTATTGCAGACAAGCCTGTGACGGTTGTGCCATCAATGGCAACAGTATAAGTTCCAGCAGTTGTGGCTGAAGCATTTCTCAAAGAAAAACCAATGATAGTCACATTGTCTGGTGCTATGAACGCATCATAAACTTTGGCGTTAGTTAAAGTGCCTGTAATTGCTGTTGTTGATTGCTCTATTACGGTTGCTGTGCTGTAAGAAACTGCCCATTTGGTCGTAGAAGGGCGTTCAATTAATGCTTCTGCGTTAGTGATTAAAGTGACATTGCCGTCAAGAGTTTCTGCGCCTTCTTTAATAAAAGTAATAACACCAACTCCCAAATTTCTAACTTTACAGAAAAAACCTGTAGTTGTTGTGAGTGTTGATTGTTGCGGTAGGGTAACTGTAATTGCCGCAGCATTATTAAAAGTAATTAATTTTGCAAAATCATCAGCAACTAAAGTATAAGTAGTGCCAGTTTGTACATTGACAGTTTGTAAATATTGGAAGCCACCATTCGCGGCATTAACTTTAGCTCTAGTTATGCCGTCAATTTGAAGCACTAAATCTTTTGTTGTGCCAGTACCAACTTTTGCAGAATTTAAGCCAGCATGATTATTTGTGCCGTCAGAATGGACTTGTAAAAATGAAGAATTGTCAGCATCAGCACCATCGTGGCAATCTATGCCAGCAAGCCTTGCAGTGCCATTTGGCACTATAGGAACTCGAGTGTTGCCATTTACAGTTGATGTTTGAAGGGCGAGGCGGTTTGCACGAGTTGCGTTTGAGAAATCGCCAGTAATATCTAATCCGTTTCCGCTAAAATTAAGAGTGCCAGTCATTGTGTCGCCAGCTTTATTTACTTTTGTGGTTAATTGGTCATTAACTGCTTTAACGGAAGGGTAAAGAGTATCGTTTATAGTTCCAAAAGTAGTTGCTTTATTTGCTACATCTTCTGGTGTATAAGCAACACCAGTTTCAAACTTAACCCATTGATTAGCTGTGTTATAATAAACCCAATCGCCAACAGTAAAAGTAATATTTCCAGCTCCAAAGTTGACAGTCCCGCCGACAGAAACAACATAGTAATAACCTTGAACTCCAACACTATTGGCTAAAGTCGGGGTATTGGTCGAAGCATTCCAAAAGCCTTGTTGTTTTAAGCTGTTATCTTCTAGTAAACTTCCTAATAATGATGACATATTTAATTAAAATTAATGTTAATAGCGTTTAGTTCTTCTAAAGTTGTGCAAGCTTTAATATCGTCTTGCAAACTTCTTGCTAAAGCCCTGTTTTCACCAACGCCTTCTTTCAAAGATTCGCCAGATGTTGGGTCTGAAAGTCTAATTATTTGCCAATCTGTTGATGATAAATAAGCTAGACATTGGTTGATTTTTTCATTTTTTAAGTTGGATAATGCAATATCTTCGCAAGATGGAAGCTCTGGTTTTACAAGGCTATATTCCCAATTTTTTATATAAATTCCGTTTCCATCGTCCTGAAGCAAAAATTTAGAAAAATCGGTTACATTATTTTGCTTCAAATATGTGATAATAGTTTGTTTTGGCATAGTTTTAAGAAATTAAGTAACCATAAAGAAAAGTGTTCGCTGATCCGAATTGTAAATTTTCATTTCCATCGGAAGAGTATTGTATAACATAAAGCTCAATGTAATCGGTTGAGCCATTCAGATAAATCATGTCAGATACAACTGAAATCATATCTCCCGTGCCAGGAACCGAAGAACCGCTAGAGACTTTTGAGCCATTTTTATATATCATTGATTCCAATCTGTTGCCTGTAATTCCAGTAATATTACAAGTTCCAGAAAATTGATAATATCCAGCTATTAGTGGTGTAAAGCGATAATTAGTTGCAGAATCAAAATATCCATTTGTGTCAAAAGTTTCTGCATTTAATTGAACTTTTGTTGCCGTTGAAGCTGCGATAGTTTGGACTGAAGTATTCCTAAAGGCTCTAAAAGCCACAAGCGGGGAATCGCTTACTAAGCGAAAAACCGTTCCATCATATCTCCATTCTGTATCTTGAGTAGTAGGAATAAATGAAGGATTAGTAGTTCCATCTGCTTCTTTAAGGCTTTTTATTCCAGCTCCGTTTACATTCACTGTTGCCGCTCCACCAGTTCCTGCATTTCCAGCTCTAAAGCGAATTGTCATTCCAATAAAATAACCAACGGTTGCGCTAACTGGGTTAGTCATTGAAGCTGCAAGCGTTAAAATATAAGCATCAGCCGTTCCGCTGTCTATGTAGAAGTTATTTGCGGCATATCTTGATGTTGCAATTGAAACTTGATTCAAGATTGCATCAGACGAAGTTTGACCAGACGAAGTTTGTAATGCTTCTAACTCTGTTGGAATCTGATTAAACTCTGTTGCAGAGCATGTATTTCCATTTATCTTTGATACTATGTCCATTTTCTATAAAATATAATTAAAAACAATTGATGTATTAGCTGGTTTTAGATTGTTAAATAAACACTCAATAACCGACCCACCGCCACTACTAAAAGTGAAAGGAAAGGTTAGGGGGAAAACTGATGTTGGAGCTAAACTTGTTGGCATATTTACAATCATTGTAAATCTTGCTTGTTTAGGATTCGCAAATAATGTAAATGGAAAAGTTAATGGAAAAGTTCCATATTCTGTCCCATTGCTTATTTCAATCGTATATCCAAAGATAGCCGCCAAATCAATAAAATCTTGTT
>Ga0209296_1000187_pt1 | contig 55173 bp, 51 predicted proteins | sample S_130206_EF_Meta_FD_187319 | JGI IMG/M metagenome (GOLD analysis project Ga0209296, IMG submission 187319) | Freshwater microbial communities from Lake Simoncouche, Canada to study carbon cycling - S_130206_EF_MetaG (SPAdes) (version 2) | ecosystem: Environmental > Aquatic > Freshwater > Lake ...
AAAACTGTTATTGAATCCATTGTACATACTATTTAGAAATTTATTTCTAAAATAAAAAAAAAATTTTTAATCAAAAGTCAGCATTAAATTCAAAAACATCTGCAGCCTTTGTCTTTTCTGCCAACGCATAACTGTCAACTCGTTTCTCAAAGAAGTTGGTCTTGGATTCCAATGAAATTAGTTCCATAAAGTCAAATGGATTTAAAACATTGTAAATCTTGTCATAACCAAGTTGTAAACATAATCTATCCGCTACAAACTGAATATATTGCGTCATAAGTGTAGAATTCATACCAATCAAACGACATGGAAGAGCTTCACAAATAAACTCTGTTTCAATTTCAACAGCTTCTTTAATGATTTCATGAATTCTTGCCTTTGTCATTCTCTTTTGAAGTTTGTTATACAATAGAACAGCAAACTCGGTGTGAAGAGCCTCATCGCGTGAAATTAATTCGTTAGAAAATGTTAGACCAGGCATTAATCCACGCTTCTTCAACCAATAAATGCTGCAAAAAGCGCCACTAAAAAAGATGCCTTCTACGCAAGCAAATGCCACCAACCGCGTGGCAAAACTACTGCGATTATCATGCATCCATTTTTGTGCCCAATCGGACTTCTTTTTAATGCATGGAAAGTTGTCTATGGCGTGAAACAGTCTGTTTTTTTCTTCAGTATTTTTTATATAAGACTCAATTAATAGACTATAGCTCTCACTATGAATATTTTCCATGGCAATTTGAAATCCGTAAAACGCTCTAGCCTCTGAAAGTTGAACATCATTCATAAATCGTGCAGCCAAGTTCTCCAAAACAATTCCATCACTTGCCGCAAAAAACGCCAAAATCATAGAAATGAAATATCTTTCGTCGTTTTCAAGAGCATCCCAATGTGCTTGATCTTTAGATAAATCAATTTCTTCGGCACGCCAAAAACAATCCACTTGTTTTTTATACATTTTCCATATGCTTTGGTCTTGAATTGGAAACATTACAAATCTATTATCGTCAGGTGCGAGTAAAGGCTCTAAATTGATCTTGGACATCCTAAATAATATATAGTGAAGATTTTATATTTTAATCGGTAAGTCTTTTTCTTTTATTTTAAGTATTATAATAAAAATAAAATACATTTATAGTGTAAGTATGCAAGTGTATGAAATAAACTTAGCTGATAGAGACAATTATTTAACGCAAATAGAGAATCAAATACAAGCAAAAAGAAATTTATTGCTTGAAAAGAGAAAAACTTTAGAAAGTACTGTTGGACAAAATCAATTTTTAGAGGGAGTTAAAAATGATTATCAAAGATATCATAACTATATTATTAAACAAAATCAGGACCAAATGCGGGCAATGAATATATTAAACCAATATTTGGGAGATATTATGGTTAGTGGAAAATTAACAGAAAAGGACATTAATAACACTAGAAATGAACAAAATAATATTTTGAAAGAAATGGATAAAATAAAAGGAGATTTAGACAATATTATTAATCCAACTACAAATAAATAATTTATATGCGTAATATATATAAATTATGGCTCAACAACCACAACCAGATTGTATTCCACCAGAAAGATTACAGCAAGTTCAACAGTTTGTTGCAAGAATAGGTGACTTGAACAATAGAATTGGGGCTGAACGACAAGCAAATGAAGCATTTAGAGACGCAATTAGAAACAGAATTCAATCATTACAGGGAAAGATTCAACAAATTGCTCCAAGACTTGCTGCTCTTACTCAACAAATTGCAGCATTAACTGGTGAAAGAGATACGGCAATTCAAGAAAGAGACCAAGCACGAAATGACTTACAAGCTCTTCAAGCACAACTAGTACAATTAACTCAAGAGAGAGATGCTGCTGTAGCACAAGTTGCACAGTTAACACAACAATTGGCTGATTCACAGGCTCAAAATCAACAATTACAACAAGACCTTCAAGCAGCTCAAGCTGCTGTAGCTGCTTGTGAAGCTAGAATGGCTCATTGCACAGAACAAATAAATGCTCTTCTTGCAACAATTGACCAACTTGACGCAGCAATTACGGCAAATGATGCTAGCATAACTCAGTTACACGATACTGCTGGAGCAAGTTATCAAGAAATTCAACAAGCTTTACAACAACTAGAGGCTGATTTAGACGCAGCACTAGCTGCTGCTCCTGCCCCTGCTCCCGTTAATCCTCCCAATCCTCCTCCAGGAGGACCAGGAGGAAATGGTGGAGCGGGACCTTTAATTCCTCCTGAAGAGGAAGAACCAGGAGCTGGTGGAGGACCCGGCACGCCAGGTATTGACGAATTTGGAACTCCTAGACAAGGACCCATGCCAGCCGTTCCCTTAGATTCATTGGTCCAGCTTGGCCCACAACAAATGACGTTGAACCAAGCAATTGATCAGTTAAATAATAAAAATCGGCAAGTGGGACGAAGAGACCCCAATAATAAATACGCACAAGTTTTACAGAACGTCCATGCAGCTCAGACTTTAGCCGAGGTGCAAGCTGCTTTATCCGCCCCTGGTTTAGCTTATAATCAACAAGGCATTCTTAAAGGTGGCAAAACAAGAAAGGCAAGAAAAGGAAAGAAAGGAAAGAAGTCCAGAAAGAGCAAGAAAGCAAAAAAGACCCAACGCGGAGGATATCGTGCTGTTTACCGCAGAAGATACACGCGTAAAACAACATCATCAGATTAAACTACCTCCAAAACATTCCATATATAGATGGTAAATAGTTGCAATCATTTGGCCATTTACCATGTACTTCTCTGAACTTTAAAGAATCTATTTGTCTCCTTCTGTTTATTACACGATTTTTTTCAGTATAAACACGACGCCAACATCTTTGAATCAATCTTAACCATACTGTTTTTAAAACAGTTACACATTCTCCACTTGAAAGATAAATAACTTGTCCAATATGCGGTTGAATATAATTACTTTGTGATATAATCCGGTGATAATTTCTTATTATATTATGCTTTCTTGTAATGTGCCTAGTATAATTTATATAATAAGCACTCTGCAAATCAACTATATCGCAGATATGTGCTTCATCTGCATTAAGGTATGCAAACAATTCGTCATCATCTTCACTATCATAATCACGGTCATCAAATATGCTTCTATTTCGTGAAATATGAACGCATAAATAATGACCTTGAACGCATTTATCGCTATCTTCACAATACCCGTGTATATTTTTGTTAAATAGTTCGCAAACAACTAAATTAAACTTATTTCTTTGAAGTCGTTGTAATTCTCTCAAGTCAATTACTTCCATAGTATTATTCTATTATTGATTGTTTTAATAAAATGCCAATTAATCAATTTTTTTTGACAGAATATATATATAGATGAAGATTCCTAGTTCTGTTAAAAAACTCTTGGAGAATAAGTATGTTTTATACATTGTTTTCTTTTTAGCACTAACCAACCTTTTTGGTTATATGGTTATGGGAAATTATAAAGCCATTGCTTTGTTTGTTTTAGTAGGATATTTAGTGCACAATTTCAATAAAAATATGATTCTCGTCTTGGGTGTTCCTCTTATTTTAACTGCTATTTTTACTTCCGGTTTTATCAGGGAGGGTGCTGTGGGTGGAATGAACACAGATGCAAGTGGAAACATTATTCCTCCAACAACTGACGCAAGTGGGAATCAAATGGATGCAAGTGGAAACATTATTCCTCCAACAACCGACGCAAGTGGAAATAAAATGGATGCAAGTGGAAAAGAATTGAAAGTTGGCACGGTCGGTTCTGATTTTGTTCCTGCTTCCTCCAATGACGTTAAAGTTTCTGGAAATGGTGTCGCTGTTGTTTCTAACAATAGCAATAACAATGGCACTGGCGCGGCTGATGGAACTACCCCTAAACCAACAATATCTCAATTCTCAAATCCCTATGACAAGAAAGGTAGCCGCTTAGATTATGCTGCTACTGTTGAGGACGCGTACGGCGATTTAAATAACATTTTGGGGGGAGATGGCATCAAGAATTTAACCGCAGATACTCAAAAATTAATGGAGCAACAATTGCAATTAGCAAATGCTATGAAGAGCATGACTCCTTTATTAGAGCAAGCCAAGAGTTTAATTGGTGGTTTTGACATGAAAAATTTTGGAAATATTACTGAAATGGCAAAACAGTTTAAAGCTGCAGGTTCCAATTAAGCATTAAAACAAAAGCAAAATACTAAACAAATAATAAATTATTCTTTGTTTAATATATATGGGAAAACGACAAAATAGAAAAACAACAAGAAAACACAATACTAGAAAGATTAAAGGTGGTTTGAAACAAAAAAATCCAGAATTAACTAGTTGGCAATGCGTTTATAAAATGATTTCTTGTCCCGGTGCTCGTTTAAGCAAAATTGCTTTTAGTTCATTGAAAGGATTCATATTTAGATTAGATGTTCCACCAACTCCAGAAAATTCAGAATTTTTTGGTTTGAATGATGCCGGAACTGATTTTACAAAACCAATATATAGCTTGATTTTTAAGTTTGCAATAATAGGCGAGGACGCAGATGATTCTGAATTACCAAATTTAGTGATTCCAGGTGACAAAACTGACAATGGAACGCCTTTGCCAGGTGGTCGTGAAAAAGAAACTGAAGATTTAACAAGTTTTAAAATAGAAGCTGACATACAACAAAAAATTTATACTGCAACAGTTACTCCAGCAGCAAAACCTATTAGCTTAGCCGTAGTTGATTTTTCAACCTTTAACAAACCTGCATCAGATGCATTATTAAGAGAATTATTAACTAAAAGTGGTAGTGATACTGCTAGTCGTATGTTAAATTACTTAATAACAAATGTAACGCCTGGAAGAACTCTTGGATTAATGACAATGGAATTGGCAAATCCGGAATTTAGAGAACTCGGTGGTGTAGAGAATGATGAAGCTTATTATGCAGATTGCAATTATGGGTTGGCTCAGCTCTTTGTTTTATTTGCAAAATTAAAAACCATCAACTACGATTGTCACATGGGAAATATATTAGGAAGTACATTGCCTCCCGCAGCGGGTGGCGGGTCTGATGAGAGAGCGGTATTAATTGATTTTGGTAGAACATTAAACTTAACTAAACCTAGACCATTTCCATCAGACGCGGGAGAGATTATTGAGAAATATAATATTTTTAGCGGGTCAAATTTTCAAAGGGATCTTGCAGAAATAATAGGTTATAGCATAACAGATTTTTATGTTAGTAGAGACACCCCAGAAGATGTAGTTATAGATAGAATGCAAAAGGTTATAAAATTCATATCATATTTAGATTATGCAACAAACACTACATATTTTAACATGGACCCAGCAAGAGGGTTTGATAGACCTCAATTGATAACATTATTGGACTATATATACGGAGATGGAGTTATTAGTCGCACGTGGATTGCTAGTGACAAAACGGCCATTCGTAGAGGTTTTGAAATGACTCGTCAATCCAGAGGAATTTATGCAAGTTTAATACCATTAATAAGAGAAATAACGCAAGCACCAATGGGTGCACTAAACCGTTTAAGCGGCGATTCAATTCAAGGACTCATGGATTCAGGTAGATTATTTTCAGTTAAACCCAGAGTATCATATGATAGAAGTAATGTTGCCGATTGGACTGTAGTTGAAGAACCAGTCGCAGATGTTGTAAGACCGGTTACACGGTCAACCGCTGCCGCTGCGGCAATAGCAGAACGGGATGCTCAGCCAAGAAGGCCAAGGGCCGGTGCCTTTTCTGGAGGAAAATCAAGAAGCCAAAGAAAATATAAAAAACATTCAACCAAAAAAAGAAGGAGATATTAAGCCCGGAAAACAAAAAAAGAATAGTTTTGACATATATATTGTGTTATAATATATACAATATATATCAATGAGCAAAAAATGCCCACCTGGAGTAATATGTCTAGAAAACATGACAATGATATTTTTAGTTGTAATAATAGGCGTTGTTCTATATTTTGTGTTTAAAAGTATTAATCAAGATACCAAAAGAGAGAAAATTATAATAAAACAAGAACAAAAATCTACAATGCGTGACCCAAATGAAAGTTATTTTGGTTTTTTCACTCGTCCAAACTATGGTTATAACAATTTGCCAGGGGATGTTCTGATGAATCCATATGTTCCACCATTAAGAGATGAGAGATATTTAGTGCCAAATATCACATATACTCCTCCAGGAACAATTCCAATTAACGTTTCAACAAACATTGGAGCGGTTGATACAAATTATCGTCAAATGGGGCTATTAACTCCACTCAATGGTTCCGGAAAAATACTTCCATTAATGGGTCGTCCATTATTTGTGAGTAGATATAAATGGCAATACTATACCATGAGTGACCAGAACAATAGTGTAAAACTTCCCATTGTTAGAAATGGACGTAGTTGTACCAATGAATATGGTTGCGACGAATTATATAATGGTGATACAGTGTATGTAGAGGGTTACAATCAAGCGTTTAAAATAACAATATATGATAATGACACCATAAAGTACATACCGTTCATATAATTTATGGTATTTAAGCTTCAACTAACGCTTCATTTGCATTTGCAACGGCATTAAAAGAGTCTCTATTTAACTCCGTTGATGAACTACCGAGATTGAGGTTTAATTTTTTTGCAATTTTGTCTGAAATATATTCAGCCAATTTATCAAGTGATTCGGCAACAATAGAAACATCATTGTTCAATGTTTTTTGTAATGGTTGTTCTTCTTGAACAGATTCTATGGGAGTTGTTTCTTGTGCTTCAGAGAGAGAAGCGGCATCTTCTGAGCCAATTTCAGAACCAACATCTGAACCATTTTCTGACCCAGAAATGGCAACGGGTTCTTCTTCAACCATTTCTTCCTTTGCAGCGGGTGAAACCTCGGCAGAATCAGTCCCAACTTCAGAAACAGGGGCTGGGAGCTCTTGGTGGCTTCCCGGACCTTCACCTGGGTCAGATGATACTACATCGGATGTAGTGGGAATTTCTTCTGTGGGTTCGCCAACTAAATCCGTTGTAGGGGCAGGGTTTACAGGTTCAACTGAGGGTTCACCTACTACATCGGTTGTAGGCACTTGAGCAACAGATTCATTAGGCTGTTCGCCAACTACATCGGTTGTAGGGACAACCGTAGACACCTCTTCAGGTTTAGTAGGCTCTACAATTGGCTCTTCACTTTTTGATAATTTAGCTCCCTGACCACCCTTATATTTTTTTAAACTAGTATTATGCAGATTTAATGCCTTTCTATTTCTAAATGTTTTTGTTTTACTGCCCTTTCCGGTCTTCTTAAATCGCTTTGCACTCTGGTTTTTCTTATTTCGGATTTTTGATAATTTTCCTTTAGTTAATTTCATTCTTATATATTCATCTGATTATTTTTTATTTATATTGTTATATTAATGAGCAATCAAACACAACAAACTCCTATGAATATATCTCCACAAAATATAGCTGGAAACTGCACATTAAAATGCGACTTTTCATTTGATTTCCCAGTTAGTAGTTGCACTGCTACTAATAATGGAACTTACTTAAAACTATCTCTTAATTTTCCAAGTCCTCCCGTTATATTCAATAATACTAAATACAATTTTTTAGAAGCAAACTTGTACAGCCCGTCACAATTATTGTATAATAATCAACAAACTAGTGCAGAATTAATGTTAGCATTTCAACCTGTCGGTGGTGGAAAATTTTTAATTGTAACTATTCCTCTTTCTACAAACGGAATTTCTGGTGCGGCTTCTAACAAAATAACTGAAATTATTAATGCTGCTTCAAAAGGTGCTCCAGCTCAAGGGGGAAGCACAAACCAAGGAATTACTGATTTTACATTGAATGATTTTATTCCAATGAAAGAGTTTTACAGTTTTTCTTATTCCGATTTTTCTGATTTTGTATCATTTGGCACTCAAAGTGCAATTTATATCTCTCAAACATATTTAACAACTCTTCAAAAAATAATTAAACCACCAAGTGGAATCCAATTTGCAAGTGGACCTAAACTGTTTATTAATAAAAAAGGCCCAGTTAAAGGAATTGGATTATCTGGTGGTAACGACATTTACATAGATTGTCAGCCAACAAACTCTTCTGAAGACGAAACTAACGAAGTTGTAAATATTAAAGCACCGACAACATATGATGCTGGACCTGTAATTTTTGGCATTTTATTTAACCCAATCTTTTTACTATTATTATTTGCAGTCGTTTTTATTATTCTGATTATTGGTATAAACAAAGGGTTAAAGTATCTTACAGGAGGAAGCATAAGTGGAGATGCAGGTCCTGTCGCAACTTCATAGAGAGAATAAGTTTTCAATATTACATTTCTTTAAATTAAAAATGTAATATTATATTTAAACCACGAGATAATTTAAACAACTCCAGTGTAATCAATTGGTGCGGCATCATAAGTATCATCTAAAACTGGAGAGAAGGACGAAGGACTTGTATCAGCAGGAACCTTCATGGGTGCCATCTTCTTAACAACTTCTTGCTCTAAAGTGTAAGGAAATTGGTTCATGGCATTGAGGTTGGACTCCTTTTTAACTTCAGTGGGAACATAGTGGTCAAGTGCATATGTTCCAGTTGACATTGATGACTTTCTGATTAAATCAAAAGCCACTATAAAACCAAGAACACCTAAAATGGGATTTGCATAAGAAAACAAGATAAGAGCAACAACAACAACAACGATTTTTCCGTAAATTGTGTCAATAACGCCCGCGACTGAATCAGGAGTTTTGTATCCTGAAATTAAATAAACAATGAACAATATAGCTAACACAACTTGTCCAGAGTTTTCCTTTTTAAATAAATCTGAAAAACTATCCATATATCATAATAGTAGATTTTATTCTTATTATCTCAGTAAAAAATCCCCGTTAATAACATTTCTGAAATCATATAAAAATTGATTACTAAATAATAATAACCATAATTATGCAAAACATGGAAAAAACGCTAAACACTTATCTTGGCCAAAAAGGTTACACTATCTTTAAAAAAGATTTATCAACAGAACAACAACATTCTATTAGAACTGAGCTAACTGCTAAACCTTATACGCCTGGAACTCCCGGCGGTGGCAATCAATCTAATACATTTCCTGTATATCGCGAATCAAGCCAAAAATTTTATATTCCACGATATTACGGTGAGGAAAAATTTGGTCCAGCTTTAGAAACTCGCATCCCGGAAGGTGTTGATATTGATGTCAAGTTTGCTGGAGAATTGCGTGACAACCAGAAACCCGTTGTAAAAACATATTTAGAACATGTCCAACGACGTGGTAACACTGGTGGTGGTCTTTTGGAGCTTCCTTGTGCTATGGGTAAGACTGTATTGGGTCTCAATATAATTTCCCAGTTAAAAAAAAAGACACTTATTATTGTGCACAAGGAATTTCTAATGAATCAGTGGATTGAACGAATTCAACAGTTTCTTCCGAGCGCACGCGTCGGTAAGATACAAGGACAGATTGTAGATATTGAAGACAAAGATATTGTTATTGGAATGTTGCAATCACTTTCCATGAAAGATTATCATGAATCAACTTTTCAAAGCTTTGGCTTAACAATTATTGACGAAGTCCATCACATTTCAAGCGAAGTATTTTCATGTGCTCTCTTTAAGTTGGTTACAAAATATACTTTGGGGCTTTCGGCCACCATGAATCGCAAAGACGGCACTACTAAAGTATTCAAAATGTTCTTGGGTGAAGTTGTATTTAAAGGAAAACGCGACGAAGAACACTCTGTTGTTGTAAGAGCTATTGAATACGAAAGCAATGATGAAGATTTCAAAACCGTTGCTACTGATTTTCGCGGAAATGTCCAATACAGTACCATGATTTCCAAGCTTTGTGCTTATAATCACAGAAGTGAATTTATAATACGTGTCATTGGTGACATGTTGAAGGAAAATCCTGCTCAACAAATTATGATTCTTGCTCACAATCGGAACTTGCTAACATATTTTCATGACGCAATTAAAGCAAGAAACATTGCAACTGTTGGATACTATGTGGGTGGAATGAAAGAAGCTGCTCTTAAAGAAAGTGAATCTAAGAAAGTTATTGTCGCCAGTTATGCTATGGCTGCTGAAGGTCTTGATATAAAAACACTTACAACTCTTATTATGGCCACACCAAAAACAGATATTGAACAATCTGTTGGTCGCATTTTGAGAGAAAAACATGGTAGCCCGGTTGTTGTTGACATTATTGATGAACATGACCCGTTTAAGAATCAATGGAACAAACGGAAAACATTTTATAAAAAACAAAATTATAAAATAATTCAAACTTCTATTAAAGAATATGACCCAGACGTGCGGTTTTGGAAACATGTTTCTTGTTCAAAGACAAACAAAAAAGAAAAGCCTTGCCCAAAATCGGATGAAGCATTGTTAGAAACTTGTTTTATCAAGCTTCCGAAAAAATAATTATAACAAAATTCCAACCATTCGTGCCTGTTCTGGAGTTATTTGATTTGTTGAATTAAATAATAAAAAGTAATTGTTGTTTAGTTTTATTCGGTCTGCACAAGAATCAATATTGCATATTAAATTTAATTGAGGGTCTATATAATAAATAACTCCATCTAGTGCTCTTGCAATTATAAAAATATGAGCCGGTCCGTCAGCATCTTTTGATCTCCAATACCAAGGAGACGGAGGAATTGGAATTCCATCTACTCCAATTGGTTCTCCTATTTCTGGAACAGTAACCTCATGCATTTCTTCATCTTGAACCATTGCACCTGGGTTTGTATCATATCCCGCAAATACGGCGTGTCCTGGTTGTAATCTTTCGCGAATCATTCTTATAAATACATCAAAATTTTTAGTTGATTTAAAATCAAAGTTGTGTTTTTTTATAAGAATAAAAATTTTCTCAATAGCCTCTTTAGAAAAACCTGTACTTCCTGCCGAAGAAACCCTCATTATATTAGCATTTAATGAATCTATTAATCCAGCTAATTGTAACGCATTAATAAAACAATCCGCTGGTTTTGGAACTACTCTTTTAAACTCTGTTATAAAGTTATCTTGAATTTCAAACTGTGCTAATATATTACATGGTGGCAATCCATGTTCTTCACCAATTCCACCCCTTAACTTGGATGGGGATTTTTTGACGCTTTTTCTTTTTCTAGCATTTTTAAATTTTTTGTTTATTCTTGTTTTTGGCATATAATATAATAACAGAAAGTATTTTATATTATATTTTACATTTGGAAACCTTTATTTGTGTTATAGTTGTAGTTGTCAACGCAGTTGTTTGTGGGTTGGTAAGGAACAGGATTAGCTAAAGCCGACAAATTGGCTGAAAGAGGTCCTCCAGTTGAGTATGATGGTGTGTAAGGAACATTGCTCATGTATTGAGAATATCCTCCGCGTTGTCTCTTGGTGCCTCTGCGTCTGCGACTCACCGTTTTCTTTGACTTGTATTGGTGTCTCTTGCTCTTTCCCAATTTAATAATTTTTGCAAGTCTGCGTTTAATGCTTCCTAAAGTCATTTTTCTGCTTTTTCCGCCCTTCATCTTCTTATAATTATTAGCAATATTTTTAATTTTTCTACGCAAGGTTTTTGACCTTGCTCCGCCTTTTATCGCACTTGCTGCAGCGGCCTGGGCATTATTTGAAATACCGCTTAACCCCCATTGACGATTTGTTTCATTAGAACCAAAACCTCTAGGGTCATCTGAATTGGTCACATTTACATATTTTGCGTCAATGTTTCCCAATGGAGGAGAGACGTTTTTAAAAGGAAATGGTGACCATGGAGAACTAACAGACATTGATGCCATGCTTAATATATAACAATATTATATATTAATCTAAAAAATCAATCAACCGTTATTTAATGTTTTCTTCGGTTTTTTCTCGTCTTCTTGCTGTGTTTTCTATATTTACCGCCTCTTCTTGTTATAGGTGGAAGAGCTGAGCCTCTTTCAAGACCACGCAAGGGTTTCAACGCAGTTTGACTTGCTGTTATTCTTCTAACATCTTCTAACTCTTGCTCTCTATCCATTGGAGTAACTGAAGTCATGCGAGAGTCACGGATTCCAGATAGACGACCTCTTAATCCAAGACCTCTGCGAACAACAACCGGTTCATCGCGAGGAGAATTTGGAGGAACAGGAGGCACAAAATCAGGGTCTTGTGACATGCGAAATCCTCTTTCTGCTTCTCTATCAGGGATTTTAATAGTTTTTCCTTCTCTTGTATACACAACTGTTGGTCCTGGAGAAAAATTAAAAACTGTTCTTGGGGGTGTCAAATCATTAGCTGGAACTATTTTACCGTTTTTTAATATTAAATCTCCTTGATATATTTGTCCGTTTGAATAAGTATACTGACTGGCCAAATCACCTTCACCTTTTCTCTCTTCTTCTGTCCAACTTGGGAGAACAAAGCCATTCTTCATATGAGCCGAACTAACTACATCTTCATTTCCGTACAATATTATAAAATATCCATGCTCTTTATCATTTTTCCAATCTCCCTCTTTTATAAATCTTGGGAGCCCAGTTTTTTCATCTTTTTCAAAACTAGTTAGCATTCCAGTGCCACTCATTATTGGCCTATAATTCCATAAATAATATTTTCCAACGTACATACCCTTTCCTGGTATCTCTATTGGGTCTTCGGCCCAAAAAGAGGAACCGTACACATCGTTTTTTGTTGGGTGATAATTCGCTTTAGCTGCTAAAATATCATTTTTAGCCTGTTGTAAATATTGGTCATAATGCAATCCACCGCCTCTATGTTTTCGGCTTTTACGCACTTTTCGGCTAGATATCATTTTTCTTGAACGCACCATTATATATAAATCTATATAAAATTATATATAATTTCCTATATTATTTGTTTTTACAAGCAGAAATTCTTCTGAGGGATTAGTGTAAATGGATTTGAATGTGTTGAACCAAGTGTGTATTTCTTTCCCAATAAAGTAAAGCCATCAAAACCAAACTCAACTTGCAACAATAATGATAACGCCGAGTTGGGGCAATTTGAGGGTCCAATGTCTAGCCGGCGACTTTGAATCTCTGGAATTGTTAAAGAACTATTTGCACCGAGGCCCCACAATGGCAATCCGTTATCAAGAAGAGGAGGCTCAACATATGTATAGGGCAATTCTGCCGTTCCGTTCAATGGCACGCGGCGTCTTGGTGGAGTCAATTGAAAAGTCCCATGATGCCACGCCATTTTGCTGTATTCATTTGAGTCATGTATAACCAAAAAGAAATTTTTGCCAAGATATCTCAAGATTTCTGGCAACTTTATTCTATATTCTCCAGAATTTTTAATATTATTTGCAAGCTGGTATGCCTCATTTCCTTCTTTGGAAACAATAATAATGCTCACTTTTGGTGACACTTTATCTTCACCCATACCATCTGTTCCCGCACGGTGTCTAAAATACTTCATCTTATTTTTATCCCACTTGATCGTAATTAATTGGTCAATTGGAACAACAGAACCATCTCGTGGATATTGGAACACAGATGAACCTTGCCTATGTGAAAGCTTGACTTTCTTATCAGAATGAAATCTATCCAAACGAGCTGAACTATGAACTGAAAAATGTTGTTTGGGCTCTTCTGTGTCCCGTTGCATTAATGTTGTATCATGTGGGACTGTCCAATCAACAGTTAAAAACCCTTTTCCAGTGTTACTTGACTTAAAATTGCGTTTTGCAATAGGATATCCTGAGCTTGCTTTGTTGTCAGAATGATGAAGATTAAAATATAATTCGTGTTCTTCATTTGGGTTAAATCCTTCATATCTCACTTTAAATCTAATTTTATCGCCAGGATGTTTTGTATTTGTTTCGGAGTCAAGAAGAAAACGCGATTCGGCTTCAGAAAAATCCAACAACATTTTATATGCAGTTAAAGATTGTTGACCCTTCTTAACAAATTGTGCAGTAGCAGTTAAAATGGATGAGAAATCAATGGCTGCCCCAACATTCACCACTGGAATTGAACCACCAAAACTAAACTCAATTCTTGCTGAAAGAGAAACAATGGCGGAAAGTGACATAGAAGAAACCTTGAATCCGCTTATGGAATACACGGGTTTTAGTTGATTAGAATTAGTTAATTCGTGCTTTGCTGACCACCTAGATTTTGAATACATAATGGAATCCTCTTCATAAAGAGTGTAACCGGAAGAAAATCGGGCCTCGCCCTTGGCACTTCCGGAACCCTTGATAGTTGCCCATGCCCCACCAAATCTAATATCCAATGAAAGACCAGCGACAATCGGAATAGAACTTGACTTTCCAGGTCCAGCCAAATTCAAATACTTTGCTGCAGAAAATGAGGGGTCTTTAATAAGAATACCAATGTTAAATCCAGCACCACCACCTTCTTTAGCTTGAAATGCAAATGTAGACATTTGTCCTCCAAATATATTAAAAACTGCCATTATTCCAGCACCAACAAAAGAATAACAGTTTGTGCAGGTTGCACCATTTCCCAAGACAATATTTTGTCTTATAGAGTTTGTTCCTGATGCATGATTGTAGTTAATTGATCCAGGAACTGTTGCATCTGCGTATAAACATTCGTTACCTTTAATATCCAATGCATAACTATAGTCAAAGGGAACACCTTTAATTGTTGTAGAGTCTTCGCCAGTTTTATGAATGGTTGCCATCTTTGACCTAACTTTATCATCAGAACAGACAAGCAAAGGTGCATCTGGATCAATAAAAGCGTCTCCTCTTAAATTTCTTACTTGTGTTTCATCATCTGGAACATAAACTCTGTCATACGGAAAATGAATAGCGGTTTCAATTTGAGTATCCATAATCTGAATAGGATGAACAATTGCAGTTAAAACGTGTTTGCAACCATTACTTAATGCCTTAACTCCAACAACTTGACGAGAGAAAATAAATCCAACCTTAGATCCTTGATTAGAATATACTGCAACATCATTGTGACTTGATGCGTCAGTACCAATGTAATAATCACCAACTTGAACTGAATGCAAATTGCAATCAATTAATGACACTGGGTTAATTTCATGTATTTTCTTGGAAATTACAACATCATCTAGTGAGAAATAATTGTTCCCTGGGAACAATGTAGTCTTGACGGTCGTCATGTGAAAAGCTTGTGATGATATACTTTTATAATCGCGTTTGTCCTCATTTAAATTCTCTTTAAGTTCAGTTTTCTCAAAATACTTTTTCCCGGCATGAACTGCATCAAAAAGTTCTCTAGTATGCAAATAGGAATCTACATTTCCATTTTCTCTCTGCAACTTATGCAACCCTTCTATATCCAATGGATAACTATGAGGTTCTGCATTTACAAAAAACACAAAAAGTGATGTTAAAACTATTGCCGCTAACATCTTATATAATGTCTATAAATATATTTATATTGTCTGTAAATATATATATCTATTTTTACTTTCTCTCATAATATGCCAACTCTTTCTTTGTAATAATCTTATCACCCTTTTGTGCCAATCTTATCGGTGTCCATTTTTTAAACTTGTTATTCCAAACACAAACCATGTTATATGTCTTGTCTAAAAATACAAACTTATCTGGTCTATCGTCTTCAAATTCAGCTTCATCATCACTTTCTTCCAATGCATCTAAATTTGCATTTTCTTTAATATTTCTGAATAGCTTGTTCATCATAACGCTTGTTTTATAATCTGGAATATATGCAACATCAAATATATTTTCTGTACTCTCTTTGTTAATTTGCGGGTCATAATAATGCAAATGATAAATATCATTTTGAATATCTGGCGTAATTTTGAAAACTATTTCTCTCTTCAAATCATTCCTAGGACCAGAAATTTGTTGAGTTGTTCTGTCAAACTGGTTCTGCTTGGTATAAACCATGTTATATATTCTTGCATCTCCAGTAGAATTTCTGAATTGGATATACATTATTTTATAAGGCAACAACTCAATAGTCCCAACAACATTTTGAAACAAGTTGCTTATTAATGGAAGGCCAAAAATAACGGCTCCTTCAAAAAAAAACTTTTGCTTTAATTCGCTAGAATAAATAGTCTTAAAAATGTCTAGCTTTTCGGAAAAGACCTTTTTAGATACATCTACACCCTTATAATAATAAATGTCTTCTGTGCAAAAATATCTTGCATTTTTATATTTAAATGTTGTGCCATAAAATACAGTTCCATAAGATAATTGACTATGAAAACATGTATTTACTATATCTATTTTGCATATTTGTTTGTTCTCCGTTATCTCAAGAAGAATGCACACATTTTGCGTTTTAAATGTGGTAAACCATGCAAAATATTTGCGGCCTTCAGGAATAGCCAATACAAAATCTGAACTATAAACTTTCTTATGCACCAATGTTTCATAAGAAAGTTCTACATTTGGAAAATGCTTTAAAAGCATTGTTTGCTCTGTTTCTGATAACCTCATTCTCACTAATACATATAACATTATAATAGCTTTATATCTATTTTACAGAATTATTAGATTAAAACTAATAAGTAGAAAAATTTGGAGATGAAAATGAATCTAATGTAGATATATTTGTTGCACCAATATCTCCTGATGGTTGACCACTTGCTTTGCTCTTCAAAAAGTTTTTTAATTCTTCCTTCATAGATTTTGCTTCTGGAATTTCAGGTTTTACTGAAATTGTTGGTAACAAACTATCTGTATAATCTCTTGAAGAAATTGTATTGTAAATATTCTCATACTTTTGTACCGGAGCATTCACTAAATCTTTCACTTTTGGAACTGTCAGAGTACTTTTAAAAAATAATATTAAATGATGGACAAGAAATATCAATATAATGGAAATGATAGTAATTTGAAGTGTCCAAAACAACATATAATATTACGATATTACTTTAACATGGATAAAAACACATTAAGTTCTTTTTTTACCAAAACATTATCAAAACTTTCACTTGCTAAAAAATAAAAATTAGTTGGAGTAAAATTAAAATACTTGTCCTCGTTTGATTTGTTTTCTCCAAATTTGTTATTAATGTCGTCTTCATATAATCCTTCTACAACCAATCTTAAAAATGATTTCTTTCCGAGTGCCTCTTGTCCATAATACAATTTTACAACATCTACATTTACATGATCATATGGTATGTGAGATACTATAAGTTCGCGTTCAAAATAACTTGAATCAAATAATAATTCAAAACCTTCAAAATTGTGTGTTACTATTTCCTTATCAATTGGTTTCAACTTAAATACCTTGTGATTTTCTATTATAAATAAACCTTCCGGAGAAACTAGTTCAACAGTTATTTCTTTATTCCTAAAATAGTTATCTAGCTTTACAAACTTCTTTTTAAGAAGCAATGGATCATAATCCTTAATAAATATTTTAGTGGTAGCCATTACTATTCCTAAATATTTATAAAATAAACTATTTAAACCCATTCAATATGATTTATTATACTTTGATATGTCGCAAAATATATCTGTCATAATTGTTGAAAAAGGTGGTTCTTTGAAATCTCTAACAATTAAAGATTACAAAGAAGAGGAATTATATAAGAAATGTGGATTCAAGAAACCTGATGGTTTTTCAAAACAGACTGAATGGGGTATTAAATTGGAGGGAAAAAAGTATGTAGTAGCATTGTTTGCAAAGACTGAGGGAAAAGCAAATACTGAAAATAAATATGATTTTCCACCTCCAGTAGATACCACTTTATTTTTTGGAAGTTGTGTTCTTGTGTCCAGTGTTAAAAAGGATGATGGTTTACTGGGTCTTGCATCTCTTTCGGTGGAACAATGGGATAAGATGTATGAAAAGTTGTTTGGAGGCTTTGAAGATTTAGCGGCTACTTGTGCAGAAGATGAGGCCGAAGAAGACGAACTTGATAATATTCCTGCATCTAAGAAGACAAAGCAAGGTTATTTGAAGGACGGATTTGTTGTTGACAGCGATAGTGATGAAAAAGACAATTATGGTTCAGATGACTCTGACGGAGATGAGGATGAAACAGAAGACTCGGATGAACAAGATGATCAAGAAGAAGTCTTAGAGATTGAGGATATTGGCTCAGAATTAAGTGAGGAAGAGTATGATTCTAGCAGTGATGATGAAAACGAAGAATAAACACTTTTTTGAAAGGCAGTTTAAATAAAAATTGATTAAGATATAAACATAAATATTGTTAATATCTTATACAATGGCAATGCGGAAGATTGAAAACCCCGATAATTTCAGAAGTAACATTCGCGTAAAACTTCAATACCTGCTTGATAGCGAGAAGAAGGCAATTAATCTTGAGAAAGGCATTTATAATTACGCATTGAAGGAGGCAACAAACCGTAAAGTTGTCAAGAAATGGGATAACCCATATTATACGCAAATTTATTTGGATAGGTTGCGAACAATCTATATCAACCTTGGTAATTCTGTCCTTCTTAATCATGTAAAAGATGGAACAGTTCCAGTAAAGGCTCTAGCATTTATGACACATCAAGAAATGCAACCCGAAAAGTGGGATGCGTTAATTCAAGCCAAGATTAAGAAGGACAAGTCAAAATATGACACTCAACAAGAGGCAATGACAGATACATTCAAATGTCGCAAGTGTTATTCAAATAAGTGTTCTTACTATCAGATGCAGACTAGGTCGGCGGATGAGCCTATGACAACCTTTGTAACTTGTCTTGAGTGTGCCAATAGGTGGAAATGTTAAAATAAAACCATATAAAAATATAGTATTGTTATAAAATATAATGAATATTGTAAAAGCATTATATTTTTTGTTTGCTGCTGTATCAGCATTTGGACCCGAAACAGTTCCAGAACTAGATGTTGAAAAATATACTGGTCGTTGGTATCAAGTGTTGGGTGCACCAACTAATGAAATTTTCCAAGGCTATGGAACATGTTTAACTGCGGATTATGGCGTATTGTCAAATGGAAGCGTAAGTGTTGTAAACTCACAACTAGATAAGAATGGTAATTTAGAACAAATTGAGGGTCATGCTTATTATAAAAACGAGAGCGATCCTGGAAAATTGACGGTATATTTACAAGGAACGCCATTTGACGGACCATATTGGGTTGTCAAGTTGGGCGAAGTGAAAAATGACCAATATCAATACAGCATAATTACAGTACCTTCGCAAATTTCGCTCTGGGTTATTGCTAGAAATGTTCAGGAATTTTATAATGAATACGCAAAATCAGTGACAAGTTACTTGGATGCCCAGAAGTATCATTATGAAACCATTGTTCAAGACGCCAATTGCAAATATGCTCCAACTGTATAATAAATCAAAATACCTTTTATCATTGGTGTTTATTTTTTTTTATTTTTATAATTTTTCGTCAGAAAAAATTGAAAAACTTTTTCAAAGTGAATAAAAAGGAAAACTAACAACTAAGATGGCAGAAGCAAGAGCATGTTTGGGTCGGGTTTCATTCCGATCGCCAACAATTCAACGACTTTGTTTGAGCCTTATCTCATTTCAAGAGAGAAACGGTTCAATTAAAGACGTAATTACAAATGAAAAAATAGACTTTTCAGCAATATTGCATCCACAGGTTGATGGAGTTGTGTGGAACCTTCCAACAACAGACCTCAATCTCTTAGCACTTACTCTTTTAAAAATTGTTCGCTGCTACAAATACGCACCAGAGATTCATTCTAAAATTGCCATGCTCTGGGCAATGTGTGAGGTTGGTGCTATAATTTTACCTGGTTCTGAAATGTCTGGGGCAAGTTCGCGTGCAAAAGAGATAAAAGAATTGGACAAGGCATTTTATGAAATTAGTGAGAAAATGACGGGAATGGATGTTTCTGCGACTGTAACAATTGAAGAATCTTCAAAACCCAGTCAATATATAATGTTTGAGGTTAAGGTTGTATAAAATTATTTGCACGCTGATGCAGTATATTCTGCAGGGTTAATGCAGAGTTCAAGATTGTTAAGACGATTTAACCAACCTTTCAAGAAAATACTTTGTGATGGATTATTCCGCACAATCTCATTATAAAAATTTTTTTGTACTTCAATAAATTTTTCATAATCTACGCCACTTTTTTGATAAAATTTATTAGCATTTCCTGGCCCATTATTAACTGCCGCGTTAAAATAAACCCAATTCATGGGGTATGGTAATTTTTCCGCAACGGGATTCCAATATTTATTGCGATATATTTCTTCAGCTTGATCTTGAGTAAGATTTTCTATTTCATGACCAGAATTAATGCCGATTTCATTTAATGAGGCCTTGTTGTTAATATAAGTAATGCCATATTTGGTATTACCCCCGGTGTCTTTGGGGTTATTTGTATATGTTTTGCCTTCCCATTTAAGTATCCATGGAAAAATTTTATTTGAAAATTCGTTTTCTGATATTTTTTCTTGCGGTGTTTTATTTGGTTTGTCATTGTTTTCATTTTTAGGGGTTTTCTTATTTTTATTTTTATTATTTTTCTTATTTTTAGTGTCTTTGCTATTAGATACGCAATTTTTTGTGCAGTAAAATTTTCCATGTTTATAATAACCTTTTTCAACTATCCAATACCCCCAGTATCCCATATATCCTTTGTGTACCACAAGTTTATTCAAATTTCGGCTGCTTGACAATTCGTCTTGTTCTGAAGTTCTAAGATTAGCCCCCGAGCCAAATGTTAAAAAACTTAATAAACCAATTACAATTTTGCTGAAGTGCATCTAATATAAATATATAAAATTGTTTTATATATTTATTTTTTATCAATTGTTACTTGTTTTGCAACATTTCTTATGATTTTGTTGTAGTTGTTTTCGTCTTCCGCTTTTGTTGAGCCACCCATGGAGTGTATTACAATTTGATGATAATCCATGTGTTTTTTGGAATCATAGTCATCCGAATCAGGATTTTTCTCTCTCCATTCATTTATTTGTTTGAAATTCTTAGCCGCAATGTATTTAATGGCCGTTTTCATTTTATTCTTTTCATCATTGTCTTTTTCCCACGCATCTTTATCTTTCACATAAAGCACTTCTCTCTTCAAATCACTGCAATGAACGGGTCGTTTAAAAACATCAAGCTCTTTAAGTCCTCTAATAAAAAGTTTTGAAATGCCTTCAGTGTATCCCACTTGTCCGACCATATCTAAATCAGATGTATTCAATTTTAATTGATTAATAAAGTCCATAATGTTGAGGGCATCCTTGCATTGTTCATTCAAGAAGAATTGCAAATTGAAGTTGTTAGTATTATTATTAGTAGTATTATTAATTGTTTTTCCTTCTTTTGCCATTTCCAATAATTGTTGTTGTAGTTTTTGGTTTTCTTTATTTTGTTCTATCAAAAGTTCTTTAAACTCTTGGTTTTGTTTTACGATTTCAAGAATAATGTTGTATGACATGTCAATTGGTGGATTTGTTGTTATTATTGTTTTTTCAAGATTACAATTTTTTTTGTGTTTCCACAATCCAGAAATTGATTTATATATTTTACCACATTTGCAGTTGTATAATGGCATTTTTGTTATTTCCGTGGGTGACATATATTTTCCACTTATACGATTAATGTGTTTTTTGGTGTTAACATGTGTTTCCCAATTACTTTTTTTGCAACATACAAAGTCACAATTTTCGCAATAAAAATCGGCATTTTTTGGCGGCAAATTTGTTTCCGACATTTCCATATATTGGAAATAGAAAAAATGCCTAAACCCTTTTCCCCAAAAATATATAAAATTTTATGGTAACACATTTTTGTCTTTTTTTTTGAAAATGAGATCATTCTGGTCTAAAATCACTTTTTGGAAATTTCGAGTTTGATAAAATCCCTGGGTTTTCAGAAATTGGACATTTTTTTTGTCCATTTTTGGATTTCTCGAACACTTTCATGAAACAAGAAAATCCCAAAAATAGATATTATCTTTAAAGTAACTTAAAGAAAGTGGCCGACCGGCTTTAAGTTGTTTTGTAATATACATTATTTTTAGAGGGCTTAAAGCACAGTGGCTTGTGAAACATCTCTATATAAAAATATAAATCTTTATATAATATAATATGGAACAAGAGACTAAACCGCCTGTAAGAGAAGTCAATTTAGAAGATTTTCCGTGGATACAAGGTGTTGGTCCCGCCTCGGCAAATCATAATAGAATTGAAACTTACGAAACTGCTAAAAAAATATTAAGTGATTTTACCCCAAATTTTTGTAATTGCGAAAATGAAAATGTGAGAGTTATAAAAAAAACAGAGCCTGCAATTCCTGGAACAACTCCTACTATTGCGATTTTAAACCGCGTTGGAGAAAAAAGTCTTGCTGGAATAATTTATAGAATTCAAATCGGCGACATCCTTGCTGCGTTAAAAGTTATGCCTATTAAAGAAGAGAAAAATGTGGATAACAATAAAAAAGAAACTGATATAGCAAATATATTATCTACTCTTGTAGTAAATAATAACTGTAAATTTTTTCCATTGGTTTATGGAGATTATACATGCGAAAATATATTATATCCAATTGATAGTGAATTTTTAGGAGATGCTCTTAAATATGCAATTTCAAGAAAAGCAAACGAAATATTAGAAACAACCTTATACGATTTCCTTAACAAACCTGGTGGGACTACAGATGAAAATAATTTGCGTCGCAGAGTTCGGCTAGCAATTAGAAACGTAAAAAAGATTCCTAGTTTTTTGAAGGACGCAAGATATAGAGGTATAGAATCCACATCAGAGTTTTTAAATGATATGGCGAAAGAAGTAAATAGAATTTTTGAAATAAGTGGCGTCACAGATGTATCTGTTACAGCACAAGAGTTAAGACCGAAGTTAGAAGGAAATCTTCTTATTAGCGAACTTGCCAACGGAGACATAATTAGTTATTCAAAATATCTCATAAATAAAAGTGAAAAATTGTCAAACAATTATTGGTTTGAGATATTAGAAGGAGTTTTAAAAGGAATAAAAGCCATGCAGTCAGTTAATATTATACACAATGATTTGCATCCTGGAAATGTGTTGATTTTAATAAAAAATGACGAAATACTGCCATTAATTCACGATTTTGGAGAATCAGAAATAATTATTAAAGATAAACCCTGGAACCTTGAAGAACGAAGCACTGATATAACACATTTTCTTGACACAATTTTTACGACAGAACTTATTGTAGACGAAGGAACAGCACGTATAACAGATGCAATGAGTGAAGAGTTCAAACAATTTACAGAAGATTATTTAAAATTTGTTGATGAATTGAGTAAAAACCCTGAAACAAATCAAGAAACTTATATGGAATTAATTATAAATAAATTTAATGAAATGAAAACCGTGTTTTTTCAAAAAAATACTCTACCAGCTCCAACACCACCACCAGTTCCTCCTATAAAGCCACTTGAAGAACTTGTTCCCACTCCCAGACTCGGAGGATTTAATAGAAAAACTAATTCAAAAAATAAAGCAAAAACAAGAAAAACATATAAAAAATTTAATAAAAAGACCACAAAAAAACAAAAAAGGCATTCCAAAAAGAAACGCGGAGGTCGTCGTTAAATGTCTAAAGAAAACCTATTTTGGCTTTTAGAATCCAAATCAAGAGAGAAAAAGTTATTCATTATATTAATTTAAACATAAAATTTTATGTATTAAATTAATGGACTTTAAAGTTGGAGACAAAATATATAAACGCAAAAATGGATTTGTAGATAAATCCAAAGTTTATGAAATAGAAAACATAACAGAAGAGAGCGAAGGAAATTGGCACGACGGATATAATACAATTTGGGTTGCATCTTTGGTCGGAGAAAATGAGCTATTTATTATTAAATTTGCTATTTGGGGAGAGGTAACAGAAATTTATGCTGAAAAAGCTATAAAACTTGAATAATATATAAAAAATTATTTTTTATTGCGACAAGTTCTTATTCTTCTGTAATATGGTTTCTTATGCTTGTTAGTTTTATTTTTTCTATGTCGTCTCGTTTTTATCGCACCTTTGCGACCACCTTTTCTGGTTTTGCACATACGACCAAAACATCCAGTGTCTCCTACAAGAGGCGCCGCAGGTTTATCATCTTCAGGAAAATATCCCATTGTTGGAGTTGATTCTTCAAAATCTAAGTTTTTTTCCTTGTAAGTTGGCTCATCACCTTTTAAATATTCAAACATATTGCGTTGCAAATGATGAGAGTGCATTATTCTTGAAAAATCGTATTTTTTTAATAGACTATTATACATTCTTAGTTCAAGTGGAGATAGTGTTTTTCCCTCCTTTTCTACGACTGTTTTCTTATTATATAATTTATTTAATAAATCCAAATCACTTTGTGACAGTAAGTTACCATTTCCTTTTGATGCAAATTTTAGTAAATTGTATTTTTCATCTACATTCGTCCATTTTCTTATAACACACGTGTTATTTTTTACAAACCAATTATTATCAACATTGCCGATGCTGGTAGAAACAACAACAATAGTTTCTTTGTTATTGCTATCTTTTAAAACAGTAATAGCCAACGGACCATATTCATTTTCAGGTATATTTAAAATTGTTCCGCATTTACCAGTTTCAGCGTCCCACACGCGCAGAGTTCTGTCCTCTGGACAGACAGAGATAATTCTTCGCCCATCAGGACTAAAAGAAACAAAACCGACACCGCCATTATGTCCTTTAAGAGTATTAACCAATTCACCAGACTTAATGTCCCACACTTTCACAGACTTGTTGCTAAACCCCGATGCAATTTTCTCCCCATTGGGACTAAATGCTAGTGACACTGCTCTGTCACTGTTATAATCTGACCCCTTTAAAGTCGCCAAACAGGCACCAGACTCGGCGTCCCACACTTTCACAATGTTGTTCGTCCCCGATGCGATTCTCTTATCATCTGGACTAAATGCTACTGATGTAACACCATGATAGAGTCTATCAAAAACACGTCTATTATTAAATTTTTTTATTATCACACCAGTCTTAGCATCCATAATAAATAATTCGCCCTTATCGCAGCCTGCCAAAATTTTAAGCCCATCATTACTAAATATTATTTGAAATACGTTATCCATAAATTCTTCTCCATTATCTTCTACTAATTTCTGTTGTTCCGACACCTTTTTACCAGTATTAGTGTCCCAAACGGTTAATGGTCTGTAACTAGTGTTTGCGCTCCGTGCAACTAGCTGTCCATTTGGACTAAATGCTGCTGCGAATACTCGTTTATCATAATGACTATTAACCAAGACCGGCGTTTTTAACTTGGCACCAGTTTCGGCACTCCATAATTTAATTTGTAAGTTGTCCCCCTCAGAAGCAATTTTTGTCCCATCTGGACTAATATACGGCATTTTCCCAGGATATGCAAAACGAACAACATTTTTATCTTCAATATATTGATATAAATTAGAACAATCGCTCATATAATATATATTAACATAATATATGAGATTTTTTAATAAGAAAACTAAAAAACTTAGACGAGGTGGAAAATATAATTTTGGTTATAATTTAATCCCAAATGCTAGCAAAGACAACTAAAATTTTATTCACAAGCTTACGGAAGAAAGGGCCTTCTTGGGTTTGGAGGAAAAACTAGAAAATATAAAACTCAAAAACGCAGGTAAGAAATACTCAGTTGCAAAAAAAAAATTATAAAAGGTATAACTAAAAACAAATAACCGTATTTTTTTAATTTCTGTAAAAACTGTTGAAACATATATCTTCTCTCTAAACGACGCACTCTGGATCGTCTATTAACAACATCATCATCTCTATTTATATAATCTGTTATTATTTGGTCTGGAAATTTTGGATCAACTTTTCTTAAAAACATGGTATGCCTATTTTTATCCAAAAAATCATTAATAAACAGCAAATCTTTTTTATCACCATCTTTAAAAACGTGAGGACTAGTTGCACTACTCATTCTAGACCAATCTGCAGCATGTGTTACAGATTGTTTAACTTCATTGAGTTTATTTACCGCTTTTAACATAATTGCAAAAATGCTTTCATTTGCAACATCACCACTGCATATTAGTGTGTAAATATTTGTATTTATTCTAGAGTATGTAAGACATCTATTTGCATCTTCTCTCTTCATTGTGAACCAAGGATCGTTTGCCAAATGAGATTCCTCTTTTAACATCTTTAAGTTGGCTCTATTGCAGAACTGAACATTCCACCATGCCTTTCGCCAGTTCATAATAGTTTTTGAATAATTCTCAAAGAATAATTCTCGGAATTTTAAAGGAGAGATAATGGGAACACATGAATCAGTTAAAAAACAGAACCATTGATTCTTTAAATCGTGATTCATTGCAAAAGACATTAATGCTAAATAAGCAGGAACAACGTGCATATAATTTGTTTCAACTATACATTTTGGATGAATTGCATGTTTCCTAATCCATTCAGATTTTATATCAGAATAAGTTTTATAATGAAAATAAACATTAATAATATCTTTATTTGGCTCAATCCAATCTATCCAAATTTGTTCTTTATTTACAACGTGCGAATAACTAATAATAAAACATAATGCAACTTTCATTTGACTAAAATTATTATATGTATATCAAAAAAATACATATAACAAACGATTCTCTAAGGCTTTAAAATGTAAACAGCATCAATATAAAGTGCTAATAACATTGGGAATTGCCATGCATTAAACATACGCTTCTTATCATTATCTTCAAAAAATATAGCTCTTATAAAAATATAAAAACTCAAAATTAATGTAATGAGCAAAGATATTTTAAACAACAATGCAAAAGTTGCATTTTTCATGTGTTATTTTATGTAGATATTAAAAATTTAAAATAGTGATTTAAATATTATTATGCAATGATGGACCTCTACTAAATGACAGTCGTTGCACATTTTTTTGACTTCCAATTGGTGATACAATTTGTGAGTTACGAGAAGATATTCTTCCCGAAACATGTGGAGTAAATACAGTATTTTGATTAAAGGATGGTCTTGGACTTTTGCTGTAAAAATGGTGAATATCCTCATTCATATGAATGGGTGGATGATTAATTACATTATTCTCTAGATTTTGCATTGGTTGGTTTTTGTTAGAATAATGTTCTGACCAAATTTGATATGGTGTCTTTTTTTCTTTAGAACTCTTTCTAGCAAAAAATATGCAAGCAACAACAACAATTAACGCAACAATGATGCAACCAACAACAACTCCAATTGAAACATTTGAAACTCCAGGTTGTGAATTAGATGCACTATTTATAGACGACACTCCGCTTGCAGTAGTTGGGTTCAATGTTAATAATGCTTGCGTTGGGATATTAGTTGGTTGTGGGGTTGGTCTAAAACTGGGAGTAATAGTTGGCTGAACACTTGGTTGTTGAGTTGGAGAAGCCGTATTTGGTCTTTGTGTTGAAGATGCTTGCTGACTAACAGTTTTCAATAAACTTGGTGCTGGAGTTGCATGAATTGTTGGTTTCACTGTTGGCGGTGGAGTTGTCATGCTAAACATTGAGACTGTTGGAATACGCGTTGGTGGTATATTACTCTGAATAGTTGGTCCACTAGAAAATACAGCCCAGCTAAGACCATTTCCAGGAATCATTGTGGGTGGTCCTGCAATTGTTGTTGGGGTTTGAGTTGGACGAACTGATGGACGAGGAGTAGGATTTCTTGTTGGAATTACAGTGGGAATTCTAGTGGGGACCCTTGTAGGAAGTCTTGTAGGAACTCTTGTAGGCAACGCAGTTGGAGCCCGGGTCGGGCGAACTGTAGGCACAACACTTGGTGTTCTTGTGAGACGAATGGTTGGTGCTCTTGTTGGTCCAACAGTTAAAATAAATGTTGGTCTTCTTGTCTGTGTGGCAACCGGGACTGTAGTTGGAAATCTAGTTACAGGCATTCTTGTTGGTATCAAACTAGGAGTTCTTCTAGTTGATGTTCTAACTTGACTTCTTACTGGACGTCTTCTTCTAACTTGGTTTCTAGCAGGTCTTTTAATAGATGGTCTAGGCGTAGGAATGCCATCATCGGTTACAACAAAGGTTTGAGTTGGTCTTATAGTGGGTCTTCTAATTGGTGCTTTAGTTCTTCTTACTCTTCTTCTAGATGGTCTTGGAGTGGGAATGCCATCGTCTGTTACAACAAAAGTTTGAGTTGGTCTTCTAGTTTGTCTTAAAACTGGACGTCTAGTAGTTATTGCAATTGAATCATCTGTTGAAGAACGTGGTGTTATCGGACTTGGTTTTGCTTTAGGTTTAGGTTTAGGTTTACTTTTAGTAGCTGGTCTTGTTCTTGGTTTTGATGTAGAATCGTCATTTGTAATTGGAGCACGAGTAGAATCATCATTTGAAACTGGAGAACTAGTAGCATCATCGTTTGAAACCGGTGTTCCTGGACGAGGTTTTGATTTTGTTCTAGTTGGGCGGCTTTTTGTTATTGGAGGTACTGGTTTTGTTTTTGAGTTTTTAGTTTGACCTCTTAAATTAGTAGGCCTTTTTCCTGGTGTCGGCTGGTTGCAATTTCCTCTATTTCCACCAATATTCTTCTTTAACCAATCTCTTCCTTTATTTACTGGATTTTTAACAACATTGTTAGTAACATTATTTACTTTATTTGCAAAGTCATCAAAAATATTACCACATGGAGTCGGAGCTTTAGCTGAATCATCATTTGAGCTTGGTGGTTTTGTACTAGCATTTTTAACTCTTCTTGGAGGTCGCGTCCCTTTTCCTAAAGGCTTAGTTTTGCTGGATTTTGTTCCTTTTGTTCTTGTTTTTGTTCTTGTTTTTGTTGCGGGGCTTGGTTTAGTTGCAGGATTTGGTTTTGTTACAGGGGTTTTTGGGGGTGTTGCAACAGGCACACGTGGTTTTTTTCCACCCGTTTTAACGTTAGCTTGAGAAATTGCAGCAGGTTTTGTCTTTTTTACAAGACCTCCGACAGAACCAACCCTAGGCTTAATCTTTAACTTAGTTTTAGCTCCTTTTTTCTTTCCATTGCAAAAATTGCTTAATCCATTCTTTAAACATTGAAGCCCCTTTTTTATAGCAAGTTGTTTTGCTTTTGCTGCAGCAAGTTGTCCAAGACCAGCAGCACCGCCAGTTTTTACAACAGCGGCAACTTTTAAACCAACTTTTGCTATTTTAATAAATCTTTTTAGTTTTTTGCGAAGAATTCTGCGACTTGATGGATAGGAAGAAACAATATAGCGATTGTTTGATGTCTGTATAATATATTTAGAAGTGTGATGATTAAGTTTGCGATCGTTTAGTTGTGGTGCAAGATATGTATATCCATCACCGGGACATAAATTTCCTGCGGGACAAGGTAAACAATTGTATGTACCAGTATCCGTTATTCCACAATAGTTTCTAATTGAACATTTACCAAATGTTAAATCAGAACAAACTGATTGTTGGAGATAACAGCTAGTTTGGTGACATAACAAAGCAAATAATATAGCTTTGAATATCATGATATTACTTTATAATATATACTTAGAATAAAATATTTAAGTGATTAACATATAACAATATATGCAAAAGTGAAATAAAAAAATTATACCAAATAATATTAAATAGAAATGAGAATATTTCTAATAATGGCGTTAATCTTACGATTCTTAAACAAAAATATTGCATCAAAAGTAGTTGGAATGCAAAGTGTTCTTCCAAGAATAATTAAACCTCAAATGCACGCAGAAATAGATACAGAACAGTGTATTATAAATATAAGAACAAATAAATGGATATGCAATGACAATGCGTTGTATTTAAAAGAAAATGAATTTATAAAAGACAAAAAGCTAATATCCATATCTCCTGGAGGATTAAAAGGGTTTTACATGCTAGGAACAGTGGCATTTATTAAAGAACATTATGTATTGGATAACTACATTTTTTCTGGAGCTTCGGCAGGTGCATGGAATTCCCTTTTTATGACATATAAAAAAGAGCCAATAGAACTGGCATATGAATTATTGGACGACAAGTTGAATAACGCTGTATCCATTATTGATTTAGAATATATGATAAAATACAAGATATTGAACAAGTTTAAAACAGAAGATTTTGACTTAAAAAAATTGTTTGTTGGTGTAACTAGTTTTGATTATATGAAAATTAAAACAAATATTTTTTCAGATTTTGAGAGTCTTGAAGATGCCGTTAATAGTTGCGTTGCAAGTTCGCATATACCATATATAACTGGAAATAGTTTTTTAAATAAATATCAAAACATGAATGGATTTGATGGAGGATTTAGCAAGTATCCATATTTGAGTGTAATAAAACCATCTTTGCATATAACGCCAAGTATGTGGAAGGATGTAAAAGATTTTAATTTATGCGACGACCAGAATATTAATGCCAGAAAATACATTGAAAAGTTGTTAAAAATGCCAATGCAAGTGTCGGATTATACTACATTATTTTCAAGAAGCAAATTTAACTTTGTTGAGTTGTATGATAGAGGATATAATGATGCAAAAAATAATAAGGATATTTTAGATAAAATTTTTAACATCAAAATGGATTAAAAAATTGAATATTTTTATATTTATTTGAAATAAATATAAATCATGCAAGAAATTCTAAGAGAGAATTTGATTCCAGGTAAAGAGTATTATTTACAATCTTTTGAAGAGTCATGTTTGCCTCCACATAAGTCATACAAAATGATTGCAAAATTTGAAAAGTTGAAACAAGCAATTGATTGGGAATGGGCGTGTTTTACTAATTTTAGAAAGATTGAAAATAGGAATAATCCAGCCCCAACTTGTGGTTATTGCGTAGAGTTAAATCTTTGTTGGAGATTCTATGAAATATCTCAACACAAAGTGCAAAAAAATATGGAGAACCGAGCCTATAATATGGTTTTATTAGACCTTATCCAGGATGAGTATTTTAAGCCAATAGATGTTTTATAGGAGTTTGTCTAAAAGGAGACCACTTCCAAGTCCTTAAGATTCCAATATTCACAACCACCACCAGGAGTTGGACGCCGAATAATAAACGGAATTCTTTTTTGCATGAGCTCCAACTCTGCAATTAAATATCCATCAATAACATTTTCTGGAACCTTTACAAACGCCTTTGCCCCAGAGTTAATTTGCTTTGCTCGTTGTCCAATTACACGAGTTCGCTCATATTTAGTCAAGAAAGGAATTGTTTTGTGGAGGTCGTCAATTACATTGTTTGCTGTATCACGAATAACTTGCGTCAAAACAGAAATCTCTTCATAATTATTAACTGCACATTCTGGGTGAAAATCAAGAATATAATTTTTATTGATTTCAGCATTAAATTTTTGTAGGTATGGTGTTTGATAATCGTCATCATCTTCGTCATCATCACTATTTTCCATTGAACCGCCAACTAATTGTGCTTTCTTAGGCTTATGTGGTTTATCCTCTTCGTCAACATCATCTTCATCAGAATCATTGTCGGGTTCATCTTCATCGTCTTCTTCGGGTTCTGCGTCTTCTTCTACCTCTTCCTCGGCTTCGCTTTTGTCATCAATTTCACTTTTGTCATCTTCTTCTTCGTTATTTTCATTTTCAGATTGCTCTTCTTCTTCCTCATCAGAAGAATACAAAGGTTCGTCCTCTTTATCCATGCTTGTTATATTAACTAAAGATACTTTTATATTTGTTAAATCAATTTTTATTTTGTTTGGTTATTAAATCAAAAAAATAAAACGAACAAAAGATTCAATTAATAATAATCAGTTTTTAAAGATATTACTTTGCCTCATCGGTTTTCCAAACTGTGTCACAAGTTGAACACAAATATACATACTTCATATTAACATCGTCATAACGAATGTAAATAATTTCCCGTGGTTTATTGTGCGTATTGGTTTCACAATCTTCATTGGGACAAAGAATCTTGCTAACTCTGGGCAAAGTTGGGTCCAATTTTGTGTATTTATTTATGATATGCGAAAACTTTTGTTCTCCCTGAGAAAGTTGGATTTTTGAAACGGAAACATTATCAACATTTAACGTAGTATCTTCATTGCCACAATTTCTACAATAGTAAACTAACTTGTTGGGGTTTTCGCCATCAATGCGAATATAATACATATTTTGACATGAACTGCAGAAATGCATGGTTGTGTATATTATTACTTTACATTATTTATTTATGTCAATTTTTATTTGAAAGATTAATACCAAATTAAAATTTGAACTTGCTTTATTACGCGTTGTTCTTGATAATAGCGTCTTTGTATCTAATTAATAAATCAGGATAATTCAATTTAACATTCATATTGTACATGCTAGTGTTAATTTGAAATTCAGTTGGACATTCCTTTGCCTTTTTTTCTAAATACTTAACAATTGCATCATTGTGTTTAAAAAAGTGTTCTTTGACAACAGGATAAAAGAAGTTAAACTGTTCAGGATACACTCCAATTGTTTTATTGAAAATTTTAAGAATAGCAATATCAATGTTTTTATACTCTATAATTTTTTCATAAGATGTAAAATCGGAATGATTTTTTGTAACACCTGGCTCGTTTAAAAGAGGGTCTTTGCACAAGAGCGTGCATAAAGTAAGCAATAAAGTTGATATAGTTTGACAAGACGTCCATTGTTCTCCACGCCAAGTGTTTAAAATAGAAACACAAACCTTACCATTAGTATATAAATTTGGATTAAAACGAATACTTTCTCCATTAGTGCAGTAAATAACGTGTGGTGGGCTATGAGGATAATTTGTTGGGTATTTAATCTCAAAAAAATAGAATCCACCAAAATAGGGTGTCTCTGATGGTCCAATAATAAGTGCATATCCCTTCAACATATCTTCATCATCATGCATGTAATATATACCATTTTCATTTAATGGATTTTTAATAACCTGTTTTACATCACGTAAAAGACGATTTATAGTATCTTTTGTTAGAACAGATATTTTTTCAGACGACATGTTTGTTCAATTAATTATACAGATGCATTTATATCTATTTTCTCGTTAAACAATTACACGCGTTTAAATGATAATCATTATTGTTTATTTACAAAAGATAAAAAAAAATGAAATAGAAAAATGTTTATATATTATACCAACAAAGAAATGGAATCGCACCAATCTAATTTTAAAGACTTAACAGAATTTCTTGCAAAGCATAATGCGAGTTCTGAGAAACGAGAAGGTGTTACTGTTTCATTAACGCATACAAGAATACCTAGTAAAGAGCTCGGAATATATGGTGGTTCTTATATTATTCCAAAGGAAGATGAACCAACATTTTGGAAGCTTTATTATGAAGCAGTTTTTGTTCAACGAAAGATGGAATATTTGACAGAAAAGCAGTTGGAAACTGGATGTCCAATTCTGCTTGATTTTGATTTCAGATATAGTTATGATGTTGAGACGCGACAGCATACAAAGGACCACATCGTAGATATTATTGCGGGGGTGTATTTGGAACTACTTAAGGAAATCTTCATTTTCGTGGAAGATAAGACATTTCCTGTTTATGTTTTTGAAAAACCAGACGTAAATAGGTTAGCCGACAAATCTTTGACAAAAGACGGTATTCATATTATTATTGGTATTAAAATGGAACATTCTTTGCAGATGCTTTTGCGTAAGAAGGTTTTGGAAAAGATTGGTGAATATTGGGACCTTCCATTGTTGAATGGATGGGACTCTGTTTTGGACGATGGTATCAGCAAGGGCGTTACAAATTGGCAGGTATTTGGCTCAAGAAAGCCTGGAAACATGGCTTATGAATTGACGCAGTATTATGAGATTAATTATGATCCATCAGATGGTGAGCTTATGATGCAAGAAAAAGATTGTAAAGATGATTTTGATATTTCAAAAGATTTACATAAGTTATCGGCTAGATACACAGAGCATCAATCGTTTGAGTTGAATCCCAAAATAAAAGAAGAGTATGAAAAAATTAAAGCTCAGCCCAAAGCAAAGCGACCAACAACATCAACAAAGCTCCTTTTAAAGGTTGAAGACGATGCAGACCCAAATGAAGTTCCTGTGATTAGCCTTAGTGATATTACGAACGCAACAGTTTTGAAACGAGCTATAGAGAATATGTTGAATGAGATAACTACGAGTGAATATATCGTAAAAGAGGTTCATGAATTAACTCAAATTTTACCAGAAAAGTATTATGAGCCGGGTTCTCATTTATTAAACACAAAAGTTGCATTTGCTCTGAAACACACAGATGACCGTCTCTTCTTGTCTTGGGTTATGTTGAGAAGCAAAGCGAGCGATTTTGATTATGCAACAATTCCAAATCTTCATATTAGATGGAAGAAGGATTTTAAAGAAAGACCGGATGGTGTTACAAAACGTTCTATATTGTATTGGGCCAAGCAAGATGCACCTGATGCTTATCTTAAAGTAAAGAAGAATACAGTAAAGCATTTTGTTGATGAAACATTGCTTACTCCAACTGATTATGATTTTGCAATGGTTCTGTACCAAATGTTCAAGGACAAATATGTTTGCACGAGTGTTGCAAACAAGACGTGGTATGTTTACAGGAATCATCATTGGGAGCTGGATAGAGGCAATTCTCTAAGACTTGCAATTTCGCGTGAAATTTATAATTTGTATCAGGATAAACAGCGTGAAATGACTGAAGAGATGTTGCATTTTGATCCAACAGATGAGCGATATGAAGATTGCAAAAAGAGAATCAAGCATGTATCCGAGGTGTCAAACAGACTGAAGAAGACGAATGACAAGAGCAATATTTTCAAGGAGGCTTCAGAAATCTTCTATGATAAGGAGTTTGTGAGCAAGATGGATGAGAACCGCTACTTGATGTGCTTTTCAAATGGTGTTGTTGATATTAAGAACAAGATTTTCCGCGATGGTTATCCTCAAGATTACATTACAAAGACTACTGGAATTGATTACAAGCCATTTGATCCGCTCGCAGATGCAGTTATTGCTGCTCAAATCTTGACTTTTATGGAGCAGCTATTCCCAGATAAAGAGCTTAACCGATATATGTGGGATCATCTTGCGTCGGTTCTTATTGGTGAAAACATCAACCAAACCTTCAATATTTACCGCGGAAATGGTTCAAATGGAAAATCTCTTCTTACTGATTTAATGAATATGACTATTGGCGAATATGCTGGAACAGTTCCAGTGACGCTTATTACGGAGAAACGTGTAAGTGTTGGTGGAACATCTTCGGAGGTAATGCAATTGAAGGGTGTGCGTTATGCAGTTATGCAAGAACCCTCAAAGGATGCAAGAATCAATGAAGGTATGTTGAAACAATTGACAGGTGATTCAAAAATGCAAGCTCGTGCGTTGTATTGCGAAACGGAGACGTTCAATATCCAATTTCAATTGGTTGTATGTACAAACACTTTGTTTGAGGTTGTGAGCAATGATGATGGAACGTGGAGACGCATTCGCATTGTTGAGTTTATGTCCAAGTTTGTGAATCCTGAAGACCCGGTGATTGATGATACTCCTTATCAGTTTCCCAAGGACCCAATTTTGAAGGAGAAGCTGCCAACTTGGGCTCCAGTATTTGCGAGCATGTTGGTGAAGCGAGCATTTGAGAACCAAGGAATTGTAAAGAACTGTGATATCGTCATGTCTGCATCAAACAAGTATCGCCAGGGCCAAGACCACATTGCCGGGTTTGTCGCAGAAAGAATTGTGCGAAAGGATGGACAAAAGATTAAGCGTGAGACATTGACTGCTCAGTTCAAGTCTTGGTTTGAGGCCACTCAAGGTTCTAAGAAGGCTCCCAAGGGTGTTGAGTTGTTTGAGTACATGGATAAGAAATTTGGAAAGGGGCGAAAGGATGGCTGGTTGAATGTGGAGTTGTTGTATGATGATGGCGATGAAATGGACCAACTAGACGATGATTCTACCTAATAAACTTTTAAACTGAAAAATATACAAATATAATTTTTTTGTATATTTTATACTACTGTGGTGTAAGCATTTTTTGGAAGCAAGCTATTAATTCTAGTAATTCCATTGTAAAGGAAACTTACAACATAAACAACAACAAAGGGATATATTATAAACGCAATCAATATTAAAAACTTTGTTAAAAAGCTATAATTGCTTCCGGCCAAAATCATACCAAAAACATATACAATTATAAGAATTATGTATATCCATTTTAATAAGATATACCAGTTGTTCAAGTTATCTAATCCTTGTCCTTCATAAAATGATTTTCTATCGCTTGTGACTGTATCTGTATTTATAGCATCTATTTTCCCTTGTAAAATACTATTTTCAAGTAAATATTTTTCGTATAAATTAAATGCGTTTGTATATGATGTATGCAATGAATCGTATGTTTTTGTTAAAGTTTTTAACTTGTCGGCTGCACTTGTAAATGCTGTTTTTGCTTTAGTTGTAGTAGTTTTTGCTTCAGCCGAAACTTGAGTCGTAAGATATTTTCTATATCCAGCTTCGCCTTGAGTATAAGTATAATATTCCTTTGCAGCATTATTCAATTGTGCGGAAGAAGTATTAACATTTGCTTGTGCATCTAAAAACTTTTGTTTGAGTTCTTCTGCATGCCGCGTTCTTTGACAATTTGGTCCACATGTTAATGCATCAGCAGATTGAGAAATCATTTTATTTATTTGAGTAGTTGTTTGTTGAAGTTTAAGTTGTTGTTCTAATTGTTGTGTAGCGGATTGGCATTGGTTATCTGGCATTGTTGTTATATTATATTATTATTAGTTTTTAAGAATATAATAAATATAAGGCTAAACTGTAAAATTTATTTCTTAAATTATAGATTTGTTAATGAGTTGTAAGCAGATGCGACACTGCCTGTGGCAAAATTAGTAGCACTGCTGACCGCACCACCCAATGCATCAACCGGGTTAAAGATTCCAGAAGCTGATGCTGATGATGTTGAAGCTGCCCCAGAAGAAACGCTTTGGGCACTCGCAGGATTGTATGGTTTAACTCCGGTTGGCAATTTGCTATTAGGAATACATTTATTAGTTGGTGATGGAACGTATGTAAAACCTGTGTCGCAACATTCTTGAGCAACACACGTTAAACCAGGTCCCTTCCATGGGTCAATCCAACCTCCCACGTTAAGATCAACCTGAGGCTTCTCTGGTGGTTCTTTGCCCCAAACATATTCATCATACATCATATTATCGCGTGAATATGCATCCAAAAATTGTCTCCAAATAATAACAATTGCGACAACAACAACAATTATAAATAAAAAGACATAAATAGAATGTGGTAAAATATTGGCATTTGCTAAAACCGCCAAAATAATAATTGGAATGCAAAAAAACGCGACAGTTTTCATTATATTAGTATGAGTTGCATATTTTTCTCCATAATATGTATTAATTTCAACAAGTCTTAATTTATTGTTTTTTTCTTCTTCAATTATCTTCAATCTCTTTTTAGATTCATTTAATTGGTTTTCAACAACATCAAGAGCATTTATTTGGTGTCCAATAATATTTCCAACGCTTGAAACAGTTCCGCGGTAATATTGTTGCGTATTATTTAACGTTTTAAATAAACTAGCTCGCATGCTAGATATCTTGTTAATTTGGTCAACAATATTTTTTTGTTGGTCTGCAGTGAGTGTCTTGTTTACAAGTCCAGTTTCTAAAGTTTTAAATAAATCTGTTTCTATATTTTGAAGATTTTGAATATCCGCAATAATTTCAGTGCTTTGGTCTTCTAATTGATTTGGTGCCATTATATATAGAATATATCAAGATAATATATATAATATTTGATTTTTTTATATGCTAGTTTTTTTAATTACCTGTAATACAATAATGAGAAATACAACGGTTATGCCGCACCACAATATGTAGTTGTAATTTTGTTGAGCGGTAACAATCTTGCTATCAGCGACAATATTGTCGTAATTATTAAAGTCAACGTTGGTGTATTGAGAGAATTGGGTATTATAAGAAGTGTATTTTGATAACATGTCATTTAATGTTGTTCTGTTAAGACCCATTTGTTTAATTACAGCATCATCAAGGGTTTCTAAATATTTAATTAATGAAAGTATATATGCCGACATGTCTTTAAGCTGTTTTGCCAATTCATCAACGCTAGCTTGGTCTGCTTGAATGGCACTGGATAATCCGCATTTTGTAGTGGGTGTCATCATATTTGAAGACTTCTTTTGATTTTGCCAAACATTGCTATCAACGTTAACAAAATCCTTACTACAACTATTATCAGATTTAACAATTGATGGGACTCCATTTACAACGCTTATCATGGGTTTTGAATACTCAGTTAATAATCCAGAATAATCAACATAACCGGCTTTTCCTAGATTTCCCGGATATCCTTTTGAAGTAACTTTATATATTGCATTAACGTCAGCATTTCCATAAGTTTTATTATCTAAAAATGTAGATGTTGGGTTTGCTTCTCCATATTTAGTTGATTCTGTTAAACTATTGCTTAAGAAACATTTTGAACTTCCAGCAGTTCCTCCTTGTAATGCAAAATATTTGCTTCCTGAAGCAATAGCAGCTTGCTGACAAGAATCAACAGTTTGATCCATTGGTGTTGCATTTTTTGCTAATATAGCATCATCAGCTTTTTGCCATCTATTTGAATCTCTTGATGGCGGTGAACCAGAATTTCCAACTATACCTTCCGCCGGGTTTCCAAGTCTCATATAAATTTTATTTGAATCTGTTGGGTCAGTAACTAAATCACCTCCTCTATAAGGTTGTGGTCCTTCAGCCCACGGTTTTATAACTTTTGGACTAGGTGTCATTGCAGGAGATGCCTCATTATCTTTATAACAACCAATAAATTTATTAATAGATTGAACCTGATAAATTGCATTGGCCCATCCACCACCAACAACTTGGTTTTGACCATTTACAGATTGACTTCCACTTTTTCCATATTCTGTTGCTTGAGTAAAATCATTACTTAGTGCACATTGTGCGTAACCATTATTTCCACCGCTATACCATTGTAAACCAAATAATTTAAACCCCCCATCAACGGCAGCTTTTTTACATGTTTCATAAGTATATGTTCGGCTTCCACCGTTTGCAAATGTAGGCATAGCACGATTTGGGCTATCGCCATAGTTGCCAACAAATTGTGCATCTGGTGTTTGATATAATGCATTAGTAGCCTTACCTCCATATAAATAACCATCAGAAGCTTGACTGCAGTTTGCTCCAGCAGCTCCGTATTTTTCAGCAGAATTTAAATCGTTTGTAATTGCACAAGTCGCCTTTTGCGTTGTAGAATTTGCTTGGCTTAATGCAAAATATTGTTTTCCGTTGTTTATTGCAGCAACTTGGCATTGATCATATGTATATTGTCCGGTCATTTTTGGAGATATTGCTGGAGTTGGACCACTATCCTTGTAAGCACCGACATATTCAGAACTTGCACTAGACGTAACTTGGTTAACAAAAATATTTTTATTAAGAATTGAACCTGGAACAACCTTTTGATTGTTTTTAAGATAAGTGTTTGTAACAGTCATTAATTGTGCATGAGCTGTCTTATATCTTTCTAAAGTGCTATTAAATTGTGTTTGAAATTGGTTCAATTGCATTGCATAATCTTGAACGCCTTTAACTCCTTGAACTACCGATTTTGATGAATCACTTGCACGAGAATTAGTATCAAACCCTTCCATCAATATTTTAAACTCCTTTTCTTGACTGTTAACTATTTTATTTTGATAGGTTTTAAATTTTTTTCCTTGTCTTAAAGTTTCCGATATAAAATTGTCAGTTTCACTTGTCATTAATATAATTAAATACAAAAATATTTATATTAAATGTAATTTACGCCTTAAATAGACGGAATAAGTTGGGCTTTCATCATTAAAACTAGTGCTATTAATACAACCCATATAGCATATGCCGCTGGGTTATTTAAATGAATTGTCGCCAATATTATGCAAATAATAATAATTGTCCATAGAATAACGCTTATAACGTTACCTTTAGCTTCAGGAAAAAATAAAAATTTTGCAGTTAATATTAAAGCAACCGTTGTAATAATGAGCCACATGTAGTAACTTGCATTTTTTTGGTCGGCATTTAAAGATTTACTAATATAACTTTGGTCTATATCATTAAATTGGTCCAACATATTTTTAATTTTTACTTGTTCTTGAAGAAGAGCCACATTGTTTCTCATTAAATTCCTATTGTTAGTTGACAAGGTTGCATCATTTTTATTTACACTTGGTTTAATTTTATTGCTAATAGTAATCATTTTATCGTTAAGAGATATTAATTGTGAATTAATTTTATCTAAATTGTCTAATTGTTGCTTAGATTTTGTTACAATTGCAAATTCACTAGATGCTCCAGAAGATATAGGACCATCCCCTTTTCTTAATTTGCAAACTTTTGAAATATTGTTAAATGTTGCACCCGTGCAAGATTTATTTGAACTGCATAAAGCCTGACATTGTGCGGTGGTACTGTTTCTATTATCAGACAAACTAGCAGTTCCCATAAATGTTTTTCCTGGAAGAATAACAAAACTATTTGCATTTGTTTGAGATTTCATTGTAGTTACATATGTTGCAAATGCTGATTTATATTCAGTTAATTTTGACATATATTGTTCATTTAATCTTTGTAATTGCAACACATCTGAATTAAGATTAACGGCCGTTGGCATTATTTATATATAATAATAAAAGAAAACAATACGTTGCACCTAAAATAAATGGACGGACGCATTTTTGCTTACTATCATTCACATTATTAATAATAGCATGTGAAACCATATTTTTAATTTTATAATTTGGATCTTTATATCTATCTTCTATTTTTCTTATGGATTTTTTTAAGCTTTCATTTGCATATTCCATTAACGCATCATTTTTAATGAGAGAAAAATGATTTGTAACAAGATGCGGTTTGTATTTAGGATTTAAATAATAGATGTGCTTCAATTTAAGGTATGTGTCATACATTTTCTATTTTAATTACAATAGAAAAAGTATTATACAGTTGTCGGCATTTGTTGTGGTTTTTTTGCGTAGATCTTAAATAAAGAATAAAAAAGAATAAAGATTCCAATAATTAAGGCTGTGTTATAAACATATTTATCAAAGTAAAGCGTTTTTGATTGTAATGCAAGCAAACCAGACCCATTTGAATTGGAAGATATTTCACTTAACCGACTTTTTAACTCAGTTTGTTTTGTTTTTTCTACAGCTATTTTTTTATTTAAATCCATTATAAGTTTATTCAAGTTATCTATATTTTTTTGAACATCATTTGTAGCGATAAAAACGTCGGCCTGCAATGCGTCAATTACGCCTTGTGCATTTGCGTATATCTGTTGATATTCATTATAATCAGGATACATTTTGTAGTTTAAATATGAAGTAGAAAAATCATCTAAAGCGGAATTAAATTTTTGCGTGGTAGTTTCTAATTTAGATAAAATTGTATCGGAATAAGTTGACATTATATATACAATTAGAATTTATTTACACACAAATTCTGTAATAATAAGCGCTGATAGCCGTTTTGCTTGGACGAATAATTTCGCAAACTTGTCCAGGACGAATTCCAATAATCTGTGCAACTGGATCAAATCTTGAAATGTCAGGAAATTGTGTGTCATTTATAATGTTGTACTTTGTTTTAACTACATTAACTTCATCCTTTGACAATACTCTGTGAGGTGGAACTAGAACATGGTCCAAAATATTAAATTGAAGTCGCTTGATGCTTTGAACAACAATCAAAATACCATCTTGTTCCCAAATATGCTTTAACAAATTTGTAAGGGTTTCATTCAAATCATCTTTAGTTATAACCATCAAAGTGTCCTCCTTTGTCAAAATCTCTTCTAAATTAAACAAGTCGTCAATCATTTCTTGAATGTTTTGTGGGCGCAAAGTTTTTGCTAAAAAGTATCTAATGTAAATCTTATTTTTACGCTTTGTAGTTGGGTCTTCAGTTGTCTTCTCCAAAAGCATATCAAGTTGCTTGTTTTGTAACATAGTATTAACCTCATTTACGCTAAAATTTTCATATTCTTCAACGTTGTAGTTTTGCTTTTTCATTAAATCTAAAACAGTTTTTCTAGACTTATAAACAATTGAAACCACACCACTTGAGTTCTGGGTCGCCATTATATTTATAGTATACATTATCATTTTGATTTTATGTCAATTTTTTTATTTATTTATTGTTTGTAATTTGTATTTTATAAATTATAAACACATGGTTTTAAATTATACCAAATTAAAGTGTTATTTGTTTTACACCATCAGATGGACCAACGTCAAAACTTACAGATTTTGTTTCTGAACTTGAACTACTTGATGAAGAAGATGACTCTGTTGATGTTTCTGTTCCTGGTTCAGCCTCTGGTTTTTCTTCTTCTACTCTTAAGATTGATGTAATTTGTTCACTTGATGGAGTACCTCCGGATTGTGGTTTTGATGGTACAACGGGTTTAATTTCTTCTTCTCCTTCTTTATTTTTTTTAGCTCGTTGTTCTGCAGCCATTTTCATTAACATTATTTTGTCTCTCTCTGGCAAAGCGTCAAATTCTTTTTTTACATCATCATTTTTAATTTTAAATCCTTCAATTGGAGGAGGTTCATCGGGTGAATGTGGCTCAAATTTAACTGGAGGGGGTTCATCGGGTGAATGTGGTTCAAAATTAACTGGAGGGGGTTCATCGGGTGAATGTGGTTCAAAATTAACACGAGGAGGTTCATCAGGACTTGAAATTGGGTTATAACCAGGACTAGCATTTGGATCGTATGCAGGACTAGCATTGGGATCATATGGAGGACTATAAGCTGGGCTTCCGTCTGCATAAGGAATACTGCTATCTGACTCTGACGTGGGTGTTCGCACGCGAACCATTTTTTCTCGTTGCTGTTCCATAATTTTACGCCTATAATTATTATACAACATGGAAAGATCTTTATAGTCTCCAGTTTTCAATAACTTACCAATATTATCAGAATAAGACATATTCATAACTTGATCAATATTGTCTTCTGTTATAATTCGCATTTGAATATTCATTGTTTGCAATTCGTGTATTAACAATTTTAATGCATAAGGCACACGAACAATGCTGAAATCTCTGCCAAATCTACTAATATTTTGTATATTAAGTTTTCCATCTAACGTGGTGTTGAATTTTATAGGTCCATCTGCAAATGGACTCAAGAATAAATTCAATGATTCATTGTATATAGCAATTCCACCGGTTTTATTACAAACAGCCATATAATATTCATCACCACGAATCATAAAAGATTCATTTAAAAATGCGGATGCTCCATGAGCCAATATTCCATCGCGTTCCATTTCTCCAATACGAAGACCACCATCATTAGCTCTACCTTGAACGGGTTGTCTAGTGAGCATTGTGTTAGGACCTCTGGCACGATAGTTAATTTTGTCCTTTACCATGTGTTTCAAACGCATATAATAAGTTGGACCAATATAAATATCTGAATATATTTGTTCTCCGGTCATTCCATTATATAAAACTTGATTTCCAGAGGAGTGGAATCCGGCGTTTACTAACATAGAACCATAAACTTTTGTATGCGGCCCCTTTGTTTGAAACGCAGTGCAATCACCGAAACCGCCATAAGCAGTGCAAGCTTTTCCAAACAAGCATTCAACTAATTGTCCAATAGTCATACGAGATGGTAGAGCATGTGGGTTAATAATTAAATCGGGACGAATTCCATCATTAGTAAAAGGCATGTCTTCTTCAGGAATAATTAATCCTAATGTACCCTTTTGTCCAGCACGACTTGCCATTTTGTCTCCAATTGCGGGTATGCGTTCTTCGCGAATACGAACTTTTGCAATACGTGTGCCCTCTTCTCCTTCTGTAATAAATGACTTGTCTACAAAGCCAAGTTGGCCCTTCTTTGGAAAAACAGATGAATCAATAACAACGTCTGAATCAAGAGAATTGGAAGTTACTTTTCCAATAACAACCATTTTATCATTTAGAGGAGTATCTTCTTTGATTAATCCGTATTTATCAAGATAACTGTAATCAAATCCGGCTTTTAATCCAGTAACATTTTTAGTTTGAACGTCAGCAAAATAAGAGTTTGTCATAGATCCAGATATTTTAGAACTTTCTTCTCTCGCTTCATACATAGAATAATATGTTGTTCTAAAAATTCCACGAGCCACAGAGCCTGCATTAATCAAAATAGCGTCTTCCACATTATATCCAGTATAAGACATAATTGCAACTATTGCATTAACACCATATGGCATTTCCTCATTGTTGATGTAGTCCAAGTATTTAGACTTTAATAAAGGAATTTGTCCAGAGTTTAATATAACACCCATTTTATCAATGCGAGATTGAAAATTAGAATGATAAACAGATACAGCTTGTTTGCTTTGACCGCATGAGAAAGAATTGCGAGGAAGTGGATTATTTTCAGGATAAATAATTAGATTTCCCATGACGCCTAATATGAGAGAAGGGTCAATTTCAACATGTGTGTAATATTTGCTCTTTTTCATGTCATCTTTATTTGTGGCTATCAATAACCCTTCTTCTTCAGAAGTATCAACATATTCAAGTGCAGATTTATCTTTTTCAAATTCTTTTTCAATAGATTCAATACTTTTAAGGTCAGGATATAGCTCATCAATGTCGTAAATAATATTTTTTTTAATGCTAAATTTTTCAATAGCTTTTTTATGAAATCCACTAACAGCTTGTTCCCATGTATATTTGTTACTGTTAATCAACTCAATAATTTCAGGTCGGTCATAACTAATTTTATTAGTTTTTGAGTCAATGTAATAGATTGGTCTGCTAAGTCTTCCAGAGTCTGTGTAAATAAAAATTTCGTTATTTTCGTAATTAAAAGACACACTTGTAAATGCCGGAATAAGACCATTTCTCCTGAACATTTTAATTGTTGCAATTGTTTCAATTGGGTTATCAATTACACCAATCCAAACCCCATTTACAAAAATCTTGGTTGAGTTTCCAAGAAGTTTTGGAGTACATTCTTGAAGAATTCGCATAGTTGTTTTAGATCTCATCCATTTAATCATTGGTACAGATGACGCACCGCTTGTTACAAAAGTGCTTATAGCCATATGTTTGTGCAACCCGATGTTTCCACCATCAGGCGTATCAACTGGGTCAATATAACCCCATTGACTAGAATGTAATAAACGAGGACCAACAACCTTTGCACTTGCATCCAATGGAAGATTAAATTTACGAAGTTGAGATATAAAAGTATTCCAAGACAATCTATTTAAATCCTGAACAACACCAACACGTTTTGTGTGTTCTTCAGAACCCCAATTTCCTTTAAATGCTTTTCTAAAACCACTTTCAATAAGTCTCTCTTTAAAAAAAAGACCAATATTATTTTCAATCAAATTGAGGAACGCTTCACCTTCATATTTTCCCTTGTGAAAGTAGTGTTCTTTATCAATCTTTAGTGAAATATCTCTCTTTTGAATCAAATAATATTCTCTGAAAAGGTCATAAATGAGAGAACCGGAAAGTTCAATGCGTTTAAAGCGAAAGTTGTCGCGGTCGGTAGGTTTATCTTCCTTTGTGAATACTCGCAACATACGATTTACCATATAACCAACAAAATATGCTTTTTCCAAAAAGTTTTGTTCACCAATATGAGGTAAAAAATAATTCATTAGGATGTCTAATGTGCCAGTAATTGTTCTACGTTTTGTGAAGGATGCAATATAACGTAATGCAGTTTCCTGGTTAAATATTTTATTTGCATCATGAATGGATGGTATAAACAAATCAACGTAAGATTCGTTTTTTTCCAAGTCTAATAAACAGGTTTCAATAATGCTTTTATCTGATACGATGCCTAATGCTCTCATTAAAATAAATAGAGGAACTGGTTTTCTAACATTTGGAACTAGAACAACAATTTGATTATTTGATAAAGTAGTGCTTGGTGCAACAATTTTAACGGCCATGGTACGAACTGGTTTTGATGCATCTTCTGAAACAGACCTTATCTCAGCAGAGTGACTATATGTTTCATCTGGTTTGTTTGCACGAATATAAAGCATATTGTCTGCGAATTTTTCTTGGCAAACAATGGATTTTTCTTTGCCATCAATAATAAAATATCCTCCATAATCATTTCTACATTCGCCCATATTGAATCGCACGTCTTTTGCTAATGATTTTAAAATGCACAACTTTGATTGAAGCATAATAGGAAATCGGCCTAGATATATTTGTTCCAAAGTAACAGTTTTTTCTTTTTTCTCTCCTCCTTCATAATATATAAACTCAACTTCAACGTCATAATGGATAGTTATGCCATAGGTCATGTTACGAAGACGAGCGTCATTTGGATACATATAATGAGCGTAATTGTCATCGTATATTATAGGTTTTCCAAAGTAAATTTTTTTCCCTTCTTTTCCACCTAAATATAATAAACATTGATTGCGAGCTTCTTCTCCCTTTTTTTCTGCGTCTTCTTCTCTCTCAATAAATCTGATAGGATTATTTTCGCGAAACACTCGGTTTATTCCATTGTCAAAAAAATCATTATAAGATTCTAAATGATGTGCAACCAAGTTATATGGGTTATCCTTGAAATATTTGTCAATTAATTTCCATGATATTGATTCCATGTATATAATATATAAATAGTCTTATTTTTTTATAATATTATTCCTGTTAATAATATTATATTTTATGTTGCAGTATATTTAATTTGCTGAGGATGAAGTTGTATCTGTGGTTCTTTTTCTAGAACCATTTTTTGTTGTTGTCTCTCGGTGTTTGTGTGTCTTGTGCTTCTTATAAGATTTTGTTGTAGTAAATAAAGTCCATGGTTGAGTGGGTCTATCGTGTAAAAATGGTTTTAAGTAGTTCCATTGTCTTCGTTTATTACAAAAATCATTTACAATAAATGGGGTTCCACAAGAGTTTCCAAATCTACCCATGAAAGCCATATTTTCTGTTAATTTGGAATCACCAGCACATCCATCAAGAGCTCCTCTAGGTTGGTGAGGTTTTGGTCTTGAAGGATCTGACATGTATTCACGTGCATCTAAATCGTAGTGAGAACAAACTGTTCTAGAACAAGGGTTTTCTTTGTCTAAATAAACATCATAGTGGTCTGCAATTAACTTCATAGCAAGATTAATATTTAATTTACCCTTGTTTTCATCCATTAAATCTGCAAGACGAACGCGGCGAGCACCCTGATGTCTTCTAGTGTCATCAAAACCAGTGTCGGAGCATTCTTTGTTGCGAATTTGAGGGTCATATGCCGCATTAAATCCAATAAAATATCCATTTTTTGTTCTCTCTACATTATAATATTTAAGACCCAATTCAATTCGCAAGATTTCATTTGTTTTGGTGTCACCAAACAACCATGAGTTGGCATAGTCACCCGAGTTTCCATCTAAAAGTATTTTAACATAATCATCCATAGTATCACCATATTGCATAGCTTTACGAATTCTGAATGCAATAGGATAGTTATTTTCGTATGCATGAAAACCACCAATGGTTGTTTCTGTTCCAATAATTCCAGCAGAAGTTACAAAAAAATCAGTTCCGCTCCAAATCCAACAAGCACAGCATTGCATAACAAAACGATGACCTTTTGTGGGGTTTAGATCTAAAATAACTCTCATGTATTGACCGTCTAAGAAATTGGCAAAACTATTGTGAGCCACGACGATTTTGCCGTCTTCTGTCCAATCACCAACAGCAATAAATGCACTGCAGTGATCGGCGGCTCCGCCTTCTCTCCCACCTGGGCCACCAGATGATTTTTGTTGTGAGCCATACCAAGAATCAAATAGAGTGAAAGAATTATTCCAAGCTAAAATTTCAGTTGTTGACGTTTTTGTTCCGCCGGCATTACATCCTTCTGCGATGCCTTCAATTTCCTCGTATAATTCGGGGAAATGTTTCTTAATCTTTTCTTCAAAGTGTTCCTTGGTGGCTTGAATAAAAAAATCCCACGTCTCTCCAAAATCATTCCAGCAAGAAAACTTTAACATTTCCTGTATTTTTTTGAATTCAGTTGCACAAAAATAACCGTATGCATAACCTCTTTCTTTTGGAGAACCTTTTACTGAAATATACATCCAGCCGTTTTTCTCATATGAAATTCCATTTTTAATTATTTTATTAGTCATTATATAAAATAATTATATTATTTTTTGTTATTTATGCTTAATTACAATGTTACTTATTTTTTTGGTTCATTCCTTCAAGCATGCGAGGGTTTACCATAACCAAGCCCATGATAACAAATAAAAGAATAAAAGGAATAAGAACTAAGAACCAAGCAATTTCCTTGTGACCATCCTTGCAGATTAAGTTCAAAATCCATGTCCAGAATAAGATATAAACAATCTTAACTAAAAACACAAGAATTGTGCTGGGAACGCGGGCAGAAAACATGCCCATTCTGTAAACGCTCTTATTTCCCATGTTTTGGATAGCTGACGCAACGATTCCAATAACTGAGAGAATAAAGTAAACATATGCAGGAGTGCATAACTCTTTGAGAGACTTAGGGAAAGCCATTATGTAATAATATTAGAAAAAAATTAATAGCCTAAAGCTTTTGCTGATGGTGTGTTAGGCAACTGGTCTTTATAAGGCAAAGGAGAAACGGGTGCTTGGTAACCATTTAATGTGTTGTACGCACTTCCTAAACCATAAACCATGCTTCTTCCTAAATTCACCAAATCCTGAGGAATAATTCCACCCGCTCTTCTTTTTCTTGAGCCACCAGCCATATATGTTTGTTGGTCGCGTTCAGAAATCATAGTTCGTTGTGGGTCTACTAAATATTTGTTATCAGAAAAATAATTTGTTTGTCCATCTTTTCCGGCAACTCCAGGCCAATCGCTAATCTTTGGCGTCCAAGGACCTCCAACAAATGGAGGACCACCATTGTTAATTCCACCACCAGATTGAACGGCAACTCCTCCGCCTAAACAAGATCCGCATCCTCCCATTTGTATGCCACATCCGCACCCCCCACCCATTTGCAATCCACAACCGCAATTTCCTCCGCGTTGCTTTCTACTTCTCTTGCCCTTTAAATAACAATTACCTGGGCATTTATGTCCGCAGTTGCAGTTAGGGCCACATCTGCAATTTGGACCACATTTCTTGCAAACGCGGCTTCCTCCGCTCTTTTTCCACCAGCAACCGCCTCGTTTTTTACTTTTACCACCTAAATTTTTCTTAGATTTAGACTTAGAACAACCTTTCATATTCCATAATTTTTGCGTTCTTTTCATGGTTTTTCTCATATATATTAGCTAAAGAAATTATTCAATATCAACGTGGGTCAACATATGTCTGCGACAACACATCTTTTTAAGTCCAATTTCATCCAATACCTCACCCTCTGGGGTCTTTTCACTAAATTCCTTGGTTAAATAAACGACTTTATCAACATCCATATCTTTTGCCAACTTTCTCTTTCTAACCTCTTCCAAATAATAACGATATTTATCGGCAATAACGCCACCACATGTAAAGCACTTAATTGGGATAATCATTCCTTATACTAGATTGTTATAATTTATTTAGGTCCTTTTATCAAATCAATTTTTATTTCTTTTGGTTTTTCTTTTATTCATTTTATATTTTCTGCTTTTTTTGTTTGTTCTTTTGTTCTTCTTATTTGTTTGTTTTCTCTTGTTTCCTTTTCGTTTTATTCCACCGCGGCTTGTAATAGTTAAATCTTTAATAACAACACACCCCTCACCAGAACTTAATGTTTCAATAAAACCTTTAAATTCATCTTTGTTAAAATTAATTGTCTTTATTTCTCTTGTAGGAGTTAGCCCTATTACAATTGGAACTCCAAATTTGTCGGGTGAATAAAGTTCACTAGAATAGTCCTCTGTATCTAAAAATATAAACATGCCAATGGCTTGTCTATTATCAACCATTTCTGGAGTTGTTGGTTCTCTTACTGAACATACTTGAACGCTATCTTCATGTGTATTTCTCTGACTAATTTGACCTTTTTTGGGTATTTTTATTTTAATAACGTTGCTTTCAACAACTTCATTTGCTTTAATGGTAGCGTGCCTTAGCAATGGGTCAGAGAATATCATTGTGTCACCATTATTATATTTTCCTCTTAAAACAACAGCATTAATTCCGGAATCTTTTAATTCAGAGTTAGCGGAGCTAATTGTTGAGAATGCATTGCTTAAATTTCCAACCTTTTCTGGTAAAGGCAAGACGCCAGAAATTTCATGGGGTAAAAGAGTTTCATTTTCTTTATATCCCAATAATACTTCAGTTCCAAATACGAATGGTTTTCCAAAGTTATAATATTGCAGCATTGTAAAAATTGATTGGTCTTTATGAAAGTTAAAGAAAGAATCTGAAAAGTCTCGTTTAGGTCTTGCAATTACGCGCAATGCGATAGTTACTTGATTTCCTAAACGAATAAGCTCAGCAATTGATGGTAATATTCCACTATTTGACAATTGAAAAGATATATACGCCGAAAAAAACCCAGGGTTAGAGCGATAATTATATATTATACTGCTTTGCAACCCTGCCAGTAATGGAGTTACTATTATATTGCCGTCGGGTCCTAATTCAATTCGGAACCTAAAATAAGCACCTCCTGGAACAAGACGTTCAAATTCAGCGACAAATTCTGGTGTTTTAAATTCACCCGATGTTGAAAATTTGGTAAGTATTGGATATTCATTTAATTTAATACAAAAATCTTCTTGAATATCACTTACTTTTGCTGCAGCTGGAACAAAATCTGTCATATTTTTTAGTTATAATAAAATGATATTATTATTTTATTATATGTAATTTTTACAAATCAAGCTCTATGCCGTATTCATCCCTCAATTCAACAAGAAAAGTTGCATATTCATTTTGAGCCCAGTATTCACCCTGGCTGTCTTTTTTTTCTCGCGAATTATTTGCTTCTACTTCTTGGTCGTTCATATTTTTTAAATATTCATAATCATCTAAAAGTTCCATAACTCTTTTAAATTTAACATCATCATTTATCGCTGTTTTAAGTTCTTCTGTAAGTTCTTCAATATTCCATCCTGCTTTTTCGTATTCTTTTGATTGTGCATCGTGTTTCATGCCCTCTTCTTGATGAATTTTTTTATTTTTAATTATTTCCAAAAAGACTTCACCTAAATGATTTGTTCCTCCGCAAAGTTTTCTTCTATTTATTCTGCGAACTGTCTTTGTCCTCTTTGTCCTTCTTGTTTTATTTTTTTTTGTAACCCTTTTCTTATATTTTCTGCTTCTTGCAACTTTACGCATTATATATTACGCCGAGAAATAATAAAATATTTATTTTAGTTGGGGCAGTTTGAACCATAACATTTATTCATGTAATAAAAGTTGTCAACCTTTATTGGGTTACCATCTGCGTCTGTTTTATAAGTTGGACCAGTTACTCCGCCGGCTGAGCATTTATTTCCATTAAACCAGACGCAACAGTTGCTATTTTTACAATTATCCGTTGTTAAACCGCTGCACGCTGTTTCCAATTGGGCGCTATTGCCTTCAAATGCTTTACAAAAACTAACTGCTGGGTCAGCCATATCACTTTCTAACCCTTCTACAGTTTTGTTATACATGCTATAGGCTAAAACAAGAGTAATAATAATTAAAAAACTTATACAACAGAAATTAATGTGTGTGTGATTTACCTTCATAAAATATAATAATATAAAAATCTTATTATATTTTTGTGTTTAGTGTTTCCTTGACTTTTTATTTTTTTTGTTTTGTTTTCTGCGAGTAACGCTGCGTTTTCTAGTTCTTCTTCCGCCAACAGTGGGTGCTGCAACAGGCGTAATTTTAACACAAACATTTGGTGCAACATCTGATGTAAATGGGTCTTCTATTTTTCCTTGCATAGGAAGAGGACCAGTTATATCAAAATCAACTGCATCCTCCATAAGTTTATTAAATGCGGTGGCTGTCATTCTAACATCTTCTACAACATCTTTTGGCGTATTAAGACCGGCTCCAGTTCCTTTGCTTTTATTTCCAAATAAACTAATACCCCCGCCACTTTTTTCTGTTTTCATAGTTTTCCAGCCTTTTTCATCAACATCAACAGCCATTGGATTTGTGGTTTTCTCTGTTGTCGCATTATCAACAACTGGTTTTAATCTACTTTCATTCAAATCAAAAAATACTACTTTATAAACTTTTTTAACACAATCGTAAATAATAAGACGACATTCTGAACTTTTATTTGGAGTTCGTTGAATTTCTGCTGCAGTAAATACAGATTTCATAAATTTTGGAATATCAACTGCACTTCTAAAAAGAATATTTAAATAAATTGTGTGTTTTAAAGGGTTTGGCAAATATGTCCTAGTTTTTTTGTTAAGACAATCTAAATCTTTATCATAATAAACGCCTGGTTTTCCAGTTGTAATTTTATATAGTCCGTTGCAACTTTCAGATGCAACTTCTCTTAGACCCTTTTTAACAGACTCTTTATCTGAACAAGGGTGAGAAAAATAAGTTGTTTTGAAAGGCATAGATGTTACTGGGTCTCCTCTGCTAGACACGCGCAAAAATGTAATATCTTTCTTAGCAACATCTTGACAAAATAATTCACTAATATCATTATTAAAACATCTTGGAGAACCTAAACTGACGCAACATATTTTGCGTGTTAATGTATTATAAGGTCCAGCATTATATGGTGCAGTTACCCTAATATGCATCCAAACATAAGAAAATATTGTACTGAGTGCTCCACCAAGAGAGTGTCCAGTTGTAAATACTTTTACAGAGTCTGGATTTGTAGCGTCTAAATGATTTTCCGCCAAATAGCGACAAGCCTCTATTATTGCGTGAATAGAATCTGTAAGTAATTTAAAAATTCCATATAAATATGATTCTCTCTTTCCTTGCGAGTTTCCAACATAAAGAGGAATGAGAGAGGTTGGTTTTGAATAAGCAGCTGCAGTTTTGCCACTATAAGTTCCTCTAAATAAAACCCATATACAATTTGGCATTCTTTTGTCAGCAACAACGTATATCTCTCCATAATTTGACGTGGCAATTGAAATATATTTAACATTACCATATGCACCTCGTTGTTTTTCTTCCTCTGGAGTTAATTCGTATGTTTCTTTAACTTCTCCGTTTATCATATTAATTTTTTTGGCCATATCATTAAATGCAATAAACTTTTTGCCTTCAAAAGAAAATGTTGGATATTGGTTAGGGTTATTATTTAAATCAAATACAGCTGCGTCATCTAAAATTTCGGGAATATCTGTTATAGAATTCATTGCTGTTAATATAGATAATGGAACAATAGGGCCAATAATTTTATTGTATTGCTCCAAAAAATTTTTATCACTAAAATAAGCAAAACGGGCTAAAACTGCGGAATAAAATGATATAAAATGAACATTTCCATAACTTGACTCATTTGTTCCGGTTTCTTTATATTTTTTAGTTGAAAAAAATGGCATCTATATAGTTATATCAAGATTTTTAATTTTAGTTCCCTTTGAAGTTTTTACCTTTTTATGCATTATTTTAGAATCCTTGTGAATTTTATCATGACACTTTTCACACAATGTTAGCAAATTGGCTGGATGATTTTTGTGGAATGTTCCAGATTGTGTTTCTATAAATCCATTTTCATTAGCAATCTGTTGATGTTGCAAATGATGAACCTCTTTTCCTGGTTCAACATTGCACATTTCACACATGCCAACAATCTTTTTTGAATTAAAATGGGATGTCTTGAGAGAAAGAATGCTTGCAGATTCTGGGTGATACTTCATTCGGATATTATTTGCAGATTCAATAAACTCCTTGGGCAAATTAAGCGATTTGCAAACTTCAAGGCCATACATATTATCTCCTGAACCATCTTTAATTTTTCTATCATAAATAAGCACTCCTTTTTCTCTATCATAAAATACAGCCATATGTTTCATAGCGACGGTTTTTAAACTGACAATTTCCTCGTAATTTACAATTTCATGAAGATGCGTTGCAAAAATAAAGCTGCTTTTTTTCTCTTGCAAATGTTGAATTCCGGCCACAAAAATGCTAGTTGCTGAAACGCTTTCAGTTCCGGAACACAACTCATCGCCTAAAACAAGACTTTTTTCATCTGCCAATCGCAAAATAGTTCTTAATTCATACATTTCAACTGCAAAAGTTGACATATTTTTGAACATATTATCATTACCCAATATTCTAGTAAATATATATCTATAAGGAGAGAATTGAAAATATGAGCAAGGAACAAATAAACCAGCTTGAGCCATAATAGTTGTTATGCCAAGTGCCCTTATTAGACTGGTTTTGCCAACCGCATTAGTTCCATATAACAATATTCCATCTACAACATTATTTCCCAATTGAACATCGTTAGAAACATATAATTCATTTTGCTGCAAATGTTCAATAAGACAATGTCTCATTCCTTTTGCATTCATAAAAGATTTTTCAGAGTTAAATACAATTTCTGGCTTGCAATAATTATACGTTTTAGCAACGGCTGCTTTTGCAAAAATGACATCAATTAGTGTGACAACGTCAACAATATTATTTATTTGGTTCTGAAACAATTCCATTTTTCCAAGGATTTTGTTATAAACAGTTGTGATTAGGTCTTTCATTTGAGTCTTAATAGATGATATGGTTGAAGACAACTCACTAATAAAAGGGTTATAAATGCAGTCATTTGCACTTGATTGTTGAGAGAAAAATATGTTTTCGTGAAGTTTTAACTTAAAGACCGCCTGCCCGTTGCACGAATAAGTCAATTCAACGCCTGTCTGTTTTTCTTCTGATGTAAAGTGGGTTGATTTGTTAAATATTTCTTTCAATATATTGCATCTGCGTTTGGTTGCAACAAGACTAACACTGCTCTTTTCAGTTTCATGAAACTTAACATAATCGCTGCTTCCCTTTTTTGATGCTTTTTTCTCATATTTAATAATATTTTCATTAAAATATTGACGAATTGCTTCAAGTTTGTTTGTTGATTCAAAAAGCAGGTTTGTTTTTTCATCCAATTCTGCATCCACTCCAGGTTTAATAAAATTTATATCAAATTGTTGCATTTTATCAATATCTTCGCATAATTCCAAATTTAGATTTTTATCCAAGAATTTAATAATTTCATTGCAAGAGTCAATAACTTTGGAACAAACATCAGTTTTCTTATTAAGTCT
>Ga0209296_1000188_pt1 | contig 55025 bp, 80 predicted proteins | sample S_130206_EF_Meta_FD_187319 | JGI IMG/M metagenome (GOLD analysis project Ga0209296, IMG submission 187319) | Freshwater microbial communities from Lake Simoncouche, Canada to study carbon cycling - S_130206_EF_MetaG (SPAdes) (version 2) | ecosystem: Environmental > Aquatic > Freshwater > Lake ...
GGTCATGATTAAGAGTCCACGGCGATGGCCTGACGATCACCGACTCGCGCCACATCTTCGACCTTCAAAGAGGTGATGGCTTCGGTGTACTTTTGCTGAAAAACCTGCCGTGCATCATTCTTGAGGAATGGCATGGCCTGGAGCAACGTCCCATAAAGCATGGCATTGGGGGCGTTTTGAGTCAGCCAGTTGGTCTGGTTTGTTGAACTCAGGGGGGCGATGCGCTCGTAGTACAGCACTTCAAAGTTGTATGCCTGACTGGGGGTGGGGGCCACATACCAGTGCTCATAGTCCGTGTCGGCATAGTATTGAGGCAGACCGGTTTGTGTTTCATTTGGCCAGTAGTTGCGCAGGTACTCATACTTGCGCAAATAAACAGGCTGAGTGGAAGTGCCGGTATCGATGGTCATGGACACCGTTTTGCGCCACCGTGCAGGCTTCACAATCACCGGGTTGTTAATGTTCATGGTCGCATTTACAACCTGCAACTGACCCAATGTCTTGATCTCCTGCGCGATCTCAAATTCGCACAGGGTGATAAAGGTCGGAATGGCGTTTACAACGGCGGCATCTTGGCGCTCCAAATACTGAAGGACAGTGGAGGTCAGGCTGTCATATGTCATCACCCAGGACGGCGTCATTTCATTCCTTTCGGTTCGGTGCAATTGTCACACCAGATGGTAAGTACATCAAGTGCGCTCAACTTAGGAACAAAGCACGCTCATCGATGCGGCGATTCTGCAAGCCTTTGAGGATCTTCCCCCCGGCCATGCAGTACTTCAGGAATTCTTCCCCAGCACTCGTTTTATCGCCCCGAAGCAACTTTTGACGAAGCGTTGAACGCTGGAGTGTTCCAAGACCGACATTAAAACTAAAGCTAACAAGGCTATCATACATACCTTGTGTAAGGGGAACGGGGCAGAACTGAGCCACCCCACGCTCAAACCTTGCAAGATCGCTTCTGAGAATCCCATCGACTTCATCCTTTGTCCACACACGATTGTCTTCCGGGCGCAAAAGAAACTCGTCACGATTTTCGACCTTGAGTTTTCCTTGCTCAGGGTACATGACATGGCCCACGCCAATTGTCCAAAGCTTTGCAGGGCATTTGTAGGGTTTATACCGGATGCCCTCGTGGTGCTGGATCATGGCTATTGCCTTGGGGCTGACATTCATTTGCCAAACGCCCTGCCGCCAAAGTGGAAGGCGATGATCGAGGCGAACAGAGCCTGGGTTTCGTCATCCCACAGTTGGTTTGCCATTTCCGCAAAGCTCACACTGCTGTTGAAGCCGTGCCAGATCAGGGCGCAGTCAATGCCCACCAGAAGCAGGAAGAAGCCGTAGGTAATGACTGGCCGTACCGATGCCCTCAGATTCTTCATCCAGACGCTTGTGCCCTCGTTTAAAGCCGTGTCGTGGGCGTATATGGCCTGCATCTCAGCCTGCTGTGCGCCGATCAGGGCTTGCTTATCGTTGGACTTGGTTTCCATCTCCAATTGTTCGGACTTGATGTGTTCGACCCGCTCCTGGGCTTCAAACCCCAGTTTGCGCATCTCCAGTTCCCGCTGGATTTGAAGCTGGGCCAGGGCCATTTCGTGCTTTTTGTCACTGCGGTCTTGGAAAAATTCCAACAGCTTGGGCAAGCCGCCCATCAGGAAAGAAATCAGGGTTGAAAACAGGGTCAGCATCAAGGGCTCCTTTTGGTAAGCATGGTGGCGGCGATCTCCATCATGGAGACTGTTCCGCTCAGGTCTTCAGGTTCACTCTTGAACCCAACGGTAATTTGTCCAACGAACCGGGATAGCTCTGGTGGGACTGATGTTCGGCAAGTGAAGGCAACGCCTTGTGCCGTGTACCACAGGCCAACTTCGGATTGTGGTTTGAGGTATTCACCACACGGGGTTTCGTTTGCCATGAGCTTGATGACATCGTGGTTGTTTGCCGCATTGGAAGTAAATAAGCCAACATCAATCCCTTCAACAGATTTATCCCGACCCTCTCTGGTGTACGCCCGGTGAAGCACCCGACTGCCAAACAAGGGGTTGACCTTGAACACCGCCACCACAGTCGCTGGTGTCTGCTTGAACAGCATCCCAGCCGCATCCTCGACCCGCTCCTCATTGATGGACGGGAGCTTCCGATTTTCTTTGTATGCGCCGATCAGGAACTCTTGGTTGCTGTAGACGAAGTACCCGGCAAAAGCCACCACACCCATCACCAGGATGGCGATCAGCTTGAATGGGCTGTCCACATAGGCCAGCACCTTGCTCAAGGTGTCATTTGGGTTGAGCTTCTCTTCTGGCATCTTCTTCGACTTGTTTTCGCAACTTTTCGACCTTCTCCATTTGAGCCTTGGCCTCTCGCTTCACCACCATCGTATCCACATACATCATCCCAACAAGGGGGAGCACGAGCACAAAGACCAGTGCAAAAAGGATCAAGACAAGTATGTATCCAAGCGATCCCGACGATGAAGACTGATCAGCCACATCAGGCAGACTAGGTAGGCGACCACGAAAGCTACCAGCACCGTTTCCAGCACCTTGTCCAGTATCTGATTTTTTAACCTTTGTCGCCGCCATGCCTTCACCCGCTTTTCGTGCAATTCACGAGCCGCCTGTTCCGATTTCTGATCCAACAGCCGTTGATACTCTTCAACGATTTCCCGCCAGAGATCGGGCATCCCCATCTCCCAGCGCACCATTCTCTCAAGATCGGCATAGAACTGCTTGGTCTGCCGCAGATACATCACATTGTCTATGGCTTGTGTGGCAAGGTCGTCTTTGATTCCCTTCTTCCTGTTGTCTTCCCGTTGAACCTCGGCCTTTTCGTGGCTGGTTTCCAGTTCCGCTTGACCCTTGAAGAAGCTTGACAGCGCCTCACCGACCTCGCTGGTGATCTTGGTCAGATCATTCCCGGTCTTCTTCAAGTCCTGATAAACAGCCACACAGCCTTTTATGCCCTCATATGCTGATTTGCACAAGGCAAAGGCCGTGATGGGGTCAATTTCATATCCCCAGGATCTTTTTGACAAACTCTCCCGCAACCCCTGGGCCAAACAGCACAGCCACGATCAGCAGATACAGCAGTATCTCAATCTTGGTCATGCGCTTGTCGCCATCCCGCAAAGAGCGATCAATTGAGTTGTATCGCTCAGTGCAAATGGCTTCGTGTACAGCCAAACGGATTTCGACAGAGTCTGTCATCATTGAACCACTTCTACCGGTTGTTCAGTCGTCAATGACTGCTTGAGCATGTTGAAGAATGTGTCACGTCCAACTTGAAGTTGATCCAAATTGAACCGTGCTGAATTCACCTTGCGCTCCAGATCAACCACATGTTCCAGCATCATCTTCTGCTGGTCAGTGAAGGTATCCGTGTCATATTCAACGCCATCAATCGTGAGTTGGGGTTTTGTGTTGTTGCCCATCTCTTACTCCTTGAATGCCGCCATCAGGGGCTGGCGGCTTGCCCTTATGCCGAAGCCGCTTGCAAAGGGGCCAAGTCTTCCGTTGTCCAGAAATCCTTTGCCAGCATGATCTTCAAATGCTCTTTGTTACGTGATAAGCAGTCTGCCCACTCAGCATCTTCCATGCCTTCGGGCTTGCCAGCATTGATGAGGTTCACGCTGTCCATTGCGGCACTGTAGTGCTTGGCGATTTGTTCTGCGGTGATTTCATTTTCCATTTTTAGGCTCCTTTGGGATACTTGGCTTTGACTGCTTGGCAAGCGGCGATGTACGCATCAATCTGCGCTTGGTCACCCTTTACCACTGCATCAAGATAATCCGTGATTGGTGGATATTCTTGCTGTCGCTTTGCTTTGTACGCATTGGCTTCCGCCTGTGCGAAAAATAATGCAATTTGTTCTTTGGTGAAAATTGATGTGTTGATCATATAAATCCTTATCCAGTGTATGCGCCAGTTACCACAATAGCGCTGTAATTCATAGATGTTGTTTTACCCGCCGTTACAGTTAAAAATGAAGAAGTAAGCCCAAATGTAAAACTATAACCAGAACTATTATGTGGCAAACCAGAATTTATTACAGTGACTGTATAAGTGCCAAATGCTTGAGTTAAAGATAAAATAAAATAGCCAGCGTAGCCGCCATCTAAGCTATTTGAACCAGTAACCACCACCGTCATAACTGCGGAATTTACAGCACTGACTACGGGGTATATGCTTTTAATTGGCACTAAATTGTAGGCTACACTAGCAGTCAAAGATGCAACTGCAAAATTGTAATTTGTGTTAACCGCATTTTGAGAATAATACTTTGGAAACCCATCCCCATCAGACAGCACGATAGCGTTGTTTGATGTAAGGATGTTTATGCCTTCTTGATTGCCGCTGTAAGCTCCGAGGATGGTGTTCTTTGAACCAGTGGTCATTGACCCGCCGCAAGCCGTACTTCCAGTACCAAACGCTCCGACAAATGTGTTGTTGCTTCCCGTTGAAGAATAACCAGCGCCGTATCCAACATGAAGGTTTGACCCGCCAGTTGAGGAATACCCCGCAACACCGCCTAAAAACACATTGTTTGCGCCTGTGCTATTCGTATACCCCGCCTGATAACCTACAGCAGTGTTGTTTGAAGCTGTGGTGTTGGAGAGAAGGGCATCTTTACCCATAGCGGTATTAGATGACCCTGTGGTATTCAACACTAAAGAGTTTTGGCCCAAAGACGAATTTCCAGTTGCTGTAGTTGTATCTCTTCCAGAGCCTGAACCTACTGCTGTATTGTAGTTACCTGTATTTGTTCTTAATGCACTCCAGCCTAATGCAGTTGTTTCTGTGCCAGTAACATTTGAGTAACTTGCTTGATAACCTACAGCAGTGTTGTTAGAGGCTGTGGTGTTGGCTTGAAGGGCCAAATAACCAATAGCCGTGTTATTTGCTCCTGTAGTGTTGGCTAAAAGTGATGAAAACCCAAAGGCCGAATTGTATGACCCAGTGGTGTTTAACTTCATCGTCTCACGACCAAAAACGGAATTTTGCTGGCCTGTGGTATTTGTGTATAAAGCAGCCGAACCAACAGTAGTGTTGTAACTTCCTGATGTGGTTCCATAACCCGCTTGATAACCTACAGCAATATTTTCAACCCCACTCGTATTAGCCGCCAAAGCACTAGCACCCACCGCAGTGTTGGTGGATACAGCACCTGCGCCAAGACCTACAGTGAGTCCTTGAATGGTTGCTCCACCAACCACGGTGAGAAAACCAGTGGAAGCAAGGCGCATACGCTCTGCATAAGAGCCAGCAAATCCTTGCCAAACAAAATCCCCATAGCCGCTTGCGTTTTGCACTGTGCCAAAAAACTCTTGGCTTGTTGCCCCCGTGTTGCTGAAGTTGATACCCGCATACCTGCTGGTAGCGTTGGTGTAATTGACTTTAATCTGCCCACCAACAAAAACCGCCGCGTTATATGCAGTCGTTGCTGTGTTATCAACGCGAAGAATAGGCCCGGTTGTAGGGGCCGTTGATCCATTAACTTGTAAAGTAGTCCCGTCAAACAGCAAATTAGCAGAGTCAGTCAGCAACCCGGCGGTGGTGGCGTAAGTGACACGACCAGAAGTCAAGCTAGAGAATGTGATGGAGCCAGACGATGTGATGCCAGTCAAGCCAGTCAGAATACCTGCATCACTCAAAATACCAACAGAGTTCTGAATTAGCTTGCCGGTAGTCAAGTCAAAACGTGCCAGAGCATTGTCAGTGGCTGAGGCTGGCCCAACCACATCACCCAATGATCCTGCGGCAGAAGCCAGCAACGTGACCGTGCCAGAACTGTTTTTGTAATACAGCTTGCCATCAGCATAGTTGAGCGCCAACTCAGCACCCAATGCACTGCTTGTCAAATTTATCGCCAGGGGGACGTTTGTAGCCGTGCCGCTTGCGTAGACCAGGATCGGGGTGTAGCCAGTTTGTGCCATGTTTCTTCCTTAGAATGCGCCACCCGCCAAACCACCAGTGATCTGGCCTGTTGACGGGTTGCAGGTTATCGACGAGTTTACCAATTGCCCAAGATTTCCGGTAGTGGCTGACACGAATGTCAGATAGTTGGTGGCATTGGTTGAATTGGCGGTGATCGCCGTGTTTGTTGCATTGGTTGCGTTTGTGGCCGTCCCAGTCAAAGATGCAGTGATCGTCCCGGCAGTGAAGTCGCCCGATGCGTCCCTGGCAACAATTGCACTGGCCGTGTTGGCGCTGGTTGCCGTGGTGGCGCTGTTGGACACCTTCCCCGCAGTGGCAATGGTCGCCAAGTAAGTGTCGGTGATCGCCGTGGCGTTCCAAGTTCCTGCCGTCAGTGTCCCAACCCCAGTGATTCCGGTGTACGAGCCTGTGATGTAAGCAGAGCCCACAGTCCCAGAGGTGATCTGGTTGCCGTTGATCGCAATTGGCGTGGTCGCCGCCAAAGTCAATTGGCCCTGGGCGTTGACCGTAAAAGTCCCCACCGATGAAGCCGACCCATAAGCCGCCGCCGTCACCGCTGTGTTGGTGATGCTGAACTGAGTGCCCGTCAGGGTCAGGCCAGTGCCAGCGGTGTATGCGCCAGAGCCTGAGAACTGAATCCATGTCACCGGGCTTGTGCCGACAACGGTCACCGGGTCGGTTTGCACCCAGCCAGTGTTGCCGTACAAAGTGCCGTTTGAGACAAAGGTGAAGTCACCGCTTGCCATCTCGGCGGCAGTGTCAAAGTCGGTTGCACGGGTGAGGACTGTGCCCCCAGTCGCCCAGGTGTAGATGCCGTTGTTGGCTTGCGTGGCTTCGTTCTTCACGAGCACACGGTCGCCATTGAGTAGCGTGTACCCATCCAAGGTGGTCAAGGCCACCGACAAGGTCAAGGTCGCCCCAACACCAGCCGTGCCGTTGTTGTAGGTCACCGTGCCGCCAGTGATTGATGCAAGGGTTCCAGGGGTTGCCGCCGCACAAGCCGCATGGACATGAAGCCCCTCGGCCACCGCATCCACATACTGCTTGGTTGCCAACTGCAAAGCAGAGGTCGGGTCTTGCGTCACAGCAACGGAAGTCAGCCCACCCAGGGTCAGGCTTGAGCTTCCCAAGCTGATTGCGGTTGTACCAACGGTCAAAGATGAGTTGGTCAGGCCAGAATTGGGGATGTTGGAAAACGTGTTGGTTAAACCGCTGATCGACTTGCCGATCAGGGTCTGAGTTCCACCTAAAGTCACCACAGTGGAATCAATCGATATTGTTCCGGTTGTGGTGATGGGCCCACCAGTTAAACCAGTGCCGGTGGCAATGTTGGTGACGGTGCCAGTTCCGCCAACTGCCGCCCAATAGGTCAAAGAGCCATCAGTGGCCAAAACACGACCGTTAAACCCGGTTTGACTGGGCAAAAGATTGGTCAAGGCACCATTTGCCGTGCTTGCGCTAGTGCCGCCACGAGCAATGTTGAGCGTGCCTGAGGTGATCTGTGTGGCAGAAATGCTGATTGCGGTGTCCGTCACCAAGGTCAATCGACCATAGGTGTCCACCGCAAAGACCGGAACAATACTTCCAGATCCGTAGGTTCCTGCAACCACACCAGAGGCTGACAGCCCAAAAGTTGGGTTGCCGCCAGACCCCGTCCCATTCGTGATGGATATTTGGCCGCTCACACCGGTCAACGTCACCGGGCTGAATGTTCCGCTGGCCGTGGCCAAAATGCCCGTGCCGGTTATCCCGGCCACGTTGGACAACACGGCACCAAGGCCGATTGTGGGGTCACCAGCCACTCCATCGCCATTGGCAATGGTAAGACCTGCATTGACCGCCAAAGTGCGCCCTGTGAGCGTATTTGAGCCCGTTTTGACCTGTATACCGGTGGGGCTGGAGTTTAACGACAAGGCCGCACCAGTCAGGTTGATCTGAAGGGTTGATCCTGCGCCGTTGTCAGTGAGCGACAAACCGCTACCGGCGGCAATTTGCCTTGCATTGGTCAACCCAGCAGTCGATCCAACCGTCAAGAACGGGTAATTCAATGCCCCTGCACCAGAAATAGCGGCGGATGTGGTCTGTACAGTCACTCCATTTTGGACGATTGGTACAGCTTCCGTCCCAGTCAACGCCTGAGCCTGTGGGAGTTGGGTGATGGTAATTTGTGCCATTTCAGTTGCTCGGTGTGATGATGTTGGTGTTGCCGTTTTGCTGTGGTGTGGTGGTTCCGTTTTCCGTGCTGATGTACACCTCGGTTGGATTACCCCCAGGGATGTTGGTGCCTGTTGGCGTCACCACCATACCATCATCATTTACCGCAACGCTAACATCGGGCCGTGGAAATTGCAAAGTGATACGCTCAGTCTTCCTCGCCGGTAACCGGTATGGATCTTTTTGATCCGCACAACCCTGCTGGCACACCTTCAACCCAGGAAAATTGGGGTCGGGCATGGCCTCAATAATTGCCCTCTTCATCCTGCAACGGTCGCAGATGAAGATTGCAATTACTGCATTGCCTTCGGTGTTGAGGAACCTTGGCATCAATTATCTCGTGTACACGCTGATGTTGGGCGCGTAGTAGATCGGCGACTTGTCGCGGTTCTCAGCCTCAGCCATCTGGAAATACTTCTCAGCTTGGCCTTCCAGGTACTGAATCCTAACAAGCTCAACCTTGGGCAAGAGCAAGCCCATCTGGTGAGCCAGCATCATCTGGATCGCTTGGTAGAAGTACTGAGGAAGCTCCAACTCACCATTGAGGTCACCCACATCCATCACTTGCCGGGAATACCAAATGGTCATCTGGTAGAACGGGTCGGACGGTGTTGGCCACAGAGTGATCTTGGCTTGCGGCAAAGTCCGGTTGAACCAGTACTGATATGGCTGGTTGGCAGTGAAGTTTTTGTTGGGCAAATTGGTGTAATCATCTCGGTTTAACCGAGCCATGGTTACTTCGGTGGAGTTGTTGCCCACATAGAACTCAGCCACGTTCAGGGTGCCACCACCCGTTTCCCGCATGCGGTAAAACGGAGCGGTGACGCCGGGATCAATGTCGTACCACAGCCAAGTGCCAGACACCCAAGTGGTGACACCAGTATCTTCCAACAAATTCCATGTGACCCCATTATTCGACCACTCCAAAAGGATGTGGAACGACCCCGATGTGGCAGGCAGAATACCAATTGAACCGGCATAAATTGGGTTTCCCACCCCGTAATTGATGGTGATGTTGCCGTTGGGTGATGTTTGCGCATCGGACGTGGTGACATCATTGTCGAATGCCAATGCGGCATTACCAGACGATGCGGAAACACTTCCAGTGGGGCGTTCCATGCGGCGATACAGGGCATTGAGCACGTCATTGCCACCCACGGGTAGCAAATACTCGTACTGATCCATGTTCAAGCCATAGACCTTCTTTTCAATCGCCCAGTAATTGATGCCCTGGTTGATCAGGTTGCTGAGGATGAAAAAAAGCGCCTGCTTTGAGGCTTGAACCTGCTCAACGGTCAGTTCTTCGGCCAATTTTCCCGCTTGACGGGCACCCTGGTCAATGAATTGCTGTACCGAAACGACAGTTTGGCCAACGGTTCCGCTGTATGCCATGAATTACCTCACCAGCCGGGACAATTCCAGCGCTTCAATGATGCTTTGGCCCTTGGCGCATCACCTTTGGAGTGCTCCACCACACCGCTCATACGGGCGCAGAAGGAGTCCTTGCGTGACCCACCTTGGGGTTGGGGTGCCTTCAGATTTGATCCGGTTTCACGGTTGTATTTTGCCCGACCTTTGGCAGTTAATCCAGCGCCCTTTGACACTGAAAGCTTCTCGCCACGGCCAACTGCCAACGATGGATTTTTTGCCATGACTTACCAGCAAGAATTTTTTGCCGATCCACCAGTTTTCATTTTGGCGGTTTTTGCTGATTGCTTGAAGGCGTCAGCCGTTGGCGCACCCTTTGTCCCAGGCTTACGCATTTTCTCGCCAGATCCTTTAGCAATTCTTTGCTTTTTTGCAAAAATGTTTGCATACAAACCCTTTTTCATAAATTACCAACAAGATTTTGTCTTGCCGCCTTTGCTGTAGGTGGATGGGGTGGATTTCTTTGCGGCCTGAATTCTGCTGGAAAGTCTGCCCATTTCGGTTTCCATGCCACGGGCCTCGCGCTCGGCTGGGGAAAGGTTCTGCTCACGGTCGGCCATCTTGTAGCCGCCACCACCCAAGCTCTCATACTTGGCCTTCATGGCTTGGTGTTGCTTCTCAAGACCAGACAACCCAGCAGTGTCTTCCTTCAATCGCTTTTGGCTTGCGGCCTTGTCCTTGGCCATCAATGCCGCGCGGCCAGGGCCTGGGCGGCTAATTTTTGCCGCATAGGCCTGCAAATCCTTGATCAAGTTGGGCTGTTTCACGCCACCACCATCAGCCTTTTTGGCCGCACGCTTGACGGCATAGGCGATGGCCACGGCCTGCTTCTGGGGCTTGCCAGCGGCAATCTCAGCCTTGATGTTGGACTTGAACGCCTTAGGTGATTTGGATTTGATGAGCGGCATACATCACCCGCAGAAAATGGTCACTGCCGCGCTTGCTGGCAATGTGACGTGAATATCTGTGTTGAAGCGAATACCGTTGCCAGGAATTAACGTATAAATCACCGCAGTGTTGGTTGTGATGTTTAAGCGCAAACGCTCAGTACCACCAGAACCGCCATCACGAAACACAATTTCCCCGGCAACACCGCCAGAGGCCAGTTGGTAACCAGCAAGGTTTGTTGCGCCAGCGTACATCGTGCCAGTCGCATCTTCATGGACGGCGAATACATTCGTCAATGTTGACATATCTCTCTCCGATTAAAAGCGGGGGCCGAAGCCCCCACTTAGGTTTAGCACATCATGCCGCCGCGTTTCTTTCCTGCTGGAGATACTGTTACAGACTTTTCAGTTTGAGTAACAGAACCTTGCCCTTTAGATGCACGGTCTGAATTTATTTTTTCAGCCGTTGCCCTACGGGCCTCTCCCTCAAACAGCTTCTTGCGCTCATCGCCCTTGAAGTAACCACTAGGGTCAAAAGATTTGGCAATGTGACGTCCAACACTCTTGATTGGGTCAAGAATCATGTTGCGCATTGACTCATTCTCTGCCTTTTCATTAGCATAGTGAGCGTCATACGCACCATCGGACATATCACCACCAGTAGCCTTCTTTACAACCTTGCCACCCTTTTTAAAGGTGCCAGACTGCAAGCTGTTGGCTATTGGCCTTGAGACGGGCTTGCGTGGCATTGCGACGGGCTTGCCTGTGTCAACAGTTCCCCCCGTCGCGTAGGCTTTTTTTGCGGCAAGCCCTCCCATGCTGTAGCCACCGCCATTGCCTTTTTTAACGGCACCAGTGGTGGTGTTGGTCACGCCGGGTTTGGCAGTGTTAGCAGGCCGGTTTTCCCAATCGACGTTGCCGCCTTTTGCAAAGCCACCTGCGTTGCCCATCCTCACGCCGCCGCCAGACTTGTAGCCACCGGGAGCGCCGTCTTTGACTTCGCCCGTGGTGCCGCCGGTCATGCCTTTTTTGGTCGTAACCATTTTGGTCGTGCCGGTTTTACTCATGATGATGCCGCCCTTGGCTTTCTTCATGATGCCACCAGAAGTCATGCCATGCGCCCTTTTGGCCGACATGGATTCATGGTGCTTCAGTTCTTTTTCCAGCGAAGCGCAATCAGCACTGGTCGAACCACCCTTCTTCATGCCAGTAAGGGCACGACGAACTTTGGCGGCACGAGACATGCGTGCGGAAGCAGGCATAGCGGCCAGGGCAGTGGGGCTCATGGCGCTCATGGGAGAGCGCATGCCACCAGCCATACCACCGGCCATAGGGGCCGCAGGGGCCGCAGGCATGGCCCCAGGCATCATCCCACCCATTTGCTTGTGAGCGACTTTGCCGCCCTTGGCATACTGGTTGGGGTTCATTGCCTTGCGACGATCAGCCATGGAGGGCTTTTTCGGAGCTTTGCCATGTTCAGCGGCCTCAAAGTCAGCCGGTTCGCAATGCATGGCTTTGTGCCCTGCCATGCCACCAGTTGCCATCTTGGAGTGAACATTGCCACCTTTTTTGAGCTTCAGAATAACTGAAGGCTCAGTGGTCATCATTTTGACCATCGGTTTGAATTGACCCATGATGCCCTCCTATTAGGCTTGAGTTACACCAAGAGCACCAACGCGAGTTGCGTTAGGGCCAACAGCAATGCCGGGTAGGGCAATGGCCATCACCGTGCGAACGATACCGTTCGATGAGGTTGCGGGAGCGTATGTACCGCGAACATCACCAGTGGTGGTCGTAGCAGTTGCAGTGTCAGCGGCCACAAACGTGCCAGCATCTTGTGCCAGGGTGTTGTTGCTCTTGACGCTTGCCACATAAGCCACGTTGGCCACACGAACCGGAATGCCCAACACGTTGGTTGTGCCAACAGTCAAAGCGGTACCGGTGGCGGCACTTACCGTCACAGAAGTGATGAGGTAGAAGGCTTTCAAACCATTGACGGCAGTGCTTACAGCCGCGCTGGAGGTGATTGCTTCGCTCATTGCTTGACCGTAGACATCAAAGCCCGACACAGTCACAGTCACAGGGGCCACACCCAAGGTGTAGGTCAAACCTGTTGGCGTGCCTGCGGTGGTCACAACTGCCGCGCCTGCTGTAGTGGTCAGGGTTGCGGATGTAGCTGTCACAGCGGTCAGGATGTAGGTTGTTGGGTTGGTGTAGCCAGTGATAGTACCTGTGCCACCTAAGGTGCCAGAGATAGTCAAACGCTGACCAGTTACCAAACCAGACTGTGAGGTGAAAGTGATTTGACCACCAGTGCCTGCGATCACGACGCTTGACAAGGTTGCAACTGCGGCAGTTGCGGTTGTCACGCTGACGCCGCGAGGAACATCAAGTGCCAAAGCAGAAGTGCCAGCGGTTGTAGTGACCGACCTCACAGAAGTACCAGCGGTCAAGGTCAATGAACCAGCGGCGGCAGGAGTTTGTGAAGCGGCAATGTTGTTTGCAACAGCGGCCTGAGGAACCACATCCCAAACGTAGATACGACCCAAGGGGCCAATACCTAAGCTCATTGGGGCTGGATTGTCAAAAGGCTCTAAATCATGAAGAGTCAACGCAGTAGTGTTTGCCACGTTGATTGCTTGGTTCAGCGTGTAGGTGCCAGCGCCACCAGTACCAGTGCCAAAGGCAGTGATGTAGGTGCCATCGGTCACGCTAGTGCCGTCAACAAACATGCCGACAGTAATTGGTGCGCCAAAGCCCACAGCAGTCACGGTCAGGGTTGTAGAGGAAGAACCACCAGTGCCGCCAATTGCGGTGGTGGAGTAATTGCGCAGACCCGTACCCATGTACGTTTGGGCAGGGCCTAAAAATAGGTCATCGGAAAATTGAGGCATTTGATCTTCTCCTTGAAAAGCTTGATCAGATTTAAAAAAAGGGCTGGCTTTTTACACCAGCCCTTGTCACTTTACACGCCGGGTGTACCGTAGACTGCACGGGGATCGGTGAATCCGACCGTGTAGCGCTCGGTGGCCTTGTAGCGCATGGAGTCGGTTTCAAAGTCACCTTCCATGGTCTTCTCAAGGCGGCGACGCATCAACAGCTTCATGCCTTCAGGCGCGTCAGTCTGAACCCACCATGCGGCGGCATTGGTCAGACGCGACAGAACAGCGGCACCTTCGTCCAGCAAGCCGATAGACTTGACGGGGTTGATGTCGTTGTTGGCATTGCCGGTACGCAAAACGCTCTTCAACAGCACTTCGGCCTGGAAGATGTTGCCAGGAGCCACGATCAATTGACGGGGCACCAAACGAATCTTCTTGCCGTTGTTGTCCACTGCTTGGCGGATCTGAATCAGCATTTGCTCCAAGGAGGTCTGAGACAGGTTGGCGGCGGTGGTCAACTGGTTGCTGAAGGTGCCATTCACGATGGGGTGAGCGGTGTTGGTCAAAGACACACCGTCGCCGCCAGGATAGGCACTGTTGAAGGCTACGTTCAACACGTTGGCTGACAACAATTCTTTGGTTTCCACCAAGGATTGTGCCAAGTGGCGTGCATAAACTTGACCGATACGGATATGGTCGCCGTCTTCCACCAACACTTTGGTCAAAGCGAAGGCCAAGCCATACACCTTGTACACATAGCGTTGCAGGAAGAGAACGCCACCTTGCTGATAGGTCACTGGGGTGCCATCGGGCAATTGGGGCGCGGCTCCAAATCCATAAAGGACGGGCTCTTCGTGATAGTTACGGGGAATGCCGTCTTCCTCGCGGAACACACGGCTCCACTCGTCGGCACGTTGGTCATAGACTCCATCGAAACACTCATTGAGGATTGGCTCAACGATTGAACGGAAGTCCGTACTGCGCATTGGTGCGGCCATTTTCTAGCTCCTTGTATTAAGCAATTGCGGTGACAGCACCGAAGAATTGCGAGTTGGCACAAACAACGCGCACGATGGTGTATGCGTCACCCCAGTCATTGTCCACATAGGGAGCGATGTCAACGACACGCATCTGACCCTGGACACCGCTACCAACGGCTGATGCGGCATCCAAAGTTGCCTGCGACAAACCCGTGGTGGTGGAACCAGCAGTCACGTTGCTGAAGTTGTACTCGTTACCAATGGTGGTCTGAGCCATCGAGCCGCTTGCCTGGATTTCATAAACGATGTTTTGGTCGTTGTAGAAATAGGCAACGCACGAACCAGCGATGTACGCTGTGTTGGCAGGCCAGTTGTTGGACACGCGACGACGACCAGTGGTATCAGTCCACTCGACACCTGCAAAAGCTCCAACCCACGCACCTGAGGTGGTGGCAGGCAGGATGGTGCCCAAGGTACCGCCAATGGCAGTCGTTTGATAGCGCACGGGCTGGCCTTTGAGGATGGCCGTGTTGTACGCAGAGGGAATACCGCCAGCAAGCGCCTGAGCGCGATCCAGACCTGAGGGATGGAACGCAGGGCGCAAGCCAAACGGAGCAGAGGTTGAACTCATAGAGACTCCTTAACCGGAAAAAACCGGAGTGTTGGTTGGTTGCTGTTCAATAGAGCCAAAGCCTTCACCTTCCACGCTCACCAATCGCCGTCCGTTGCTGTCACGCTGATTTTGGAGACTTTCCTGTTGAACAAGGATCTTCTCAGCCTCTTCACGAGGTTTCTCGTGGTGCTGGTAAGTCATGATCTCTTGGTAAATATCCATCGGCAGTTTGAACAACAACATCTCATTGCAAGAGATGAAGCCAACATGCTCACCAGACTTCACGCGATATTCTTCATAGCCCGGTATCTCATCCGCTTTCACGGGAACGTACCCAAGGCGCATCCGTTTATCTATGCTGTCGTAGCTGTTGGTTGTGGAGAGCCAGCAAAGGTGCCAACCATCGACCGATGGAAGTTTTGGCAATGCTGATTGCGTCCATTCCTCGCTCCACATCTTTCGACGTTCCTGCGCAGAAATGAACTTATCTTCGGGTGCTCGGCGGCTTGCGTCCTCGCTGGAGCGATCATTGCGACCACCAGCACCTAGAGATTTTTTTAAACGAGTTTCAGTCATATCAGTTCTCCGATTCAGCGACCGCCTTGGCGGTCAAATTTAATGAATTGTTCTATCATTCGACGCTTGCGCTCGGGGTTCTCCCATGCACCGGCTTCCTTCATTGCTTTGACCCTTTCAGGTGAAAGAACAAATTGGTTCCGGTTGGTTCCCCCGTATGCGGCAGACGCTTCACGACCTGAACTACCCACTACATTCCTCGGTTTTCTGACGACTGGATTATCGTCGTTGTGGCCATTGTAACGATGGGGCAGTTCTTTTTGCAAACGGCTGTCAAGCTCGTCCCAATAATCGGTATCCGCAGGATCCCAACCTTGGGTCACCATCAACTCATCAATCTTTTTTGCGACCTTTGAATCGGTGTCAGAGGCGTCGGGCCGGTACCAAGAATTGCGGCGCATCCAGTCTGCCGCACCACGCTGTACAGCAGGGTCTGGCAGGAAATCCTGGGTTGGTGCCTTGATCTCACGCTCGGCTTGCGACCGGTGGGTTTGGAGCTTGCGCACATCCTCCTGGGCTGACTGCCACAGGGTCTGCGCTTCGACCATTCCCTCACCATCGTTGTTGGATGTGGCCTCCATCATCTTCATCTTGGCGTATTCCAGGCGTACCTGGGCGTCCTCAATGTTCTTGTCGATGCGCACCAGGGATTGCTCCTTGGTGTTGCGCTCCAGACTGGCCAATCGACGCTTGAACTCCTCGTTTTCACGGGCCAACGATTGAAGTCGGACGTCCTTTTCCTGGTTCGTTTTGCGAATCAGGTCTTTTTTGGCGCGTCTACGGCTCCTTTTGGCGTCCCTGAGGCTGTCAGAGTCGTCGGGATGATCATCATCCTCATCAGAGGGCTGTCCACCCTCCGCTTTTTGAGTGATTTGGGCCTGACCACCGTCAGAATTCCCATCAATCAGCAAATTTTCCGGTAATTCGACCACCGCAGAGCCATCTTGTGACTCCTGAATGTCCAAATCATCGACCTTTTGTTCGGTAGTTGCCATGTTTTACCCCTTAAACGTAAGCTTTGAAGCTCAGAGGGTCATCCGTCACCTTGGCGATCAGTTCGTGATCGTTCAAAGTCATGAATAACACCGGATCTTCACCCTCTTCACCCGTAACCTCGCGCTCCCAGCGGTCGCCGCCCCATTTGGGGACGCGAACGTAGTCGCCGACCTGCGCCCATGAGCCCTCGGGCCATGATTGCATGGTGTCACGGTTTTTGAATGCCAAGGGGCCTATGGCTACAACTCTGCCGATCATGTTGTTCCACTTTTCGTTCTCTTTGGTTTCCTCCACCAAGATGATCCGACCAGAGGTTTTACGTTTGATGCGGCGCAATTGAACAATCACACGTCCACCGTATGGTTCTTGCCCCGGTTTAACCGGAGGGAAGGCCCATTCAAGTTCGACGGGATCGCTCACACCCTCATGCCCACTGATAGTGGGTATTTTTTCTTTCTCACTCACACTTTTCTCCTGACACCATATTTCAGGTGCATTCACATTTAAGCGCCTTGCGGCGCGGCCTCAGCCCCGGAGTGGGGCTTAATCTTGATTTTTTTCTTCGTCGAGCATGTTGTCGATCATATCCATGGCCGTTTGCAGGCCCTGGTACTCACCGACCATCCTCTGATACGCCTCCCAGGTTGCAGGGTTCCCTTGGGCCAGGGAAACGTGCATCTCTGCTTGGCGGATTTTGATCATGTGGATCAATCGTTCAATCATTTTTTCTTTGCATGCGCCAGACCGCCAACGGGCTTCTTGGAACTTTTGCTCCCACCCTTGGGTTGCATTGCGGTGCCGTCAAGCTTTTCACCCATGGCGATGCGCTTGTGCTGGGGCACGAGGATAGTGCGTTGTTCGTAATCACTGGTTGACATTTGGTACTCCTTGCGGTGGTTGCATTTCAGGTGCGGCGGGTGCCACGGGTTGTTCAGGCATTGCCTGAGGTTGAGCTTGAGCCTGAATAGTCTCATGCGTCAATTTTGCATTTTCAATTGCAATCTTGGTCTGATTATCCAGCGCCGTCTTCTGCACGTCAGCCTGCAATTTTGCCTGATCGTATTGGTTATCGGCCTGATCCTTTTGGGTCTTGCGCTGAGTCTCAGCCATGCTGGTTTCCTTGACCACTTGGGCATCAGGCGGCAGGGCTTGTTTGGCCGCTTGCTGGCGCTGTTGGGCCGCTTGGATCAACTGCTGGAAGGGTTGGCCAAACTGCGAGAACACCTCTTGTGTATCGAGCATGACGTGGGCACCAACCGTGGTGTACAGCTTGTCAATGGTCGGGGTCAGTGCGGGGTCGTCGTAGTCCGTGATGGGCTTGCCACGGGCCTTGGTGACATACCCGTTGGAGCGGTTCAAGTACCACAAGGTCATGTGTTGCTTGATGTGCTCAATCAAGTTGTTCAAGAAGGCTGGATCTGCAAATGGACTTTGGCCAAAGAATGGGTTCAAGCCAAATTGCAAGTGGTCTTGGATGTGGGCAATGTGATCCTGCTGGAGGTAGGCGTATGAGGCCTGACCAATCAGCATGGCCGCATTCTCATCCGCTGAGGTGCGCTGTTCGGGTGCTGGCACGTTCTTCATCAGTTCATTGATGTTGGGCACCTTCATCTGCTTGAGCACTCGGCTCAACACGCTGGGCATGTTGAACTGGTCAGGGTGCTTTTCAGCCAAAGACAGCACAGCTTGGTTTTGAGCCATGCGCTGGGTTTCGCTGAAGATGTGCGGATCGGACACCGGCACCACGTCAGTGACTTTGGCAAAGTCATCGCGGGTGATTTGCAAATCAACGACCTCATCAGCCATCTTCATTTCATCAAAGTGCCATCGGTTTAACCGACACAGGATCTTCAAAACCCTGGCTTGGCTGGCATGCATCCGGGCATGGATGGCTGAGAACACCGCCGCCCCTTGCTCAATCAGGGCCTGGGTGGTGCCCACAGGGGCCTGTGCGCTCACGTCAGCGATCTTTTCCTCGCTGGTGGTCACTACCCCCTTAGCCGCCTTGTCCAGGTAGCCCATAAGCTCAAATAGCACCTGTGAGGGTGGGTTGAATGGCATGGGCATAGCGATCTGGCGGATGTCGTTGACGCCGGGTGCGCCTTCAATCTCCACGATCTGGGTGACTTCCACCTGTTGGCTTTGACCGCTGATCTTGGCACCCTTGAGTTTCAACATGGTGGCGGCGTTGTTGATGTGCGCCGAATCCAACAATGCACGCAAAGAGCCGGTCAGGGCCGCGGACAAGCCACCGATCAAGTGGGGCAGGCCAATGGCATAGGCACCACGCCACGGGATAAATTTGAACTCCACCACCCAATCAAGCTTGGTCATGGTTTCATCTTGCTCTTCCCAATTTCGATACAGGCCAACAACCTCGCTGTCCAACTCATCAATCATCAGGATGTACGGGGCCATCGTGCCCTTGGAGTACTTGTCGTCATCAAGCTCCAGGTAGGTGTAGATGTGATAGACCTTGCGCAGGCCATCCTGGTTGTCCTCCATCTTTTTGCCTTCGATCTTGTCGTTGGCCTTTTGGGTCTTGGAGGGCTCAAATTCCATCGTCGCTTTGACGATGTTGATGTCGCGGTACATCCCCATGCGGATACGCCGCTCAAACTGCTGGGCGGTGATCTCGTGGACTTCAGCCGCACGTTGGGCGGTGTAGAAGTTGGTGGCCGCAAAGGGCAGGATCACCCGGTCAATTGGGAGGAACTCCACGCATGGGCGCTTCTTCTCTTCGTCAAACCACAGCTTGAAGTACTGCGACCCACCCAAGGGCAACTGGGTCAGCATTTGCTCTTGCTCATCCCTGAATTCTTCGATCTGCTCGGTGATCTGCCAGTTCAGGTAATCGCGCTTGCGCTCGGCAGTAGCCGTCTTCATGTCGTCCATTTTGCCCAGGATCTTGGTCTTCACCGGGCCATCGGGCGGGAACAACTCTTTGATCGCACGAGCGGCAAAGTCCACACAGCCCTCGGCCATGACGGGGTGAACCACTTTTGACGCACCCATGAAGGTTGCGCCACCGGGGGCGTCATTGCCCATGCCGGTGCGGCGGATGCCCTCTTCATACTGCTTGTCACGCAACTCACGGGCCTGTTTGTCCGTTTCCAGCAGGTCGATGTATTCCATCGCCAGCGTGCTCAAGGTGCCGTTGCTGATTGAGTCTGCGAGGTTGGAATAGAAGTCCGGGTTCATCTCCGGGCCGTCATCGGGCATGGTGATGATTGCTGAACCGTCAGGCTGTTCCTCTGACTGGATCTCAGGCAAATCAATCAGCGCACTGCCGTCAGCTTGTTCGCTGATGCCCATTTCGTCGATGTTTTCTTCGTCCATCATTTCACTTTCGTTTGGTCAACTCAAGGCGCATTGTGTCCAGATCTTTGTGAATGGACACTTTCCTTGATTTTGCCTTGTATGGTTTTTCTTCGTCGTCACCGTAACGCATGGCCAAGTGACGCTGGGCCATGATGTTGCTTTCAGGGAAGGCGTGGAAGTCGTCATCGGACAAGCCTGGGTGACGGCCACCAATTAATCCGCCGCCTGCTTTGCGCACGATCTTGATGGGCTGGGGTGCCACATATTCCTTGCCACGGGCGGCTTCTTGCTCGTGCGGGGGATCAATCTCGTACTCACCATTGTTGGCCATGGCGTGCTTGATGTGAGCTTCGCCTACATGGTGGGTAAACGATGTTTCATGGCCAACGTTGCTGGTTGATTCGGTGGGCGTGGTCATCAAAATGTGACCGGCCTCTTTACCGTTTTTGGACTTAAAACGATTCTTTGGCAAGAACTCAGTGTCCATGAACCGCGAGTCCGTGGGAATCATGTGATCCACGGTTTCCATCTTGCCCGTCTTTTTGTTTTTCTTCCGCTCAGGCACATTCACCAAGCGCGGATGCAGGATGTGTTGCTTCTGGTAGTCGTACCGTCTTGCTACCTTGTCATCGCCAACAATGGTGGTGTGGCCATAGTGAGCGTCCTCAGGCGTGGTCGGCTTGCCATTGGGGCCAAAATGGCCCTCAGGAGCTTCATTTTGTTGCTCTTTAGGTAAACGTGCCACCTCATTCCCACGGCCCCAATATTTGGCATGAGTGATGTGCTCTTCCATCTTCTTAGCCATGGGTGAGCCACGCTTGACATCGGTGACTAAATACGATCCCTTCGGTGGTGTCTTATGACCCTGCTCATTGACAAAATCGCCTTTGTTGTTTTCCGCCAAAACGGTGTTGCTCACTCGGCCTTTATCACGGGAAATGTTTTCCTCAACCTCTTTTCCATGCTTGACCTTTGGCCCCACATTGGAATGAGTGACGTGGTAACCATTCTCAGGGTCATGCAATTCAGTGGTTTTACCGTATGAGTTGGCAATGATGGGAGGCTTTTTGTCGGCTTTGCGTTGCTCATTCAGGTGACGGATCACATGACGTGATGAGGTGTCGGTTTCATCCACCACGTTGGGGCGGAACAACAGGCGCTTGTTGTTTTTATCCGACAGCCTTGCCGCATCACGCAGTGAGCCGGTGTGGGCCAAGATCCAATCTTTGGTCATTGCCGGGTCATGCTTGGCTTGCTCATGGCAGGCGCGGCGCACAGACGCATTGACATACTGTTGTTCGGCATTGGGTGCAAAGCAGGTGCCCTTACTGGTGTCAACAATGCCATTTGCATCGGTGCCGCCACCACATCCAGTGGTTTGGCCGGGGCAAGTGTTGATGACGTGATGCTTTGCGTTTTCCCCGTGGCCAGATGTGTACAGGGCATGTCCAGCTACACCTTTTGAGGCAAAGCCCACATGGGTGCGGCCTTGCTCGTCGGTTTCATGACGCACGGTGTCGAGCTTTTCGGACTCATCCAGGGTGTTGGCGTCGCGCTTGATGTGCATCGCGTCCTGAAGCTTTTTCAATGCCGCATCTTCTGCCGCCTTTTGCTCGTGCAAGGGCTTGGCAAAGTGCTCTTGCAATGTTTGCCTGTGAATTCTTCCAACTTGACCGATGTCTAATGGATCGCGGTTCTCTGATCCATACACCCTTGCCCTGGCTTCGTTGATGTGTTTCATGCCAGGGTTAAAAAAGCTTTGGCCTTTTTGCTTGCCTTTTGTATATACGCCGCTAGATCCGTGCCACATGTGACGGGGAACCATGATTCCTTTAACGTCTTTAGGGCCTTCAGCATCAATTTTGATGCGTGTCGGTTGATCTTTTTTGGCTTTCAACTCGGCCTTCATTGCATCGACCGACTTGGCCGACCCACCTTTGGCCATTCCAGGGGGCGCAGGGGGCTTCATGGCGCTCATTGCCTGTCCCTGGGGGGTCATCTGCAAGATGTTGCTTGGAGGCTGTCCAAGGGGGTTTGACTGGCCTTGCAACTGGGGTGCGGTGGCTTGGGGTTGTCCAGGCTGACCGGGTGGGGCACCCATCGGTTGCTGTGACTGTGCGGTCATCATCTGGTGTCCAGGCTGGTCAACGCTCATGTCCACACCACCAACGGGCAAGCCAGACTGTGTGGCCAATCCACCAGGGGGCACGCCGTCATTGTCTTCCCAGTCGTTGGAAGGCGGCAGGTAGGGCTTGGGGTCTACATTGGGAGCTTCATTCACGCCGATCTGCTGAATGTCGTAGGTGTTGGGGCGCTGGTTCAATGCCAAGCGCATTTGGGCAATGGTTGGTTGCACGATTACTCCTTATTGGGTGGCCACTATGCCACCGGATTTGTAAAGTGGGATGCCGTTCTGCTTGACATCTTGGCGCATTTCTTCGGTGATGGGGAAGTAGTGGGTCTGAGCATATTCCGGTTTGTCAGATTTCATTGGGCCAAAACCGGCAAAGCCGGGCACCATTTCATTACGACCTGTTTCAATTGGGTGCGCGTGCAACTCAGTTTTCACGCCGTACTTCTTGCCAATGCTGTTGAGGATGTTGGGCACCTTCTTGTCGTAAAAGCCTTTCATGCCTTCACCGCCAATGGTTAAGCCAGCGCCTGATATTGTTTGTGAATCGCCGCTCATGATGTTTTTGGCTACATCTTTGCCAACAACTTCACTAAGGCTCTTTCCCATAAAGTTTTGTATTGATGAGTCACTGACATAGTCAACAACACCATCGTTGTCAACGCCTAATTTCAATGATTTGCCATCAAAAGTATCCAAAGCAACTGTTCTTGTTTTTTTGCCAGTGCCTGCATGGGTTCTTCCAATTACGTTTATTTCATCAATAACATTTGCCAAACTATACCGATTAGCTTGCTCTGCACCCGGTGTTACCACCACGCCATGGTAGCCGTTCTCAGCCGCATGATGGATCAGGCGTTTGAGTGCCATCTCTTCCCAGTTCTTTTTGAATGGGGCGTCGGGGACAAGATTGCCAACTTTATTATTATTATCAATAATTGAGCGCTCTACTCTGTTGGCCTCTTCCATCAGTGGCTGAATCTCAGCCTGACGATCTGGCCTGTGTGAGTTTCTGTTGAACTCGTTGTTCAATTCCATGGCCCGTTTTCTTGCGGCAATATATTCAGGATCGTTCCAATCTATTCTTTTGTGGTCACCACGGTACCCTTTGTCACGCCCTTGCTGGTGCCAGTCGGACTGCAACTCCTCAAGGTGCAATAGCTTCTCACCGTTGGGGCCTGTGCGGTCTTTGAGGCGCAGGCTGGCTAGGATGCCGGGTTCGCCACCGAAGTGGGCTCCAACGCCTTGAAATTGTTCTGGCAGTTCTTTTGTTTTTGCTTCAATTTCGCGTATTAACTTTGCAAGTTGACCAACACGCTTTTCTTGTTCTGGTGTTCTGCCATGGTAGGGCATATTGCGAAGTTCATTATGAGCAGTCTCAATCTGCTTCATGTAATCTGGTTGTTTTGGAGCTTTGATCAGCATCTCGCGGTAATTGTCGCCACCGGGTAAGGTGTATCCACCGTGATATGTTGAGCTTGGGTTTTCGGTTGCACGTTCTTCCGCAAGGCGCAAAGCCTGATCCATGTGGTTGGTGCGCAACCTTTGCATTTCTTCTGCCGCAAGTCTGCGGTATTCCTCCGATGTGTCAGCCCCTTCGCTGGCATATTCTCTGGCGCGTACCCTGATCAGATCGTTTGCATTTCTGCGAAGTATTTCTTTGCTTGGCAGGGCTGGCTTTTCGCCTAACACCTTTTCACCAATGGCTGGCGCAGGCTTGGAGCCCAATGCCGCCATGAACTGCTCATGGGTCATCTTGGGGGCGTTGAGCAACTCACCCAGGCCACGCTCGGCCACCTCGGCTTGCTTCACCCCAGGGATGGACATCAGCTCCTTGAGGAACTCAGATCCAGTGCCGACCTTGCGGCGCAATAGCCCTGCGGCCTTGTCTAGGGAGGAATAAAAGGGCTTGCCTTGGCCAACCAGTTCTCTCACAGTGGGCGCTCCTCGATCTCAAGGTGGTGGGCGTGGGTGACTCGACCGCCACGGGCTTTTTTGGCTTTGGCAAAAGCTCTGCCTGCCGCTGTTAAATCGGTACTGTGCTTGACATCAAAGTCTTTTCTAGCGCGATCAAGTAACTTGGATGCAATTCCTTGACGGCGGTTGGCTTCCGCAACATATAAGTTCTGAATCACGGCTTTTTTACTGCGAGGGCCTTGCGTGGCAATTTGCATCGCTCCAATTGGTGTTTGATCTTCGCCGTGATAAACATATCTGTACGATTTTTTGCTTGACGGAAACATTGACAGGCCAGATTTAAAAGCCCCATCGTCAGCCACCAGCTTTTCGTCACCAACCATCTTAGAGGAGCCAATTGGTTGAAGAAGATCATTCTCGGGGTGCGGCTTCCAGTCAGCACCTCCAACGGCCATATGAGCCACGCCACCCTTGGCTTTGTAGTTCACATGCTCCTCAGCCATCCACTGCTGAGGGCCAACACAGCCACCACCGGCAAAGCCAAAGGTCTTCTTCTTGAACGGTTGGGCGCGGGGCAGATCGGACATGCCAGCCGCCTTGTTGATTGACTTCACCTCGGCATCAGTCAGCACCTTGTTGACCTTCATCGACCCGCCGATCAGCCAGTTCCCCGTCATGTTGGGGTTGGTCTTGTACCTGTAGTGCCCACCCTTGGGGATCTGGTCGGTGATGTGCGACTTGACGGGGATCACCTTGCCCTGGGCGTTGGTGCCACGTCTGGTGGCCTCTGACTGCCAATCCACATCGTCTGGCATCTCCACCTCAGCCCATGCGTGGTTGGCCGGTCGGCGGTCAGGCGCTGTCAGTTTGGGGTCAGACTTCTCGCCAATGTGCGTGGCAATGGGCAGGTCACCGGCATGCCAGCCTGGGCGGTAGGCCAAGGCACCGATCTTTGACTTGACTTTGCCATTGGCCATCTCGCCCTCTTTGGCATCTACCCACTTGTTCATTTCCACCGGGGTGTTGGCATCCACAAACAGGGGAAACAGCTTGCCAGGGTGATCGGTGTGGACACGGAAAAGCTTGTAGGCCTTGACGGTTTTCTTGGGCTCCACGGAGCCACCCTTGGCCATGTTGAGGTCGTCTTTGGTCGTGTCGTAGGTGCCGCGGTTGCCGGTGGCTGACTTGATCATCTTGGGGTTGTAGTGAATCACCTCTTGGATCTTGCCGTTGCGCTTGATGATCATTGCGTCATGGCCCAATGCCTTGGCCCTTGTATATACATGCTTGCCGGGGCCACCTTGCTTCTCATAGGCCTTTTCGACAATGTCATACGCCTTGTCTTTGGACACGCCCATCATCATGAGGGCCATCACGTTGGGGTCGCCGGGGCCAACCATGTCCACCACCAGCGGGTTCATGGTTCTGGCATGTAATGGCAACATATTGCCGCCGACCTCGTGGGACTCGACCTCACCCTTGTTTATGCGGTTGAGCATCTTGGTGGCACCGGCACGGGCGTAGTCTGAATCACCAGCCATATCCCGTTTGATCTGGCTCATGGCTGGTATGCCCGTATAGCCGGTGGCATATTCGGTGTCGGGGGTCATGTATACCCCAGGGCCAAATGCGCCCTCCTTGCTGGGTTTGAGGCGGCGCACGGCCTCTTGTCGCTTGCCACCCTCAGTCGCTGTCGTGCCGTGGTACAGGCGCATCGGGGTGTGACTGCCCTCAAGGAACTGATCAAGGTTGGCCGATCCACCATCAGCTTTTGGTTGTGGTTTTACCGGGGGCAGGCCATGCATCTTTTCCAGGTTGTCATAAGCCTTTTGCTTCCTGCGCTGGGCTTCCACCACGGGCGCATAGGATTGCCTCAGGCGCTGAAAATCAGCCAGTTGCTGTGGGGTTAGTGGCACCGCTCGTCCTCTTGGTGGTTTGCGGAATTATGCCTTGCGTTGGGGCGCAGGTCTACCAGGGCACCCTTTGCACCGCGGCTTGACCTGACACACCCCAAGGCGCTCACACTTGGTCATTCTTGCGTCGCCATACAACCCACTCTTTGAACAGTTGCCAGACCTGTTGCTCACTGATCTCGGCATGCGGCTGGCACAGCACCTCAAAGCGGTTTGCGCACATTGTGGTCACCACGCCCTCACGGTGGATGACCTTCTCGTAATCTTTGACTTCTTCCATGATGCTCCTTCTCGGTTTAACCGAACCTGACAGTTAACTTACGCTGAATAAGGGTTGACACGTTGGCGACGGTTGAAGTCATCGGCGTCCATCAAGTCGTCGCCATCGAAGGGGTCGCGGGGTGGTGCGTCAATGCTGATCCAGCCACCGTCACGCAGGTACCGTAGGCCTTGGCTGATGCAGTCGACAAACTCGTCATGGACGGTATCAGGGAAGCTACAGATCTGGCTGACCATGCCCTCGGCCCAGTCCTTGACGTAACCCTTGCGCACGGACGACTCAGGCACCCATACGCGGCCTGCTTTGATGATGTTGGCCACGATGCTCAGGCGCTGGATCTTGTCGGCCTTGCCGGGGTTGTACGCATGCACGGGCAGGTGGGCACGCTGTAAGTCTTGGATCAAGCTGATACCGGCGCTCTTGTCCTCCACCAGGATCAAGTCCACCAGCTTGCGCTCACGGCCTTCACCATAGACCGTTTCAAACTCTTCAATGACCTTGGGGCGCAGGTCGGGGTACTGTAGGTGCTCTTGCCAGCAGTCCAGCACCATGACGCTCATGCCGCCATCCATGGGCTTGAATACGCCCAGGGTGATTGAGCCGGTGGGGTCGTTATGGGTCTTGTCGCTCGTTGCGCAGTCATAAGACTGGATGATGAACTCAAGCGGGGGGAAGGGCTTGCCATTGGGCCACAGGCGGAACCAGTCACGGCGGACGATGCCGCCCTCCTCGGGGTCGATGATCTCGGCGTGGATCTCCTGACGGCCAAGGTTGGTGCCCTCATACTGAAGGATCTGCTTTTGGAAGGATGGTGCGAGGTTGTTGATGTTGCTGTAGGTGCTGGCGCGGGTCACCACCACGTCGTCGCCCTCCCGGCTGATCAGATCCATCACCACCTCTTTGGGCTTGGGCGTGGTTGAGCAAATCAGCTTGGTGCGCTGGCCCAGGCGGATGCCGAATTGAATCATGTCCCACGACTCTTGGAGGTACTCCCATGCGGCCAACTCATCCAGCCAGCCACCATGGAACTGCGGCCCCCGGAAGCGCTCGGGCTCCGACGCCGGTATGCCCTTGATAAAGCTCCCATTGATGAGCCTTATCTCATGCAGGCTCTTGTTGTAGTCGGCAATTAGAACTTTTGGTATAACACTGAGCAGTCCTGAATCGCCTTCAAAACAGGTTCCCTTCAAGTCACCGCTGGTGGGGGCGGACACCAGCCACCGGGTGCCGGGTTGCTCCCATGCCCACTCAGCCAGCGTTTCAGCCGCGGCTCGGGTCTTACCGGCTCCACGGCCAGCCAGCATGAGCCAGATGTTCCACCACTCCCCTGGGGGCTCGATCTGGTGCTTGTGGGCCTTCTGGTACCACTCCATGCGCCAGTTGACCACCGCCTGCTCAGTTGGGTGGAGCTTTGCGAACTCCTCGACCAGGGCCGGGTCTTCCAGAAGTTCAGCTATTGCGCTCATTCCACTTGCCGGGTCATCTTCATGTTTTTGAGCAGTTCACCGAACACATTGACGTTGTGCTCGATGACGATAGGCTTGTTGTCGTCCCCAGCCACTTCCATCCTGGCCAGCTTGGGGATGTGGTACTCCACCACTGACTGGAATAGATCAAATGCCTTTGCCGGGTTGGGTGCCACCACAAACACCTCAACCGCTTGGCCATCCTTTGTGACCTCAGTGCCCTTCACACCCTCAGCAACCTTGTCGAGCCACTCAGTGAGCCTGTGAGCGTTTCCATCAACAAATGAGGCTATGGCCTGTCTGGCATCTGATGTGGCCTTGTTGGGCGTTCCTGGTGCCCTGCCGCCTGTCTTTACACCTATTGCCATGTCATGCTCCTCCAAATGAATCTACTTTAGATTCTTTGTGAGCGTCAACTAACTTTATTGTATAGGTCATATTCCAGTCCTTTGTCGCGCAGTCATTTCAGCGCATAGTGTGGAAGTTTAACCTCTAGCCTTGTCCTTTGTGAAGGGCATACTCTTTGTCGAAAGCTAAGTTGATTTCATCCGGGCTTGATGGGATGTGCATTGTTTGCGGCATGCGCAGATCATTGACCACCGCCACGATCTCCGCGACCATGCCGGGCCTTGTCTGCTGGAAATAGTCGTAGTTGACCCGCTGGCTGTACACATCCACGGATTGCTTGTAATCCTCGCCAATAAGCCTTATGGTGACCTCAACCCATTTGTGTGTCATTCTGCTTCGCTCCTCAGGATTCGGTGCTCGGCGAACTTCCGGTAAACCTTCAATTCTGCGTTCTCCCTCTTCAGGCGCTCAATCTCCGACTGCATGTGGCTCATGCGGCTCATGGCTTGGTCAATCCAGTTGCTGACCTCTACCGGCATGCTGAACTTCTGCGTAGGCATCGTGACCTTGATTGGGCGTGACATGGCTTTGAGTTGCGGTTTAACCGCAGGTGCTGTTTTCGCGGGGTGCGGTTTAACTGCGGTTTTCTTTGCCGGGGCTTTTTTGGCCGCGGCCTTTTTTGCTGTTGCCATGATGATCCTAGTGTTGGTGGTGGGTACGGGCGACTTCTTCGGCACGCTTGAACTGGTTGGGGCTGACCTCGTAGGTCAGGTTCTGGGTGCCATTGAAGATGTACACATCGAAGTATTCGCCCTGGCCATGCTCAGGGTCGGGCTCGATGTGGTCGTATGCCACCGTCACAGGGCCGAAGCCCAGGTCGGTTGGCACACGGTGTTGGAATTGCTCTTGCGTGACCATGGGTGCCTCCTCAAAGAATGATGATCTCGTCATCAGTGTGGATTTCGCGCACGTCATAGCTGATCTTGTCCAGCATCTTGTCAACGGCGGCATCCAGGGTGGCGGCGTACACCACATAGTCGTGGGCAACGCCGGTTTTGCTGATGATGGTGAGGGTGTAGTCTTGCATGATGATTTCCTTTATCTCCAAACTGAATATGGCTCACCGCCGCTGAGGGCAATGTCGTAGGGCGAAACGATGGGTGTTGAGTTGCGACGATTCCTGAGGTGGACGGCGTTGTCGTAAAAGTCTTCCCGCAGATGGTCAATGCGCTTGCCGCCCACCTCAACCAGAGGAAAGTCGATGAGAACCATCATGGTGTTGATGGGGGCGCGGCGTTTGTAGCTGAATGCTTGCATGTTGATCTCCGGGTTCAGTATGTGAAGAAGCCAGAGATTGCGCCAACGTAGCCACCCATGCAGGTTTTGCGACGGAACATCTCGCTGTAGTCCAGGGCACCGACCCAACGGTTCCATGCGGGGACGAAAAACACCACATAGCGTGCCGGTTGCTTGTCGCTGTCAAAGTATTCGCCTGCACGCTTGGAGGCGGCATCCAATGCCTTTTCTGCGGCCTCCTTGGTTGCGTAGTTCTTGCAGGGTTGCTTGTTGGTGGCGCGATACTCTTCGATGCGTGCGATCAATGTGTCGATGATGTTCATGTTGCTTCCTTGTTAAACCTGCTTCAGTGCAGTGCCTCTACTGTAACACCAAGTTAGAGCTTGCCAGACTTTTTTGCTAGGTGCTTTCCCTAATGTTGTATTTCTGCATCAAGGTCGCCACACGAGCACGTCCAGGGCCACCACGATGACTGCCAGCAGGAACACAACCCGCTGGAGCCTCTCAAATCGATTGTGAGTGAATGGTGGCATGGTCACATCCTGTGCATTGATATGCGGTTCAGGATGGCCTCTGCGGCGTCCCTGAGGGCCGATGCCACCGCTCCCTCGTCTTCCATGTCCGCAAGGTTGTTCACCACGTCTGCGCAGGCTTGGCGCTCAATGAACACCGCCCTCTTGGACGTTTCAATGGCCACCGTCATGATCTCGGCCTTGCCGATGGCCAGGGCCTCGTCAAACTCCTGCTGGGTGTACAGGGTGACGTGGCCACCGCCACTCAAGATCTGTCTGGCCAGTTGGCTCACTTCTGGTTTTTTGCTCATTTGAATCTCCTCAAAACGGTTGGCTCAACGTACCGCTCAGGCGGTGGGGGGTTCATCTTCTCGCTGGGTGGTGTCCACCCATACTTGCGCCAGATGGCCTGCACATCAGACCCGGACGACCACTTGAAGTCCCGGTTGGACACGCTGGGGTAGCTGATCTTTGAATGCGGTGGCAATTGGTTCATGCTTGTCTCCTTAAGGGTTTTGATCGGTCACAACACCGTGCAGGCTTCGCTTCCACAAGGGGAAGCCACTACGCTTGGCACCGGCATACACCAGTTGCTCTTCAGAATACCGGGTTTTGTTGAACACCGGGTACCCAGGCCCCACGAAGACGTGAGGGTTTCGGTAGTGGGGCACATAGGTGACCTCACCCAAGATGTACACGGTTTGCATGAAGGTTTCTTCTTTGTTTTCGAACATGGTTTTCTCCTGGTTAAATTTGATAGACGGACAAGCGGCCTGGGTTGACCCACTCCGCATACAAGTTGTGCTGGGACAGCATGTTGTGCAACACCGGGTTCATGCTCTCGCCACGCCACAAAGGGAACTCGGCATAGTAATCAACCCACTTGAAGCTTTCGGGCTCTTCACTGCTGATGCTGAAGTTTCCATTGTCTTCAACGTGCTCGTACACGGGTACCCCCGCTTTTTTGAGGGCATTGAATGCCTTGATAAATGGCCGTTTCATGTTGGCTCCTTTTCTTTGGCTGGTTTTTTGAAGTGGGCGTAACGCTCAGGCCAAAACAAATACATCCCAACTTCTGCCACGCTATCAAACTTCACACCGGCGGTGCTGTTGATGACTTCCAGGGCCAACTCCAAACCTCTGTCCAAGCCTCGTTCGTAATCTGATTTAGTTTTTTCCATGGTGTTCTCCTGATGGGGCCGAAGCCCCGTGGGTTAAATAATCCAGCCGTCCAGAGTGGCTTTGATGGGGGTGTTGAGCCTGTCGTATGCCTCTAAGTCTTCGGGCCACTGGAGCGCCCTTTCAAGCCACTGGAGCGCCTCTTTTGGCATGGGCACTATGACCACGGCAGTTTTGGTTTCCTCGTTCATAGTGGCCTCCAATTAAGCGGTGGTGGTGACTTTGATCACGGCGCTGGACTCGCCACGGAATTGCTTGTCGAATTCCTCTTCGGTGAGGCCAAGGGCCTTGATGACAGCTTCCACATCCACGGAACCAATGCGGTTCTCAATGGTCACACGCACACCATATTTCTCACCACGGTGCTTGCCTTCGCCCAAGGTGTTGGCAATGCCGTCCTTGAGGATTTTGGTTTGGGCGGTCAGAGTTTTGATCTGACGGTCGAGCACCGCAAGGGTGTCAATGTTGTTGGTCAGGGACTCGACAGTTGCGAGGGCTTGGATGGTTGCTTGAACTTCAGTCATTTGGAACTCCTTGTTAAACCTGCTTCGTTTGCAGTGAATGAACTGTAACACGAAGTTTGAGGAAAAACTGGGTTGATCCAATTATTTACTAGGGACTTACCCTAATACGATTCCAGCAAAGTTAATACTTGGGTTTCTCGTTTAGCCGTTTGATGGTCACATTGAGGGCGTCAATTTCTTCCATCTTTGCGATGGCCCAAGCCCTTTTTTGGCCATGCCAGCCCATCATGCTTCCCTGGTGGCATGACTTGCACAGGGCCACGCAGGTGTATTGGCAGGACTGCTTGATGTGGTGCGCATCCGAGGGGCCAGGGGCATCACACACCGAACAGGGCAATTCCTTGACCCGTCCGATGTACTCACGCTCGACTGCGGTGAGCTTGTTGTTCATGCCACCGCCTTGTCCATCACCCGGTTGGATGCCTCTATGGAGCGCCAGCAGTCGATTCTGGCCTGGGCTGAGATCAGTCCCCACCGGTACCCTTCTTCGCGCTCTACAGCGGCTTTGAGGCCCTTCAGTAGCTCGATGTACTCGGGGTCGGCGTAGGCCTCCACCTCAGCCGCCGCGGCTGTCTTGGTGCCAGCCAATAGGGCCGTGCGCATGAGCAAAGCCTTTTTGCTTTTGCGGAACTCCTCGATGTGTACCCTCTCGGCCTTTGCCTCGGCATATTTCTGCCCGTGGGTGTACAGGTAGTCCACTGCGTCATTGATTGATTTCTGGTTCATTTGTCTGTTCTTCCGTGTTTTGCGATCAGTGCGGCATCGGCCAGTGCTTGGCCTTTGCCCTTCTTGTCCAGGTCGCGCCAATGTGGCCAGATCTGGATGGCTTTGGATCGGGCCTCGTCCTTGTCTTTGAGGGTCAATCCAGCCCTTTTCTTCCATGACTGAGGGGTCACCATGGTCACGGGGATTTCAAGGGCTCCAAGGACGCCTGATACGCTCCCGCAGGCATGGCCAAAGGTGTACATGCTGGTCACCCCCTGTCCAGGCATTGCGCCGGTCAATTCCATGAAGGCCTCGGTTAAACCGCACTGCTTGATCCAACTGGCCAGGGCGGCGCAGTTAACCCGGTTGTGGGAGCCCACGGCGTAAGTGGGCATCTCCATCCACTCAATGGGCTGGCCGTCTTCCAGCATTACCAAGGCTCCGGTTAAACCGGGGTCGATGCCAAGTATCCTCATGTGCTCTTCCCCTTAAGTTTGGCAAAAATATAATCCATCATTCTCAATGCGTCATCTTTAGTCATGCTTGTCCCCTTGTTTGTGCTTTTAGGATTCATTGAGGGCAAGCCAAACCATAAAACAGATGACAGAAATGGCTAGTGTGATTCCTAAGAATCCCAAACCAAAGATGATTAGAACGGTCTCAATCACAAACTCCCCTCATTTCCCAACCCAACAAAAAGTAATTCCATCTGCCCTGCATAGCGGGAACATCATACTTGTCGCCACTCATGGCTAAATCAGACTCTGTGTAGCCTTTGGAGGCCATCAACGCTGTAAAGACTTGTCTTGCTTTCATGTGTTCTTCTCCTCGGCGTAGCCGTTCTTTTGCTTGAGTTTGGCTTCAATGGCTGCAATGACCTTCTTGCCTTTTTGAGACACCGGGCCTGCACCACCATTCATGCCGTAGTAGTAACGCAAAGTGTCATCGGATAGGATTTCCTCATCCGTCAGCCCTACCCATGTGCGCTGTGGTTTGCAATTAGGGCATTCAATCTCTGGTTCTTTACCAAAGCGTTCCTCCCACCATTCGCGCTGATCTCTGTCTCCGTCATAGATAAGTTTCACTTCACATTTGCAACAAAGAATGTAGTCACCGATTGCCATTTTCAACTCCTATATTTGCAAACTCACCATGAATATTGATTGATGCCTGTATGTAAGACTTGTGTGCCTGTTCTGCTGTATCAAAATATCCAAGTGTCTTACGCTTTCCATCTTTCCAGATGCTTGCTGTAAATCGTTTTGCGTGTTCACGCCAATAAACACCCTTGAATCCGCTTTTGTTATCAGAGCGCACTTTCATGTTCATGCAATTTTCAGAGCGTGTTGCCTCTCTTAAATTACACAGTCGGTTGTCATGCTTTAAACCATTTATGTGGTCTATTTCATTGGCGGCCTCTGAACCATAAGCAATTACCCAACAAATGCGGTGCGCCCTGAAGTTGTGGCCTTTAACCATGATTTTTCTGTAACCACTGGAATCCACATTGCCAGCAACTTTTCCAACTCTGTCGCTTCTGCCTTTAACCCACACAAGTTCCCCTGTTTCTTGGTTGTATTTAAGTGAATCAATGCCGACTTGTAACGCTTCTAGTCTAGTCATGGTTGCTCCTTTGTGTAGAGAGGTATTGGAAAACACTTGATGGGTATGTGTGACCATTTGCACATTTGTCGTTGCCGTTTGGTCGCCGTTCACGCATCACGCCTTTTGCGCCACACTGAGGACAGTAGCCATATACCGCCACAGGCTCTTGCTCAATCTCTTGCCCAAGCCTCTGAACTTCACGCATGGGGTCTGCCAATCGTGCTTTGAGTGCGGTGATTTCATTCTCATAATCACCATTCGGTGAGTTGGCACACTCCAACGCCTCAAGTGCCATTGCCATTGCTTCTTTGTCAGTCATGCTTGTCCCCTTGCTTCAAGTATTCCAGTACATTGCCAGCAGAACACCACCTATCCCTGTCTTCCCTCAGTCTAATTATTTCCACTCCGCACCATTCCAGTGCCTCTACTAATTTCTTATGGTCAAGTTCGTTAATCGGAACACCATACCAAGTAGAAAATTTATTCATCTTTGCCCCCTTGCTCTAATTGCAGTGGCACATTCATTGCCATAAGCTGAATCTTCCGTTGCCATACCATTTGCTGGTGTGTCCCACAATGTTTCACACACCTTTGCACACGCCTCACGCTCTTTCTCTGCTACCAGTTTGGCAAAGTGATAGCGTGTATACATCTCACCATCTTTGATTGACTCTTTCATAGCCTGTTGCCACATAGTGTCGATTTCGTCTTGTGTCATGCTTCTTCCTCCAGTGGTACATCACGCCATTCACCGGGCGCATTCCATTGCGTGTGTTCCCAGTATTGCTGGAGGATGCGAACTTTTTTGCCTATGCCTTCGCCGTGTTCAGGTGCAGGCACTGTGCGCTCAATGAAGCGCAGTTTTGGTGTTGGTGTCATGCTTCTCTCGCTTTCAGCATCGCGTCTGCTTGTTTGTATGCGGCGACGGCCGTGTCTTCAAAGTCCATGTTATTTCGCCAACGGGGGTCTGACAGCAGTCCTTGCATAGCCTTGGCCGCAAAGTAATCCCGTAAATCCATGCCGTCATCTTCCCTCCAAAACACGTTTGGAAATGCCTTGGATACTTTGGGGGGTAAATTCATTTCATGCTCCATAATTTGTTTCTTTCTCCATCCTGATGTGTGTTGCCAATGACCTTGCCGCATGGCAAGTTCCTCAAATGCTTCGTCTTCTGGATCTTTCATTTGTTGCTCCTATCGTTTTCATCCATCCAAAACCAAAGCTCGGCCAACGCATACAGCACCAGCCCAGCCACCGCCACTGCCAGGGCACCCAGCAGAAAAATTGTCATTACTGTTTCAGTCATTTGCCCACCACTATGTCGTGTGATTTTCTTTTGCCTTGAACAATCTTGGTGACCCGGCTCACAGTCTGGCGGTGGGCCTGGATCATCGTCCGTGCCGGTAAGTTGTCCAGCACCGTGCAGTAGTCCTCCAGGATCGCCCGGATGAGCTGTATGGCGTGTCCATCAAGTCGGATGGGGTGACCCTTCAAGGATCGGTTTCCAGCCTTAGCAAGGGCCATTGCGGCCTCGCCAATCAAGTCATCGGGGTCTTCCACCTGCCCCATGACCAAAAGTGTCTCCATCATGTTCAAGGCATCAGACACAACAACCCAATCGTCATAGGTCGGTGCCGGGTCTTTTTCCAGGGCGCTCAAGCCCTCAAACATCCGGGTCAACTGGAACATCCGTTTTTCCACCGGCAGGGGCTCTGTGGGGCTGGCCATCAATACATCCCAATGTGTGTAGGTCTTCAATCACTTCTCCTTAATCCCACAGCGGTGTGGTGAATAAACTATAACATGGAATTAGAGTTTTGTGCAAAATTTTTTAAACCCAGCCCTTGAATTCCTTAACGTGTTGAGGGATCTCTCTGTACCCCTTACAGATCCTCAAAAAGTTTCCAATAATTTCAGGTATTTCCTTGCCGACATGATCGGTTCCCTTGCACCACTTATTGAGCAGGTACACCTGACCTTTGGTCAATCCCTGCTCATCGCTTATCTCATTCAAGTATTCCTGTGTAACTATCATTTCATTCTCCAAGTTTTTGATCGCAGAGGGCAGTGACTGAGCAATGGACAAAAGCCACCCCAGGCCCGGAGAACCGGGGTTGGCTGAAGATCAAAGTTCGCGTCGGTTGTTCCCTCGCTTCTTTGGTTGCGGTCATCTCTCAATGTTCCGCCGCAACTGTCAGACATTTAGACCCATTGTGAGGCCCCACCTTGGCGCACTGACCGAGCTTGACCTGGATGTTGCCGTTGCCCCGGATAACCCCAATCTCTCGACCTGGATCCGTTCTGGCGGTTTAATCAACACCCAGCGCTATCTCCACCCGCGCCTGCCGCATCGGTTAGTTTTTACGGCTCTCGCCCCAAGCCAAAACGTTCGTGATCACCAAAAGTCTTGGGGCAAGCTAGGCGTGGAAAACAAAAAAGCCGTTAAGACAGACCCCGGTGGAACCACACCCTCTTTTGAAGGATATGCACCCCATTCGGGGTCGGAGTCTGACTTAACGGCTTTCATGCTCAGAGTTCCACGTCTTTGCATTTGCTGAAATTCTATCAACACGTCTCAGGACGTGTCAAGAGCTACCAACACGGCTGGGGACTGGTGAGGAATTACCAGAGGCGGCGCAAGAACTCAAGAGAGTCGGCAACCGCATGAACCAGTCAGTCCCCATGCGTGTAGGTTGTTGGTGGGGTTTGGATTTCATGGGCTGTCCATTCTCCCGTGCGCCGTTGCGAACCCAACGGTAAGCGGCCTTTGTCTATCGCACTACACCAACACGGCTGGGGACTGCCCACTCGCTTGCGAGGCGTTGGTTGGGTTGCACCCACAATCCCCATGCGTGTTGGCCCCACCTAAGGGGCCTGAAAATCATATCACTTCTTTCGGCACTCCATAATTTTTTGCACCACAGCCCACAAACTGCTCTTGGTGTGAAGGTCATTTGCATCCCACCCCATCTCGTTGGCCATCGTCCAAGGCAGGCCGGTGGCCACAGCACTGTTTTCCCCGGTCTTTGACTCGTCGTTGTCAGCAAATACAAACCGCCTGCCCTTGATCTGCGGGGCCACTTGCACAAGGTTGGAAGCCGAAAAGCACACCACTACGCTGGCCAAAGAACCGGTGCTCCGCAGGGCATGGCTCAACGACAAACCGGTGGCGTAGCCCTCCACCAGCCAAACCTCAGCGGCATCTTTGACCCCCAGCCACAGCACAGCATGCTTGGCCCTCATCCCAGCCAGCATCTTCTTGTGGTATTTCCGCAACTCCCCATCCCACCAGATCTCCTGGTAGCCCTGGAGGACATTGGTTGCCACGTTGCGCATCGGCACCAAAAGCTTTTCATCCAGCACCAGCCCCTTCATCTCGGGGAACCCCTTCAAATGCAGGTAGTTGTGCAACTCCATCTTGGCCGACCGCAGAATGATGTCGGCCTTTTGGGCGGTCAACTGGTACCGGCGCTCCTGGGTATCCTCAGCAGACCGCTTTTTAGCCCCCCAGGCGCGTTTTTCTTCATCAGTCCATGGTTTGGCATTGCCATCCTGGTACCACGTCACTGAAGAGCCGTCTGCCCAGTTTTGAACCCAGCCCCGGCGACCGTCCCAAAAGTAAGCCCCATTGTCCGACCTGGGCTTGTCCACCGTGCCACAGCGCTTGATCCGATCGGAAGCGATCAACCGGTTGGGGTCGATCTCCACCCCGTGGATGCGTGCAAAAGAAATGAAGTCGCTCATTTGTTCCCCGCAAAATATTTGATCGTGGTATCAGTATATTGAGGTTGTTTGCTGGGTTTGCGCCGAACGTCGTTCTCATGCAACTTCTTCCGAATTTTTGAGCATTTGTCTTTTTCTAATTCGTTGTGTTGTTTTCTGTGCTTGCCGCAAATCTCGCAAATCCAGCTTTCAAAATATGAACTCATTTGCTCATCCCCCGCTTGAACGCCATGTTCAACGACTGGATCTTGTTGTATACGTTCTTGCTGATCTCCACCGTGGGAGCCTTGCTGAACTGCCAACGGGTTTCCTGGCCGGTGATCTTCTGAAACAGGTGCCACGCCCGACCAGACTGCTTGTCAGGTTGGCTGTGATGCCGGGCGTATGAGCACACTTGATTCCACAAGTGCTCGGCGTTGTCGGCCAACTTCTTCTTGTTCTTTCCCTCACCGATGTAGATTTCTTTCATGTGGCCGGGCAGGGCCTCTTGGATCGCAGGCGACACCTTCTCATACCCGCAGGCCATACAGCGCTTGCTGAAGAGTTTGTAGCCACAGCGTGGGCATCCCTTGAGTTCATAGTCCTCGTCCTTGCGGATCGCCTTGTCAAGCTTTTCGCCATCATCGAGCTTGGCCAGCCCGTTGAAAAAGACCTCAGTGAAGTCATCGGCAAAGCGCACGATGTTGCCGCTGAAGTCCAGCAAATAGCAATCCTTCTTGCCGGGTGAAGATCTTAGGCCGCGGCCCCACATCTGAATGGCAGTGGACAACGACTTGCGAAGGGGGCGTGCATCGCACACACAACCCACGTCAGGCACGTCAAACCCCTTGGCCAAGGCTTCCACACTGATCAAGATCTTGAGCATACTGTTGGGCTTGCGGTACTCCTCCAATAGGGTCTTGCGCTCAGTGTCGGTCGTTTCAGAGGTAAACACCGCGGCCATGACACCTTGGTCGATGAACTGTTGGGCCAGTTGCTGGCAGTGCTTGATGGTGGCACCAAAGATGATGGTCTTGCGGTTTTCAGCAAATCGAATCCACTCAGTGACCACGTCCCCCACAATGGCCATGCCGCGCTCCTCAGCGGCCTTGTCCGTCCACTCCCCACCGGCAGTCTTGGCTCCGCTCATGTCGGGCTTGGTGCAGGAAAATATCCGCATCGGCACCAACACACCGGACTCGGTCAACTCGTGCATGGTGGTGGCGTTGATCAGGTTGGTGAAGATCTTCCCCAAACCCGTGCTGAACGGTGTAGCCGACAACCCAATCACTGCGGCACCGGTGGTTTGGGCAAATTCAGTCCAAGCCTTGTAGGTGGTATGGGCCTCATCGACCACGAGCACATCCAGCTTTGGCCAGAACTCCCGCTTGGCAATCGTTTGCACTGAGGCGATCTGGAGCAACGCCTCTGGCCTGCGCCGCCAGTGCTCGGCTTGGATGACTCCGTGAGAGCTCAATCCGTAGGCATCAGCGACCTCAGAGGTCTGGTTGATCAGTGTGGTGCGGTCGCACAGGAAAACTGCACGCTTGCCCCTTTGCATGGCCTCATGGCAGATCCGCAAACCCAGGTAGGTTTTACCGGCCCCCGTGGGGGCCATGATGATCTGGTTCTTGTGGCCATCACGGAAGCCCTTGCGTAGGGAATAGTGGGCATCGACCTGGAAGGGGCGGGGAGCGGGGAAGGTAGTTCCATCATCACACCCCTTAGGTGCTAGGAGGTCAGTCATTTTTTGGCCTTGTCGAGTTGTTTTTGGAGCTTCTTGCATTCCTTGACCAGTTCGTTCTTTTCCCTCATGAGGGCATCGATCCGAAGTTGCATCTGGGCATTGAGGAAGTTCAATTTTTCAATCTCTGCATGCTGTTGGGCCAACTTGTCATCAGCCTCAAGGAAGCGGTGCATGGCCTCGATGTCAGCGGCCAGGGCCATGTCATTGGCTTTCAGCTCATCGGCGTCGGGAGCAAAGTCATCCTCAGGTCTTGTAAGTTTCGGCTCAGGTTCGGTTAAACCGGGTTCGGTTAAACCGAGGTTTGCCTTTTCAGCCAACTTTTTCTCAAAATGGCGCTCAATCTTTTCAGCCTGCTTGGCCTTGGCCTCAGGGTTGCGCACAGCGGCTACAAAGGTGTCTGACACCTTGCACAGCTTGGCAATTTGGTTGTTGCTCAGGTCTTTGGTGTCCTCATGGATCAAAGCCGCTTCAACCACCCGGCGTTTGGTGGCGTTGTTGCGTTGCAGGCCATGGTTGCCATTGACCCCCATAGCAAGCACCTGGGCCTCGCGCTGGGTGCCTGGGGTGTACTCCACGGGAACCATTTTTGCGCCAGCCGCCATGTAGGCAAAGTAGCGGTGAAACCCGTCAACCAGCCAATGGGTTGACCCATCAAACACGGTTTCCATGTAGGGAAATTCATCCCCATTGCGCATTGCTTCAGTGTAGTCCCGCACAACATCTTGGTTGATCTGATCGCGGTACTGCGTACCACCGTCGATGCGTATGTCTTCCAGTTTTACTTTCTTCATCTTCACTCCTTTAAACACTCAACATTGAGTTCATGCGAAAAGATCCGGGCGCAAGTCTTTGCGTTTGACCTTGCCCTTGGTTTCCTTTTCAATCCGTTTGGCCAACTCAGCAGAACAGTTACGTCTACCGCTAATCAGCAGGCCCATCCAAGTCGGCGTGATGCCCAAACGAGCGGCCAACTCTTGCTTGGCACCTCGCGGTTCATCATCAAAATATTTGTGTAGTTTCATTTGTTGCTCTCTAACATGGGGTTTGAAAAAACTATAACACAATTTCAAATTCCGTGTTATAGTTTGCCTACGGTCACAAGACCGGGTTTGTCCGATAAGGACGTTTTTCAGGAGTTAATATGAGTTTTTACGTTGAAGATAAGGGTGGCGATTTTGAACGTTGTCCATCCGGTATGCATCTTGGTCGGTGTTACCGAATAATTGACTTGGGTACCCAGAAGTCAGAGTATATGGGGCAGGTCAAATACCTCCACAAAGTGATGCTTGGCTGGGAGCTTCACGGCTCAAACGATGCCGGTGAACCCCTCAAGATGAAAGATGGTCGCCCGTTTGCAATCTTCAAAAACTACACCCTATCTTGGTCGGAAAAAGCCAACTTGCGGCTTGACCTTCAATCATGGCGTGGCAAGCAATTCTCTCAAGAGGAAATGCGCCGCTTTGACCTGAAGACCATCCTTGGTGTGTGGTGCATGTTGAACATCATTGACCGTGTCGGCACGGATGGAAAGACCTACACCAACGTCAATGGCATCACTCCAGTGCCCTCAGTGATCAAGCAAGCTGGTTTGCCTGCGCCCGTGAACAAGAATGAGTTGTTCAACATCGGCGACCCCGACATGGCCATGTTTGAAACCTTCAGCGAAAACTTGAAGAAGAAGATTTCATCTTCACCAGAGTGGCAAAGACGCAACGCACCGATAAACAGTGCGCCTGAGCCTCTTGCCTCGTATCCTGATCAAGATGATGACATTCCCTTCTGAGGAGCACAACATGGACGTGAAACAAATAGCCCTTGAAAAAGTCATCAAGATGCTCAACAACATCGGCGTTGAATTTGCTGTGATCGACTTTGATGGAAAGAAGCACGGCACCCTTGAGGTGGCCCCACCCAAGCCTGAGCGCACCCGCACAAAGTATGACAACCCTCATGGCGAACTCACCCAGTATGTCAAGGGTTACATCGGTGAAATGAAGCCCGGTGATGTGATTGAGGTGCCCATCAAGTACGGTCGAAGACGAACCCAATCAGCCTTGTCTGGATATGCGTGTCGGATATTTGGTAACAGCAACACTGTCACCTCGTACAACACCGCCAAAGACACCCTTGAAATCATGCGCATTTTGTAAGGAGCCACAACATGACCGCGCCAGAAAAACTGAAGAAGCTCAAAACAGACATTGATTACATTGATCCCAAGACAATGCAAAAGGTCTGTTCTTTTAATCAGTGCATTGAAAAATTCACCATCACTGGGCAAGAAGAAATAACGACTTACCCCAAATGGAGAGATGGCAATCCACTCATAAAAACAACGCATTACCACGTTTGCTCTGATTGCGGCAGAAAGCACAGATCACAAAAAGACAAGTCAAAGAATGTGAGTAGTTTTTATGAAGCCGCCGCTGGTGGCGGAAATGAATTAAACAGAAAAGAGAAAAGCACATGACCACAATCATTGCAAGATCGGCTGAATCCGTTCACTGGTACCGCCAGGACGGTGGGCCTCAATACACGGTCAAGGCCAAAGATGGCTCAGACCGCTCCACGACCCTCAGGGACGCACGAAAGATGAACTTGGTACCTTCGGTCACCACGGTCATGAAAATCGCCGCAAAGCCCGGTTTGGAGGTCTGGAAGCTGGAGCAAATGCTCCTTGCCGCCCTGACCCTGCCAAGGCTCCCCCAGGAGCCCGAAAAGTCCTTCATCGCTCGAGTGGTGGCCGACTCCAAGGAATCCGCAAAGATGGCCGCTGAACGGGGGACTCGTATCCATGAGTCCATCGAAAAGCACTATCGAGGCGAGGCCAACGAGCACAGCGCCATTTCCAAAGCCTTTGAAGAAAAGATCTTCGACCACTTCAAGACCCACCCCCATCAAAAGTGGGAAACAGAGGTATCGTTTGCCCACCCCATGCAATTTGGTGGGAAGGTGGACTTGTTCACCCGACCAGATGAATCCGCACCCAACGGGATCATGCTGGACGCCAAGTCAAAGGAATTTGGCCCAGATGATGATGTGATTGCTTATGACGAACACCTCATGCAGTTGGCCGCATACCGCAACGGCGTGGAGATGCCTTATGCGCGGTGCGCAAACGTGTTTGTGTCCGTCACCCACCCAGGCCTGATCAAGGTTCATGAGTGGTCTGAGGAGGATCTACAAAAGGGCTGGAATATGTTCCAGGCTTTGCTTACCTATTGGAAGCTGAAAAACAACTTTGGAGAAATCAATGGACAGTGAAAACAAATTTTGGTTGTGCGCTTGGGGCATTGCGTTGGCGTTCTTAACGACGGTCATCGTGTGTCTCACAGTCCACGCTTGGAACAAGCTCGACAAGTGGGAAAAAGCCGTCAGCAATGGCGCTGATCCCATGGTCACCACCTGCGCTTTGCACGGCGATGCAAACATTGCCATCTGCACAATCTTGGCTCAAAACCGTAAATAAGGAAACATCATGTCAGCACAACGCATCTACATCGTCGGCACACCCTCTGGAGAAATCCGTTTGGTTCGTGCATCCATCCGCCAGCAGGCCTTGAGCCATGTGGCCAACAGCGTATTCACGGTGCGCGTGGCATCTCAAGATGACCTCGTGAGCGCCGTGACCAAAGGCGTCCCCGTGGAAACCTATAAAGCCCCTGAACAACTGGAATTGACATGAACCCATACCTCACCACTGAAGAGATCCGCGACACCTTCATCAACACCAAGCTGGAGGAGAACTACAACTTCCTTGAGGAAGATTTGGAAAAGCTTGCCAGTGCCTTTGTGATGGCCGCAATGCCCAAGATCGTCCGCACTGAGCGCACCATGTGCATTGACTTTGTGCGCACCCTCAATGGGCCTGTGGCACAAGCCCTGGAAGACAAACGAGGATCACTGTAAAAAAAACCCCCTGCCGCGAAGCAGGGGGAAACGGGAGGCAACTGCTTTGCCCTTTAAATCATGGAAATAATTATTCTTTTTCTTTTGTGGGTTGTAGTTCAAATTTTGGTATCAACATCTTTTTGGACTGCATTCTGGATTTGGATATTTCGCCGCTGAAAACCAATTAAGGTTTGGCGGGTTCTGAATTTAAAAATTCTTCCGCCCCAATGTATGCAGACGGCAAATTGAGAAGCATGCCCAAGCCTGACAGCGGTGGATTGCCAGTCATCATCAATGTGCTACCAAGGGCACCCGCGCCATGAGCGGCCATTTTCCCGTACTCTTTTGCTTGGAGAGCTTTGTAAGCCTCACCTGCTTGCTCAGGCGCAACTGCTCCAGCCAGCACAGGTGAAAAGCGCGGTAGGATTTTTCGGCCCATATAGCCAAGCATCTGACCAGCTTTGCCTGAACCTCCATATCTTTCCGTTTCTTTTCTCAGGCGATCATTGTCAGCCGATGAAGTTGGTGGCACACCGGGCGCAGTATGGGCATCAATTGCCTTGTTTGCATCGCGCAAAGCCTTCATGTTGCTTTCATAGGCTTTTTGTGCGCTATCCAAATTGAATTGCATTTGGGCCTTTTGTTCAGCCAATCGCCTTTTGGCATCTTCCTCAGCGGCTACACGAGCCTTTTGTTGATTGTCTTGCTGAGACTTTTGCTCTGTGGCATATTTTTGACCTTCGGGGCCAAGCAACAAAGGGCTTTCTGCAAATTTTTGAAATGCTGGGCCCACCTGTTGTGCCCGTTCAATTGAACTGGCCATGCCGGGTATGCTCTTTTGGACTTTGCTCATGCTCGGAGCATCCAAACTTTCCAAAGGTGTTAGACCAAATTTCTGTGCATATTTGCTGGTGGCTTCACCGCCAATAGGTTGCCTTGACAAAACAGACTCAGGAGCACTTGGGGTTGTGCGAAATTCTGGTGGCAAAAATTCATTGATTCCCAAGTTTTGAACAAGCGTGTTGTACTTAAAAGCTTCTGCCAATTGTCGTTGACTTTGATTGAATCTTTCTTGTGCAAGATTTCTTTGCTCCATCAAATTCTTTGATGTGGTTTCATATTCTTGGAATGGATTGTATTTCCCTGCTTTTTCCAGTTCTTTCAAATTCTGTTGGTATCGAAGTTCATTTGTAGGACTTGCTGTTGAACCCGGTGCGATTGCCTCAAGTGCTTTGGACGTGGTATATCCCGCAACCGCGCCTGCCCCCATGGTTTTAAGATCTTCTTTTGTTACGTTACCAAGTTTGTCCAAAAGTTTTGTTTCAGGACTTTTATCATCATCATCGCCAATCAAATCCAAAAAAGCTTGCTTGGGATCTTTTTCAGTTTTGTTTGGCGCTTCAACATCAGATTTCACATCTGCTTGCTGATCAGATGTCGAGCTTTTGCTTGCAACACCAGCCTCATTTTTAGGCTGTTTTTTCAGCACCTCTGCATCATCTTCCATCAGTGCAAGGAATGGGTTGCGATCAGTCATGGTTTTTTACCCTTTGAATCTGATTTCCTTTTTTCTTTCATAGCTTGAATTGCTTCGGAATGCAATCTTTCTAATTTTTCTTGATCTTCTTTTGCTTTTTTATTTATTTCTTTAAAATATGAAGACTGGGTCAAAATGTCGGTATACGGAGTTGGGCTCATTGTGTCCAGTTGTACTGGGTACTCTTTCACAATCTGATCATGCAGGGCTTTATTTTGTTTGAATGTTATGTAGTCTTTGGACAAATTAAGAAAAGCTGTAGCAGGGTTTTGACTTAACGATGCTTTAGTGCCATCCAAAATTTGTTTGTAAGCATCCTGTCCTTTTTCGGGTGTAATTCCTTGCGATGCAAGTTTGGCGTTTCCAACCACCAGCATGGCCCTGAGCATACGATCCGCAACCATTTGTTGCTCAGGATTTAAACCGGCGGATAAAAAAGCGTTGACGGGCAAGTTTAAATTTGCCGTCATGCCGTTAAAATTTATTCCAAATCCAGCTTGTGCCGCTGATGCAAATTGATTCAGAAGAGTACCATCTTTGCGCAATAGGTTAAACACTTGCCTTGCCACATCTGGGTGATCGTTTAAAAGGCCAATGGCCGCTTTGTATTCGCTGTCCACTGACGTAAAGTTTGGCTCCTCAGACAACAGCCTCCATTGATTGGCGGTTGCTTCAGAACGTGCCTCTCTTATCTTTGCATTTTCCCTGTATTGCTCTTTCAGTGTTTCGCGCTCTGCATCAGATTTACCAGAAAGATCAGGGTATTTGAATAATGAGGGATAGGGCTTTAGCTTTTCATCTTTGACCGCTGGCGCAGGCCGACCAGGATTAAGCTGAGATTCCAAAGCTTCCGTAGCACGAGCACGCTCAACGGGGTCGGTAATGTTTGCAATGCCTTTGCGCACGCTATCAAGCGCACCAGGGGCACTGAGGTCAAACATGCCAACCGGCGCATTGGATGGTGCTCCGGTGGCGGCAGGTGCGGCGGCAGGCCCCTCTGCGCCCGTTGGTTTTCCACCCGGCAACAACGGTTGCGCCTCCTGGCGCAAAGACAACTGCCCCGGCAGGTTTGCCAAAAAGTCTTGCTCTGCCTTGGACAGCGACATGCCCTTGGCCTGTTTCATCTGGATAGCGTCCAACATCAGGCGTTGCTGTGACGACGTGAACTCCAGATCCTTACGCTGACCCTCATAGGCCGCTTTGACGGCCTCCGCAACCGGCGTCTGTGGGTTGAGCGAAAACAACCTTGTGAAGGTGGCCTGATCCATGGGCTTGCCACTGGAGCGCCATTTCTCATACTCATCCGCTTGTGTTTTGTTTGCACCAGTCAGAATCTTGGACTGTGCAAGCTGTGTGCGCATCTGGGCGATGGGAAGCTCTGCTTCACGGCGTCTTTCTTCGGTTTCACCCAGGGATTGGGATGCACTGCCCAGGGACGCAAGAAAACCGCCCAATTGGGGCTTGGCAAAGCCTGCGGCCACGTTGAACCAGTTGGGCTGGGCATAGCGTTGCTCAAGCGCCTTGATCTGTGCATCAAGCGACTTCTGGTACTCCTCCAGATCCGTCTGGGAAGCGCCAACAGGGTTGATCTTTGCGGGGTCTGTGACCAGACTCAAAGGTGATTGGGTTGCCATTGTGTTTCCTTCAGAATCTTTTATTCATTGGGGTTTACTAAGCCCGGATCGGCTGGCTCTAGGTTTCTGTAGTGATACCCAGTATCTTCATATTCATCTGGAAGAGTGGGAGTTGGTAAGTTTGGATAGGGTAATTCAAACTCATCTGGAAGAGTGGGATTTATCATTGGCGGCAATTCAGGATTTTCAAATTCATTATCCAAAATGGGCCTTGTCGGTAATCCGGGGCCGGGTGGTGTTGGCGTATTGAATTGACCCTTGATCTGATCAAACAGCGAAGTGCCTTTGATCGGATTTCCAAAAGAATCCAATTTCTGCGTGAACAAGCCAGCCGCACCAGCGCCAATCGTACCAAGCGCAGACAACGGTGACATGTTGAGCTTGGTTTCTGTGGTGGTCGGGATCTGGTAGCCCTGCATGATGTTCGACAGTTGAGCCAAACGGGTCAATGGGAACAATTCTTGTTGCTGTTGGATCTGACGCTGTTGCTCACCCATGGTGGACAAGGCATTCACAGCACCCAAACCAAGGTTTTGTTGGGTACCAGCCAAGGCACCCATCTGCTGGCCAATTGCGCCCAGGTTTTGCTGGCCCTGAGCGGCCTGTTGGCCTGCGGTAGACCCCAACTGCCCAAGCATTTGATTTTGGGCTGTAGCGGCCTGCAAAGCCTGTCCATAGCCCTGATTCATCAATTGGGCGATCTGGCTGTTCAGGTTCTGCCGCTCATTTGCTTGCAACTGCCCCAATACCTGGGCACCACGCATGGAACCGTATTGGCCAGAACCCACTGCGGCGGCAGTGGCGTTGGGTGACACGTTTTGCTGGATGTTGCGCTCGGCAATGTCCGACAAGCCCTGGGCGGCAGTCCGCGCATAGGGGTTCATGAATTGGCTTGCCATCTCAGCCGGGTTGTAGCCTGCCGCTTGACTCAGGTACTGGGCACCAGCCTCCAAGGGCGACACGGCCCCCGCGGCTTGGCCAAGTGTCTGGCTGGCCTGGGTAAGCTGTGGCACATACGAGCTACCGGCACCGGCAACCTGTTGGAAGGCTTGCTCCTGAAGGGGCTGGGCTCCGACATACTTGGCAGTTTGGACTGGCTGACCCAACCCTGCGGCCTGGGAACCAGTGGTGGCCAGATTGCTCAGGTACTGGTTGTAGAAGCTTGGTGCGGTAGTCGCTTGTGTTTGACTGGACTCGAGCAAATTTGCCATTTTTAACCTTTCACCATCTTGAGGTAGTCAAGAGGAGATTTTGCCTTTGGAGGGATTTTAGATGTAGGAGCCGATCTTTTGTGCGCTCGGATTTCCTCTCTCATTGCATCAAGCATTTGCGCACCTTTTTTGTTGTCGCCACCACCCAGTGCAGTTACCAGGGGCTCGGGGAAGACATATTCACCGTCAGCAATCTTGGCGGGGACGGCGTTGCCACCCTCCTTGTACTGATGGGGCACCTGACCCTGGAAGTTGGCCAAAGTCAAGGCACCAGCCTTGCTCGACCCATCCCCCAGTGCCGCCACGGTGTCGGCGTCCATGACATAGTCCCCATCATGGAGCATTGCTGGGATGTCATCGGACTGCCCAGTACCCCGCCCATTGGCGTAGAACCCGGTTAAACCGGTGATGAATTCAGGGTTGTGACCCTTGGGTGCCGCCTTGGCATATTTCTCTGGCAAACCGCCCTTTGCGTGGCCGACCAACCCCTGTTTAAGTTGGGGGAGCTTGGCAGGTTCGGTAGAGGTGGCTTTGCGTGAACCCATGGACAAAAACGGGTTTTTGCTTTCAGCAAACTTGGGCAAAGACTTGTCCAATTCAGATGAAAACTGGGATAAAACACTGCTCACAGAAGATCCCTGTGAGTATTCCTGAGGGGCAATACCTCGATCAGCCAGCACGTTCATCAATGTGGGGTCTACGTTGTCATAAAGCTGTTTCAACGGCTGGAATGGGTTCATGACAGATGGCGCTTTTTTGGTTTCCAACATCTGAGCTTTTGTGTCCAGCCATGGGATATTGCCCATGGTATTTTGTTGGGTCGCAGGCAAGCCACCAGTTGGAGTGGTTGAAGTGGTTGGGGTAGTCGAAGTGGTTGGGGTAGTCGAAGTGGTTGGGGTAGTTGTTGGTGTTGCAGTCGGCGTTTTAGGATTAATTGGCGTAGAGGGCAACGGTGAAGTTGGTTTGGTTGGATCATCAGAAACAGGCACGCATGATCGGCTTTCCAAGTCATACACATACCCATCAGGGCATTCAATAGGCTCTGGTGGTTCATCCTCATCTGCCACGCACATACTGCCATTCCAGTGGTACCCCGGTGCGCAGTCCTCAGGGCCTTCTTCAGGAGGTTCCTCGGGCGGCTCCTCAGGAGGCTCCTCAGGAGGTAATTCAGGTGGTGGCTCTTCGATGGGCAATGCGCCTATTGGTTCAACAGGAATTTGATCGTCAATGGGCAAAGCCCCAATCTGCTTCTTTTTGTTTTCTTCATCTATGCGATTTTGCTCATCAATAGCGGCTTGTCGTGCGGCGGCTTCCGCATCTAACCTGTTTTGCTCATCAATAGCCTTTTGCCGTGCATCAGCTTCTGCATCAAGTCTATTCTGCTCATCAATGGCTCTTTGTCGTGCGGATGCCTCCGCATCTGCCCTGTTTTGAGCATCGATCTCAGCCTGCCGCGCAGAATCCTGAGCGGCTGTGGTTTTCATGTACTGATCAAAACTTTGATTCAATTCATCTTGGTTTTGTACATACGCAAAGTTGTTCAACTCTTCCGGTGTTGCGTCCCGCCCATAATTTGATTGAAACTTAGCGTTTGCATCCATGCCATTTTTGATGGCCTGCAAACCAGATGTGGTTGCCGCAAGCAAGGCGGCTTTGCTTGGATCTTTACCACTCAACTCAGCACGCAAAGTGGCATTGAAAACCTTTTGAACGCTTGGGGGAAGCTGTGAAAAACCGTCAATCTTCCCCATGATCGTGCCGACAGCGCCACCAACCCCGCCATTGACAAAGGCCGCAAGCGGATCACCTCCGGTTAAACCGGCAACAACAGCATTTCCCGCCGCACTGCCAACAATGCTATTTGCAACAGCACCCATATCCACGGCACTGCCCAAAGCTCCACCCACATAGTCGGCAACATACGGCGCGGCCATGATGGTGCCAATGGTGGTTGCGGCTTTGTTCCAGTCCCCAGTGTAGGTTGCCTCGCCAGCGGCCCTGGACATTGTGTATATCGCGCCCGTGCCTGGGCCAGCAAACACATCCAACAATATGGGCGTCAGTGGGCCAAGTTCTTTCAATGCGCCTCGGGCCATATCAGCAAATGGCCCTTGGTACTTGTAGTAGGCGTATTGACCCAATCCACCTGTACGACCATCTGCCGTTATCCAATCTTGCTGAACACGCTCACCGCCTGGGGCAAGTTTTGGCTGGGTAATGTATGAAATTGGAGCGCCAACTTGCATACTTGGGTGAGGGTTCCCAAGGCCAAGAATAGGTGGATTGTTGGCGTCAATTTTGTAGCCGCCATGAGTGTTAAGACCAAGCTTATTCCAATCATCAACCGACCAAACATAGCCATTGGGGTTCATTACACTTTGCATACCCTCCGGTAAGCTGTACTGAACGGCATTCTTGAACGTGGCAGGATTAAGAAATTGTTGGGTGTAAAGCTGGTATCCATCGCTTGTGACTAAGCCTTTTTTGACATAGTCATCGGGTATAAAAACATATTCTTTACCGTCAACCCCGGTAATGTTTGCGTATTTGCCCTCGCCATCCCAATAATTCCACGTTGGTTTATTGCTAGCCGCAGTTGGCAGTTCTGAGTTGAGGTACTTGGCGCTTTCAGCTTTTTTTGCTTTTAGCTCTTCCGCTTTCTTTGCTTGCGCCGCTTCATACTCTCTTGCTACACGCGCATCATTTTCCGCATGTTGCGCCGCAAGATCTGCATTGATTTTGTCGATTGCCGCTCTTAGATTGCTCATTACAGAACCACCTCTGCTCTATATGTGCGGTACTGCCCACCATCAATCTTTTCAATTGTGTGGGGCACGCCAAGCCATTTGTAAATGTTCATGAGCTTCAGATTATCAAAATATGTTTCGGCCTTTTTGAAGCCTTCTTTGGACATGCAATCCAAAAACTCATGAAGGTTGGAAGCAAACTTTGTCCAGTGATCTGCGTTTGCAGGATGCCACTCAACCACATCGTCTTTGGGGATCACGGTAAACAGTGAGTTGCCGATCTTTTTGATCTGTCCCTTGGCGTCAAAAAGCATCGTGCCAGCGTAGTAGGCATCCAGCTTGTCTTCTTCGCCCTGGTAGTTCTTTGCCAAGTCAATGGCAAGGATTTCTTTGATGGTCATCTTTTCCATGTTATCCCTCAAGCACCATGATTCCACACATGGCCATGGCCCAGTCCTGCCAATCGGTGTATGTGCGGTGATCTGGTATTGCAGATTGCGTGAAAAACCCAATACCGTTTATGCCATCAACCCAATTGCGCCATAGATCCTCGGGCACATTGCCGATCTGTTGGGGGGCAAATAGCTCCTCCATCAGCTTGCAATATTGCTCCCAGGTCATACCACGAGGGTCGTAGGTGATCATGGGTTGCCCGTTCCACGGACATCGCCGGTTTCCAATGACAACAAGATACGACCGGCAAAGTAATTGCCGTTTTGGGTGTTGCTTCCAAAGCGCAAACGCATCTCACGGCGTTGCTCACGCATGTCCACCTTCAGTGTGGTGTCGTCAAAGTAGTATGGATCAGACGGCTGGTCTGTGTCGTCAGCATAGCCCTTGCCAGTGACTATGAGGTACATCTGCTGGGCCTGTACAAAGTCAGGCTCAACCCGCTCACAGCGTGTCCACAGGTTATCCCCAGCGCCCTGGTTGGAGCCGACCAACCCGGTCATGGCACCCAGCGTGGGGGTTTCAAAGAACGAGTCAATGGCGTTTACCGTGTTGAGGTAGATCTGGTTGGTGCCGGTTTCATGTTGCCACATGGTGTATTTGCCGGTGCTGTTGGCCTCCGTACTGCCCCACACGGGGAAGCGGAAGACCTCGGAAAAGGTGCCTGCTGAACGACGAGCGCCCAGGGCCTCACCGGCGTCATACCAGCACTTCTCACGCACGTTGTAGATGATCGCATCCGTGCATTCGGTTGCATCCCCGCGGGGGTAGAACCACCAGACCTCGCCCCAGCGCGGAACCTTGGTACACCATACTTTTTGCCGCTGGTTGTAATTGACGTTGTCAAAGAACCAGTTCATGTTTTGCGTGTTTGGAACCTCTTGGACAACACCGTTGTACATCAGGAAGCGATCCACACCAGCCCAATAAAAGATGCCGTCATACTCCACCACGCACTGGCTGGACATGATTGAAGACTGGCTGGTTATCAGGTCATACCGCCAGTAGAAGGTGGCACCGCCCACGGTTGTGGGGCTGTAGGACACCCTAACCACTGAATCTGTCGTCCAAAACAACCCGGCAGGAGAGGTGGTACCACCACGCAGTGGGAGGCCCTTGATCACCTTGCCGGTGGACACTGAGGTTTCGTTGGCGTCCGCCGCAGTCCAATTGTTGAAGTCGCCTGCGGAACAGTTCTTGATCAACCCGTAATTGCCATAAACAAACAAATACGGGTGCAACATCACCACCCCACCGGATATGGACACGTTGTTGTCAAAGGTCAGGGTCACGGTCGCAGATGCGGTGGCCGCTTGGCTCAAAACCGCCGTCCAAACGCTTGAAACGAGGGACGCCGACACCACGGTGGTGCCTGCCGGGATACCCGACCCAGTCACTGCAACCCCTGGCCCAATGGCCAAAATGGTCGTTGCAAAGGTCACACTGGTCGAGGCGTTCGTGGTGGTGCCAGAGGCCGTAAAAACGCCGACAGCGGCCACTGTAGCCCCTCCAAACACCCCAAACAGGGGTCTGGTGTTGATGGTGCTGGTGATGTCATTCAAATTCTGGCCGGGATGGGCAATTATTTGGTTCACCCCACCGCCGGTGGAGTCGTATCCAATGTCAAACTGCCACAAGTTATCTGAGCTTGGGCTGAAGGTGGTCAGGGCGCTCACAGTCCCCACAAACCCCGATCCAGTGCCACCAACGCTTGCGGCCAACACAGTCAATGTGTCGGTCAGAGCGTACCCAAAGCCAGCCGTTGTGATGGTCACGCTGGCGATCTTGTTCAAAGCCACCACAATGGTCGCCAAGGCACCCGTTCCAGTACCGCCCTGGAGAGCTACAGCGGTGTAGGTTCCGTTGGTGTACAGCGACCCTGCGTTGGTGATTGTGACCGTCAGAATGGGGCCTGTTGGAAGGATGGGAGTGGGGCCAAACCCCACGCCATCATCGTTGTCAGTTGTCCACTGCTCCAACCCAGCGCTGTAGCCTGAAACCACATAGTTCAAGCCGTTTTGGGAGGACATGGTCATTCCACGGGATATGCCGGTGCCGTTCAGGAACATCCCACGGTACCCGCCCATCTTCCTTGGGAGCTTGTTTTGGAAACGCACCCATGAACCGTTCACATAGGACGGAGCATTGAATAAGGTTCCATCCCTTTGGATGCCGGGAAGGACGGTTAACTGAACAACCTTTGCGGTCATTAAAACGCCCCGCCAAGGATACCGGCAGGCACCAAAAGCCCGGTGGTTGTGAAGGTGGCCGCATTTGCCCCTGCAACCGCAATACCAAACTGGTTGGATGCTGGCAAATACAAGCCCGTTGTTGCGTCCCCTACGAACGACAAAGATGGGTTTGCGGCTGTGCCGTTGCCAATGCTCAATGCATTGATGAAGCTTGATGTTGAGGTTTGAGCGTTGTAGACGTTAGTGCCATCGCAAATGGCAATGATCGTTTGACCCTGGGGCAGGATGATGGTTGATGCGCCAACAGACCCCGTCTTGAAGGTCAGCGTAAATGCCCCTGTGGTGTTGTTTTGCAAACTGTAAAGCTGAACCGTAGCGGGAAGGATCACATTACAGTTGGATGTGAGGACACCCTGGTATTCCTGAATGATGCTTGAAGCCTCGGCAGAAGTCAATGTCACCGTCCCGCCAGTGACGTTTTTGGTCAACTGGGTGAAGAAGAACGTGGCTGATCTGCCGTAGGCATAGCTGAAGTAATTGGTGCCGTTGGAGGCCACCACAAACGACTCGTCAATTTGAAGCTGTGCGCTGGCATTTCCATCAATGGTGTTGGCTCCATTTGTGGCAATGTTCAAAATGCCGGTGCCATCGTTTTTGATAATTACATACCAGCTTGCACCAACGCCCGATGCGGATGGCAATGTCAAAGTCCCCGCACCACTTGACCACACATACATTGATGCGCGATCAGAGGGTAAAAATGTGTAGTTGGAATACGAAAGCGTCACGGGCACACTGCTGTTCAGTGTGGTGTTGATTGCGGTTAAACCGAACCCGGCCAAGGTGGCGGCATTGGCCTGAGACACCCCAGCACCAAATGTCACCGATGCCCATACCCCGTTTTGTGTGGAGTTGTTGGTCAAGTAAATGTACTGAGCAATACCTGATGCAACGCTGACCACGGTGGCCAGTGCAGGATTGGTCACTGTGAATGAGTTAGCACCAGTGTTTCGGATCAGCACTGATTGACCCGTAGATACTTCCGTTGCCGGTGGAAGAATAAGCTTCAAGTTGGCGACAGTGGCCGACACATCAATGATGTTTGCCACAACACTTGAGGTGTTGCCGTTGACTGGCCACTGCAAAGTGGTGTCGGCGGATATGGTCAGGCTCTCATAGCCCACCTGGGATGGGCTGATGGTCTGGCCAGTGTAGGGATTTACATATGAGGTCATGCTGATTCCTTCATGGCTTTTTGAATGGCTTTAGCGGCCCTCATTTTTGCCTTGGATTCTTCCGTGTGCTTTCTGCCGGTTTGAGCAACTTTCATTTTTGCCTTGGTTTCTGGTGAATGAAATTTTCCCAAACTGTTTTTATTACCCTTCAAAGCAATAGAACGCTTCATATTTGATTCTGCGCTACGGGTTTGGCCTTTTGCAGAATCTCGCATTTTTTGTTTTGATTCTTCAGAATAAACAAACCCAATCGTTCCTTCGCCGCCGTCCGTCAGGTTGTAACCATATGGGACTTTTGTATTTCGCTCTGCAATCAAAAGTCTTTCAATCATTTGCGCTGATTCCAAATCAAATGCGTCTGCGATATGAGTGAATACAAAATTTTCTATGCCATAAATTTTGATTGATGCGTGCAAATACTTTGCTGTGCCATTCATCCTGCGATGTTGACCCCATCTTGCTTCCAAGCTTTTTGTTAGGCCAACGTATTGCTTGGAAGTAATTAAATTAGTGACGATGTAAATATGATGCATGTCAACTATCCACGGCGATGGCCTGACGATCACCGACTCGCGCCACATCTTCGACCTTCAAAGAGGTGATGGCTTCGGTGTACTTTTGCTGAAAAACCTGCCGTGCATCATTCTTGAGGAATGGCATGGCCTGGAGCAACGTCCCATAAAGCATGGCATTGGGGGCGTTTTGAGTCAGCCAGTTGGTCTGGTTTGTTGAACTCAGGGGGGCGATGCGCTCGTAGTACAGCACTTCAAAGTTGTATGCCTGACTGGGGGTGGGGGCCACATACCAGTGCTCATAGTCCGTGTCGGCATAGTATTGAGGCAGACCGGTTTGTGTTTCATTTGGCCAGTAGTTGCGCAGGTACTCATACTTGCGCAAATAAACAGGCTGAGTGGAAGTGCCGGTATCGATGGTCATGGACACCGTTTTGCGCCACCGTGCAGGCTTCACAATC
>Ga0209296_1000189_pt1 | contig 54991 bp, 48 predicted proteins | sample S_130206_EF_Meta_FD_187319 | JGI IMG/M metagenome (GOLD analysis project Ga0209296, IMG submission 187319) | Freshwater microbial communities from Lake Simoncouche, Canada to study carbon cycling - S_130206_EF_MetaG (SPAdes) (version 2) | ecosystem: Environmental > Aquatic > Freshwater > Lake ...
GTCCGCCTCGACGGCGTAAAGGCGCGTGCCCGCCCCCAGCAACGTGCGGGTGAGGGTTCCGAGGCCGGGGCCGACTTCGACGACAACGTCGCCGGACTGGACCTCGCCCAGTTCGAGCGACTTGCGGACGATATTACCGTCGACGAGAAAGTTCTGGCCCAGCCACTTGCGGGGCATGTGCGCCAAGCGACCGAGAAGTTCCCGGGTCTCCGACAGGCTGAGGGGGCCGTCGTTCATGCGCGGCGAAAAGCCTGCATGAGCTCGGTCGGGTCCGGGGCCCGCATGAGCGCCTCGCCGACCAGCAGGGCTTGGGCGCCGGCCGCGCGCATCCGCACGGCGTCTTCGACGGACTTGAGGCCGCTCTCGGCGACTTTGAGAATGTTGGCGGGCATCTGCGGGATCACTCGTTCGGCGAAGGCGAGGTCGATCTGGAAGGTCGAGAGGTTACGGTTGTTCACCCCGACCATGTCGGGGTCGTGGCGTAGCGCGCGTTCGAGTTCGGCCTCGTCGTGCACCTCGAAGAGCGTGTCCAGGCCGGCAAGCTTGGCCGCGCGATGAATCGGCCGGATCTCGGCGTCGGTCAGGCCCCGCACAATGATGAGAATACACCGAGCGCCGGCTTCAGCGGCCTCGAGGACTTGGAACGGGTGAACCATGAAATCCTTGCGGATGCAGGGCAGGGGGTGGGGCCGGGCACCTTGGTCCGCGACGACTTGAGTCAGGTCGGACAGGCGTCCCTGAAAGTAGGTGGTCTCGGTTAGGACCGAAAGGCAGTCGGCGCCAGCTTCGGCGTAGCGACGCGCTTGGGCCACGGCGTCCACCTCGGTCTTGATGGTGCCGACGCTCGGCGAGGCACGCTTGACCTCCGCGATGACGGTGAGGCGCCCGGGGACGTCGAGGCTCCGGCGAAAACCTGGAGGCAAGACCCGGCGACCAAAGGCGGCGAGTTCATCGTCCAGGACGGGACGGGCGAACGGGGCGATTTCCCGGCGCTTGGCGTCCATGATTTCCGTCAGTTTGTCCACGCCACAACGGAAACGCTCCCGGGCCTTCTGGCAATCGTTTTGACTCCCGCACCGGGGCCGTCTCCATTGCGGGTATGTCCGGCATCGACCAGCTTCTCGCCACCACCGCCCGTCTGCGCGCCCCGGATGGCTGCCCTTGGGACCGGGTACAGACCCATCGGACCCTTTGCGACTGCCTAGTCGAAGAGGTCTGTGAGTTGCTCCAAGCGATTGACCGGGACGACACCCCCAACCTCCGGGAGGAACTGGGCGACCTACTTTTTCATGTCGCCCTCCATGCCCAGATGGCAGCCGAAGCGGGGCATTTTAATTTCGACGACGTGGCCCGTGAAGTGAACGATAAGATGATCCGCCGCCACCCCCACGTGTTCGGGGAGGGTGCCAAGCTTGGGGACGCCGAGGCGGTGGTGAAGCAATGGGAGCAAATCAAACTCAAGGAAAAGGGCGGCACCGCCCCCACGGTCTTCAAGGCCTTACCTCCGTCGCTGAACGCCCTGTTGACCGCCCGGGAAGTCTGGAAGCAGGTCCGCAAGAAGCAGCTCGATGCCGGCACCACCGTGGAGACCGCGCGCGTCGATGAGTTGGCGCAGGGGTTGGACGAGGCGACCGCCGGTCGTCGCCTGTTCGAGCTGGTCGCCGCCTGTCGCGATGCGGGAATTGACCCCGACTCCGCCTTGCGTCGGCAGACCGCCGAGGTCGTGAGCACGGCCGAACGCAACGCCCACGGCGACTAGCATGAAGCCGGGCGGACAACCCATCGTCGTCCAGCTGGCCGAGCGCACCGTGGAGGTTTGGCCGAAGGTCTCCACCCGCTCGTTGCGCGTTCGGCTCTCCGTTCGTCCTGGTCCCAAGGTGATTTTGTCCTACCCGCCGCAGGCTTCGGAAGCCACGACCATGGCCTTCCTCCAGGCTAACCTCGCCTGGCTGGAGAAGGTCGTCGCCAAAGCCCGTCCCCTGCAAGCCTCCTTGCTCGAACACCTGCGTAAATTCCCGTGGGCGACCTTGGATGAACGCCTCATGGAAGTCCGCGTGACAGAAGGCTCCCGCAATGCGGTGCGCATCGTCGCAACCGAGGACCGAGTCGACCTGGTCGTCGCCACCGCCGCCCCCGAATCTGGCCTCGCCCGTGCCCTCCGCCGTTTGGCCGAGACTGGCTTGCCGTTAGCGGTGGCCCGGCTCTCGAGTCGGGTCGGCGTGAGCGTGGCCCAAGTCAGTGTCCGCGATCAGACCACCCGCTGGGGGTCTTGCTCCTCGAGTGGCGCCCTGTCGTTAAACTGGCGACTGGTGCTCCTGCCGCCGATGCTGCACGATCATGTCATCCTGCATGAACTCTCCCATCGACGGCACATGAATCACTCCGATCGTTTCTGGAACCAGTTGGCGGCGTGGGATCCGCAGTGGAAGAAACATGACCGGGAACTGACCAAGCGGTGGAACACCATCATGGATCTGGGCCGCGCATGAGCCCAGAAGTCGGCCAGTCCCCCGATGAGGTCTTCGACGTGGTCGACGCGCAAGATCGTGTCATCGGCCGCGAGTTTCGCGCGGAGATTCATCGTCGCCACCTCCGCCATCGTGCCATCCATATCTTTTGGCTTCGCCCGGATGGCCAGCTTTGCCTCCAGCGCCGTTCCTTCGCCAAGGATCATTGCCCGGGTTTGCTGAGCTCCTCCTGTGCCGGCCACGTCGATGCCGGCGAGACCTATGTCTCCGCCGCCACCCGCGAACTCGCCGAAGAATTGGGCGTCCGGGTCGAGCCCACCGCGCTGGCAGAGATCGATTACGCCCCTTGTCACGTGGAGCTTGGGTACGAGTTCGTCCGCTCCTACGTACTACGCCGCCCGCCGGAGGCGCTGAGACTCGCTCCCTTCGAGGTCGACGCCGTGCTCTGGCGACACCCGGCCGAGTTGGTCGCTTGGATGGACGTTCAGCCGAAGGATTTTGCCGCCCCGCTGCGGCACCTCTTGGCCCGGGCTGGCGTCCGCCGGGCGCTCGGCCTCCCATAAGTGTTTGAACTCGGGTCCCGGAGGTGCGTAAGTGTGGGCGTGTCCGTACCGGCTCCCTCAGAAATCGATACTCCCGCCGTGGTGCCTTGGTATCACTGGCTGTGGGTCGCCCCCTTTGCCTTGTTGCTCCGTCTCTGGTTGTCGACCTTGCGCCTGCATGCCAACCGCGGACCCATCGATGACCACGAGGGTGGCCAGATCATCGTCCTGTGGCATGACCGGCTCTTTGTTTCCGGCTATGTCGCGCGGAAGTTCTTCAAGCGCCCCATCAATGCTTTGATCAGCACTAGCAAGGATGGCGGTTGGCTCGTGGCCTTCTTCAACCTGATGGGACTCAAGGCCGTGCGTGGTTCCTCCAACCGTCGGGGGGCGGCGGCCTTGATGACCTTGACCCGGGTTGTCCGGGGAGGGGAGCATGCCGGCGTCACCCCGGATGGCCCCAAAGGCCCCGCCCGCGTCTGTAAGCCCGGCGTGGTGTCCTTGGCTAAGTTGACGGCCCGACCGATGATCTTGATGGGTTTGGATTATTCCCATTGCTGGCGGTTGCGGAACTGGGATCGGTTCGCACTGCCGTTCCCGTTCTCCCGGGTCGTGGTGACTTTTGAGGAATTCGGGTGCCCGGCCCGCGATGAGGATGACGCCGCAGTCGCGCTGCGACTACAGGCGCGACTGAACGCGCTCTCCGGGGTCTAGCCCTGCGTCGGGCGGAGGAGTCTGGCGGCGTACTTAGCCAGCAGATCAGTTTCCAAATTAACGCTGTCGCCGACATGTCGACGGGCAAGATTCGTCACGGCCAAAGTGTGGGGGATAATCCAGATGCGGAAACCCCCGGGAATGAGTTCCGCCACCGTCAGCGACATGCCGTCTACGGCAATGCAGCCTTTCGGGACGATCAAGGGAAGGAGTTCGGCCGGGGCGGTGACATCGAGTCGCCAATCGGCACCGTCTTGGCCGAGGAAGGCGATGGTGCCGACCGCATCGACATGGCCCGTCACGAAGTGGCCACCGAGGCGATCGGTGGGAAGGAGACTGGGCTCGAGATTAAGCAGGTCACCGACCTGCAACTTACCGAGGTTGGTCAATCGGAGCGTCTCCGCGAGCAGGTCAAACGAAGCCCGATCCCCGGAGTGCTCGGTCACCGTGAGGCAGCAGCCGTTATGGGCGATGCTATCGCCGGTCCGAACTCGGGAGAGCAGGGGCGACTCCACGGTTAAGCGCAGCCCGCCGAGGGTGCGCGGGACGGCGGTGACGAGTCGACCGGTTGCTTGGACGAGACCCGTGAACATGCCTGGAAATAAATAGGGGCCGTTACCGGCCCCTGGGGAGTTAGTTCTGCTTGCCGTCCTGGGCACGCTTGGCGCGCTCTTCTTCCTCGATTTTGGCGCGAACGCGGGCACGTTCCTCTTCCTCAATGGCCTTGCTGCGGGCTTTGCGGACCTCGTCCTCCTGGACGGCGTTACGGACCTCGTCCTCGACCTCTTCAGAAGCCTTCTTGAACTCGCGCTTGGCCTTACCCATCCCGCGGGCCAGTTCCGGCAGCTTGGAACCGCCGAAAAGCAGGAGAACCACAAAGAGGACAACCCAGATCACGGGACCATCTAGAAAGGCAAGGGGGAGGTGCATGGATATATTGCAGTTGCTTGGCAGATGAGAGTCCAGAACATTTCATTAATCCGACGTGATGTCAACCCATGTCTCCCATCGTGAAGTCTGGTACACTGGTCGAGTCCAGGGGGTCGGTTTTCGTGCCCAAGCCCTGAGTGTGGCCCGCAGTTACGATGTCACCGGGTTTGTGCAAAACCTGGCGGATGGACGGGTCTATGTGCACGTCGAAGGCTCGGGTCAGGAGGTCGAGGCCTATACCGAGCAGCTCGCCAAGACGATGGATGGCTACATCCGCACCGCGGAGTCGAGGGATTTCGCCGGGGTCCGTACCTCCACCGACTTCTCCCTCCGACGATGAAGGCGGGGCCGTCTATTTCCGTCCGGAATCTCACGAAGGATTTCCGCATCGGCCTGAAGGGTCTCAAGCTTCGCGCCGTCGACGACCTGTCTTTGTCGATCCCGCGCGGTCAAGTCTTCGGCCTCCTTGGCCCGAATGGGTGCGGCAAGAGCACGACCTTGAAGATCATCTTGGGTCTGGTGACCGCGACCTCCGGAGAAATCGCCATCCTCGGTTTGCCGTCAGCGACCCCGGCCGCCCGGGCGCGCACCGGCTTCTTGCCTGAGGCGCCTTATTTTCACAAATTTCTGAGCGGGCGGGAACTCGTCCGTTATTGCGCGCACCTCAGCGGCGTTCCCTCGAATCGGGTGGAGGCAGCGGTCGACGAAGCCCTGGCGCTCGTCGCGATGGCCGAAGCCTCCGAGCGCCTCGTCGGGACTTACTCCAAAGGGATGCTCCAACGCATCGGTCTCGCCCAAGCCATCGTCCACGACCCGGAACTGGTTATCTTGGATGAGCCCACCGCCGGGGTCGACCCTGTCGGGGCCGCCGCCATCGGCCGAATCATCGAAGCGATGCGGGTCCGCGGCAAGACGGTGGTGCTTTGCTCCCATTTACTCGGCCAGGTCGAGCAGGTCTGCGACCGGGTCGCCATCATGGATAAAGGCCGGCTCGTCCTGGAAGGTGCCGTCGAGGAGGTCCTAGAGCGGCGCGACCGGCACGTCCTCACGGTGGCCGACCTGACTCCGGCGGCTCTCGCCGCCGCCGAAACGGCACTCGCCGCCCATGGAGCCAGGCTTGGTTCCGTCACCCACCCCCGCCGGTCGCTCGAGGAGCTTTTCCGCGAGCTCGTCACCGGCAGTCGCGACGCATGAAAGCTGCCTTATCCCGCTGTCTCTGGATCGCTCGGATCACCTTTTTGGAGGCGATCCGCCAACGCTTCTTCGCTTTCCTTTTCGTTCTGGGCGCCGTCTTGGTCCTCTCCTCGAGCGCGATCCGCGTCTTCGACTTCGGCCACAGCGAACTTAAATTCATCGCCGACTTCGGTTTTGGCGGGCTTTTCCTCTTTGGCTCCATGCTCGGCGTCGTGATGACCGCCCAACTTTTCTTCGCGGAGCTGGATAACCGTACGGCCCTGACCTTATTGGCGAAACCCCTTGGCCGCGGCGAATTCCTCGTGGGTAAGTTCCTCGGCACCTGGGCCGTGCTTGGCGTTTTCGTGATCGCCTTGGCCGGCTTGCTCGGGGTGATGTTGGGTTGGCGCGCCGCCGAACTGGCCGCAATCGCCGCAGAGCGTCGCCTCTCGCCCCCGGAATTCGATGCGGCCGGACTCGGGCTCTTCGCGTTGCTCCAATGGTTGCGCCTCGGCGTGGTCGTGGCGATGGTTCTGACCGTCGCCGCCGCCGCGCGGACTTTCCTTTTCGCCGTTGTGGTGGGTGCCTTGGCCGTGCTCGCCGGGCAGTTGCAATGGCTCTCGCAGGACCTTCTGCTCAAGCCGGCGGAGGCCGGTCTCGGTCGGGTGGCGTTATGGTTGCTCACGCACCTCTTGCCCAACCTGCAGCAGTTTAACCTCGGCGACGCCTTGGTGCTGGCGCCACACCAAGTTCAGGACGGTACGTTACCTTGGGTCTTTGCCTCCGGCCTTGCCTACATCGTGGCGTTCCTCGCCTTGGCGAGCTTCCTCTTCCGGCGGAGGGAAATCTAAGCATGCGACGCTGGCTGCCGTGGTGTGGATTCGGGGTGCTTTTCCTTGGGGTGGGCCTGCTGGCGGAACTGTCTTGGCGTCGTGCGCGGCTTTGCCTGCCCGAAATCGGCCGACGCCAACTCGAGCCGACGGTCGGGCAGGGCGTGCTCCTGGGCACGCTGGGAGGTTTTCGCACCGTCGTGGCCGACTTCACGTGGATCCGCGGGTATGTGCTCTGGGAGCAGAAGACGGACCGAGCCGGGACCGAGCTGCTCATGCGCACGGCCTGTGCGCTTGATCCCCGTTCCCGTTTTTTTTGGGAGAACACCGGTCTTTCCATCGCCAATGACATGGCACACTGGGAGATTCGCCGGCGCGGCGGCTACGCCAAAGTACCCCGGGATATCCAAGAGCACGTGTTTCGAACTTACGCCCGGCGCGGACTGGACTTGCTGGATGAAGGCATCGTCAGCACCGGCGGCAGCCCGGCCTTGCTGGCCAGCGCCGCCTTGGTTGCCGAGTTACAGCTCAAGGACCTGGCCTTATCCGCCGATTACTACCGCCGCGCGGCGGAGACCCGAGGGGCCCCTTGGTTCGCGGCCCGCTTCGCCGCCGCCAACCTTTGGAAACTCGACCGTCGCCGGGAAGCGTACGATTGGTATCGGGCGCACTGGTTGAAAACCTTACGGCTCGAGGAAGATGGCTCGCCCGATGACCTCAAGGAGCTGCGCGACATGGAGCAAGAACTTCGACTACCCTGGTTAGCCCGACTGCCCCGGCAATCCTGGGAAATGGCCCAACCTGGGTTGCCGGCCATGTCGTCCGAGAACGTCACGACCAAGCCCCCGGTGGGTGGGCAGAGTCGGAAATAATCAGAACGGCTGGTCGCCGTCGGCCTTCGGTTCCGTCTTTTCCGGCTTCAGGACCTTGGCCTTGCGCGGGGGAAACTCGAACCACCAACCCTTCTCCTTGTCAGCCACGAGGAAGGCTTCGAAGGTGCGCCTGGTCCGATTGGAGACGAACTTCTTCAACCCGGTCTTCCCTTCATTGAGGAGTTTGCGGACATCGTCGGGAGTGATCGGGCACTTCAACATCTCGGAGTTGAGGCTGAACGTCTTCTTGGCACCGGCCTCCTTGGCCTTGGACGGGCATACCCGATAACCTGCAGCCGGCGTCACTTGGACCGGCAGGCCGCTGACGGGGCAGTTGCCCAAGGTCGGCCATTCCGGGTCGAACGGGGCGCCATCTGGATCGCCGTCGCGCGGGGGGAGGTCGAGGGCCGAGCGGAGTTGGCCGTCCTTATCCTCGAGCTTGATGTAACCGGAATAGTTGCGACCAGACTTGAGCGAGCGGAAGTCATTGAAGGGCCCGATGCGCCGCTGAGCGAGTAGCTCCGTCAGTTCAACCGGGGTGAGCGGGCGCCCACCGAGCTCGCGGTAAACGAGGATGGCGGGGACGGTCTTTTTGCCCTGGGTGATCATCTCGGACGAGACATACTTGCGGTCGTCGGCGAGCATCGGTGTGCCGCCGGGCGAAAGCACGACCGGGTCGAGCGGCTCCGCGGCGATCGGGTGGTCGATGAAGGTCTTCACCTTGGCGATCATCTGGGCCACCTGTTCCTTGATGCCAGTCATGAAGGCCGTCGGGTCCAGCCGATCTCGTTCCATCTCGCGCAGTTTGTGTTCCCATTCGCCCGTGAGCACCGGGTCGGCGAGCATCAATAATTCGTTGGAAGTCAGGAAGCGTTCGAGCTTGAAGGCCTTGCCCAACGGAACGAGCTCCTTGCCCTGGCGCTCGATGTACTTCTGACCCAAGAGACCTTCGATGGTGGCCGCGCGCGTGGCCGGGGTGCCGAGACCGCGTTCCTTCATGGCTTCGGCCAGGGCTTCGTCGTCCAACTGCTTGCCGGCGTTCTCCATGGCGCCGAGCAAAGAGGCTTCATTGTAGCGCGCGGGCGGCTTGGTGGCGTCCTCGCGGGTTTCGATGCCATGGACCTTGGCTTTAGGCGGTTCCCCGTCCCCCGGGGCCAGCGCGGGCAGGGTGGCGGCGCCTTCCTTATCCTTGTCTTCCTCGGCATCGGCTTCCTGCCCCCAGACAGCGCGCCAACCGGCGAAGACGAGCACTTTGCCCGCCGTGCGGAACTGGTGAGTGCCGACAGTGGTGGTGCGGACCGTTTCCTCAAACTCGGCCATGGGGAAGAAGACCGCGACGAAGCGACGGACGACCAGGTCGTAGATTTTGCGTTCAACGTCGGAAAGGCCGTCGGGCATGGTGCCCGTCGGGACAATCGCGAAGTGGTCGCTGACCTTCTTGTTATCGAAGACGCGGCGGCCGGCGGAATCGACCCAGCCTTTGGCGAGGGCTTCTTGGGCGAAGGTACCGGCCGGGTGGGCACCGCGGAGAGACTCGAGCACCATCTTGGCGTTGGCGACGTAGTCTTCGGGCAGGTATTGCGAGTCGGTACGCGGGTAGGTGAGGGCCTTGTGGCGTTCGTAAAGGGCTTGGGCGGCGGCGAGCGTCGTCTTGGCGGAGAAGCCGAAGCGGCGATTGCCTTCGCGCTGGAGGGTCGTGAGGTCGAAAAGGCGCGGGGCGCTGTCCTTCTTGGGCTTACGCTCGTCGACCACCGTACCGAACCCGATTTGCAGGGCTTCCGCGGCGACCTGTTGGGCCTGGGCTTGTTCGTAGAAGCGGTCCGCTTCCTTGCGCTCGGTGACGCCGGGGACCTGGGCGTTGCCGAAGTAGTGGCCGGAAGTCACACCAAAGTCGGCGATGACGCGCCAGAAAGCCTTGGGGACGAAGTTGCGGATTTCGAGTTCGCGACGCACCACCAACATCAAGGTCGGGGTCTGAACGCGACCGACGGGGTGGACACTTTCCTTGGAAATCTTGCCACCACCGAGCATCTTGCTGGCCGCCCGGGTCAGGTTAAGCCCGACGATCCAGTCGGACTGCGAGCGACAGATGGAGGCGGAGCGAAGCCCAGCCTTCTCGGAGACGTCCAGCAGTTGATCAAAGGACCCCTGAATGGCCGCCGGGGTCATGCTGGTCAGCCAGAGGCGTTTTTCCGGGATCTTCGCGCCCGCCAGCACGCAGATCATATGGAAGATGAGCTCGCCCTCGCGGCCCGCGTCGCACGCGTTGACGACACAACCGATGTCCTTACGGAGCAGGAGTTTCTTCAGTTGTTGGTATTTTTCGCCCGCCCCGCGCTCGGTCCGAGGGCGGAGGACCCCTTTGGCCAAAGTGCCATCGAAGTTAGGTGGAAGAATGGGGAGGTTCTTGAGCGTCCAGGACTTCCAGTCGGGGTTTAGCTCATGGGGTTCGACGAGTTCGGCGAGGTGGCCGACCGCGGAGGAGATCACCCAGGTGTCGTTCTCGAAGGCATCGCCGGACTTCGGCACCTTGAGGACCTTGGCAAGGTCGGCGGCGACGGAGGGTTTCTCGGCGATGACCAGGGTCTTGGCACCAGCGCCAAGGGGGGCTTCGGAGGACTTAGTGGGTTTCTTGCGCATGCGTAGGATGATGACCGAGGGTCAAGCTTCGGTCACATCCCTTGCTCGGCGAAGGAATCGTCGAGCGCGGCGATGAGGGTAGCGATGGTGGCATCGGTTTCATCGCCCATGTTGGAGATGCGGAAAGTCTTGCCCTTCAACTTGCCGTAACCGCCGTCGATGACGATGTGGTGGCGGGACTTCAGGGTCTTGTTCAAGCGTTCGAGGTCGGCGTTGCGATCGTTCTTGAAGCAGTTGAGGCCGCGGGTGCCGAACTTGACCTCCGGCAGCAACGAGAAGCCCTTGGCCAGACCCCAGGCGCGCATCCGTTCGTTGAGCCGGAGGTGGCGGGCGTAGCGTTGGTCGAGTCCTTCGGCTTCGACCTCGAGGAGGCGCTGCTGGAGACCATAGAAGAGCGAAATGCAGGGGGTCGACGGGGTCATGCCCTTGACGTGGTTGTCGTGGAACTCGATCAGGTCGAAGTAATAGCCGCGGTCGGACGATTGCTTGGCGCGTTCGCGGGCCCGCTCGCTCACGGCGAAAATCGCGAGGCCCGGGGGGAGGGCGAGGGCCTTTTGCGAGCCGGTCAGGAAGATGTCGATGCCCAGTTCGTCCTTCTTGATCGGAAGGGTGGAGAAGGAGCTGACGGTATCGGCGATGGAAATCACGTCCGGAAATTCGCGCACCACAGCCATGATGTCGGCGATGGGCGACAGGGTGCCGGTCGAGGTCTCGGAGTGGATGAAGGTGATGCAGTCGAACTTGCCCGTGGCTAGGGCCTTGCGGATGGCCTCCGCGTCAACGGGCTTGCCCCAATCGAACTGGAGGGCCTCGGCGTATTTTCCGCAACGCTTAGCGACATCATTCCACTTGTCGGAGAACGCTCCGTTCATGCAGTTGAGCACGCCCTTGCGGCAGACATTGCGCAGGGCGCCTTCCATCACGCCCCAAGCGGAACTCGTGGCAAGGTAGACCGGGTCGGCGGTGTAGAACATGGACTGCAGGCGAGGCTGCATGTCCTGGTACAATTTGACGAAGGCGTCAGAACGGTGGCCGATCATCGGCTTGCCCATCGCTTGGATGATCGAGGGCGAGACGGTCAGGGGGCCAGGGATGTAGAGGCGATTGCTCATCGTTGGAAGGTGGAAAGGAGGGCCGGGGCGGCGGTGGGGTTCTCGAGGCGGACGATCCGGCGGTTGCGGTCGGCGAGGGTGACAGTCCGGGGTTGCCAGGTCGGGGCCTCGGCCAGGGGGACTTCCGTGAAACTCATGACGACCAGGAGGTCCCCTGGCTTACCCAGATGGGCGGTCGCGCCGTTGAGGCAAATCTCGCGGGTTCCGGCCGGTGCGGGGATGGCGTAGGTCTCAAAACGATGCCCATTGGCTAGATTACCTACCAAGATCTTCTCATATGGCAAGAGACCGACCAAGTCCATGAGCTCCCGATCAAGGGCCAAGGAACCCTCATAATCGAGGCGGGCACCGGTGACTTCGGCGCGGAGGAGTTTGGTGCGCAACAGGTGGACAAGCATGGCGCGGAGTCGTCCCTTCTCAATCGGGATGCTTGCCTGCGTCAAACAACTTTGCATCTAATCGTCCATGGCGGCGAAGCATCGTGGGTTCTTTTCCTCGCTCGGCGAAGCCGTGGCGAGCTTCGCCGTCGGGGTCGTCTATGGCCGTCAAAAGGGCTTCGGGGCGCTATTGCTCGGTGGTTTCCTGCGGGTGCTTTCGTGGCTTTTTGAGGTCTTGGTGCGCTTGCGGCTCTGGCTCTACCGGCAACGGCTCTTCCGGGATACCCCCCTGGGTTGCAAGGTCGTGGTCGTCGGGAATCTCACGGTGGGCGGTACCGGCAAGACACCGGTGGTGCTCAAGATGGCCCAAGTCCTCGCGAGCCGGGGGCGGAAAGTCGCCATCCTTTCTCGCGGTTACAAAGGAGCGACGGACTCCATGGCCAAGCGTTTCTGGCGCTGGCTGACCCAAGGCAATCGCCCTGACCCGCTGGTCGTCTCCGACGGGAAGAGTGTGCTGGTCGGTCCAGAGGAAGCGGGCGACGAGCCTTACATGCTGGCGCGTAACCTGGCGGCCTTGGGGGTCGTTATCATCGTCGACCGCGATCGCGTCGAAGGCGGGCGCTTTGCCCTACGCCGTTTCGGGGTCGACACCATCTTGCTCGACGATGGCCTGCAGTACTTGCCGCTCCGTGGTCAGATCAACCTTCTACTGGTCGATAGTCACGACCCCTTCGGCAATGGCTCCCTGCTGCCTCGCGGTATCCTGCGTGAGCCGATCGCCAACCTCAGTCGGGCTTCCTACGTTTTTATCACGAAGTCCTCCGGGCCGCCCGACCCTGCGCTGGTTGCCCTGATCCGTCGGCATAATCCGAAGGCGGAGATCGTTCCCTGCGCCCACCGTCCTCGTGAACTGGTGGAGGTCGACGGGCCGGGCACGCTCCCGCTGGAGCATCTCCGGGGAAAGCGTGTCGCCTCGTTCTCGGGGATCGCGACGCCGGAACGCTTCGAGGAGACCTTGGCGGGCGAGGGGGCCATCCTCGTCGCTAACCGGCGTTTCCTCGATCACCATGCCTTCAATGACGAAGACCTTGATGAGGTGCTGGAGCAGGCCTTGCGGGCCCGGGCCGAGATGATCATCACGACCGAGAAAGATGCGGTCCGGCTACAGGCCCGTTTTCGGCCGCCCCTGCCGCTCTATTACGTCCGGCTGGAAGTCGAGGTGCTCGGCGATAATGATGGCTTCAACGCGGCGGTCGAGCGCATCTGCTTCGGCTCCGCCGGACCGGCGCGTTAACCGACCGCCCCTGACCGGATGGGCAGGCGGAGGAAAGCATCCTGCGCGCACTCGCCCAGCCGCCCGCTGGGGTCGCAAGGCACGGACGACCCATCGGGCTGCAGCGCCTTGGCGTCGCCTTGGCGATCGCGGTAGGTCGCGAGGACCTCGTCCTCGATTCGTCGAACCAAGGCCGGGGAGCGCAAGGGAAAGACGCATTCGACGCGCCGGATGAAGTTTCGCGGCATCCAGTCGGCGCTGCCCATCAGGATAATCGGCTCGGCCCCGTCATTGACGAAGCGGAAGACGCGGCTGTGCTCGAGGAAACGGCCGAGGAAGCTCCGCACCCGGATGTGCTCGCTCTTGCCGGGTACCCCCGGGATGAGGCCGCAGATGCCGCGCACGATGAGGTCGACCTTCACGCCGGCTTGCGAGGCGGCGTAGAGGGCGCGGATCACGTCCGGATCGACCAAGCTATTAACCTTGGCGAAAATCCCCGCGGGACGCCCAGCCCGGGCGGCGGCGGTCTCGGCTTCGATGAGCGCGATGATTCGGCGCGACAAGTCGAAGGGTGCCACCAGCAGGTGCTTGAACTGTGGCGACGACAGGTTGCCGGTCAGGACATTGAAAAGCAGGCCGACGTCCGCCGTGATCTCCTCGTCGGCGGTCAGCAGGGAGAAGTCGGTGTAGATGCGGGCGGTCTTCGGGTTGTAATTGCCGGTACCAAGGTGGGCGTAGCGCCGCAGGACGCCGGCTTCCTGGCGGACCACCAGGCAGGCTTTACAGTGCGTCTTGAGGCCATGGAGGCCATAGACGACGTGGGCCCCGGCTTCCTGCAATTGTCGCGACCATTCGATGTTGTTGAGCTCATCGAACCGCGCGCGCAGCTCGACCAAGGCCGTGACCTGCTTGCCGTTGCGGGCGGCCTCCTTCAACGCCTCCACCACGGGAGAGTCGCCGCTCGTCCGGTAGAGCGTCAGCTTGATCGCCACCACGTGCTCATCCCGGGCGGCTTGGCGCAGGAAATCGACGACCGGGGCGAACGATTCATACGGGTGATGCAACAGGATATCTTGCTGGGCGATCCGCCCGAACAACCCGGCCGGATCCGCGCATTCAACCGGGACCGTGGGCACGAAGGTGGGGTAGAGCAGATCGGGGCGCGGGACGAGGTCAATCAAGCTGGCTAACCGGAGCATGTTCACGGGGCCGGGCGTGAGGAACGCGTTTTCGGCGTCGAGGTCGGTTGACGCCAGTAACCAGGCCAACTCGGGCGACGGGATATCGTCTTCCACCTCGAGCCGGACCGTCGCCCCCTTGCGGAGGTTGCGGATTTCTTCCTCGATGGCTTCAAGCAAGTTGCCGGATTCTTCCTCATCGACGTAAAGGTCGCTATTACGCGTGATGCGGAAAGCCCAGGAGCCTTGGAGTTCCAATCCGGGGAAGAGGCGGAAGAGGAACGTCTGGATAACGTGGCTGAGCAGCGTGAACCCGCGTTTATCGGCGAGGGCCAGGATGCGGGGGAGGATGCGGGGAACGGGGACGACGGCCCGTCGGGTTTCACCATTGGCCGGGTTGCGCAACAAGGCCAACAGGTAGAGCCCCTTGTTCGTGAGCACGGGGAAGGGGTGCGAGGGGTCGATGGCCAGGGGGGTCAGGGCAGGGAGGATTTCTTGGTCAAACCGTTCGGAGAGACCCCGGCGATCCGCTTCGTCCAACTGCTGGCGAGCCTTGAAGGCGATGCCCGCGTTGGCCAAAGCGGGCACAAGTTGCGACTGCCAGCACCGCTGCTGTGCCGCCACGAGCTCGTGGGCGCGTCGAAGGACCTGCAGGAGGAACTCGCGGGTAGCCGGGTGGCTGGCGGATTCCTCCTGTTGCATGATGCCCGCGACCCGGATCTCAAAAAACTCATCGAGGTTGGAGCTCACGATGGAGAGGAACCGCACCCGTTCGAGCAGCGGGACGGAGGGGTCTTCGGCCAGTTCCAAGACCCGACGGTCGAAATCTAGCCAGCTGAGCTCGCGGTTGAACATCGGTCGTTCCATGAATCTTAGGGTGTGGTCGTCACTTTGTCAGCAACGAGCGACAATCGACGGTCCCAGACCGAAAGACGCAATAAACCTCTGGTTAAATGGCGGCTTCTGGGAGGTTACGTTCGCGTGAAACTAGCTCGGCGACCAAAGGATGCGCAAATCGGACCGGTCGTTCAGGCGGACTTTGGGCCCTGTCAAATGGGGGATGCCGACCACATCCCCGCGGCCGAAGGTCCCCGCCAACGCCTTCACCTCATGCTTGGAGAGGCCGCGCGTGGGCACCTCGACGGACTGGAGTTGGCCCGTGCGGACGACGATGAAGCGGAGTAATCCCTTGATCATCTGCACATCGGAAACCAGGCGAACCGCCTCAGGCGGCGTGGGCCGGAGCGGCGCCGCCGAGAAGAGCGCACAAGAGAACCGGACTTCCCGCAGGTCACGGAAGAGTTTCCGGTTCGCATAGGCCGTCGAATCTGGCGCCCGCCAGCGTCGCGCTTCGTGGTTCCAGTGTTCGCCGGCCAGCAGCTGCGGGCACGGTGCTTGGTCCAACTCGGGGCCGATGCGCGGAAGCACGCCTTGGGCACAGACCGCCTCGCCCAAGCGTTGGAGGCGCTCGGCCGTCGTCCGCAAGGCCGGCTCCAGTAAGATAATCAGGCCACCCGGTCGCAGCCTTTGGCGTAAGGTATTGAACCAAGTCAGGAGGGCGGCGGGCGAGAGCTGTGGCATTTCGTTCAGGACGAAGCCGGCGACGATCAGGTCGTAATCGCCTTCGGGCCAAGTCTCCGCTCGATTGGCATCGCCGACGCGAGTCCGGATTGTGGCTACCTTGCCGAGCAAGCTGGCCGCAAACTGCTCGAGGCCCGCGAGGGACCCTGGCGAACGGTCGACCGCACTCAACGTGACTTGCGTCGAACCCAGCCGCAGCAGGTGGTGGGCGGCGGCGACACCGCAGGAGCCAGGACCGGAACCGAGGTCGAGGATGGCCGGGCTCGGCGAAGTCGGCGTCCATCCCCGCCACTCCATCGCCTGCGCCAAAGCGAAACCCGTGCGGACAAAACTTTGGGGTAGGAAGAAAATCCCGTACGCGGCCAAAAGCTCCGTTTCGGCGAAGTAATCAGGGAACCGTCCCTCCGGCCGCTCGGTCGTGAAGAGGTCGGAGAGCCGGGCGACGGAAAAGGCCAAGCGCTCCACAGCCGCGTCTCCGAGTAGGTCGGTGGCGAGTTCGGCTTGGGCGACCCAATGGGCTTCGGCGGCGGCGGGGTAGGCACCCCAGGTTTCAACCGCCGACATCGCGACGTCCCTCCAAGGCGCTCCGCAAGGTGGCGGGGTCGGCGAAGGTCAACCCGCTCCCGCTTGGCAGCCCGAAGCCGATGCGCGTGACCTTGATCGTCGGGCGGATCGCTTGGATGGCTTCGCGGATGTAGTGACAGGTGGCCTCGCCCTCGATGTCATTGCCGAGGGCGAGGACGACCTCATGGATGGGCTCATCGCGCAGGCGCTGTTCCAAGGTCGCCAGATTCAGGTCCGCCGGCCCCACGCCATTGATCGGGGAAAGTCGACCATGGAGGACATGGTAAGTGCCCCGGTAAGCGGCGGATCGCTCGATGGCCATCAGGTCAGGGACCTGTTCGACGACACAGAGCGCGCTTGGTTCGCGCTTCGGGTTAGCACAGACCTCGCAAAGTTCCGCTTCCGCGAGGCTTCCGCAACGTCCGCAACGACGGACGGCACCCGCGGCGGCCTGCAGGGCGCTCAGGAGCGGGTCGAGTTTGGCGGGCCGCTCGACCAGAAGGTGCAAGGCGATGCGTTCGGCGGAACGGTGACCCATCCCGGGGAGCTGCTTGAGCAACTGACGAATCTTGTCGAAGGCGGGGGTCACGCAGGCTTAGAGGCCGGGCAGTTGGAAGCCGGCGGTGGCCTTGGACATCGTCGCCTCATGTAAAGTTCGGGCCTGGACGGAAGCCTCCTGCAGCGCCGCGACTAGGGAGGTCTCGACCACCGAGGGTTCTTCCTTGAGGAATTCCGGGTGGATGGCGAGCGCTTGGACTCGGCCATGGCCATCGACCACGACCTTGATCGCGCCCCCCCCGTGGGAGACTTCGATGCGTTCGTCCGCGAGGCGCTGTTGCGCATCCGCGATGCCCTTCTGCATCTTCTGGGCTTGCTTGAGGAGTTTGCCTACGCCGGCCATGGTGTGGCGAGGTTTTGGAAGCGGCCGAGGGAGTCAAGGGTGACTCACCGCGACCTCCTCCCGGCTTGCGCCGACCGCCCCCTTAAGCAGGGTGGGTGGCATGTGTCCGCCCCGCGACCTCCAGATCGTCGGCGCCTTCCTTGCCATCACATGGGAGGATGGCAGCGAAGCGGTCATGTCGGGCGAATACCTGCGCGAGCATTCCCCGAGCGCCGAGAACATGGGGGAGGTCGATATCTTGGGGCAACGCTGGGGGGGCGACGGCCCTCGCCGCTTTCCGGGTGTCGGCGTCGTGGGCTTGGAGCGTATCGGCAACTATGCCGTCACCTTGGAGTTCAGCGATGGGCATCGCACCGGCATCTACAGTTGGGACTACCTCCGCGGCCTAGCGGAGACGTCGCGCGATTGACCTTTAAGGTTTGCTTCTTTCGTCCCATCGCGGACAATTATGGACGTGAAAAAGACTTACGTCCTGGACACCAACGTACTGATTCACGACCCCGAGTCTCTTTTTAAGTTCGACGAGCACACGGTCGCCGTTCCGGTCGAGGTTCTCTCCGAGCTGGATCGGCTTAAGACGCAGCCCGGCCAATTGGGCGCCAGCGCGCGCCGGGTCAACCGCTCGATCCGGGCGCTGTTCGAGAACCGTCCGTTGAAGGAGATCGCCGAAGGCGACGCCCAGCGCCCCGGCGCGTTGCACGCGAAACTACGCGACGGCGGCGAGCTCCGTGTCGTCATCAATGAATCGTTGATCCGCGACCACTTCAACGGCGCCCGCTCCGAGCGTGTCCGGGCGGTCTTCATGCAGGTGGACGCCCCCGACCACCGCATCATCGCCTCCGCCCTTTACCTGCGTGATACCACCAAGGGGTCGGTCGTGCTCGTCACCAAGGATGCGTGCATGGCCCTCAAGGCCCAGGCGCTCGGCCTTGAGGTCCAGGATTACCGCAACGACCGGATCGAGGTCAGCGACGTGGGCGATTATCGCACCATCACGGTCACGACCGCCGCGATGCGCGATTTCCGGGAACTGGGGCAGGCACAGTTGAAACTGGCCGCCGACACCACCCCGGTGATCAACGAGTACGTCATGCTCGCCTCGGATTCGTGGACCGAGCCCGCGCGCCACGTCGGCGAGGGCGCCTTCGTGCCTCTGTCGCTTTACCGTGAGTTCCTCTCCAATGCCAGCGGGGCACGCAAGGGCCTGCAAATGCCCCGCGGCATGCGCGTCATTCCGAAGAACTTCGAGCAGTGGATCTTCCTCGACGCCCTCCTTAACCCGGAGATCAAGCTGGTCACCTGCTTCGGGCGGGCCGGCACCGGGAAGACTTTCCTTTCGATTGCGGCCGCCTTGGCGCAGGTTCTCAGCGACTTTTCTCCCTACAAGAAACTCTACGTCTCCCGCCCCGTGGTGCAGATCGGCAAAGACATCGGGGCGCTGCCCGGCTCCAAGGAAGAGAAGCTCTCCCCTTACATCCAGCCCTACTTCGACAACCTCGAGGTGCTCTTCTCCAAGAATAGCGCCCCGGCCTCGGCCCAGCCCACGGCCCGCGAGCTGGTCGCTACGGATTCCCGCAACAAGAAAAAGAAGGCGCAAGCAATGAAGGCCCCGCAGCCCATCTTTGGTTCCCAGTTCCAGCCGGTCAACCAGCCCCGCAAACCCTACCAGTGGCTCATCGACTCCGGCCTCATCGAAATCGAGGCGATGACCTTTATCCGCGGTCGTTCCATCGGGCATGCCTTCATGATCGTGGATGAAGCCCAGAATATGACGCCCCACGAGGCCAAGACCGTCATCACGCGCATCGGGGAGGGTTCCAAGCTCGTGCTCATCGGCGACCTCGACCAGGTGGACACGCCCTACTTGGACGGGAAGTCTAACGGCCTGATCCACACCCATGAACGCATGAAGGGCCATGCCATCACGGCCAACGTCCGACTGCTGCATGGGGTGCGGAGCGCCCTCTCCGAGCTCGCCGCGCAGGTGATGTGAGCAACTTCCGGCCGGCCCGCCCGGCGACGCCCTACTCCATCCTTGCCCCGGGCCAAACCGGGGCTTTGCCTGTTCCCTCGTGGAGAAGGAAACCCCGATGCAGCGGCAGTACCGTGAGTTTCGTGAGAAACTCCCGGCCGGCACCATTTTGCTTTTTCGGCTCGGCGACTTCTACGAAGTCTTCGGCGAAGATGCCCAGGTGGCTTCGCGCGTTCTCGGCTTAACCCTGACCAAGCGCCATGAGACGCCGATGGCTGGCTTGCCGCACCATGCGGCCCCCGCCTACGTCAACCGGCTCCTGGCGGCTGGCTGGAAGGTCGCCATTTGCGATCAATTGGAAGCCCCCGTCGCCGGCAAGTTGGTCCGCCGTGGGTTGACGCGCATCCTGACGCCAGGCACCGCCCTGGAGGATTCCCAGCTTGATTCTCGACGCGGTAATTACTTGGTCGCGCTGACTTGGGATAAGGCGGGCTGGCATGCCGCCTGGCTGGATGTGTCGACCGCCGACTTCCGGCTGGCGACCGATCTTGGTCCGGCCCGAATTTTACCGCTCCTGCACTCGCTCGCGCCCCGCGAGGTTCTTCTGCCGGAAGGGCTGGAACCTACCCCCGAGGACCGCGAGGCCCTCGAAGTTTTCCTCCAAGGTCGCTCGGTCTCCCGTCTACCGGGTTGGAATTTCGACGGCCCCGCCGGCGCACGGTTGGTCGCGCAGACTTTAGCCGTACATGGCTTGGCTGGCTTTGGCCTGACCGACAATCACCCCGCGCTGGGTGTCGCCGGCGCGGTCCTCGGCTACGTCACCGACTCACTTTGCGACCGACCCAAGAATTTATTCCGGCTCACCGAAACGAAACTCAGTTCCTCGGTCCTGCTGGATGCCGCGTCCTCGCGTAACCTCGAACTCTTCGCCGCTTCCGGCGGTGGGCGCGAGGGTTCGTTGCTCGACAGCATCGATCGCACAGACACGCCCGGCGGCTCACGCCTCTTGGCCTTGTGGCTTGGGGAGCCGTCGACGGACTTACCAACCATCCATGCCCGTCAGGCTGCCGTCGGCGAATTTATCCGCCATCCGGGGGCTTCCGCCCGACTGGGGGAGGCGTTGCGTCAGGTGCGAGACGTCCCGCGCATCCTGGCCCGTCTCCAAAACCGTCTCCGCAACCCGCGGGAATTGGGCGGTATCCGCGACACGCTGGGCGCTTTGCCGGCCGTCCGCGAGGAACTGGCGGCCTTGCCGGGCGGCTCACTGCGTGGGCTCGTTGACCGCCTCCGGCCCGAGACCGATCTCCTCCGACGTCTCCAGTCGGCCTTGGCTGATGAATTGCCGGTAGACCTGACCGAGGGCGGGGCGTTGCGTCCAGGGTTTGACCCTGAACTCGACCGACTCCGTTCGCTCGCCACGGACAGCAAGACATGGATCGCAGATTTTGAGCGCGGGGAGCAAAGTCGTACCGGCATCAAGTCGCTCAAGGTTCGTTACAACGGTGCCTTCGGTTACGCCATCGAGGTGACCAAGGCCAACCTGACCTCGGTGCCCGCGGATTACATTCGCAAGCAGACGATGGTGAACGCGGAGCGCTTCACCACCGAAGAGCTTCGCACGAAGGAACGCGAAGTCTTGCGGGCCGACGAGCAGGCGCTCGCCCGTGAGGTCGACCTTTTTCAAGAACTCCTCGCCACCGTGCTGGCGGCTTCCGAATCCCTGCTGGGCACGGCCCAGGCGCTCGCCGAGGCGGATGTGCTACGCGGTTGGGCGGAGTTGGCGCGGGAAGCCAACTGGACCTGTCCGGTCGTCGATGAATCCGACGCCTTGGAGATCGTCCAAGGGCGCCACCCGGTGGTCGAACGCATGCTGCAAGCCCGCCCCGGGGCTGGCTCCTTCGTGCCCAACGACACGCGCCTGAGCTGTGGCGGCGAACAGATCGCCTTGCTCACCGGGCCGAACATGGCCGGTAAATCCACCTACATCCGACAAGTCGCCCTCATCGCCTTGCTCGCCCACCTTGGGTCCTGGGTGCCCGCGCAATCCGCCCGCATTGGGCTGGTTGACCGTATCTTCTGCCGCGTCGGCGCCTCGGACGAACTGGCCCGGGGTAATTCGACCTTCATGGTCGAGATGAACGAGACGGCGAACATCCTGAACAATGCCACGACCCGCTCACTCGTGGTGCTCGATGAAATCGGCCGGGGCACCAGCACCTACGATGGCATCAGCATCGCCTGGGCCGTCGCCGAACACCTCCATGGCGGGGAGACCGCGGGTCCCCGAACTTTATTCGCGACTCACTACCATGAGCTCACCCGGCTGGCAGGCCGCCTGACGCGCCTGCGTAACTGGTCTGTCGCCGTGAAGGAATGGAACGATGAGATTGTCTTCGTCCGCCGGGTCGTCCCGGGTGCGGCCGATCGCTCCTATGGCATCCAAGTCGCTCGGCTCGCCGGCATGCCCCCCGCGGTGGTTGCCCGGGCCCGCGAGATCTTGACGGGACTGGAAACTGGGGATGGGTTGCCGGGCGGTAAGGTTACCGCCGCCGAAATCGCCCAACCCGTCGGGGAGGTCCCGCGCCCGCTCAAGCGAAAGGAAGCGCTGGCCAGCAAGCCCGGTAAGGCAGAGGGTGGTCCGCCGGAATTAGACTTGTTCGCTTGAGTGCTTTTAGATTCGTTCGTTCCACTCGCACGAATTGAACTTCGCCCAGGTCGACTCATGGTCGTGCTGGTCATAGATGACTTCCGCGACGTCCACGGGCACGCTGTGCAGGATCCGGCCGAGGGCCGCGGTGAAATCCGCAGCGAAACGTTGCCAATCACAATCAGGGAGGAATGGACGCCAGACATAGCCCTCGAGCAGGAGTCCCTGCCGGGTCCGTTTCTGTGCAGCCCCGGCGACCTTCCGTCCATCGTCGGTGCGGACAAGGTCATTCGGCTCCGCACGCAGCGCGCACGCATCCGGGCTCTGAAATTCACGGGGACCCGCGGGAGCCGGGGCCAATTTCACTGGCTGGCCTTGCGCTTGCAGGGCTTGCGCGAGGGCGTCATGAACCGCGGCATAGCTAGCCATGGCTTCGGCGGCGAACAAAGGGTGCCCGGCGGGGATGACGAGGGCGAAGGTCCAATCATCGAGGTGCGAGACCAGGCCGCCCCCGGTGCAACGGCGGATCAGGGGGTAATGGGCGGGCACCTGGGCCCGGTATTTCGCCCATGCCTGCGAGACGCCGAAGGTGAAGGCGGGCTCGGACCACGCGAACGGACGAAAGCGGATACGCTCGGGCCGCGGGTAGTGCTCCAGCAGCAGAAGGTCGGCGGCCATGTTGGCGACGGCGTCGGCGGTCTGGCGCGGGAGGACATCCATGTCAGAAGTCTATGCCTTTCTCGAGTCGACGCACGACCTTTCGTCCGGTCACTTTCTCGTACCAGTCTTCGCAGCCTCGCGGAACGCGCAGCGGGGCCAGCTGTTCCTCGAAGGATTGGGCCGGGGTGCGCAATTTGCCGGCCAAGGGATGCAGGCGCAGGCTAAGGTCACGAGGACGAGCGGCCGCGGAGGGGATTTCAGCTCGGCTGATGGGCCGCACTAGGGCGTCCGCGTCGAGGCCGAAATGGCGGGCGATCCTGATGCCGAGCTCATGCCGGCTCAGGGCTTCGGTGCCCGCCCAGTGAAAGAGACCCGAGAGAACGGTGCGCTCGCAAAGTTCAATGGTCACATCCGCGAGATTGGAAACTTCGACGGGCTGACGGATCTCATCGGTGAACAAGGTAGCGGCTTTGCCATCCTTCCAGGCGGCGAAAAGACGTTCGTGTAACCCGCGGTCGCCGCCGACGGAGTTGCCGCTGATCGGCGAGGTGCGGAGGACGGCGGCATGCTCACGGCCATAACGCAGGACTTCGACTTCCGCGGCCGCCTTGGTTTCGCCATAGAGATTCAGCGGGGCAGGCTGGTCGGTCGGCTGATAGTTGCCGGCCACCCCATCGAACACGGTGTCGGTCGACAGGTGGACGAGTTTCGCTCCGAGGTGGAAGCACAGTTGCGCGAGCTTCTTCGGGACCTCGGTATTAAGTCGCTTGGCTTGGGCAGGGTCAGCCAGGCAAGTTTCGATGGTCGGCAGAGCGGCGCAATGGACGACGGCATGCGGGAACTCCTCGAGCAGGAGGGCTTCGAGGGCGACCTCGGAGCAAAGGTCGAACGCCCGCGCCTGCGTCACGCCCGGAATCGTCGGCGCGCGGGCCCCGCCCAAGGCCAGGACTTCGTGGCCCCGTCGCAAGGCGGCGAGGCAGACCTCGCGACCCAGGAATCCGGAGGCGCCGGTGACGACGAGTTTCATGGTGCACGCTTAAGCCTCGGCGGTGCCAGTGGCAAGCGGGGAGGGGGCTTGCGGATGCTTGCCAAGCGTCCCGGAAGGGGCATTGATGGCATCGACCATGGCTGCCTATTCGGACCTCGCCAATCGCCCCGTGCTGACCCAACCGACCTACGAGGCTGGGCGACCGATCGAGGTCGTGGCCCGCGAATTCGGTCTGGATTCCACCAGCGTCATCAAACTGGCCTCCAACGAGAATCCCCTCGGTCCCTCGCCCCGGGGTCTGGCGGCGGCGCGCAAGGCCCTCGAAGTCTGCCACCTCTACCCCGACGGCGGCTGCACCTTCCTGCGCGAGAAACTCGCCACCAAGTGGGACCTCACGCCGGGGCATTTCATCATCGGGAACGGCTCCAACGAAGTGATGATTCTCCTCGCTCAGGCTTTCCTCCGTCCGGGCGACGAAGTCGTGTTCGGGGAGCAAGCCTTTATCGTTTACAAACTCGCGACGATGCTTTGCGGCGCCACCCCGGTGGCGGTGCCGATGCCTGGCTACCGTCATGACCTCAAGGCGCTACGGGCCGCAGTCACGCCGCAGACCCGTATCGTCTTCCTCGCTTCGCCGAACAACCCCACTGGCGGCACCGATGCCCCGGCCGACATCCTCGCCTTGGCGGCCTCGTTGCCGGAGGATGTGATCTTCTGCTTGGACGAAGCCTACGCCGAGTACCTCGATGCCAGCGCGGACCTCCGTCCGATGATGAAGTCCGGACGTAAAGTCGTCGTCACCCGCACCTTCTCCAAGGCCTACGGGCTGGCTGGCCTGCGCGTCGGCTACCTGATGGGCAGCCCCGAGGTCGTGGCCCTCCTCAATCGGGTCCGTCAGCCGTTCAACGTGAATTTGCCCGCTTTGGCCGCCGCCGAAGCCGCGCTGGATGACGCGGAGTTCGTCCGCCGTACCCGCGAGGTCAACGCTGCCGGCATCAGCCAACTCACCGCCGGCCTTGCCCGACTCGGTTATGAAATCATCGACGGACGGGCGAATTTCCTCGCGGCCCGCGTTCCTGACGCCGAACAGGCTTTCACCAAACTCCAGCGCGCCGGCGTGATCGTCCGCCCGCTGGCCGGTTATGGCATGAAAGGCTGGTTACGTCTCACCGTCGGCACGTCGGCCCAGAACGAACGACTCCTCGCCGAACTCGCCCACCTGTGAGCATGGAATTCGCCGACATTATCCGTCAGATCCGTGCCAAGGACCCCCGTTACAAGGCCCCAGCCTACGAATTGGTCAGGCTCGGCTTGGACCAAGCCCAGAAGGACATCCATGGCGAACCCAAGAAAGGGAAGGTCGGTGCCAATCGCCATGTTACCGGGCCGCAATTACTGGAAGGGTTTCGTCGGCATGTCCTCGAGACTTACGGTCCCATGGCTTACCCGCTGCTGCACAGCTGGGGACTACGGAAGTCCAACGATGTCGGCAATATCGTCTTCAACATCATCGACACCGGTCTCTTCGGCAGGTCCGAGGAGGATCGGCTGGAAGACTTCGCCGACGTCTACGATTTCAAGGAGGTCTTCCTCCTGCCGTTCGAACCGCGACCGAAGTCCTGAGGGTGCTCGCGCGGCGCGGTGACCTCAGGCGTTGACGAAGGAGATTGTCCGGACCTCCTGGCAACCGCGGAGGGCACGGATTTTTGCGAGCAAGGCACGCTCGTGGAAGCGGACTTCGGACTTGATGACGCTGTTCTCGCACTGCACGACGAGCTTACCGCCTTCGAGCACGCGTAGCGGGGCGCAACGCCGGGCGAGTTTGGTCGGCAACAGTTCATGCCAGTGGGCGAAGATCGCGTCCTCTGGCACCGGTTTATCGAGCCGGAGTTTCTTGAAGGCTTCGGTCACGGCATCATCGATGCTCCGCAAGTCCCGATCGGTCGAACGCCCGCGATCCTCCGGCAGGCCGCGCAAGTTGGCCAGGAGGTTCACGACATGACGGGAGAACTTCCCCTTGGCCTTACCTTCGGTCACCAGCGCCCGGAGCACGTAAGGAAGGTCGCGCAGGTGCTCGGAACGTAGGCACTTCTCCGGGGCGTAGGCGCCACCCACGATGACGCCGATTGCGCCGGCATCGCGAGCACCTTCGCCATCTTCCTTGGGGTCGTCGCCGACATGAACCAAGGCGGAAACGGCGGCACCGAGGTGGCGGGCGGCGTGAGCGAACGCCTTCGGGTCAGGCTTGGCGTGGCCGATTTCCTCGGACAGGTAGACCCCATCGAAGAGTTTGCTCAACCCCTTGCCGGCGAGCACCGGGTGCATGCGTCGGTCGGCATTGGAAAGAACGGCCACCTTGATTCCCAGGAAGCGGATGGCGGTGATGGCGGTCACGGCCGCCGGTGCGACCCGCCAGGCGGATTCGTGCGCGAACGCTTCCCAGCATTCCTGAAAAACGGCGTCGAACTTTGAAGCCGGCAGCTGGGGGCCGAACGAACGCATGACCACCTCGCGCCAGAAGACCTCGGGCTTGGCCTGACGGGGGGCGCCCTTGAAGCCGAGAGGGAAGGCCGCCTCTAAAGCGGCGGCGGAGACTTCGACCCCGTGCTTTCTGGCGCAAGCCGCGTACACAGCGCCGACCGAAGGGTGCGGGAAGAGCAGGGTACCTGAGAGGTCCAGGGTGACGGCTTGAACGACAGCCATGGTCAGCGAGAGCCCCGGCAGGGTGCTGGTGCCCGGCAAGGGGTCGTAAGGCGCGCGGGGAGGGCCATGCAGGGGCTGATGGGACCAGACCTAGGCTCGGGGGTCAACCCCTCGTGGGTCGGTCCCGGCTTGTCACTCCGGCCGTTTCAGGCTAAAAAACGGTCATGCCCCCCCTCCGTCTCCTTTCCGCGGTGATCATCGCCGGCCTTGCGTCCTTCCTCGCGGGTTGTTCCACGGCGAGTTCCTCGCCGAGCTCTTTAGCCACTGTGCGCAAGGTTTTCGTGGTCGAGACCCAGTCCTCGGGCGTGACCGAGGCCGACGCCCTTGCCAATGCGGTCCACGATGCGGCCGTGCATGAACTTGGCCACCTCGGTTATGTCGCCACCACCACCGCCAGCGAGGCGCAAGCCACCTTGCGTAGTTCCTGGCGAGTCAACAAGGCCGATGATGGCCGGGTCAGCCTAGCGCTTTCCGTCAGCCTCTTCGATCCGCAAGGACATCGTCTGCTGACCGCTGATTCGGGGACAACCCTATCCGTGAATTTCTGGAACGAAGCGTCGGTTCACCGGGCGGTTGAACAGGCCCTGTCCCGTCTGCCCAAGGCCGCACCGGCCGCCTCTTCCCAAAAGTAAGAATCCGGGACTCAGCCCCGGCGGGCGTCCAACCGGGCGAGGATTTCCGAGAGGAGTGCCCGCAGTTCCGGCATGGCCACCCCGGCCGCTTCCCCGCGTCGCAGTGGCTCCGCCCAGATGCCTTCAACCTCGACCTCCCGGCCGGCCTGGTAATCGATTAAACTGGAAGGTCGGTAGGCGCCCATCCCCTCGGTCATCTCGAGCTGCCAGCGGATATGCTTCTCGTCGAAAGGGTACCCGCGGGAAGCGGCCGCCGCGGAGACTTCATCCATCAAACGACGGGCCCGCGCACGCCAAGGAAGATGGCCCACGATCTGGTCGGTGGTGACCCCGCCGGCGGCGATAGCCAGACCGTTGAATGGGATATTCCAGCAAAGCTTCTTCCAGAGTACCGCTTCCAGTGATTGTTCCGCCCGGCAATCCACCCCGGCGTCCGTGAACAGCCGGACGCAGGTGGCCACCGCTTCATTGGGTTCACCGTGCGCGGCAGCCATGCGCACATTGCCCACCAACGTGTTCTCGATCAGCCCAGGTGCGAGTCGATTGATGCAGACGAAGCACAGCCCAGCGACGATACGTTCGGTCGGGAGCAAGGACGCGAAGGCCTCCACGTTGCCCATCCCGTTCTGCAACGTGACCAGCAGGGTGCGTGGCCCGAGCAACGGGGCGATCAGTTCGGGCAGCTTGGCATTGGCGGTGGATTTGGCGGTCACCAGAACGAGGTCGCAAGGCCCGAGCCCGGCACCGTCGATGCTGGCGGAGGCGACCTGGATCACCCGCTGGCCCTGCCGGTCGCGCAGCGTCAGGCCTTGGGCGCTGATGGTGGCAGCGTCCGCTCGGGTCACGAGATGGACCTCCTGACCGGCTTCGGCCAGCTTGCCGCCGTACCACCCGCCGACGGCGCCCGCGCCGATCACCCCGACCCTCATGCCTGCGAAGGCGACCGCCGGACCGACGAATGACGGGCCTCGGCCAGTTTGAAGGGGTAGTCCAAGGTGAAGTGCAACCCGCGGCTTTCGTGCCGCTGGAGCGCACACTCGATGACGAGCTCCGCCACCTGGATCAGGTTACGCAACTCGAGCAAGCGGGGCTCGACCTTGAAGTTCCAGTAATACTCCCGCACTTCATCCGCCAAGGTGCCGATGCGCGTCCGGGCGCGCTGCAGGCGCTTGGTCGACCGGACGATGCCGACGTAGTCCCACATCGTCCGCCGCAGCTCATCCCAGTTGTGCGTGAGCACGACACGTTCATCGGGGTCGCCGGCCGCGCCGTCGATCCAAGCGGGCAAAGCTGGTCGCGCGGTCGGGGCGGCGCCGATCTCCAACTCGGCCGCCAAGGCGCCATCGTGGGCGAGCACGACGGCTTCGAGCAGGGAGTTCGAGGCGAGCCGATTAGCGCCATGCAAGCCCGTGCAAGCGACTTCCCCGACCGCGTAGAGACCACGCAAGGAGGTCCGACCGGAGAGGTCCGTCGCCACGCCGCCGCATAGGTAGTGAGCGGCCGGCACGACCGGGACCGCTTCGCGGGACAGGTCAAAGCCCGCCTTCTGGCAGGTGGCGAAGATGTGCGGAAAGCGCTCGGAGAGGTGGCCGGGCGCCACTTGGGTCGCGTCCAGCAGGACGTGTGGGGCGCCGTCGCGCTTCATCACCGAATCGATCGCCCGCGCCACGATGTCGCGCGGGGCGAGGTCGGCCAGCGGATGAAAATCCTTCATGAACGCCCGACCGGAGAGGTCGCGCAAAATCGCACCCTCGCCGCGGACGGCTTCGGAGATGAGCGCCCGGCTACCGTCCGGGGACTTCAAGGCCGTCGGGTGGAACTGCACCATCTCCATGTCGCGGATCTCGGCGCCAGCGCGGTAGGCCATCGCGATGCCGTCGCCCGTGGCGATGTCCGGGTTAGTGGTGAATTGATAGACTTGACCGACGCCGCCGGTCGCCAGGATGACGACCGAGGCCGAAAGCGTCTCGACCTTGCCGGCCTTGATGTCGAGCACGTGCAAGCCGAGGGTGCGGTCCTGCGGCCCGCCCAGCGATACGCGAGGGTCGAGCTTGGACGCGGTGAGCAAGTCGATCCCCAGATGATGCTCGAACATCCGTACCGTCGGGGTCTCGGCAATGGCCCGCAGCAGGGCGGATTCGATCGCGCGTCCCGTCATGTCGCGGGCGTGCAGGATGCGACGCTTGGAGTGCCCACCTTCGCGGCCGAGGTCCGGACGACCGTCCGTGCCGTTCTCGAAGCGGACGCCCCAGGCGATCAATTCCGCCACCCGGGCTGGGCCACCCTCGATGATATGCTGGACGGCCACGAGGTCGCAGAGTCCATCGCCCGCGGTGAGCGTATCTTGGACATGGCTGGCGAAATCATCCGTTTGATCGGTGACGCAGGCGATGCCGCCCTGAGCCCAGTTCGTGTTGGATTCCGAGCTGGTTTTCTTGGTCACGATGGCGACGGAGCGGCCCCGGCGGGCCAGGTTGAGCGCGAAGCTCAGGCCACCGATGCCGCTGCCTACCACGATTGCGTCGTAATGGGTCGCCATTCAGGCCCCACCGTAGGGTTAGCCCGTCGGGCAACAAGCCATTTGACGGGCGGCCCTGGCTGGTCTTGTCTCCAAAAGAGTGGAATTCCTCCTTCTAGCCGTCTGTTGGTCCTTCATCGCCTTCTTCGAACTGGCGGAGATGTCCCTGGTCTCCTCCAACCGCCGCCGCCTCGCCCGGCTCGCCGAGCAGGGGAGCAAAGGCGCCCAGACCGCACTCACGCTGCTGGCCAATCCCTCCCGGTTCCTCTCGACCGTGCAGGTCGGCCTGACCTTCGGTAGCATCATCGCCGCCACCTATGGAGGGGCGCCCCTCGCCATGGCCTGCGTGCCCACCCTGCAGAAATTACCGCTGCCTTGGTTCGTGGAGCACGCTGAGCCTGTCTCCCGGGCCTTGGTCTCCTTTTTCATCGGCTCGCTGACCATCATCTGTGCCGAGATCATCCCGAAGCGGATCGGCCTGACCAACCCCGAGGGACTGGCCGTCGCGCTTGCCCGGCCGATGGCTTTATTGGCTAACCTGGCCTCGCCCCTGGTCGGCGCCTTGAGCGGTCTGGCCGACCTCATATTAGGCTTTTTCGGTCGCAAGCGAGCGCCCGAAGACACGATGTCCGAGGATGAGCTGCGCATGATGGTGGACCAAGGCATGGCGTCGGGCGTCTTGCACGCCGCCGAGCATCGCATGGTGCACGGCGCCCTCGGCCTCGATCAGATCACCGCCGAAAAACTGATGACCCCGAGCAATCGAGTCGTCTGGCTTAACCTGGACGACACCGAGGAGGTGAACTGGCGTAAAGTCGTGGCTTCGGGGCACACCTGGTTCCCTGTCTTCAAAGGCTCGCCCGACCGACCGCTGGGCGTCGTGTCCGTGAAGCGCCTCTGGGCCAACCTCTCGCTGGTGGGCTCCGCCGTCATCAAGGATCTGCTGACCGAGGCCCCGACCGTCCCGCGGCAAAGCACCGGCACGCATCTGCTGGAACGTTTCCGTCGGGACAAGATTCACCTCGCCCTGGTCGTCGATGAGTTCGGGCATGTCCGCGGGGTCGTCTCCCTTAACGATGTCCTCGAGTTCATCGTCGGTGACCTGCCCAACGAAGGTTCGCCCGTCGCGAAGCCCAAGCCGATCCGTCGCCGAGAAGACGGCAGCTGGCTTGTCGACGCGGTGGTCACCTTGGACGACTTCCGCGAGGCCACGGGCATCGTCGGACGCTTCCCGGGCGAGGGTGCCGGGGGGTTCACGGTGGTGGCAGGTTTCCTGATGCGTAGCCTCGGTCGCATCCCCGAGGAAGGCGATCGCGTCGAGGCGCTCGGTCATGTCTTCGAGGTTGTCGACATGGACGGACCGCGCGTGGACAAGGTGCTCGTGATGCCCAAGGCGGCGCCGCGGGCCTAAGCCTTAGAGCCTGACGGGGAGCCCGGCCGCGCGGAGGTAGTCCTTCGCTTGTTTCACGGTGAACGTGCCGAAATGGAAAATGCTCGCGGCCAGGACGGCGCTGGCCCCGCCGTCGCGGAGGACCTCGGCCAGGTGCTCGAGGGAGCCCGCGCCGCCGGAGGCGATGACCGGAACCTCGACCGCCGAGGAGATGGCCTGATTCAGCGGGACGTCGTACCCGGAGGCCGTCCCGTCGCGATCCATGCTGGTGAGCAGGATCTCGCCCGCGCCGAGGTCATGCACCTGGCGAGCCCAGGCGATCGCGTCGAGCCCGGTCGGGTTACGGCCACCGTGCGTGAAGACTTCCCAGCGGCCCGGAGCCACTTGTTTTGCATCAATGGCGACCACGATGCACTGGCGGCCGAACTTACGCGCGGCCTCAAGGATGAGCTGCGGGTTCTTGACCGCGGCGGTATTGAGGGAGACCTTGTCGGCCCCCGCGTTCAGCATCGTGCGGATATCCTCGACGGAACGCAGACCGCCCCCGACCGTCAACGGCATGAAAACTTGATCGGCGGTGCGTTCCACCACGTCGACGATCGTGGCGCGGCCATCGCTGGAAGCGGTGATATCAAGGAAGACCAACTCGTCGGCCCCTTGCTTCTCGTAGGCGGCGGCGACGGCCACGGGGTCACCCGCATCGCGCAGCTCCTCGAACTTGACCCCTTTGACCACGCGGCCGGCGTGGACATCAAGGCAAGGGATGATGCGAACGGAAAGCATGGGCAGGCCTCTGGGGTAGGGAGGGCAGGGGCGGAGGTTAAGCCTAAACTACTCCAGGACCACGGTCACCGGGCCGTCGTTGACCAGCGAGACGGCCATATCGGCGCCGAAGACGCCCGTGGGCACCGGGCGACCAAGGAGCATGCCTAGCTCGTGTACGAAGCGATCGAAGAGGGGCTTGGCCAGTTCGGGCTTCGCCGCGCCATGGAAGGAGGGGCGGTTCCCCTTGGTGAAGTCGGCGAGCAAGGTGAACTGACTCACGGCGAGGGCTTCGCCGCCGGCGTCCCGCAGGTTGACTCCCATCTTCCCTTGCGCGTCGGGCATCAGCCGGGCTTTGGCCACCTCGGTGGCCAAGCGGTGGACGGTCGCCTCGTCATCACCCGCGGCGATCCCGACCAAGAGCAGGTAGCCCGGGCCGATTTCACCCACGACCTGGGTGTCGACGACCACGGCAGCGGAGCGCACCCGTTGCAGCACGACCTTCATCTTAGATGAGGGCTTCGAGAATCGTCCGCAGTTTCATCTCGGTCTCGGTGGCCTCGGCCTGCGGGTCCGAGCCCGCGACGATGCCGGCCCCCGCGAAGGCCCGGGCGGTCGGCCCATCCAAGCGCGCGCAACGCAGGGCCACGAACAACTTGCCGGTGAGGCCATCCGCCCCAACCCAACCCACCGCTCCAGTGTAAAGCCCCCGGGCATGGGGTTCAAATCCCGGAATGAAAGGTAAGGCGAGGTCGCGAGGTTTCCCGCCCACGGCTGGGGTCGGGTGAAGTTCGCCGGCAACCTCCAGGAAACGACGATCGGCGGGCATGGTGCCTTCGATCGGCGTCCGCAGGTGCATCACATTGCCGAGTCGCAGTAGCTCGGGGTTGCGGGAGGTCGCCGCCAGGACCCCGACCATCTTGAGGCGACGTAGGATCGAGGCGGTGACGGCGCTATGTTCGCGCAGGTCCTTGTCGCTGGTAAGCAAGGCTTCCGCTAGGCTGGCATCCTCCGAGGCGGAATCACCGCGGCGGGTCGTCCCAGCGACGGACTCCGTCCGGACCGCACCATCAAAGAGCGAAAGCAAGGTCTCGGGAGTGGCCCCGACCAGGGCCCCCTCGGGCTCATCGACTAGGAAACTGTGGCAAGGTTGATTCGCGCGGCGGAGGCGATGCAAGGTCGCGTAGGTGTTGAAGGGCTCGGCTCGTCGCCAATCGAAGGCCCGGCTGAGGACGACCTTCTCGAAGGCGCCTTCACGAATCAGCTCCGTGGCGCGTCGGACGGCCGAAGGGAACCAGTTGCCGCCCACTTCGCTCAGCACGGTCGGGACCGGAGACCGAGGAGGGGGAGGGGTCGAGCGGTAGGCAAAGCGCCGGAATTGTTCGGCGCGGATCGCCAGGCGCGCGGCGCAACCCTTGGTCGCGTGCTCGGTCAAGGTGACTTGGGTGATGCCTTGTTCTGTGACGACCTGCCAAGCCGGCAAGAAGAGGCGGGCGTCGAGGCCTTGAGTGTCGTCGCCGGGATAGAAGGGGAACGTCGCGATGACGCGCGGAACTCCCCCGACACAGCTCATCTCGGCATGGAGTTGTCGCAACCAGCGATCGGCCTCCGCGAACCTTGTGGGGCCGCGGCCCGACCAACTGGCCACCGGTGAACCAGCGGCATGCGCGCGCTGTCGCGAGGGGTTTTCGAAGTAACCGCGTGGGGCGGGTTCATCGAGGGTCTCGAGCACGGCGAGGGGATCGAGTTCGGGCACTTGGATCGTGAAGGCGACGATACCTTCCCCTTGGCGGATCGCCTCGGCCCTCGCTAGGAGGGTCGTTTCATCGACTGTACGCAGCTCAGCCACAATCCGACAGTGAGAGAATCCAAGCCGATGTCGAACTTAGGCCGGCGTCGGGGCCGCGGGCGGCTCAATCGGTGGGAAAAGAATACACTTTTCAGCCACTTGAGAGCCCGTACCGGCTTGGGACCAGGCCAGCTGGCCGGCGTAAGCGACGGGGACGGGGCGGCCGATGTTCTCGAGGAGCTTCGCGGCGGTGGCGGGCATGACGGGCAGCAGCAGGGTACCGATGAGACGCAGGCCTTCGGCGACGTAGGCCAGGCAGGAATCCAGCCGCGCGCGATCGGCGGCGTCGGCTGACTTGGCGAGTTTCCAAGGAGCGCGCAGCTCGATGTAGGCGTTGAGGGCGCTGACGAAAACCCAGAGCGCCTCGAGGGCATGGGATACCTGGAAGTCCGCAAAGGCTTCATCAAACTTGGCCAAGGTTTCGGTCCAGAGTTGACGGAGGTGTTGCTCGGGTTCCTCGTCGCTGGCTGGCGCGGGCACCTTGCCCGCATGGTTGCGCCCGACCATGTTCAGCAGTCGATTCACGAGGTTACCTAGGTTATTGCCGAGGTCCGCCTTGTAACGGTTCTCGAAAGTCATCGGCGAGAAGTCCGCGTCCTGACCGACGACCATCTCGCGGCAGAGGTAGTAGCGGAAGGCGTCGGTGCCGTGCGAGCGAGCGAAGCCCAAGCTGTCGGTGGCGTTGCCGGAGCTCTTCGAGGCTTTCTGGTTATTGATCGTCCACCAGCCGTGCACGAGGAGCTGGCGGGGCGGTGCGATGCCGAGCGCCTTGAGCATGCAGGGCCAGTAGACGGCGTGGGGCGGTGCGAGGATGTCCTTACCGATGACGTGCACGTCGGCCGGCCATAAAGCCTTGTCCACCACGGCGGAATAGTAGTTTGTGAGCGCGTCGAACCAGACGTACGTGACAAAAGCGGGATCGAAGGGCAGCTCGATTCCCCAGGTCAGGCGGGTCTTGGGGCGCGAGATGCAGAGGTCATTCAAAGGCTCCTTCAGGAACTCCAGCACCTGATTGCGACGAAACCGGGGCGTGATGAAGTCGGGGTGGGCCAGGAGGTGCTCCCCGAGCCAGCCTTGGAACTGCGAGAGCTTGAAATAGTAGTTCTCCTCGGTCGTTTGCGTGACCTCACCGTAGATTTCCGGCCAAGAACCGTCCTCGGCTCGATCCTTGTCGGACAGGAACTGTTCCTGACGGACGGAATACCAGCCTGACTTGGTTGCCTTGAAGATCAGGCCCTGGTCAAAGAGGCGTTGCAAAAAGTCCTGGACGACTCGCTGGTGACGAGGTTCGGTCGTGCGGATATAGTCGTCATTCGAGATATTCAGCTCTCGTAGCATCGACTGGAAGCCTGCCGCGACCTCATCGACCAAGGCTTGGGGCTCGATCCCGCGCTTCTGGGCGGTTTGCTGGACCTTCTGCCCGTGCTCGTCGAGTCCGGTGAGGAAGTGCGTCGGGCGACCAAGAAGTCGCATGCGACGGGCAATGACGTCAGCGAGGACCTTTTCGTAGGCGTGCCCGAGGTGCGGGGCGCCGTTGGCGTAGTCAATCGCGGTGGTCAGGTAGAACTGGCTGGTCATGGGCGGACGTAAGACGGATAGGCGAGGGGGTAGGGGAGGACAACCCCAGAAGCGATCGGACCCATCGGGTCGGCCCGGGCCTCAACCCGCAGCGCGGACGACGTGGGGTTCGAAGGCGATTTCGAAACCGTAGGAAGCCCCCGCCCGCAAAGCCATCGGCTTGTCCCGCAGGAGCGTCTGGTAGTAATGCACCTTGCCCCAGCAGGTTCGGTGGCGCGGGTCGTCGCTGACGACGCGGGTCTCGCCCCAGGTGGCATGGAAATCATCCTTCAACACCTCGCAACGGTGGGATTCCGGCCCGAGGACCAAGGCGTTACCCAGGGTCATGCGCGAATGGGTCGTGGCGATCGGCAGAACCAGCCGGAACTCGTCGAGCACCACCGCCGACTTCGCCGAGAGCAGGTACCGGGCGATGATGCGACCGCCGGCGAATTCCCAATCGACCTTAAGGGAGGCGATGTTGAGCGTGAGCTTCTCGTCGCGATCGATCAGGTCCGGCTGTTCATAACGAAAATGGTAGACGCCCGGGCGGGCCCCCATACTGACTTGCGCGTTCTTACCGTAGAAGGAAGGCGTGAAGGCCTTGCCACCGATGGTGAACTCGGGGATGAAGGGGCTGACCGCCTGGTTGGACGGCCAATCGAAGACGCCCGGCATGTGGGGGAAGGCCAACGAATCGCTGTAGCGGTGGGTCCCCGCGGAGACCAACGGAAGGAGAATGTGCAGGCCAGAGGCGGGGTCTTGGTAGGAGAGCAGGCCTTGTTCCTTGCGGGGAGATTTGTCGAAGGAGAAGAAACGACACACCGGGGCCTTGATGACTGACTTCACCACATCCAGCGCTCCGCCGATCGTCTTGGCCAGGCGGGACCATTGCGACAGGTAGCGGGCGGCGTCGAAGTTGGCCATGCGGGTGGTGTGGCCCGGGATGGTGTCGCGTTCGCCATCGCGAATGACGATGAGGCCATGCTCGGCGTCGAAGAAGGTCGTGAAGAAGTTGGCGTAAAGACGGCGGACGAGGTCGCGGGCCAGCGTTTCCTTATCGACGGGCACCCAGCGGTCGCGGAGCGCCTGCAGCAGCAGGGTGATGCAATGCATCTGGCCGTAGGCGCCGATCCCGCGACCGTAGCCCCAACCCAGCCCATCCTCGCGGGTGGTCTCGAGGATGACGCGCAGGTATTTCTCGGCGTGCGTGCGGAGCTTTGGCAGCTTCTGGTCGCGCAGCTGGATGTTGGCGTGGAGCTGAAGCGCCTGGCGGATGAAAATCAACGAGACCACGCCGTAGAGGTCGAAGACCCCGCCGAAATTCTCGGGGGCGGCCGCCCGCGAGGCGTCGTCATGAAAGCCGCCGGAGGAACTGGCGGTGATCCGGTCGACGAACCGGTCGACGAGTTCGCCGGTGATGTCCTTCTTGGTCAGGCCGAACGAGAAGCGGCAGACGGCCTTCGCGATGTCGAAGGCTTGCACGTGGTCGTGATGGTCATGCTCGATGGCCAGACGTTCGTCGATCAGCTGGCGGGTGGCCTCGTCGAGTTTCTCCCAGACCGGGTTGCGTTCCCGGGTCGGGCCGAACGCCAGCAGCCCGAGGCAGGCGAAGGCCATACCATTGTCGGAGCCCTTGCTGAGGCGGACCTGGGCGGTGATAGTGCGAGTGACGATCTCGACGATGTTGATGCGGTCGAGCGTCAGCTCGCCGGTGGCGCGGTAATACTCGCCGAAGGCCAAGGCGGCATGGCCCGGCTCGTCGGCGCGGGATACTTCGCCGGCCACGGGGGTGACGGAACCGTCCGAGGACAGGGAGCCAAGGTTGAGTTTGAGGAGGGCCTTGGTCTGGTCCAGGCACTGGCTCGCGAAATTCTGCATGCGTGAGGGTTTTGGATTGGGGGGCGGAACCCCTCTGTCAATCCCCCACGTAAAAAAATCGTAAGTTTGTCCGGCTTGGCGACGGTCCGAGCCGTCAGGGCGGCTTTAGGCGGCGAACTCGACCTCGACCGGGCAGGCCGCCAGACGGGCCTGCAACAAGGCCTGCGCACGCAGGGGCCACCATCGGTAGAGGTGGATATCGATGGGCTTCCAGAGCCCGACCCAGCCGCAGATGGTGAGGCCTTCCTTGACCCCATCACTCCAGCCGCCGTGGCCAGGGATGAGTCCCCGCAAGGCCAACGTCACGGCGAGAAAGGCCAGGCCGATACCGAGGGCGGTGCGACCCTCCCGGAGCAGTTCCTGCAATTCCCGGCGGGTCACCTCGGCCCGATAGGAAAAATAATGCCGGAGGGACTGTCCCACCAGGGCGGTCACCGCCGTGTCCGCCGGCTGATGGAGCACGACGCGCAACCGAAGGTTCGCCTGCCCTTGCGCGCGCAGTTCCCGAGCCCAGCTGACGATGAATTCCTCGGCGTCATGGTCCAGGTCGCGTTCATGGAACGGCGACGGGTCCATGGTGTTGAAAAGCTGCCCGACATGGTTGAGCCGAAGTTCGATTAGGCCGGCGGCGACATCCATGGGGACATCATCGGCCCGGAGGGTGCAGTTGGTCGATGAAGAACTGGAGCCGTTTCGCGCGCATGTCCGGCCGTTCGCAGGCCCCATGATTGGCCCCGGGTACGACATGGAGCTCGAATAGGTCTTTCTTGCCGGCAGCCAGCAGGGCATCGCGGAGGTCGTAGGTACACTTCACGTCCACATTCGAGTCGGATTCCCCGACGGAAAGAAAGAGGTGTCCACGGAGGCGAGCGGCGTCGGTCCCGCAAGAGTTGGCGGCGTACCAAGGACCGAGGGGGTAGCCCATCCATTGCTCGTTCCACCAAAGCTTATCGACGCGATTATCGTAACAACCGCAGTCCGCCGCCCCCGCGCGGTAGAAATCACCATGCAACAGGAGGGCGTGGACGGTGTTCTGGCCGCCGGCGGAGCCCCCGAGGATCCCGACGCGTCCGAGATCCATGGAAGGTTCGCCTTTGGCGAATTCGGTCAGCCAACGAATGCGATCAGGGAAGCCCGCATCTCGCAGGTTGCGCCATGCCTCCTGGTGGAACTCCTTGCCCCGATTCCAGGTCCCCCGACCGTCGATCTGCACGACGTAGAAACCCTTGAGCGTCGGTTCCCGGTGGTTGTTATTCCAGAAAGTGAAGCTCCGCGGCACGAAGGAGTCCTGCGGCCCCGCGTAGATGTACTCGAGGACCGGGTATTTCTGCTTCGGGTCGAAGGGGTAGGGGCGATGGACGATCCCCCAGATGTCGAATTTGCCGTCGCGATCCTTGGTGTGGAAGCGAATCGGTTCCTGCCAGCCAGCCGCCTGGAGTTTCTCCAGGGTGCCGACGCTCAGCGTCGCCAACGCGCGACCATCGGCGGAAGCGCGCAAGGTGAAGGCCGGGGCGAGGTCGACGCGGGAAGCGGTGTCGACCAGGTACTTGCGACCGGGGGAGAACTCGACGGTGTGGTGGGCGTCGCCGGGAGTCAGGTCGATCGGTGGCCGGCCACGGAGGTCGGTGCGGTAGAGGTGCTGGTGGTAGGGGCTCTCGCCGGGCGAGCGCCCGATCCCGAAGTAAAGGAGTTCGCCCGCCTTCGCATCGACCGCGACGACTTGCTTCATGATACCCGGGCCGGTGGTCACCGGACGAATCGTCCGGCCGGTGCCGAGGTCGACCAAGTAAAGCTGATTAAAGCCGCTGCGTTCCGAGGCCCACAGCGTCTGGTTTTCCTCAAGGTCATACCGGTAGCGGGACCCGTACGTGTAGACGAATTTCGGATCCTCCTCGACCAGCAGTTGCCGCCAGCGATGGGTGTCGGCGGAGAACTCGATGATGCCATGGCCCGTGAAACCCCGCTTGACGAACTGACTGCGCAGCCGCCGGCTGTCGGCGGTCCAGTCGAGGCGGTCGGTGTTCATGGTCAAAGGCAGGACCTCGCGGCCGGGGCTGGACGGCGCTTCCGCCGCGACGGAGAAGACCCAGGGAATTCGTTCGGTTTTATCGTCCCCGGGCTTGTCGTACGGGATGTCTTTCTTCGTGCCCTGCAGCGAGTCGACCACCGTGTACTGGCGGATGGGTACGATGCGTTCCCGCCAGAGGGCGAAACGTTGCCCATCCGGCGCCCAAGAGACGGGGCCCGTCCAACCATCCTGAGGCTTACCGTCCTGGGTGAGGGCACGGGCCGTCTCGGGATGCGTGGCATCGAGCAGGAGGACGTTGCCGTCCTTCAGCGTGACCCGCCACTTGCCGTCCGGCGAACGCTCGCCGAGTTTGGTCGCGGACAACAGGTTCTCCCGTCCGACGGAGCGATTGCGTCCGGAGGCGCCGGCCTCCGGGGCCTTACCAGGTTTCGCCGAGGTGAGCTGACCATCTTTTTCGAGGATCCAACCCGCGGTGTCATTCTCCAGCCGAAGACGACCGTCGTCGAGCGGCACGACGCGCGTGAAGGGAGGTTTGGCCGAGGGGGGTTGTCCCGGGGAGAGGGAGGCGATCCGCGCGGCGATGGTCGTCGGGTCGAAGGCCGGTCGTACTTGACCCGATGCGCAGGTGACCTGTTTCCAAACGTGGGCCGAACCGCGTTCACTAAAGACCAGGTACTCGCCGTTTTCAGACCACCGTAGGTTCTCGAGGCGCGTGGCCGGAGCTTTCCAGTACCATGCATCGTATTGTTTTTGCCCGTCGGCGACTTCGGTCGAGGCGGCGCCGGCGAGGAGCGGTAGCCAAAGGAGGGCTAGGCGGAGGGGCATCGACCTAGGACACCCCAATCGCGCCCCTGGTTCAATCAAACTTACGGCTGACTCACTTCTTCGCTTTCTTCTCCTTGGACCCCAAGGTCGCCAGGTAGGCGACGACATCGCGAATCTCAGCAGGAGTCAGGATCCCGAGCATGGGGGGCATGATGGAGACCGGTGGGGTGCGGCTCGCAAGTTCTCCCGCCGGGATGGTACGCTTCGTGCCGTCCGCCAGGCGCAGGGTGTAGGTCTTGCTCAAGATGCCGGGTTCAGCCGTGACGACGCCAGCCAGGGTCTCGCCGTTCCTTAATATCAAGGTCTCGAAGCCGAAGCCCGGGACGATCTTGGCGGAGGGGTTGACGAGGGATTCGGCCAATTCCGCGGGAGACTTTTGCGCCCCGACCGCCTTGAGTGCTGGTCCGACCTCACTGCCTTCGTCCGACTCAAACCGGTGACAGGCGGTGCAATTCGCGGCGAGGTGTTCGTTCGCGATGAGGCGACCGCGTTGAGGGTCGCCGCCCACGATCAGTAATTCGAAGGGAAGGTCGGGGGTGGCGAGGGCTTCCGGCTGGCGGGCGAGCGTCAAGTAGCGACGAAGCGCGGCTTGCACGGCCGATTCCGCCGAGGTCAGCGCGAAGGCGTGGACATCGAGCCGGAGGGAGGCGTCCAGCCGACCCTTGACGAGGAGTTCGAGTAAGGCGAGACGACGGGCGGCGGCGTCAGGCTGGGTCGACGTGGCGACGATGGCCACCGCCGCCTGGCGTTCCGCGGGTTTTAAACCTTTCCCATCCAGGAAGCGTTGGGCGGTGCTCAACGCGATGTCTGGAGCGACCCCTCCGAGCAGTTGGAGGGCTTCAACCCGGAGTTCCGGCGGACTGGTCTCGCCCGTGGCGGCGACGAGCGCGGACCTAACCTCGCCGAGCGCGTCGGTCTTGGCGGCCAGCAAGCGGAGGACCTGCAGTTTCACGGTGGACGTGACGTTCGGGGCACTGGCGAGGCGGAGTAATTCTGGGGTAGGAATATCGAGGCCGTACTTGACGAGCAATTCCACGGCGACGGCCTTCAACGCCGGATCCTGTAACGCAAGTAACTTCGTTTGTCCGGCGCGGAGGACATGAGCCAGCGGGGCGATGGGGCGGGCCGGGTAATCGTGCGCAGTACCGTCGACCAAGTCGAGGGAGGGAGGCGAGGGGAAGACGAGTAGGGCCTGCAAGGCTTCCGGCAGGAGTTTCGCGGACTCGGGCTGGGACTGGATCCAGGTCAGGATTCGCGCGGCGGCTTCCGGGGTGCCGAGCCGGAGGTTTTGGTTGAGGGCCCGACGGAGTGCGGTCGCAGGCAGGGCCGCGGGCGGGGCGGCCACAATCGCAGCCAAGGCTTCCTGGGCTGCAGGAATCCCGTCGTCGTCATGGATGGCACGCGCCGCTTCGTTGAGCACGGCGGCGTGCGGGGAGGCGAGCAGTCGGCTGAGGGCCGGTGATTTTCGACGCGCCAAGGCCAAGGTCGCGAAGGTGGCTTTCGCGGCATCCGGGTCCTGCGCCAACGCGAGCAAGGCGGCCTCGGTCTGGGTGCCGGCCAAGCCGACCACCAGGCCGTGCCGAAGCCAGGGCATCCGCAGGTCGGCTGCGGCGTCGTGGAAGAAGCTCGGGAGCGCCGGGCGGCTCGCCGGCAGCGCGGCCTCGCCGAGGCGCAAGCGACCGAGGGTGAGGGCCGATTGCATGCGGAGCCGAGGGTTGGGCGAGGCGAGCTGGACGCCGATCCGCGTGGCGATCAGGTCGTCGATCTCACCTTCCTTAGTCAGCCGGTTTCCCGGAGGCATCTTGCCTTCCGACAGCACCTTCAGCAACTGGACCCGGAGCTCGTCGGAGTCGTCGGTGAGCAGCTCGGCGACGCCGTGCAGGTCGGCGAGCTTGTCGTGTCGCAGGCCCATGCCCCAACCCCAGACGCCGTGGATACGGGCGAGCAACGGCTGCTTCGGGTCGCGGGCCAAGGCGAGGAGTTCCGACCACGCGCCGAGCCGGTCGAGGTGGAGCGTGGCGTTGACGCGCACCCGCTGGTCGCGGTGGGCGAGCAAGGCCAGCAGGCGGTCCTTGGGCACGGCGGCCGAGAGCGGCAGGGAAAGGATTTCCTTGGAGACCGGGTCGGTCTGCGTGGCGACGTCCATGCGCCAGACCGCACCCTTGCCGTCGAGCGGGTAACCGCCGATCCAGTCGGCGAAATAGGCGCGGCCATCGGGGGCCCACGACATGCCGATGCCCATGATGCCCTTGTTGATGGTGCGAAGTCTGGTCATCCGGAAACCATCGGCCGCCGGCTCCAAGGTGAAGGCGTCCATCTTGCCGTTCGGGAACTGGTCCAGGATGAAGTGGCCGCGCAAGGTGCCGTCGAGCGCGTGGCCAGGTTCGTGCAGGAAGCCCGCGGGGCCGTCGGAGTAGTTGGCGATGGGCGGGGTGAAGCACAGGGGCTGGTCGGGCGCGCCGGCGGGCTGCCAGATGTTCTCGCGCATCCAGCGGCTATTAAGTTTCATGAACTGGCTGTGGCAACGCCAGCCCGAGTCAGAGCCTTCCACCACGTAGACCAGGCGTTCACGTTCCTTGGGTTGGTCAGCGTCGTTGTCGACCCCGATGATATTACCAAGGTCGTCAAAGGCGATTTCCTGGATGTTACGGAGACCTGAGGCGAAAACCTCGAAACCCGTGCCATCGGGTTCACAGCGAAGCACCGAACCAGTATGGGGGAAGTAAAAGTGTCGCCCTTCCTTGCTCGTCACGTTCGCCCCTTTGTCGCCGATGGTCCAGTAGATCCGGCCGTCGGGCCCGAGGCGGAGTCCGTGCATGTCATGGCCCGCGTAGGCGATGTGGGCGCCAAAACCGGTGCAGACGAGTTCCTTCAAGTCCGCGACCCCGTCGCCGTCCGTATCCTTCAGTCGCCAGAGGTCTGGCTGCACGGCCACATAGACCCAACCGTCATGGTAGAGAATCCCCGCGGCGATGCCCCCGCCCACCGGGTTGAAACCTTCGGCGAAGACCGTGAGCTTGTCCGCCACGCCATCCCCGTCGGTGTCGACCAGTTTGTAGATGCGCTCCTGATGGACGGTGAGGTCGCGCCAGTCGACGCTCCCGTCGCGGTTGTGATCCTTGAGGCTACCCTGCGGGCCGCGGAGCACCCCCGGCGCCATCACTCGTTTGTAAAAAGCCTCTTTTTCGATCGGCGAGGTCAGGGCTTGGTCGGCGGCGATCCATTGCGGGTGCTCGCGGATGTCGAGGTCGGCCACCTTGCGCCGTGTCGTAGCACACACGTAAACCGCCCCTTTTTCGTCGACCGTAACGGCCACGGGGTCAGGTACATTAATCTCCCCTGACCACTTTACAGGGGTCACTTCCGCCGCCGAAAGGCCTAGGGTCCAGGCAAACAGGGCAAAGAGCGGGCGCATCACACCTTCTTTAACCCACCAAGACCAGGTAAAGTTCCTTCCGACCGTGGGCGCCCAGCACTAAAAAACGTTCAATGTCCCCGGCTCGGCTGGGTCCGGTGATGAAGGAAAGCATGCTAGGCATCGGGTCGCCATGGGTTAGTTGGTCGACGAAGCAAGGGACGAAGCGGGAGATGCGTACGGGATCAGCGCAGGAACGCCTCGTGCAAGCCGCCGTCGACGGTGATGACTTGGCCGGTCGTCTTGCTGAGGCGGTTCGTCACGAGTAGGAAATAGGCTTCGGCCTGGTCGGCAGGGGTGATGGGGTTCTTGGTCAAGGTGCGATCGGCGTAGAAGCGGGAAAGCTTCGTGGTCAGCGAATCGGTCGCCTCATCATCAGTGTAAGGAATGCCGTACTTCGCAAGCGAGGCGATCACTCGGTCGCGGGGGAACATCGCGGACCCCTGCACGACGGTGGCCGGGGCCACGCCGTTCACCCGAATCAGGGGCGAGAGCTCCATGGCCATCTCGCGGACGAGGTGGTTGGCGGCAGCCTTCGAGGTGTCGTATGCGACGGAGCCTTTCTTGGCGACGGCGGCGTTGGCGCTGGTGGTCAGCACGAGGTTACCGCGGAGACCCTGTTCTTTCCAGGTCTTGAAGGCTTCGTCGGCGACGAGGTAACTACCGGTGACGTTGAGGGCGAAAGTGAGCGCCCACTTGTCGTCCGGGATGTGGCCAGTCGTGTCCGGGGAGACGAAGATGCCGGCGGTGACGCAGATGGAGTCGAAGCCGCCATACGCGAGCGCGACCTGGTCGAGCATCTTGCGGATCGAGGCGCGGTCCATGATATCTCCCGCGAGACCGATGGCGGGTCCGCAGTTGGAGAGGCCGGTGCCGGCGACGCCGATACCGTTTCCAAGCTTGTCGGTGATCTCCTTGGCGGTGACTTGGGCCGCCTCGACGTTCTTGTCGACGCAGACGATGTGGGCGCCCTCCTTGACGAGGCGGTGGGCGGTTTCCTTGCCGATGCCGGAGCCCGCGCCGACGACGATGATGACCTGACGGGCGAGTTCCTTCTCGGCCGGCATCCGCTTCAACTTCGCTTCCTCCAGCAGCCAGTACTCGATGTCGAAGGCTTCCTGCTGGGGGAGGGCGATGTACTCGTCGATGGCCTCGGCACCGCGCATGACCTCGACGGCGCAGTTGTAGAACTCCGCGGTGACGCGGGATTCGGACTTATCCTTACCCCAGGCGATCATGCCGAGGCCGGGGATAAGGACGACGGTCGGGTTCGGGTCGCGCATCGCCGGGGAATTCGGGCGCTTGCAGGCGTTGTAATAGGTGGCGTAGTCCTTGCGGTACTGTTCGAGGGCGGCGGCCAGCTTTGACTGCAGGGCGGTGGCGTCCTCGCTCTGCGGGTTCCAGTGGACGTAGAGCGGCTTGATCTTGGTGCGAAGGAAGTGGTCCGGGCAGGAGGTACCCAGCTCGGCGAGGCGCGGCGCGTCCTTCGAGTTGACGAAGCGGAGGATTTTCTCGTCGTCTTGAATCGTACCGATGAAGCGCTTCTCCTTGGAGACTTGGCCGCGGAGCCAAGGCAAGATAGTGGCGAAGGTCGCGTGACGCTGGGCGGATTCGAGGGTCTGGTAGAGCGCGCCGCCGAAGGCCTTGGCATCGCCCCCCTTGGCCTGGTACTTGGCCTCGATGGTGGCCCCGGCTTGTTCAATCATGGCGAGCGTCAATTCGTAGCAGGCCTTGTCTTCATCGTCCCAAGAGATAAAGCCATGTTGCCCCATCATGATGGCTTTGATCGCAGGCTGCTGACGGGAGATCTCCTGCATGGCGAGGCCGAGTTCGAAGCCCGGGCGCATCCACGGCACGTAGGCCATCTTGCCGGCGAAGATCGACTGCGTGAGGGCCTCGCAGTGTTTGGAGGCGGCGATCGAGATGATCGCGTTCGGGTGCATGTGGTCGACGTGCTTGCCGGGGAGGAAACTGTGCAGCGGGGTATCGATCGAGGAGGCGCGCGGGTTGAGGTTGAACGTGGCATGGTTATACATGCCGACCATGTCGTCCTCGGCGGGGGCCTTGAGGCCCTTGTCGGCCCGCGCGGCATACGACCGCTGGAGGCCGATTAGTTTGTCCTGATAGAGGGAGGAGAAGTTCTCGCGGTTGCTGGTGCGGAGGTCGCCGCCGGAACCCTTGACCCAAAGGACAAGGGTGTCCTGGCCGGTCAAGGGATCCTTCTCGACGACTTTCGAGGAGGTGTTGCCGCCACCGGTGTTGGTGATGCGCTGGTCGGCACCGAGCTTGTTCGAGCGGTAGACCAGACGGCCGACGGCATCGAGCTTCGCCGCTTCGGCATCGTTCCAGAGGTGAGAGACGTACTTATAGGAGGACATGGTGCGTTACGTTGGAAAGGGGGAGGGGAGGGTTAGAGGGTTTTACGACTTCTTTAAACCATTAAACTTGGCCAAAGCCTGGGCCCAGAGGACTCCGCCCTTAGGCTTGTAAGTCACTACCTCAAAAGACTTTCGGACGATTCCCCGGACAGCGTCGAGGTCCTTGACCTCCTTCATGGCGATGGCTTGGACCAAGATATTGCCCGCCGCGGTGGCTTCGACCGGGCCGGCGATGACCGTTCGACCGGTCGCGTCGGCGGTGGCTTGATTGAGCAAGGCATTGCGACACCCGCCACCGACGACATGGAGCACCTTGATCTCTCGATCGGTCAGTTTCTCCATCGCGTCCATCTCGAGGCGGTAAAGGAGCGCCAGGGATTCGAGAATGCAGCGGGCGATTTCACCATGAGTCTTGGGGATCGGCTGCTTGGTCTCGCGGCAAAAAGCCTGCACTTTGGCGACCATATCGCCGCGCTTGGCGAAACGGGTGTCGTCCGGCCGGATGAAGGCACGGAGGCTGGGCGCCTTCATGGCGAGCTTCGTGATCTCTGCGTAGTCGGAGACTTCCCCCTTTTCCATCCATTCACGACGGCATTCCTGGAGCACCCAGAGCCCGACGAGATTTTTCAGGAAGCGCGAGGTGCCGCCAAAGCCGACCTCATTCGTGTACTTGGCCAGCCGCACGGTCTCATTGACGAGCGGTTGGGGTAACTCGACGCCAAGCAGCGACCAGGTGCCGGAAGATAAGTAAGCCCAATCGTCGCCCTTGGTCGCGGGCACGGCGGCGACCGCCGCGGCGGTGTCGTGGGCGCAGGTCGTGACAACCTCGGACTTGGCCAAGCCAGTCTCTTGGGCGAGGTAGGGGCGGAGTTTGCCTAGCTTCACCCCGGGGGCGATGGGCTTAGGGAATAGGTGCTTCGGGATGCCGAGCTTCTTCAGCACGGGCCAGGCCCAATCACGCTTGCGCGTGTCCCAGCACTGGCTCCCGGAGATCAAGGTCTCCTCGGCGCGAGCCTGGCCCGTGAGCAGCCAGGTGATGTAATCGCCGATGAGCAGGAATTTATCCGCGAAACGGAGCATCTCGGGGCGCTGCTCGACGTCATCCAGCAACTGGTAGAGGGTATTAATGGAAATCGAGGCGATCCCCGTGCCCTCGAAAAGCTGGCGCTGGGAGAACTTTTGCTGGGCCTTCTCGAACGCCTTGAAACTGCGCTCATCGCGGTAGGTGTACGGGAGGGAGAGCATCGGGCCGTCTCCCTTGAGGAGGACGTAGTCGACGCCCCAGGAGTCGCAAGCGATGGACTTCACGGAACCGAGTTTGGCGCCCTTGGCGAGCCCGACCCGGATTTCCCGGAAGATCCGGACGATATCCCAGCGAAGGGTACCGTTGGCGGTGATGGCGCCGTTGGCGAAGCGATGGACCTCCTTCATGCGGAGCTTGCCGCCTTGGAGGGAACCGAAGATCACGCGGCCGGATTCGGCGCCGAGGTCGATGGCGAGGTAGTTGGACATGGGCAGGGTAGGGGGCGAAGGGGTCACATCCCGAGCAGCTTCTGGCGATAGAGTTCATCGGGGCGACCCGCGATACGCTCGCACTGGGCGGAGCTCAGGAAAACCGGCCCGCCTAGGGCGGCGGCGCCGACGAAGATCTCGGCGGCTTTCTCCGCCATCAGCAACGAGCCGAGCACGGCTTGGGGGGAAGGGCCGACGGCGATGATGCCGTGGTTGCGCAAGAGGATGATCTTCGGCGCCCGGCCGGTGCGGCGGACAAAGTCAGTGACGCCGTGACGAATGGCTTGCGAGAGGGCGAGGCCCGGCTCGGCGTAGGGAATGAGCACCGATTCCACGCCGCACATCACGACCTCGTCGGGGCACGTGCGGTGGGCGGCGAAGTCGGCGGCCCGGGGCGAGCAGAGCAGCTGATTGACCGCGATGGCATGGACATGGCCGACGCAATTGACGCCCGGGAGCGATAAGAGGTAGGCGTGAAACAGGGCTTCGATCGAAGGTTTGCGCGTGGCTTCATCGACCCGGGAGGCAAGGAGGGCTTGGTCGATCTCCGCGTCACTGGCGGTCCGCGAGTCGAGCAGGGGAAGTAAGCGTTCGAACCGACAGACGGTGAGGTCGGACGGGCGGAGCGTGGCAAGGTTTGACCCGGAAGCCTTCACCGTGAAAGTCGCTTCATCCAGACGCAGGGACGTGTTACCCTCGCCGAGGATCGCCAGACGAAGACGCTCGCCACCCAGGGTGTGGGAAAGGTCGAGCAACGACTGGAGGGCGTCGGTGGGCATGGACTCTCGGGTCTGGGGCGCGGCCGCGACCAGGAGGTCAGGCCGTCAGAACGTGGTCCGGGGCCATCTTGACCTTCGCGTTGGCGACCGAGGCCGCATCGGCGTCGGTGACTAAAAAGAGCGCACTCACATCGCGCGTCACGGCGCAAGGGCCGCCGCGGCCCAGTTTCACCTTGTTCATACAAACGAGCACCTCGTCGCTGCGCCGAATGACTTCCCGCTGTTGATGGGAGATGTCGCGCTGCGAGTTCCACAACCCGTTCTCATCGATGCCTTCAGCGCCGAGCAGGGCGACGTCGAAATTCCAGCGAGCGACCTCTTCGAGCGTGCGGTCACCGGCGACCATGGCATGTCGGGTCAGGAACAAACCGCCAGGGATGTAGACTTCGACCCCCGGCAGGCAGGAGATCAGCTGAGCCGTAGGCAAGCAGGTCGTGACAATCTGGAGGTCGGCGACACCAGCGGAAGCGATCGCTTCGGCCGCGAAGAAGATGGTCGAACCTGAATCCAGGTAAACCGTCATGCCGGGCTTCACGCGGGAGGCGGCCAGGTTACCGATTTTACGCTTGGCCTCCGCATCCTCGACCTTGCGATCGTCGAGGGGCGGGAAGTTGCGATTGAAATCCGAGAGGGCGCCACCGTGCGTCCGCGTGATCCGACGTTGGCTTTCCAGTTCCGTGAGGTCGCGGCGAGCGGTGGCTTCGGAGACATTGAACTGTTTGCAGATTTCGAGGACCGGAACATACCCCACTTTGCTCAGCAGTTTGGCGATGGCTTCCCGGCGGGCTTCAATGATGTGGCGTGCGACTTTCATAAAGGTGCGTTTTAAATGACCGTTCGTAGTCAAGCGAGCAATAACCGATTGAATAGGAAAACAACCCAGACAAACATTTCGCACAATATACATTATGTCTAATCAGATAACATCCAATTAATTAAGTAATAAAATAGATATTAATGGTATTATCTTGGGGTCTGAATGGCTCCGAATTAGACGATGCTGCGCATCGTCATGAACAAGGTACACCGCACGGCTTGGGCTGCCCCATTGATTTTTGCCCTTTCTGGTCTCGTCGGGGGATGTTCAACGGCGCCGTCCAGTCCTCCCGCCAAGCTGCCGCTCGCGACCAAGACCGAGACCGGCCTGAAGATTGAACAAGGGGCGAACTCACTGGGATCGGAAGCCCGTCGGGGCCCGATTCAAGTCCTGGTCCTGCATCATACCGGCGGCAATCTGGCCGGTTCGTATGATGTCCTTCAGGGGAAGCAGACCAATCACCGGGTCGGCATCCACTACCTCGTGACGGACGAACAACCTCCCCGGGTCATCGCGATGGTGCCGGAAAATAAAGTGGCTTATCATGCCGGTAAAAGCGGCTGGCGCCAATTTGAAAGCCTGAACCAGAATTCCATCGGCATCGAGATCATCAACCTCGATGGCAACATCCATCCCTACGCCCCAGGGCAAAAAGATGTCATCGTGAAACTGTGCGCCGATATCCTACGCCGGAACCCCACCATCGCGCCGACCGAAGTCCTGGCGCATTCGGACATCGCCGTGGGCCGCAAGATCGACCCCGGGCTGCTCTTTCCTTGGGCGGAACTCTCGTCGCAGAAAATCGGGGCCTGGCCCTTGCCGGAAGATGTGGCGGCGTTCACCAAGTCCGCCCCCACGGCCAACGCCGCCGAGTTACGCCGGTTGCTCCTGACCTACGGTTATGCGGTCGAGGCCGGTGACCGCGGTTTGAATCTCGCGATCGAAGCTTTTCAGCGTCACTTCCGGCCGCGCAAGGTGGACGGCGTCGCCGACCCCGAAACCGTGGCGACCCTGCGGGCCTTGGTGAAGCGTTACCGGACCACCGCCACCGTGCCCTCCCCTGCCCCCCTGGTTCCGACGGCACCCCGCCCCGCCAAGGTCGGTAAGATCAAGCCTTAAGCTGGTAACCGGTCGGCCGCAGGAGCTTGTTCACGAAGCCCCGCAGAAGGTCGCGTTCGGGGTAGCGTAACAGGTATAGGTAGATGGCGTACGCGACCATGGCGACCCCACCACCGAGCAGCATCGAGAGACCGAGGTTAAGTTTCTCCGGCAGGTGGTTGAATCCCTGTAGATGAATCCAGGCGGTCGCCTGATAGGCGATGACGCCGAGGAGAAAAGAACCAAACAGGACCAGAAGGGCCGGCTTAAGCATCGGCTCGGCGAGGAACTCGGGGGCCAGGCGCTTGAGGTAATGGCGGAGCACCAGGTACTGCCAAATCGTCGAGGCGGCATTGGCGATGGCTAAGCCCTCGACGCCGTAACCCAGCATGATGGCCCCGAGGGAGCCGAGGAAGTTGATGGTCAAGGCGTGCAGCGCCGCGATCAGGGTCACGCGGGTCTGGCCGGCGACGTTCAGGGCCCGCGTGGCCAGTGAGATCATGGCGTAGAACGGCATGGCGACGGCGAAGAGCACGAGCAGACGACTGGTGGCCGCGCAATGCTCCGGGGTGAACTTGCCGAACTCGAAAAGCAGCTGGACGATGGGTCCGGCCAGCACCGCGAGACCAAAGGCCGCGGCCACGTTGACGGCGAGGATGAGCCGGAGACCGCGGGCGTAGTTCCGCGCCAGCGCCGGCCGGTCGCCCTGGGCGAAGGCCATCGCGAGCGCCGGGAACATCACCACCGCGATGGACGCGCTGAAGAGGCCGATGGGTAGTTCGACGATCCGATTAGCGATGTAGTAGTAGGTCAGGCCGGCATCGCTGACCTTAAAGGCCAGTCCCCGCGAGACCAGGAAGTTGATCTGCTGAATACCCGCCCCGAGGGCGGCCGGCAGGAAAGCCACGCTGAGCGTCCGCCAGGCGACGGGGTCGACCTGCCCCGGCCCGGAGCGCCAGCCTTCCTGACGCAGGCCTTGCAGCGGGATCAACAGTTGCAAGGTGCCGCCCGCGAGCGCGCCGGCGCACAACCAGCCCGCCTTGCCCATCTCGGTGTCGGCCAACAGGCCGAAGAGACCCAGGCCGACAATCATGCAGAGATTCAGCAGGCCCGAGGCGATTTCCGCCAAGCCGAAGCGGCCGCTAAGATTGACCGCCGAAGTGAAGAGCGCGGCGACGCAGACGAGCGGCATGTAGGGCATGCACGCGGCCGTCAGGATCGCCACGTTGGCGTCGGCCGGGCGGACGAAGGCCCAGAGCAAGGCGCCGCCGACGCCTAACAACGTCAGCCCGATCATCCCGGGCAGAATCCGGCGCAGCACGTGATTCAGGAACCCGAAGGCCGCCGCCTTCCCCTCGCGGGCGGTCTTGTCGGCCAGCACCGGCACGATGGCGGCGGTCAACGCGCCTTCGCCCAGCAACCGGCGGAATAGGTTCGGAATCTGGAAAGCGAAAAGGAAAGCGGCGCCGACCGCCGAAGCGCCGAAGATGGCCGCCGTCAGTTGGTCGCGGAACAAGCCGAGTACCCGCGACACCATGGTCCAGGAGGCGGTCTTGGCCATGTCCCGGTACTGGCGCGCCTGCTCGGTCATCGGCTCAGGGAAGGATCGCGCGCATCCCATCTTCCAACACCGCCCGCAACGCCGGGACCAGGTCGGTGCGAGGCACCTCGGCCTCGCTCCGGTCGGCCAGGCTGCGGACCTTGGCGACGCCCTTCGCGACTTCGCCGCCACCGTAGACCAGGGCGTACTTCGCCCCCGCGGTCTCGGCCTGTTGCGCGAGCTTGCCGAACTTGCCGTCGCGGAGGTTGTACTCGACGCGGAAGCCGGCGCGGCGCAGCGACGCGACATCCTCCAGGGCGGCCGAGCGGGCGTCATCCCCCAGGATCATGGCGTAGAAATCAGGCCCGTCGGCGTAGACCGGGAGGAGCTTCCGCAACTCCAAAAGGTCGCGCAAGGTGACGTCGCCCATGCCGAAGCCAACGGCCGGCAGGTCCGGGCCGCCCATCTTCTTCACCAGGGCGTCGTAACGACCACCCCCGGCGAGGGCGCGGGCCTCGCCGCCGGTCTCGAATGCCTCGAAGACAAAGCCCGTGTAATAAGCCAGCCCACGCACGATGGTGAGGTCGATGGCGACGCACTCGGCGAAACCCAGGGAGGTCAGCGTCCCGAGCAACTGCTTCCATTCGGCCAGGCGCTCCGTGAGGGCGGCATCGCCCGTGGCGAGTCGCTCCAGGTCGGCGAGGGACTTGGTGTTCGCAAAGGCGCGCGCGGCTGCGAGGGCCGAAGCCGCATCGACCGCCGTACCCGCGAGCGCGGCGGTCATCGCCTGAAGCAGGTCCGCCGGCGAACCACGCTCCAGCTTGTCGACGACGCCGAGCACCGCGGTCGCCTGGGCTTCCGGGATACCGAGCGTCGCCAGGTAGCGGAACCAGAGGGTGCGGTCGGAGACGCGGATGCGGAAGTCCGCCTGCGTGAGCCCGAAGCCCATCAGGCAATCGGCACACAGCGCGATGATTTCGGCGTCGGCGGCGGGGCCCGCCTCACCGAGGAGGTCGGCGTTCAACTGGTAGAAGGCGCGGAGGCGACCTTTCTGCGGTTTCTCGTAGCGGTAGCTCTCACCGATGGCAAACCAGCGAATCGGCTTCGGCATACCATTGGCCTTGGCCCCCACCATGCGGGCGAGCGCGGGCGTGAGCTCGGGGCGGAGGGTGACCTGACGGCCGCCCTTGTCCTCGAAGTTGAATAACTGGCGGACGATCTCCTCGCCGGATTTCTCGGTGAAGAGCTCGAGGGGCTCGAGCACGGGCGAGTTCCATTCGCGGAAGCCATAACGCCGACAGGCGCGGCGCCAGACATCCATGATATGACCGATGACCGCCTGGTCCTCAGGGTAGAACTCCCGGAAACCGGGGAGCGTTCGAATGTCGGACATCGCGGTGATTACTGCGCGGGCTTCTCGACGTCGTACGACTTCAACTTCGCCTTCAATTCCTTGCCTGCCTTGAACTTGATCACGGCCCGCTTAGGGATGATGACATCGGTCTCGGGGCGGTTCGGGTTGCGGCCAACGCGGCTCTTGCGCACCTGGACCTGAAAGACGCCGAAGTTACGGAGTTCCACGTCGCGGCCGGACAGCAGGGCCTCGCTGATCGCGTCGAGCGTCATCTGGACGCTGTCGCGTATATGCTTCTGCGGGTAGCCCTTCTCCGTGAAGATCTTGATAACGATATCCCGCTTGGTGAGGTTATTGGACATGGCCGTTTCGTAAGTGTTGATGGACAAAGGCATGGGAAAGCCTCCGAGGCAATACCACACCCAGAAAAAAACCTCACTCGAGGTTTTGGACCTGCTCGCGGATACGTTCGATCTCGGTTTTGGCCTCCAAAACCGCCCGGGTCGTGGGGATTTCCGCGGCTTTGCTGCCGATGGTGTTCACCTCCCGGAGGAGTTCCTGGACCAAGAAATCGAGTTTTCGACCGCTATTGGCCTGCCCTAATTCCGCCTCAAATTGGGCCAGGTGGCTCCGCAGGCGGACCACCTCCTCGGTGATGTCGCAGCGTTCCGCGAAGAAGGCCAATTCTTTGAGAACCCGGTCATCGGAGACATCCAACGCCAGGCCGGAGTCCTTGAGGCGGCGCAGCAAGGCCTCGCGGTGGCGAGGGACCGCCCCGTGCTCCGAAGTCTCCATCGTGCGGACGAAACCATCGAGCAGGCGAAGCCGATCGCGAAGGTCGGCGGCGAGGGCGGCCCCTTCCTGAGCGCGCATCGCGATCAATTGGTCGAGCGCTCGAGTGAAGGCCGCTCGCACGACGGGCTCGACGGCGGTGAAGTCCGGCAAGGCACTGATCTGACTGCGTCGGGATTCGGCAAGTTTGAGCACCAGCTCCAGCGACGGCGGCGTCCAGGGTGCGCCCAGCGCCCGGGCCAAGGTTTCCAATTCCTGTAATTGCGCCCGGGTCGACTCGAGATCCCACGTGCCCGCGGCGCCGCCCGCGGGGGCGGCCTGCGTCACCCGCGCGGTCACTTTGCCTCGTTGCAGCCGGGCCCGGACCCACGCCGTGGCCGAGGATTCCAGGGAAGTCCAGGCCTCGGGACCATGCACCGAAACCTGCAGGTTCTTCTGGTTGACCGTCGCAAGTTCGACCGCCAGCCGGGCGCCCGGAAGGTCGATTTCCGCGCGGCCGAAGCCGGTCATCGAGTGCGCGGCCATGCTCAAAGCTTGATCTCCGTGCCGAGGGCGCGGGCGGCGCTCCAGACATCCTTGTCCCCGCGACCCGAAAGATTGATCAGGACAACCTCGCCCGGCTTCCCCTTCGCCGCGACCTTGCAGCCGTGCGCGATGGCGTGACTCGACTCCAAAGCCGGGATGATACCTTCGGTGCGGGAGAGGAGCTGGAAGGCGTCGAGGCATTCGTCGTCGGTCGCGTAGGCGAAGTCGATGCGGCCACGTTCGCGATAGTAGGAATGCTCGGGCCCGACCGCCGCGTAATCGAGTCCGGCGGAGACGGAGTGCGTGCCTTCGATCTGACCTTCTCCGTCCATCAGGATATTCGTCATGCAACCTTGCAGCACGCCCAGGCGGCCGCCGGCGAAACGCGCGGCATGCTCGCCCCGCTTGATACCCCGGCCGCCGGCCTCGACGCCGGTCAGGCGCACCCCCGGCTCATCGAGGTACTCAAAAAAGGCCCCGATGGCGTTGGAGCCTCCCCCGACGCAGGCGACGACCTCGTCGGGCAGTCGGCCCTCCGCGCGAAGCATCTGCTGCTTGGATTCGAGGGAAATGATGCGGTGAAAATCGCGCACCATCATCGGGTACGGGTGGGCACCGTAGGCGGTGCCGAGGATGTAATGCGTCTCGCGGACATTGGTGACCCAATCGCGCATGGCCTCGTTCACGGCCTCCTTGAGCGTGCGCTGGCCGGCTTCGACCCCGCGCACCTCGGCGCCCATGAGACGCATGCGATAGACATTCAGAGCCTGACGCTCCATGTCCGTCGCGCCCATGTAAATCACGCACTTCAGGCCGTAGCGCGCACAGACCGCGGCCGTGGCGGTGCCGTGCTGACCCGCCCCGGTCTCGGCGATGATGCGTTGCTTGCCCATGCGGCGGGCGAGAAGTGCCTGGCCGATGACGTTATTGATCTTGTGCGCCCCGGTGTGGAGCATGTCCTCGCGCTTGAGGTAGATGCGGGCACCGCCGCAATGCTTCGTCAAGGACTCGGCGAAATAGAGGCCGGTCGGACGGCCGGCGTAGTCGCGCAGCATGTCGGCGTACTCCTGCTGGAACGCCGGGTCGCGGCGGGCCTCGGCGTAGGCCTTGGTCAGGTCCAGCAGCGGGGTCATCAGCGTTTCCGGGACGTAGAGACCGCCGAAACGGCCGAAGCGGCCCCGGGCGTCGGGCACTTGGAAGCGTGGTTCGTTGG
>Ga0209296_1000190_pt1 | contig 54901 bp, 43 predicted proteins | sample S_130206_EF_Meta_FD_187319 | JGI IMG/M metagenome (GOLD analysis project Ga0209296, IMG submission 187319) | Freshwater microbial communities from Lake Simoncouche, Canada to study carbon cycling - S_130206_EF_MetaG (SPAdes) (version 2) | ecosystem: Environmental > Aquatic > Freshwater > Lake ...
AGGTCATCGCGCTCGTGGGACACACGGGCTCAGGCAAATCCACTATCGTCGGCCTGCTGGCGAAGTTCCAGCTACCGCTCAGCGGCCAGGTGCTCGTCGACGGCCATGACCTCGCCGACGTCCGCCAAGAGACCCTACGTCGCCAGATGGGCTTCGTCTTCCAGCAGAACTTCCTCTTTGCGGGCACCATCGCCGAGAACGTCAAGTCGGCTCGCCCCGACGCGACCGACGAAGAGATCAGGCAGGCGTTCCGTGACTTGGACTGCCTCGACCTGATCGAAGACCTCCCGGCCGGCATCCACACGCCTTGCTCCGAGAAGGGCCGCGGCCTCTCGATGGGGCAGCAGCAGCTGGTCGCCTTCGCGCGGGCCCTATTGGCCAACCCGCGCATCCTCGTGCTCGACGAAGCCACCAGCGCGGTCGACACGCTCACCGAAGCCCGGCTGCAGGTCGCCCTCGCCCGCCTGATGAAGGGCCGCACGAGCTTCGTGGTCGCCCACCGCCTCAGCACGATCCGCCGGGCCGACTGCGTCATCGTCCTCAACGAAGGCCGCATCGTCGAACGGGGCACGCACGAGCAGCTGCTCGCAATGCAAGGCGCCTACGCGGGTCTGCACCGCGACTTCCTGAGCTCGACGACCTGACGACGGCGCCTACTTGGCCGCAGGGACGTTACCGAAATTAGGCCGACGCGGCTTGGCCTTCTCTTCCGACTTAGCCGGCGACTTGGGATCTTCCAAGGTCGTCGGAAACGCCGCCGCAACACCTTGCGTCCGGACGCTCCCATAAAGGTCCCCAACCGGAGACTTACGGAAGGTTTCGACCTGCAGGTTCTGATAGGTGACGTCACCTTCCTTCGATTTTACCGTCAAGGACACGTCGAGGCGCACCGCTTGGCTGGCCGCTCCGCCCGAGAACTTGATATCCTTCTGTGCACCGAGGGTGGCGAGCGCCAGACCTTTCGGGTCTTGGTGCACCGGCACGCTCCAGGTCTCAGCAGAAGACAACCCGGGGGGCAAAATAAGCAAGACGGTGCGGACCGGGCCGCCGGGGTTGCCGGGGTAGACGAGCCGACGACGGACCAGCGGCCAATAACGTCGGCCCTGCTCATCGACCGCTTCGATACCGCCCGGACCCTCGACGACCAGCATCCGCTCCTTGAGAAAGAGGACTTCGGCGGGCGTCAGCGTTGCCTGCACCGTGCCGACCCGACGGATCGGCCCTTCGTCGACAGCCGCCTCCGCCGAAACGAGTACCACGAGATCGATGGGGCCAGCCACCCGATGGTCGATCCAGGCGATGACGCCGTAAGGCACCACCGTCATGGCTGCGGCGAGCAGGAAGCCTCCGCCCAAAGCTTTCGGGAAATCATACCGGGCCAGCAGGGCCGTCATCAAGGCCGCGCCAGCGAAACCGGCCGCATGCACCGAGATGTCCGTACCTAGCGTCCACTGGGCCATCTCGAATTCGTCGGCGTACCCAAACCACCGGATTCGGAAGAACATCGCGACCACCCAGAGGGTGCCGGCAGTAGCTCCGATGAGTGGCGCGTAACGAGGACCGCTGCGCTCGTAGACCTTGGTGAGTAAGGCCGAGAGCAGCGCCGCGAACAACCCGCCGAAGAAGGCATCCTTCAACGAAGCCACGCCCGTGAGGGCGGCGGCGACCACCAGGAACGCCCAGGTGAACCAGTAGGTCCGGGCGTGGGTCTTCATTCCCCGACGATTGTGCCAGGAGGAACGATGGCGCCCTTCTTGACGACGATCACGCCGTCACGGACGAACAAGGCGTCGGTCTCCCACTTCTCGGGCAGGCCGGTGGGAGCGAGGCGACAGCCGGCACCGATGCGTGCGTTCTTGTCGATGATAGCGTTGCGGATGAGACAATTCGGTCCGACGCCGACATCCGGTCGACCGAGGGAGTGGTTCTTGGCGAGATCGTGCGGACGCTCGAACGAATCGGCACCCATCATGACCACGTTCTCGAGGCGAGAACCGGCGCGGATGACGGAACGGACGCCGATGACGCAACGGCTCAGCTCGGAGTCGTCGACGATCGCGCCGTCAGCCATGAGGACGCGCTGCGAGCGGGCTCCGTTGAGCTTGGCCGGAGGCAGGTAACGGGCGTGGGTGTAGACCGGATTCTGGCCGTCGAAGAAATCGAACGGGGGCACCGGGTCGGTGAGGGTCAGGTTACACTCCCAGAAGGAGCCCACGGTACCGATGTCTTCCCAATAACCGTCGAAGACGTAGGCCATCATGCGCTTCGAGGCGAGCAGGCCGGGGATGACTTCCTTGCCGAAGTCGGTCTGGGCCGGGTCGGCCAGCGCCTCGCGCATGACCTTGCCGGAGAAGAGGTAGATGCCCATCGAGGCCAGGCAATAAGGTTTGTCGGACTTGTCGGACAGGCGCGCCCGGGCGTTGCCGCCGAGGACGAGGGAGGAGATGACGGCGGGGTCCTTGGGCTTCTCGACGAACTCCACGATGCGGAGGTCGGCATTGACGCGCATGACGCCGAGGGCGCTGACCTGATCAGACGGCATCGCCTTGGCGGCAATCGTGACGTCGGCGGCGTTCTCCATGTGCTGGCGGGCAAGCTCGTCGAAATCGAGGCGGTAGAGCTGATCTCCGGAAAGGATGAGCACCAAGTCCTCGTCCTTCAGGTTGTAGTGATGAAGGTTCTGGCGGACCGCGTCGGCCGTACCCTGATACCACGATTCTTTGTCGCCCGTCTGCTCGGCGGCGAGGATGTCGACGAAGCCGCGGCCGAAACCGTCGAACTTATACGTCTGCTGGATATGCTTGTGGAGCGAAGCGGTGTTGAACTGCGTCAGGACGAAGATCTGGTTGAAACCGGAGTTAAGGCAGTTGCTGATCGGGATGTCGACCAAGCGGTAGTTGCTGGCGAGCGGTACGGCCGGTTTGCATCTATCCTTGGTCAGGGGATAGAGGCGGGAGCCACGACCGCCCCCCATGATGATGCTGATGACGCGAGGAAGGGAGGGCATGGCGGGATGACCTACCTTCCCTCCGGTCGCCCTCGCCCTCAAGCGGAAAAGGGTGAATGGCGGCTTGAAGGCGCCGCCGTGACGGGGTTGCATCGGCCTCTCGCATGGCCTTCGCCTTCCACATCCTCGGCACGAGCAGCTCCGGCAACTGCTCCCTGCTGGAAGCGGGCGGCACGCGCATGATGCTCGACGCCGGCTTTCAAGGACCCCGCCTCGAGGCTTCGCTGCAGAAGCTCGGTATCGAGGCCCGCGCCCTCGACGCGGTGTTCATCACCCACGAACACTCCGACCACTGCGTCGGCCTCCCTGCCCTTCTCCGCCAGAACCCTTCGCTCAAAGTCTTCGCCAACCGCGAGACGGCCCGGCGCATCAAGGATTCGCTGAAGTCGCAGCCGGATTGGCAACTCTTCGAGACGGGCACGACGTTCGAGTTTCGCGGAATCCAGGTGACCTCGATCCCCATCCCGCATGACGCGGCCGATCCGGTGGGCTTCGCCTTCGACCTGCCCGCCGAAGACGCCCGGCCCGCCAAGCGCCTGACCTGGCTGACCGACCTCGGCCACGCGACCTCCGTCGTAAAGCACCATGTCTCGCTGGCCGATATCCTCGTGCTCGAGGCGAACTACGACGACGAGATGCTCGACCTCTCCAAGCGCCCGGCCTCGCTCAAGCAGCGTATCCGTGGCAACTTCGGCCACCTCTCCAACGTCCAGACGAAAGACCTCCTCCTCGGCCTGCGCGAGTGGCAGACGACGGAGCTCTACCTCGGTCACCTCAGCAAGGAGTGCAACCGGACGGTCATCGTCGACGCCCTGATGAACGAGGTGCGCGACCGGAAGACCGACCTCCGCATCACGGTGGTCGATCCTCTGGAAGATAATCCGATCAGCCTCTGGTAAGGCTTACTTCTTCGGCGGCACCGGGACTTCGTCACCAGCGGCCAGCGCAGGAGGCGGAGCGGGCACGGAGCCCGTCGAACGGATCACAGCGCTTTCAGCGACGGACTTAGCGAGACGCTTGATCGCGTCGCCACAGGCGGGTGAGGCGGGATTGAGGTCCTGCGCGGAAAGCCAGGCGGTGAGCGCGGCGGCTTCGGCACCGTCCTTCTCCAGCTTCTCGGCACGGCCGATCAACTGGGCGTAATTGGCGACGAGCGGAGCAATGTCGGAGCGGGTCTTGGCGAGCACGAGGTCATCGGGCTCGGTCTTGTAGACCTCGACGATGACATCCCACGCGAGGTAGGGATTGTTCTGCGAAGCCAGCACGGAAGCCTTTTGGATATTAGCGTCGAGCTCGCCGACCCGGTTGACGACCTTGCGAAGCTTCTCGGAGCGCTCCTTGTCTTGGGCCAGCGCCAAGGCGTATTCCAGCTTCTTGTTATAGATGTCGCGCCACTTCGACTCCGTCATGAGGCGGTCGAATTCGGGGACCTTCTGGGCAAGGGTGTCCTGGCGGCTCACGACCTGCGTCGCGAAGTCCTTCACCCCAGGATTCTGGGGCCAGATCTTAGCGGCGCGCTCGAGAGACATCTCGGCCTTGGCGTTATCGCCGGCCAAGGCGGCAGCCTTAGCGGAGAGCAGCGACATGTTCGATGCGTTCATCGCGTTGGTGACCTTGGAGAGGATCGGGGCGCCCGGGAAGTCGCGGGCGCGGCCGCGCACCTTGTTGACGTAGCCTTCGACGCTACCGAGGTCATGCTCGTCGCCGAGACGCTGCAGCTCGCGGAGATCCTTCCAGAGGGCGAGCATCTCGCGCTTCTTCTCCTGCGGGTAGGACATCACGATGGGCTCGAACTCGCCGAGGAAGAAAGTCTCCTGCAGGCGCTCGAAGGCGCCGTAGAGTTCACCCTGCTTCACCAGGTCATCGACGGTCTGCATGCCCTTGGTCGTGTCCTTAATCGCCTCGCGGGAAAGCATGTCGAACGACTCGAGCGTCGGCACGAAGTCGGAGATTGGGAAGAACTCTTTCACTTCCTTGGCACCGACGACGATATTCTGGCTGCCGCCCTTGAAGAGCACGCGATAGAACGCGCTCGTGATCAGGGAGTGACGATACCGGCGGGCCATCAGGAAGGAAACCATCTGAGACTGGAATTCGATCTTCGACTTGAGGCCGAGCGCGGTCATCTCCGCGTTCTTGGCGAGAATCTCAGCCTGGGTGCGCGCCTCGTCCTTGACCTTGTAGCCGAGTTCAGTGGTGCCAGATGCAGTCTTGGAAAGGGCTTTAGTCTTATTGCCTGAAGTCTGTGCCTTTTCATCGTTCGCCTGCTCGATCATATCGGCCCGGTTTATGATAACGCCTTCCTGAACCTTGCGGAGGGTCTCCAGCTGATTCTTGCTGATCTCGATCTGATTGAACTCGCGCTTCATCACCCAGATCTTCTGGACCTGGGAGGCAATGGTCAGGGAGCTGCCGGCATCGATGTCGTACTCGGCGGCTTTGAAGAGGAGGTTAAAGGCCTCCTGCTGATTACGGTAATAGTTGTCCTGGTTAATGGACTGGGCCGAAAGTAAGAGCTGGATCTGATCGAGGAGCGCCACGTAGCGCTTCATGTCGCCGCTATCCGTCGGTGCGGCGAGATAGCGCTCGAAACGGGCGCGGACGGCGCGGGAGTTGCCGAGGTTCATCGTCGTACCCTTCCACTGCATGGTGCCGTTCTCCATGTCCACGGAGTCGCTGTTGACGTTGAAGATGCGGTCGGCGCCACCTTCGGCGGTCGAGCTCTTGTAATCGCCGGCGGTGCCACCGCCATTGACGGTGCCGCTGGGCGGAGGCGCCTGGGCGACGCCCAGCACGGTCATCGCGCACCAACCGAAGAGACTGAAGAGAGAGTAACGCATGGCGGAAAGGTTCAGAAACGTTCGAGGGCTTCGACGACCAGGAGGTCGCGGGTGACGCGCAGCTTGCACTTGAAGCGCTGGCCGACCTCAAAGGAGTCAGTGGAGCCGGCGGGAATGAAGACCGGGATACGACCGGCTGAACGGGTCGGGTCTTTCTCGATCGGCTTCACGGCGAGCACGCGACCGCGACCTTCGACGAAGGCGAGCTGCTGCTCGACCTGACAGTCGAGGCGATAGCTGTTACCCTGGAGCGTGGCCCAATCCTTCCGATAGGCGTCGACCGAGAAAGGTGTGAGGTCGGCGAACTTGCCGCCACCGCCCATGCGCGGGGCGACGAGCGCGACGAGGATCACGATCACGACGACCGGGATACCGAGGGCGAAGAAGAGGGGGTTGATTTTGGACATGAAAAAGGGGCGGGGAACTACCCTGCCTTCAGCCTAGCGAGGTTTGGCCTTTGTTCCAGCGATTTCCCTTATAAGAGAAATCATACGGCCGAATAGGCGTAGGGGTTTCAGCCTAGGCCCTCAGTTCCAGCGCTTCTGCTGGCAACCATACACGACGAGGCAGAACCCCACCAGGCCTTGGACCAGCAGCACGGCGAGCCCCTCGGTGGTGCTCGCCACGTAGGCGGTCTGATTGGGCATGCTCGCGGTGTAGGCGTCGTAAAGCGGCTGCCCCATCATGGACTTCATGTACCCGGACCAACCCCAATACGAATTGATGAACGGGCGGCAGACCCAGGTCAGCGCGGCCGGCAAAGCGAGCACGACCCCGGAGAGCGGCAGTTGGAAGCCGACGAGGTAGATGGACAGCAACGAAGATTTTTCGGGCGAAGTCAGCATGGCCGAGAAGCCAAGGCAGACGACGGACATCGAGACGCAACTGGCCGCGAGGATAGTGAGCTGCTCCGCCCAAGGGCCGGGGAAGTTGCAGATCAGCTTCACGAAAAAGCACATCCATACTCCCTGGAAGATGGCCACGAGGGAGACGAAGACGATTTTGGAGAACGCGTAGGCCCAGGGACGCAGGCCGGTCATGCGCTCTTTCTCATAGAGGATACGCTCGGCGGAGATCTCACGACCGCCGTTATTGGCGCCCATGAGCGTAAGCAGGATGACCTGGAACATGATCAACCCCGCGGCGAGACCGGCGAGCTGGGCGTTCGACATCTGGACCTTCAACGCCTGCTGCACTTCCGCCATGGAAGCCGTGTTGCGGTCCATCGGAATCTTCAACACGTCCCACACGCCATCGAGGTTGAAGATGATCACGAGCAGCGGGAAGCCGAACGTGATCGCGAGCGTCAGGCCGAGGTAGCCGGTGTCGCGGAAGAAAAGTTTGAGGCGACGCGAAAGTAACGTCGTGAACTGCGAGATCCCGTCGGGAATCGAGGGCTCCGGCAGCGGTTCGACTTCGATGGGCGCGCCGACCTTGGCGACGGCCACCCTATAGGAATCCTCGTGCTCGGCCAGATAGATGGCCCAACGATCGCGCCACGTGGCGAGGTCCGAGGCGTTCAATACCTCATAAAGACGGAGGCCATCAGGGATACCGAAGTAGCCGAGTAACGCATCGGGCGAGCCCTGAAAGACCACGTCACCCTGATAGACGACCGTGACCCAGTCGAACTGGTTGAGCTTACCGAGATTATGGATGATGCAGACGAAGCTCTTGTGATTCGTCTCCGCGAGGTTGCGCAGCAACGCGAGGATCTGGTCCTCGGATTGCGGATCGAGGCCGGACGTGACTTCGTCGCAGACCATGCAAGGCGGGTCGAGGGTGAGCTCGAGTCCGAGGGAAAGACGACGCAGCTGGCCGCCCGAAAGGGCCGACACGCGCTTGTCGCGGTGCGGCTCCAACCCGGTGACACCGAGGACAGACTCCAGGCGGCGGGCGCGTTCGCTGGCGTCGGGCACGGCAAGTGCGAGGGCGTACTCCAAGGACTCGGCAACGGTCAGCTGGGCTTGGGCGGCCGTGAACTGAGGGGCGAAACCGACCTTGCCGACAAGGTCTTCGGTACAGGTGATCCGCTGTCCCGCAAGGCAGGCTTCGCCGGTCGACGGAAGGATGCCGAGGATGGCCTTCATCAAGGTCGTCTTGCCGCAGCCCGAAGGACCGATGACAGCGTTGAGCCCCCGGGGCAGGAAGCGCGCGTTGGCCCCGTCGAGAATGATCGGGCCGTTGGCACCCGCCTGCACGGTGAGGTTCTGGCAGCTCAGCATCGGTTGTAATCTTGCTTCACCCCCCTTGCCCGTAAAGGATTAACACTATGAACCCCAAAGCCCTCGCCGCCGCCCTGCTCGCGACCGCCGCCCTCGCCCCTCAGGCCGACGCCTTCCAGATGACCAAGAAGGCCATCCGCAACCAAGGCATCTTCGGCATCAAGGTAAACAAGACCGACATGGCCTTCTACGGCCGCGCCGACGCTATCCTGTCAATCTCCTTCCAGGAGTATACCACCGGCTCCTTCATCGTCGCCGAAGTCGTCATCGACATGAAGGACTCAAACCAGCAGCTCCGCATCTATAACGCCCGCCCGCCAGGCACGTCGGACCTCGCTAACCGCGCTAACCGCGCCAGCGCCGCTAACTCCGAGAACCGCGGCCTCGACCCTAAGGATGCCAGCAAGCTCCCGATTCCCGGCCCGCTCGCCGTCATCGAATCAAAGCTGAATAACGTGGTCACCAACAGCACCGGCGACCTCGTTGTAAAGACCTACCCAACCACCACCCACGCCAAGACCGTGGAGATGGTCGTCACGACCAAGGCCGAGCTGCAGCAGCTCTACTCGAAGATGATCACCCTTTACACGGGCTTCGAAGTGGAGGCCGTCGACGGCGCTTCGGTCGAAGGCTCGAACGGAGCGGCCGCCGCCTCAACCGCCGCGGGCACCACGGCCGCCAAGATCAAGATCAACCAGATCGGCGGGGTTCTGTTCACGCTCGAATAAGTCGGAGGCTGGCCCGAGGCCCCTATTTTGCGGGGCGAAACACCCCACCCCGTCCTTTCGGGCAAGTCCGGCTTGACCGTTCCCGCGGGCTTCGCTTGTGTCCGCCCTTACTCCCATGGCCTCCCTACCCGTCAACCGTATCAAGAAGAAGAACATCATGAGCTACAATGGTGAGCTTTGCATCGTTCTCGAGTGCCTCGTTCGCACCCCCCCGAACAACGCTTCCTACGTCCAGATGGAACTCCGCTCCATCAAGACCGGCGCCAAGATCCCGGTCCGCTGCGGCATCGGAGTCAGCTTCGACGTCTTCGACAACAGCACGAAGTCCCTGGAAATGTCCTATGAAGCCGACGGCAGCTACGTCTTCGTCGACACCAGCACCAACGAGGAATACTATATCTCGGCCGCCTCCCTGGCCGACTCCAAGGAGTTCCTGATCTCGGGCACCTCCTACATGGTCCTCTTCGTCGAAGACAAGCCCATCACCGTCGACCTGCCCCCTTCCGTCATCGTCGAAGTCCTCGAAGCCCCGCCCGCCGTCAAGGGCGACACCGCCGGCAACGTCCAGAAGACGGTCACCTGCGAAAACGGCCTCCAGGTCAACGTCCCGCTCTTCATCAAGCAGGGCGAGAAGATCAAGGTCAGCACCGAGAACAAGGAATACCTCGGTCGCGCCTAAGCCGCCCTTCCAGGCGACGCATCGAACCCCGGCTCGCCGGGGTTCTTTTTTGGTCAGTCGGACTGACCGGAAGGAGCGTAGACCCGCAGGGATTCGAACCCCGACAAGGAGAACCAAAAACTCCTGTGCTACCATTACACCACGGGTCTGCGCACCCCGACTGAACAGCGACTCATGGGTCGGAGTCAAGCGAGACCAAGGCGGGGTTGACGCTGGGGTTTCTTAGGCTCATTTCCCCTGTATGCCCGCCTCCACCTCCAAGAAGCCGAAGTACCGTCGTATCGTGCTGAAGATCAGCGGCGAAGCCCTGCGCAACGATACGACCGGCGCCTCCATCGACAGCGCGGTCCTCGACCGCCTCGCCGAAGAGCTCCGCTCGATCCAGAAGGTCGGTACCCAGGTCGCGGTCGTCGTCGGCGGCGGCAACATCTTCCGCGGCCTCGCCGGCGCGCGCGCTAACGGCACCGACCGCACCACGGGCGACAACATGGGCATGCTCGCCACGGTCATCAACGGCCTCGCCCTAATGGACCGCCTCGAGAAGGCCGGCCTCGAATGCCGCGTGATGACGGCCATCCCGATGGACCGCATCGCCGAACCTTTCATCCAGCGCCGCGCCACCCGCCACCTCGAACGTGGCCGCATCGTCATCTTCGTCGCCGGCACGGGCAACCCGTACTGCACGACCGACTACGCCGCCGCGCTCCGCGCCAATGAGATCGGCGCCGACGCGATCCTGAAGGCCACCAAGGTCGACGGCGTCTACGACAAGGACCCGATGAAGCACAAGGACGCGAAGCGCTACGACCGCGTCTCCCACGCCGAAGCCCTCCAGAAGCGCCTCGGCGTGATGGATGCCGAAGCATTCTCCCTCTGCGAAGCCAACAAGCTCCCGATTATCGTGCTCTCGATGTCCGAGAAGGGCGCCGTCAAGAAGGCCGTCCTCGGCCAGCGCATCGGCACGCTCGTCGCCTAATTTTCCAACAACAAACCCTAACCCTACCCTATCCCATGGACCTCAAAAAACTCATCGCCGAAGGCGGCAACGCCATGAAGAAGGCGGTCGACCACACCTCGCACGAATTCGCCACGCTACACACCGGCAAGGCTTCGCCGGGCATGATCGAGAATATCCAGGTCCACGTCGAAGCCTACGGCATGACGCAGCGCCTGAAGGACATGGCCGCCATCACCACGCCCGACGCGCAGACGATCGTGGTGCAGCCGTTCGACAAGGGCGTGATGGATGACATCCGCAAGGCCATCATGGCCGCCAACATCGGCATCAACCCCGTCCCGCAGGGAAATTTCATGCGCTGCCCGGTCCCCTCTCTCTCCGGCGAACGCCGCATTGAGCTCGCCAAGCGCGCCACGCAGATGGCCGAAGAAGGCAAGGTCCGCGTGCGCAACGCCCGCCGCGACGCCCTCGAAGTCCTCAAGAAGGGCAACAAGGATAAGCTCGTCACCGACGACGAGCTGAAGCGCGCTGAAAAGGAGATTCAGACCCACACCGACAACTACACGGCCGAGATCGAAAAGAACCTCAAGGCCAAGGATGCTGAACTGAAGGGTTAATCGTCAGCCTCCTTCCCGTTTCATGAACATTCACGAATACCAAGCCAAAGAACTGTTCGCACAGTTCGGCGTCGCCGTGCCCAAGGGCGTGGCGGTCACCTCTGCCGCCGAATTTGAAGGCGCGCTCGCCAAGATCGACACCTCCGGTGGCATCATGGTGAAATCCCAGATCCACGCCGGCGGCCGCGGTAAAGGTACCTTCACCGACGGCTTCAAGGGCGGCGTGAAGTTCTCGCCGACCAAGGAGAAGGCCCTCGAGAACGCCAAGGCGATGCTCGGCAACACCCTCGTGACGGCGCAGACCGGGGAAGCGGGCCGCAAGGTCCAGACGATCTACTTCACCGAAGCCGCCAACCTGGGCAAGCGCCCGGACGGCCGTGACGACGAGTACTACCTCGCCATCCTCCTCGACCGCGCGACGTCCTTCCCGGTCATCGTCGCCTCGACCGAAGGCGGCATGGAAATCGAACACGTCGCGCACCACACCCCGGAGAAGATCTTCAAGGTACAGGTCGACCCGGCCGTTGGCCTCCAGGCCTTCCAGGCCCGCCAGATCGCCTTCTCGCTCGGTTTCTCCGGCGACCTCTTCAAGCAGTGCGTAACGCTCGTGACGAAGCTCTACCAGTTCTACTGGGAGAAGGATTGCGCGATGGTCGAAGTGAACCCGCTCCTGGTCACGAAGGAAGGCAAGCTCCTCGCCCTCGACGCCAAGGTGTCGTTCGACGACAACGCCCTCTTCCGTCACCCTGACGTGGTCGCTCTCCGCGACCTCAACGAGGAAGACGCGAAGGAAATCGAAGCCTCGAAGTTCGGCCTCTCTTACATCGCCCTCGACGGCAATATCGCCTGCCTCGTCAACGGCGCCGGCCTCGCGATGTCTACGATGGACATCATCCAGCACTTCGGCGGCAGCCCGGCCAACTTCCTCGATGTCGGCGGCGGCGCGACGAAGGACCAAGTCACGGCAGCATTTAAGATCATCCTGGGAGACGCCAACGTGAAGGGCATCCTGGTGAACATCTTCGGCGGCATCATGGACTGCAACGTGATCGCCACGGGCATCATCGAAGCGGTCAAGGAAACCGGCCTCAAGCTACCCCTCGTGGTCCGCCTCGAAGGCAACAACGTCGAAGCCGGCAAGGCCACCCTCGCCGCTTCGGGCCTGACGATCGTGTCGGGCGATTCGATGGCCGACGCGGCCCAGAAGATTGTGAAGCTGGTCAACGCCAAGTAACCCCTCACCGCACACTCTTATGTCTATTCTCGTTAAAGAAGATACCCGCATCCTCGTCCAAGGCATCACGGGCGATTTCGGCGCGCGCCACGCCCGCCTCTCGCTCGACTACGGCTCACAGGTCGTCGCCGGCGTCACCCCGGGCAAAGGCGGTCAGGTCTTCGAACACGCCGGCAAGAAGGTCCCGATCTTCAACACCGTCGCCGAAGCCGCCAAGCAGACTGGCGCCACGGTCTCCGCGATCTTCGTCCCCCCGCCCTTCGCGGCCGACGCCATTCTGGAATGCTTCGACGCCGATCTCGACCTCGCCGTGGCCATCACGGAAGGTATCCCGGTCCGTGACATGGTCCGAGCCAAGCGCGCCATGGCTGGTCGTCGCACCCGCCTCATCGGTCCGAACTGCCCCGGTCTCGTGACCCCTGGTCGCGGCGACAAGTCCTCCGGCGGCTGCCGCATCGGCATCGCCCCGGGCTACATCCACCGGCGCGGCAACGTCGGCGTGGTATCCCGCTCCGGCACCCTCACCTATGAGGCCGTCTGGCAGCTCACCTGCCGCGGCAAGGGCCAGTCGACCTGCGTCGGCATCGGCGGTGACCCCGTCAACGGCACCTCGCACCTAGACGTCATCAAGCTCTTCAACGATGACCCGGAAACCGAGGCCATCATCATGATCGGCGAAATCGGCGGGAACGCCGAAGTCGAAGCCGCCCGCTGGATCAAGGCGCACTGCAAGAAGCCCGTCGCGGGCTTTATCGCCGGTGCCACTGCTCCGGCTGGACGTCGCATGGGACACGCCGGCGCCGTCATCGGCGGAGCCGAAGATACCGCTGCCGCGAAGATCAAGATCTTCGAGGAATGCGGCATCTCCGTCGCGGCCACGCCGTCCGACATGGCCGACGCGCTCCTCCGCATCTGGAAGGGCTGACCTAAACCGCCATCAGAACGTCACCAAAAGGCCATATAACATGGCCTTTTTTGTTTTACGTCCCTCACACGGGAGACAGTTTGAGCAATTCTACCCAATCCCACCATGTCCGATACCCCTCCCCCCGTAGCCTCCGCGCCCAAAAGCCGCACCGTCTACATCCTCTTGGCCGTCTTCTTCGGCCATCTCGGTATACATAACTTCTTCGCCGGCGACAAGAAGGCTGGCCTGATCAAGGTGCTCGTCACCGTGCTCACCTGCGGTATCGGTGGCATCGGCACCTGGATCTGGGCGATCGTTGACGCTATCAACGTCAAGCAGGACGCTCAGGGCGTGCAGTTCAACTAAGCCTACTTGCTCCCTGATAAAAGGCCGCCCCTTGGGCGGCCTTTTTCATGCCCGCCAACTGCGACGACCACCGTGTCCCGTTTTGGCTTTAACCCCTGACCCACCCCGACTACACCTTCCGGCATGTGGTATTACGAACAGAACGGCAATCGCATCGGACCGGTCGACGAAGTCACCATGCGCTCGCTCATCGCCAACCGCACGATCTCCATCGACACGCTCGTCTGGACCAACGGCATGGCCAACTGGACCCCGCTGCAACAGACCCAGCTCGCCGCCGGCCTGCCGGTGCCTCCGCCTTCCCTCCACTCCGCCCCGCCGGCCTACAATGCGAACGCCAAGGACCGCGTCGCTTATGTGCTGCTCGCCGTCTTCCTCGGTAATCTCGGCATCCATAACTTCTTTGCCGGCTACACCTCACGGGCCGTCACCCAGCTCCTCATCTGCCTCCTCACCTGCGGCATCGGTGGCATCGGCACCTGGATCTGGGCTATCGTCGAGGCCGTCACGGTGGAACAGGATGCGAACGGCGTCCGTTTCAAGTAAGCTGCAGTTCACGTGCTAACAAAAAGGCCGCCCATCGGGCGGCCTTTTGCTTGGGCTGAATTGTCGTCTTACTTACCGGCGACGTAAGCGAGACCCGCGGCGACCTTAGCCACGGGCTCGGTGCCTTCGAGGAGGTCAGCGATGGGATCCCACTTGCCGTTGACGAGGCCGTCGCGGGCGGAAGCGGCGATACCAGCCTTCCAGCTCTTGGCACCAGCGGAGACGGTCAGCTTCTCGACGTCGACGGTGACTTCGACATCCGGGTTGGCGCGCACGAAGGCGTCGCACTCGGCGAGGTCGTCCTTGGAAAGGGTCATACAGGGCACGCCGAGGGTGGTGGAGTTGCCGAAGAAGATCTCGGCGAAGCTGCCTCCGACGAAAGCGGTGAAACCATAGCGCCAGAGGGACTGGGGAGCGTGCTCACGGGAGCTACCACAGCCGAAGTTGAAGCCGACGACCATGACGCCCTGCTTGGCAGCGGCGATACGGGCAGCCTGGGCAGAGTTCATCGGGTGCGCGCGTTCCTTGCCGTCCGGGCCGGTGCGTTCATCGCGGAAGGCGTGCTCGCCGAGACCGTCGAAGGTCACGCAGCGGAGGAAGCGCGCCGGAATGATGCGGTCGGTGTCGATGTCGTCGCCGGGGACGGCGAGGGCGAGGGCTTTAACCTGGGTGATTTTGGCGAGGGACATGGCGGTTTAAAAGAGGTTAGGCGGCGACGGGACGACGAATGATGCAGACGGGCATCGCGAGGGCGGAGGCCAGGGAAGCGAGGCGTTCTTCGGCGACGGAGGCGGCGACGGTCTCGTCGGCCACCAGAATCGCGTGGCCGTCCACGACCCACGGCAGGGTCACGGTACACACGGGTTTGCCGTCGTAATGGGCGTCGACGCGCACGTCGCGCTGGCAGGCGAGTCCTTCGGCCGAGCAGGCCGCGGCGACGTCATCGCCCTGGGCGATACGTTCGAGCACGCGGTCGACTGGCGCGGAGACGGACATCAGACCTTGAAGACTTCGCGGGCGTCCGCGACGTGTCCGGTGATGGCAGCAGCGGCGACCATGAGAGGGCTCATGAGCACGGTACGGCCGGTCTGCGAGCCCTGGCGGCCCTTGAAATTGCGGTTCGAGGAGCTGGCGCAGAGCTGGTCGCCGACGAGCTTGTCGGGATTCATCGCGAGGCACATGGAGCAACCCGCGCCGCGCCATTCGAAGCCGGCTTCGATGTAGATCTTATCGAGGCCTTCATGGACGGCTTGGATGGCGGTGAGCTGCGAGCCGGGGACGACGATCGCCTTGACGCTCGCGCTGACCTTGCGGCCCTTGAGGTACTTGGCGACCTCGCGAAGGTCGGAGATGCGGCCGTTGGTGCAGGAGCCGAGGAAGCAGACGTCGACCTTCGTGCCCTTGATCGGGGTGTTCGGCGCCAGCTTCATGTGGGCGTAGGCGTCTTCGGCGGTCTGACGGTCGGCGGGGTTAAGGGTCTCGAGCGCCGGCATCTTCTCGTCGATGAACACGGCCTGTCCCGGGGTGATGCCCCAGGTGACGGTCGGGCGGATGTCCTCGGCCTGGAAGACCTTGACGTCGTCATACTGGCAACCGGCGTCGGACGCGAAGGAAGCCCAGCGAGCGACGGCGGCATCCCAATCGGCGTCCTTTGGGGCGTAGGGCTTGCCCTTGATGTAATCGAAAGTCTTCTGATCCGGATTGACGTAACCACAGCGGGCGCCGCCTTCGATGGACATATTGCAGACGGTCATGCGCTCCTCGAGGGAGAAGCCGTCGAAGGTCGTGCCGGCGTATTCGTAAGCGTAGCCGATGCCGCCGTTGACGCCGAGGACGCGGATGATGTGCAGGATGACGTCCTTGGCGTAGACGCCCGGGGCGAGCTTACCGTTGACCTCGATGCGGCGGACCTTGAGGGGGCTGAGAGCAAGGGTCTGGGTCGCGAGCACGTCGCGGACCTGCGTAGTGCCGATGCCGAAGGCGATCGCGCCGAACGCGCCGTGGGTGGCGGTATGGGAGTCGCCGCAGGCGATCGTGGTGCCGGGCTGGGTGATACCCTGCTCCGGTCCGACCATGTGGACGATCCCCTGGGTGCCGGTCGTGGTGTCGAAGAAGCGGATGCCGTAGTCCTTGGTATTCTTACGGAGGGCCTCGATCATCTCCTGGGCGATCGGATCGGAATAGGGCTCCTTGAGCTCGTTGGTCGGGACGATGTGGTCGACCGTTGCGAAGGTGCGCTGGGGATACTTCACCTTGAGGCCGAGGTCCCGGAGCATGCCGAAGGCCTGGGGGCTCGTCACCTCGTGGATGAGGTGCGTGCCGATGAATAATTGGGTCTGCCCATTAGGCAGCTTGCGCACGGTATGCGCTTCCCAAACTTTCTGGAACAGGGTCTTGGCCATCTGAGTAAAAGGTGAAGGGTCAACGTAGGAAGGGACAGGGGCTGGTCAATCCCGCAGGCGAAGGCCCAGGACGGCTTATTTCCTGACAAATCAGCCGGACGCGGACCGTGGCCACCGCCGTGTCTTGACCCGCTCGCCCCTCCCCTTCCATCCTCAACCCATGGCCCGCACGCTCACCCTCAGCTTCTCCTGCCCCGACACCAGCGGCATCGTGGCCGAGGTATCCGCCTTCGTCGCCGGCCATCAGGGCTGGATCACGGAAGCCAGCCAGCACACCGAGCACGAACTCTCCCGCTTCTTCATGCGTGTCGAGATCCGGGCCGAATCCCTCAACTTCCCGGCCGGCGAATTCGCCCAACGCTTCACGCCGCTCGCCAAGAAGTTCGCGATGGACTGGAAAGTCTCCGACTCCGACCAGCCGCGTCGCGTCGTCCTCCTCTGCTCCAAACAGGAGCACTGCCTCTACGACCTGCTCGCCCGCCAGGTCGCCCAAGATTTCCCGTTCGTCGTCCCCTGCGTGATCTCCAACCACGAGAACCATCGCAAGGTCGTCGAAGCCCACGGCATCCCCTTCCACTACGTCCCGGTGACGCCGGAAACGAAACACGCGGCCTTCCGCAAAATGGAGCAGCTCTACCGCGACGCGCAAGCCGACCTCATCGTCCTCGCCCGCTACATGCAGGTGCTCGACGAGTCGATGTGCCGCGACTTCGCCGGCAAGATCATCAACATCCACCACTCGTTCCTCCCCTCGTTCGCCGGCGCGAAGCCTTACCATCAGGCCCATCGCCGTGGCGTGAAGCTCATCGGCGCGACCTGCCACTTCGTCACGCCCGACCTCGACGAAGGACCCATCGTGGAACAAGACGTGATCCGCATCGACCATTCGGATACGCCGGAAGACATGGCCCATCTAGGCAAGGATATCGAGAAGGTCGTGCTCGCCCGCGGCCTCCGCGCCGTCGTCGAGGACCGCGTTCTCTTGGCTGGCAATAAGACCGTTATCTTCCGTTAAAAACCAGCCCTTTGGAGGGGGTTTGGCGTTGGCGAAGGAGAAGGCGAAAGACAAGGTGAGCATACCCCTCGCTATGCGTCACCTCTTCGTGTTCCTCTTCGCGACCTCCGTCGCTTTCGCCGCCGTTTCTCCGGAAGAGATCACGCCGACCAAGAAGGCCCCCTTCGTCCCGCCCGCCGAAGCGGCCCGCGGCGAACTCAATGATTCCATCAAGGCCTACATGGCCAAGGAACCCGGCACGTTCGGCGCCCACGCTTCCGCCCAGGACTTCCCGGGCATCGTCGAAGCCAAGGAGCGCGTCGCCCGCACGGTCGCCTATGATTCTAATCTCGTCCATCGCTGGGACACCAACGCCGGCAACGCCCCCAACCTCGCCACCGACCCGGACGCTTGGCAGGAGACCGGCCTCTACGCCGCCCCGGGCGAAGTCGTCATCGTGAAGGTCACCTCGATCCCCGAGAACCGCGTGGTGAAGATCATCGTCGGGTGCCACCGCGACAGCCTGCTCAAGCTCGACAAGTGGAACCGCTTCCCGGTGATCAACCGCACGTTTGAGCTGAAGGTCGGGGACAATAAAATCGCCAATGCTTTCGGCGGCCAGCTCTTCATCCAGAGCTCCCACAAAGATTGGCGTAAGCCGGTGAAGGCCTCGCCCTCCACGCCACTCCAGTTCAGCAACGCCGTCGCGATGACGACCTACGTCCTCGGCAAAGATACGCCCGACACCTGGATGAAGGCCAAGCAGCACCCCGCTCCGTGGGTCACGCTCGTCGGCAAGCAGGTCATCCTCCACGTCCAGGCTTCCGAAGTAAAGAAACTCGCCGACCCCAAAGCCCTGCTCGAATGGTGGGATAAGTCGATGGCTCTGGAAGATGACCTCATCGCGCTGACCCGCCTCGCCCCCGAACGCGTCGTCCCGGACCGACAGATCTCGGCGGGCTTCATGCACTCGGGCTACCCGTTCATGTGTTGGATCGAGCCGTCACAGAAGGACAGCATTGACCTGCCGAAGCTGACCAAGGAAGGCAACTGGGGCTTCTTCCACGAGCTCGGCCACAACCACCAAAGCAGATCCTGGACCTTTGACGGCCAGACGGAAGTGACCTGCAATCTGTTCTCGCTCTATGTCATGGAGAAACTCGTCGGCAAACCCCAGGGCCGCGGTCACCCAGCGATGGAGAAACTCGACGAGATGCTGGCGAAGCGCTTTGCCGCCGAGCCGAATAAGGGACCGTTCGAGCAGCTCGCGACCTTCGTCGTGCTGATTCGCGCCCATGGCTGGGGCCCCCTGCGCGAGACGCTCCGCTCCTACGCCTCGGTCGCCACCCCCAAGGGCGCGACGAAGGAACAGCTGCAGAGCGTCTTCGCCGAACGCTACGGCAAGGCCGCCAAGGCCGACGTGAGCGAGTATTTCGAAAAGATGGGCTACCACGTCGAGTCGACCGCCAAGGCCTCCCTCAAGGGCCTTCCCGCCTTCAAGCCGACCCTGCCCACGCCGGCTAAGTGACGCTGCGGCAACGGCTCCCGAGGTGATGCCTTCTGCCTCGCCCTGTGGGCTTATTTAAACTTAATACGCATCCGCCGGCCCTCACCGGCGCCCACCGACTATGTCCCTCATTTCCCGCCTTTCCGCCCGCCTCCAGAACCACCCCAAGCGCATCGTCTTCCCCGAAGGCGCCGACGCCCGCGTCATCCAGGCCGCCCGCCAGTTCGTCGTCAAGAAACTCGGCGTACCGATCCTCGTCGGCGACCGCCAGCGCATCAAGGTCAACGCCGCCAGGCTCAACATCAGCCTCGAGGGCATCCGCGTCATCGAACCGGAACGCAGCGACGAGCTGAAGAGCTTCACCGAAAAGCTCGAATCCATCCAGCGCTACGGCAACACGAACCTCCAGGGTAACCCGGCCGAACTCGCCCTCAACCCGAACTACTTCGCCTGCCTGATGGTCGCCACGGGCGGCGCGGACGCCCTGATCTCCGGCGCCACTTTGCACGCCTCCTCCGGCTTGCGCGCCATCCTCCAGGTGATGCCTCGTCAGCAGGGGGTCGAGACAGTCTCGTCGATGCAGATTCTTGAATCCGAAGAGGGCAAGTTCGGCATCGACGGCGTCCTCTTCCTCGCGGATTGCGGCGTCATCCCGGACCCGACCGCCGAACAGCTCGCCGACATTGCAGTCACCACTGCGGGCCTTGCCGGCCACCTGACCAACACGACCCCAAAGGTCGCGATGCTCGCCTACTCGACCCACGCCTCCAATCCGCGCTTAGCTTCCGTAAAGAAAGTCCAGGTCGCCACCGACCTCGCCCGCCGCAAGGCCCGCGAACTGGGCATCACCTGCGATATCGACGGCGACATGCAGGCGGACGCCGCGATCAATCCCTTCGCGGCCCAGTCCAAGGAAGTTGCCGGCGCCGTCGCCGGCCGCGCGAGCGTCCTGATCTTCCCTGACCTGAACTCGGGCAACATCGCTTCAAAGCTTGCCCAGCACATCGCCGACATCCCGGCCTACGGCCAGATCCTTACGGGTCTCGAACGTCCGGCCGCCGAAATCTCCCGCGGCGCCAGCGCGCACGACATCTTCGGCACGGCGGTCATCGTCGCCGCCCAGGCCGTCGACAAGTCCTACCTCTTCCCGAAGCTCAAGGACGGACCCGCCGCCTGACCATGGCCGTTCGCAAACGTTTCGCCGATAACGTTCCGGGGCTGCTCCAGCGCCCGATGAACCTCGATACGCGACGGGTCTTCGTCGCGGCGACGCGCATGAACGACGGCAAGACGACCACCTGCCTCGGCCTCACGGCCGCCCTGCAGGCGATGGGCCTGCACGTGGGCTACATCAAACCGATCGCCCAACGCGTTGTGATGTCCGGCGACGATCAGGTCGACGAGGACACACTCCTCATCGACGGACTCTTCGACCTCGACATCCCGATTGCGGCAATGTCGCCCGTGGCCATCGGCCCTGACTTCACGAAGCAATACCTCGAAAACCCCGATGAAATCGGCCCGCAGCTCAAGGATCGCATCTGCCGCGCCTTTGACCGGAGCGCCTACGGCAAGGACATCGTGGTCGTCGAAGGCTCCGGCCATGCCGGCGTGGGTTCGGTCTTCGGCGCCTCCAACGCCGACAACGCCAAAGTGCTGGGCTCGAAGGCTATCATCGTCGCGGCGGGCGGCATCGGGAAGCCGATCGATGAGATCGCCCTCAATAAGGCGCTCTTCGACAAGGCCGGCGTGCAAGTGGTCGGTGCTATCCTGAACAAGGTGATGCCGGACAAACTTGAATTCATCCGCGACTTCGCTGGCCGCGGACTACGTAAACTCGGCGTGCCTCTGCTCGGTGTCGTCCCGCTTCAAGAGATGCTCGTCTATCCGAACCTCGACCAAGTGGCCGACGAGACCAAAGCGCGCTGGATCCACCAGCCCGCCGGACTGCGCCGCGTCCGCCGCGTGGTCATCGGCGCGATGTCCGCCCGCCGTTCCGCGGAGTACCTCCGCATTCCTGGCACCCTTGTCATCGTCCCAGGCGACCGCGAAGACCTCCTCGAGGCGTTTCTCGCCGCCACCGACGCGAAATCACTCTCCGGAGTTATCTTCTCCAATGGCCTGCTACCCAACGACGACCTCGTCCGCCGCATGAAGGAAGCCGGCATCCCGATAGCCGCCGTCGAGGCCGAATCCTTCGGAGTCACGGCTCGGATCAACAACATGTCGGTTAAGACGATGCGGCAGGATGCCGACAAGATTCCGGTCATCCAGAAGATGATCTCGGAATCGGTCGACATCCCTACCCTGCTTAAATCGCTCTAAAGCTCAGAGCGGACGCAACACCTCGCCGAGGCGCGTGAAGTGCCCATCGTCGAAGCCCATCGCCCGCTTGAGGAAGGCGTCACGCTCGATGAGATTGGGGATCTTGCCCGCTGCCCGCCACTGAGCCGTGGTGATGAGTCCGCGTAGGCGCACCCAGAAAGCCCCGACGGGCACAGGATAATCACTGCCGTGGAGGAAACGTCCCAAGCGGCCGGATTCCTTGACCTGCTTGAGCACTCCGCTGCGGATCGGGCTGTTGAGGGCGCTGGTATCCGCATACATCTTCGGGAATTCGTCCATGAGCTTGATGAGCTCACCGAAGTAGTTCTGGTCGAAGAAGTGGCTGTTGCCCGAGGAATGGGCGGCGATGACCTTAACGCCGAGCTCCAACGGGCGCCGCAGGATGCGCGGATCCTGATAGGAACGATTGATGACCGGCACGGTCATTTCGCCGCCAGTATGGCAGAGGAACGGCAGACCCGCGGCGGCCATGCGGCGCCAGAACTCGTCATACTGAGGCAGCGAGCAGTTCACGTTCTGGCAGTTGGGCAAGAGCTTGAGCGCGCGAGCGCCGGACGCCAGGCAGCGGTCCAGCTCCTCCAAGGCGTCCTTGCGCCCAGGGTGAATCGACACCGCGGGTACGAACTCCGGATTCTCGCGGCAGACCTTAAATAAATAGTCGTTCGGCACATGGAACGAACCGAAGTTCATCTTCTTGCCTTCTTCGTCGTAAACCTCGTCCTGCGCCAGCAGCAAGGCCTTGTCCACATAGGAGCCGCGGATGAGCTCACGTAGGGCCTCGACGTATTTCACGTCGAAGTCCTTGTGCGTGAGCGGTAGCGGCATCCCGACCGCCCGCCGCATGACCTCGCTGAGGGCCTTCAGCCAGAGGCCTTCGATCCGCAGCCAGCACCCGCTGCCGTCTTGGCCGTTACCGACGAGGTGGACGTGACAATCATAACGCGTAGCGGGAGAGGGCATGGATTAGGAGCTGGGGTCCTGCTTTTCAGTATTCATGCGGCCATAAAGCCAAGCAACCCCCAAGAAGGCCAAGGCAATGATGCCGACGGCAATGACGCGGGAAGACGTCCCGGTGATATCGACGTAGAACATGCGACAGGTCACGCAAGCCAAGCCAGCCAGACCCAGCATACGGAAGGACTTGGAACGATTAAAGTGTCCCATCACGAAAATGAGAATCGAAGCCAAGACCCAGCACACGGAAGGAAGCACTGGGAAGACACCACCCAGGGCCAGACACACCCAGAAAGTGTGGGTGAGAAGTAATGTCCCGATGATCGGTCGCTGCATGGATTCTCCTTCTGCGTCGGCATATTGCGCGGTGTACCTGGCCAGCGCGCGGAGCAGCAGACCCAGACCAAGCAGCCAAAAGAGACCTCCCACGAGACCCTTAGGACCGACGAAAGCCGTGAGATCCCCCCACGCGCTCCCGTTAATGACGACGTAGGCGGCCAAGAACCCCGGAAGGGCCAAGACCATCTTCTTGAATTGAGATTCCGAAAGAGCCAACCAAGCCGCCACGGCCGAGATTAGCAAGGCGCCCCCGAACCAGGCGGAAACCTGAGCGGACCATCCGTCCGGGACGAACCAAAGGCCACAGATGAAGGCCGCCCACGTCAGCAAGAAGGCCATCGTGAACGTGAAGGCGTGCTGCAAGGCGAGGACCCACTCTTCCTTTCGTTCAGCCGTCTTCCAGATGATGCCCGCCTGGGTCAGGCCAATGATTAGCAGCCAGAAAGCGTGCCATCCATCCGTCGCAGGGTGGACCGCAGCCGACGACATCCACTTGAGGGCCAGCATGCAGCTCACCAAGTAAGCGGGGACGGCGGCCCAGATCAGGCCCTTGCGGTAACGCAGGAAGGCGACGACGCCGACGACCAACCACGGCCAACCGGTCATCTCCGGCGGCGACATGCGATCCTGCTGCACACCGACCAACGCGCCGCCGAGGACGATGAGACCGCAGATCCGGAGGAGATGCTGCCATTCATCGGTATGCTCCCAATCCTGCCGGAATGAGACCAGCAATGCCATGCCGGCGATGGCTACCAAGGAGGCCCAAGGGTAGCCTACTGCCGCAGCGGAAGAAGCGGATCCGTCGAGCACCAGGTAGAAAGCGGATAGGGCGGCCAATGCCTCGGTCGCCGATCGGCCTAGGCTGGATTTCGTGCGGGCAGCCAGCAGTTGCGCCAAGGCGGCGGCAAGCAGCCAGGCAATCCAGCGATGGTCCGTCAGAAGCGAAGTGAACCCGGCCGCGGCGAAGACCAGCGACGAGATGAGCATCACCTGTGAGATATTCGCGGAGCGAGCACGCTCCAACCAACCGAGCACCAACGCGATAGCCGCCAGCTCGAAGCCGAGGGTCGAACGACCGTGATGGAGCGGATCGCAGGCGACAAAGGCGATCAATGCTGGGACGAAGAATGAAGCCAGCTGGAAGGTTTCGTGCGAGCGAGCACCACCCAGGATCTTGGAGTCCGTCAGGAATCGTCCCCCGACCCAAAGGGTAACGAAGCAGAATAAAGCCGTCAGCTGAATCGAAACTGAGTAATGACCGGTGCCGAGGTGGTATTGCCAAAAACCCAGACAGAGTTGGGAGACGAACAAGCCGAGCCAGCCGGCCGAACCCCAAGAGCCGCGCAGCATGAGAACCACACCAATCAGGGCCACCATGGTTACGCCCAAGACGTTGACGTAATCATCAATCTTAACCCCACCATCGGGATTCTGGATAGCGAAGAATACGGCTAGGCCAGCAAAGATGACCGCGAGCTGGGCAAACAACTTATCCTGGCGCCACAGGGCGATGACGACGACGCCGATTGCGGCCACGAACTGCAGGACGGAGGAACCGAGCACGGAATCAAAGAGCTTGAATTTCGCCAGTCCATAGGTCGACCAAGCGGTAAACTGCAGGACTCCTAAGCCGGCGGCGCCGATGACTCTCCCCAAATCCTGGTTCCGGAGCGAGAGCCTCAGGCTGAACCAGAAGATGGCGATACCGATCGCGGCAATCTCACCGACCATAAACCATGCCGGGAAATTTTGGGTTACGTTAAGCCAGACACCATAGAAGATCACCGCGGCGAGGGCCAGCACCCCGCCGATACGCCCTGTCCACCAAGCCCCGAGCGCATACTCGCCCTTGAGATTCAAAGGCGGCAGCATGCCGAGCTCACGCAGTTTTTCGGCCAGCGGGCTCGGACCATCCGCCGCAGGAGGGGCAGCGGCGATGGGTCGGCCGGAGGGCGTAGGCAAGGGAGGCGGGGTCGAGTTAGGCATGGGGAAATATCATAACAGCGAACCTGCGTTGGCGTTCATCGATAAAATCGATGAACCGCATCGGCAGGGACGTAAGCGGTATGTCTTGCGGAAAGCTCAGCAAAACGGCGGAAAAACGAGATACCCCTCAAGGATGACGGGGTGATCACGCCGACATTATGCCCCCGGCCTCATGCAAAGCGAGGGGCATTATTTTGTATTATTTTTAGAGCCGATAACGACCCTAACCAGATCGCGGACCAATACCGTCAGGCGTCCTTCTTATCGGCGGTGATGCGTCCGTAGAGCCAGGCGACGCCGAAGAAAGCGACTGCCACGGCGGCGCAGGCGGCGATACGGCCCAGCATGTCGGTGATGTCATGCGACAGCACCCGGATGGTCGCGATGACCAGGCCGATGAGGCCGACCATGCGCAAGGAGCGAGTGGCCAGCAGATGGCCGATCACGAACGTCAGTACGGAGGCCAAGGCCCAGAAGAGCGAGACGCCGGCGCCGGGTAGATGGGCCAGCATGAAGAACGTGCCCAGGAGAGCGACCGCGCCGAGGAATGCGCGCTGCAAGGTGCCCCAAACGCCTTGCTCGCGCGTATGGACGACCAACACATGAAGCATGGAGGCTAGGCCCAGCAGAATGAACAGCGAATGCTGAAGTCCGAGAAGGCCTACGCCGGAGCCACTCTTCACCACGCCTTGGATGAAGAAACCGACGAGGCCGCCGAAGGCCGCCAAGGAAAGGTCCGAAGGAATCGACCCAAGTCGGCGCCAGGCCGCGGTCAGTCCGACCAACAGCGTCGCACCGACGGACCAGAGCAAGGCCAGATGCCAGGCTGGTAGAGTATTAATAGGTCGCGGCGTCGAAAGCGAAAGGATCAAGTCGGTGGCATTATGAACGAAGGCGAAGGCAATCACGGCCGTCATGCCGGGCAGCACGTATCGCAGGAACTTCACCCCGGCGCCCTCTCGTCCGATTAATCGCCAAAGGGCGGCGGAATTAATCAGTATCAGCAAAGCCGCCCAGGCCGCCGCCCAACCGGGCGAAGCCCCCGACGCAAATAGTCGCCAGAAGACAACCACGACGCAAGTGACGAGGTAGCCCGGCAAAGCGGCCCAAAGCAGGGCCGGACGGAAACGGATAGCTGATACGAGCAGCAGCACCAACCACGGCCAGCCAGAATCGGCCTTGGAGAGGAGACCTTGGACCATCAGCACGCTGGCGGCCAGGCCCAGGATGCCGACCACGCGGCGGAGTTTCTGCCAACCTGAGACCCGCTCCCAATCCTCACGCAGTGCCAACATGAGGCCCAAGGCCGCGAGACCCGCCAGCGCGATCCAAGGCTTCGCCGGAGGGTGGTCGATGAAAGCGAAGGTCGCGACGGCGGCGAGAGCCTCCGAAGCCCAGCGGACGAGTTCCGAGCGCGTGCGCGTGCCGACGATCAAGGTGGCCGCGGCGGCGAGCGCCCAGATCAGCCAGACGAGATGCGGATCCACGAGCCATGCCAGCCCGGCGCCGACGAAGCCGACGGCGGCCAAGAGCAACACCTCAAAGACCAGCTGACTTCGGTCTCGCTCCAACAGACCGGCGAGAGCGGCGACTGAGGCGATAAGCAGGGAAACTGTCGCCCGATCAGCCTCTCCCCCTTGTGCCAGAAAAAGTGCGATGAAAGCCGGAGCAAAGAAGCTCGAGAGTTGGAAAGCCGAACGAGCATCACGGCCAAGCAGAACGGCGTCGTCCTTCACCAGACGTTCGCCCAGCCAGAGCGCAAGGAACGAACCCAGCGCAGCGAGTTGTAGCGGCAGATAATTCGCATCCTTCGTCGGTATGGCGTCGTAAAGAAACAGCAGACAGGTCTGGGAGCCGATTAACCCCAGCACTCCAGCGGCACCCCAGGGTCCGCGCACCATCAGGATGACGCCCAGCAAGGCGATCAGGCCAGCACCCGTCGCCGTAGACCCAGACGCCGCACCGGACCCAATGGAGAAATACACCGCGACGGTAGCGAAGATGACGGCGAGCTGACCGAACAGTTTACTCCCCTTGGCCATGGCGACGAAGGCGACACCAAAAGCCACGAGGAACTGGACCAACGCGGCCTGAGCCGGGCTGTCGCAGACCCGCATCTTATCGAGGCCATACGTGGCCCACGCGGCGAACTGCCAGACAGCGAGACCGGAGGCGGCCAGCACTTCCCCCAAGTCCTTGCGCTTGGCGGAGAGACGAAGGCCACCCCAGAAAAGGCCGGCCCCGACCAAGGCGACTTCCAGCACGCGTACGAAAGGAGGGATTGTGGAATTCAGGTTGAGCCAGATACCAAGGAAAACGACGGCCGCAACGGCGAGCAACCCGCCGACACGCACGGCCCACCAGGCACCAAGGGCGTACTCGCCCTTGAGGTCGGTCGGGGGCAGGAGACCGAGATCGCGGAGACGTTCCGAAACCAGATTAGGCTGTGAGACAGTAGCTGGAGCCGGAACCTTAGGCTGCGTCGCCTTCGGGGGGAGCGGAGGAGGTGCGACGACCGCAGCGACCGAAGGCACCGCGACCGGCACAGCGACAGGATGAGCCGGAGTCACGGGCAGCTTCTTATCCAAGACCGCTAAACGCTGTTCCAAAGACTTCACTTCTCCGATGAGCATGAAGAAACGGACCGGCAGGTAGATGCCTAGTCCTAGGCAGGCAAAGCCGGCTAAGACGCCGAATAGTTGCTCGATTTGCATGGCCTCAAACTAGACTCCGACCCCTATGAGGCGAGTTTTTGCTTCCACTCGTAATATCGAATTTTTCGATAACCCCTTTAGGGCCTCAGGAGACGGAGCGGCCATTCAGCCAGACGCCCGCCACTTCCGGCCGGCCCGAGGAACCATCCCAACAGAAAGCGACGAGGTCGGCGGGCCGGCCTACCGCCAAGACTCCCATGCCCCCGATAACTCGGCCCGGGGCGACCGTCAGTAGCGTAAGGGCTTCACCCAAGGTCAGGCCGACCTGCTTCACGAGGACGGGAATCGCCGCGGTCATGGGTAACGCCGCCCCGGCGAGGTAATTGCCGGTGCCATCGTCGATCGCCAGGAAACCGTCCGCCCGCAACTCGACCTTGCCGCCGATCGGGGTCTGATACTTGCCAGCCGGGAGGCCACCTAAGGTAACCGTGTCAGACACGACGAGCGATCGCTCGAGGCCTTTGGCCCGGAGCATGGCCTTAAGCTGCGCAGGCGTGAGGTGATGTCCGTCAGCAATGAACATGGCCGTGAGGCGATCGTCCGCCAGCTGCGGCCAAAGGTGATTATGACGACGGTTCAGCATCGCATGTGAACCATTGCCGAGATGCGTCGAAAGGGTCGCGCCCGCGTCGACCGCGGCGGCGATCTGCGCGGCATCAGCGGAGGTATGGCCAAGCGAGACGGTGACGCCGGCCTTCACAAGGTGGCGAATATAAGCAGGCGCCTCCGGCCAGTGCGGCGAAAGCGTAACGAGCTTCACCAGCCCGCCGGCGGCCTGCTGCCAGCGGTCGAACTCGGCGACGGAAGGCGCGCGGACGTCGGCCGCAGGGTGGGCGCCGCGCGGGCCGTCCTCGGGGGCAATGTGCGGGCCTTCGACATGAATACCGGCGACCATCGCGGCGACGTCCGGATACTGAGCGCAAGCCTCACGGATAGTCCGTAGCGCGACGACAAGGCGGGCCTCCGGCGCGGTGACGAGCGTCGGCAGGAAAGTCGTTACACCTACCTTGAGCATCGCCTGGCAAAGGGCCTGCACGGTCGCGACGTCGAGCGTGAGCCCGTTAAGATCATGTCCAGCATAGCCATTAACCTGCAGGTCAATGAAGCCCGTGCTCAGCCACTGCTTCTCACCATGCTCCAAGAAATCAATCGCCTTGATCAGCCCGCCTTCGGTCGTAATCGCGATGCCCCTGCCCGTCGAGGGATCGCGGCCGAGGATGCGCTGGGATGACACGGCGGACACGGGTCAGCGAGAAAGCTCCGAAGCAGCGGCGGCGTCGATATACAGCGTGCAGTCGGCGTGCTGCTGAACAATCGAGGCGGGACAGATCGGCGTCACGGGACCTTCGACCGTGCCCTTGACGGCGGCGGCCTTACGCTTGTCCGGCACGGAAAGGATCAGGCAGGCGCTCCTCATGATCTGACGGATGGACATCGAGACGGCCTGCTTAGGCACGTCGTCAAAAGTCGGGAACCAGCCCTCGCCGAACTGCTGCTGGCGACAGGCGTGATCGAGGTTCACCACGATGTAAGGGACTTCGGTGGCGAAGTCGGCGGGCGGGTCGTTGAAGGCGAGGTGGGAATTCTCGCCGATGCCGGCAAAGCAGAGGTCGATCGGACAGGCGGTGATGCGGTCATTCAGGCGCTTGAGTTCGGCGGCCAGATCCTTGGCGTCACCTTCGACCGGGACGAACTCAGGCTGGGCGGAAAGCTGACTGATGAAGCGTTCGCGCAGATACTTCCGGAAACTCGCACCATGCGCTTCCGAAATACCGACGTATTCATCGAGATGGAAAACGGTGACCTTGGACCAGTCGATGCCTGGCTCCTTGATTAAGCATTTCAGCGTCTCGAACTGACTAGCCCCAGTGGCGACGATGATGTTCGCGCGGCCCTTCTTGGCCAACACCTTGCGCAGTACCTGAGCGCCTTGGGCGGCAGCAGCCAGGCCCATGGCGGCGGCATCTTGGAGTTTCTGGATTTTCATGAATAGGGGGTGACCCGACACTGCTGGAAGCAAAACCTCGGGCAAGCGCCTATCCAAAACCTATAAGGGTGGAAACCGCCGATTAGCCGACGAGGTTCAGTCCGCGCATGGTGCCGGTGGACGATGCGAACTTGTCGGCGTCGATGCCCATGCGCTGGAGCATCGAGACGAAGAGATTCGGCAGCGGATAATTGCGCTCGGTATCAAACGCATGGTGCTGGCCGTGATTGAAGCCGCCGCCCATCAGGAGGGTCGGCATGTTGGTCGTCGTGTGGGCGTTGGCGTTGCCAAAATTGCTACCGTAGAGGATCATCGTGCGGTCGAGGAGCGGGGCGCCGTCTTCCTTCGAGGTCTTGAGGTCTTCCATGAGCTTCGCGAGCAGGCGCATATGCATGCTGTCGATGTCCTTGAGCTGCGAAAGCTTCTTGGCCGACTTGCCGTGGTGCGAGAGGCTGTGGTAACCGTCGGTCGTCGTATGGACGTGGTCGATGTCCAAGGCGGGCGTGTTCACGCTGTCGAGCATCAGGGTCACGGCGCGCGAGGAATCGGTCTCGAAGCAAAGGCGGGCCATGTCGTACATCAGGCGGACCTTGTCCATGTACTCCTTGGGGCTGCTTGGATCGAGCGGCGTGGAGGTCTTGGCGACCGGACGGGGCTTCTTCTCCCACTCCTTCGACATCTGCATGCGCTGTTCGAGTTCGCGGACGCTGGTGAAGTACTGGTCGAGACGGTCACGGTCCAGCGCGCCCATGGAACGGCGGAGCTCGCCCGCCTGGCCGCCCACGGCGTCGAGGATGCTCTGGCCGAGCTGGAGGCGACGCTCCTGGGCCTGCACTTCAGTGGCGGATCCGCCCATAAACATCTTACGGAAGACCTCCGAGGCCTTCTCTTCAGTCGGAATCATCACGCCGCCGGCCGTCCAAGAAAGACTGCGGGAACCACGGGCGCAATTGACGCCGAGGGTCATCGCCGGAAAGCGCGTCAAGTGGCCGATGCGCTCGGCCATGAACTGGTCGAGCGAGATCGTATTACGGAAGCCTCCGCTGCTCGGATGCGGAGCTGCGGTCAGGAAACAATTGTCTGCCGGGTGGCCGCCGTCGACGTCCGGATGCGAGACGCCGGAGAAGACGCTGAAGTCCTTGCGGTGGGCCTGCAGGAGTTCGAGATACGGCGAGGCCTTGTATTCCTTACCCTTACCGGTCGGGAAGAAGTAGTCGGGGACCAGACCGAGATTATTGCAGATGCCCAGCATGCGGCGGGGCTTGGTCGCGGACGGCACGGCTGCGGCGAAGGCCGGGGTCATCGCATCGAGCATCGGCAAGGCGAGCAGCACGCCGGTGCCGGCGAGGAAGCGGCGGCGAGAGACCGAGCGCTTGAACGCGATGTAAGGCGTGTTGGCCGGATTAAGGGACGAAGAAGACATGGGGTATGAGATTACTTGTTAAGGAATAGGTCGCTGGAGACAAGCCCGTGGACGAGATCACGGACGCCGTAATGGCCTTCCTTGGCCTGATCGAGGACGGCCTCGACCTTCGGACGATCCGAGAACCCGACGGGCGCGCCAGTGGCGAAGACGGCCAGCTGTCCGAAGATATTGCGCGCGAGCTGACGCTCATCGGCGGCGACGATCTTCTTAAATTCGCGGATGTCCTTAAACTTCTTACCGTCGAGTTCGCCGTAGGTCTCGATCGGCAAGGCGTTATGGAAAGCATACTTCTGCCCGTTCTTGCCGATGCCGACCTCCGGGGTCTTGCCATCGAGAGCGCGATAGCGTTCGCGGAAGCCACCCATGACATCGAAATTCTCCAAGGCGAAGCCAGGCGGATCAATCTTGGTGTGACAGGAAGAACAGGATTCCAGCGTGCGGTGCTTTTCCAGCTGCTGACGGATGGTGACCGCGCCACGGGTATCCGGCTCGACGGCCGGCACGCTCGCGGGAGGGGGCGGCGGCTTACGGCCCAGCACGCGCTCCATGATCCAAGCCCCGCGGATGACCGGTGAAGTCGTCGTGCCATTGGCGGTGACCTTGAGTACGGCGGCCTGCGTCATGAAGCCCCCGCGCACACTGTCCTTGGGCAAGGCGACCTTACGTAGTTTCCCCCCCTGCACGGGCGGGAGCTGATAGAGCGCCGCGAGGCGTTCGTTCACGAAGACGAAGTCGGCGTCGACGATATTTCGCACCGGCAGATTGCCGCGGATCAGTTCGGCGAAGGTGGCGTGGCTTTCATCGCGGGCCGATTCGACGAGGTGGTCGTCGAGGTAGTAATCGGGATACAACAGGTTGTCCGGGTCGTTGGCGCCGGCCTTGCGCAGGTCGAGCCAGTAGTCGGTGAAGGTGTCGACGAAGCGGGCGGAGCGAGGGTCGGCGAGGAGACGTTCCGTCTGCGCTCGCAGGGTCTTCGGGTCATGCAACGTGCCAGCGGTTGCCAGTGAGCGGAGCTGCGCGTCAGGCGGGGAGTTCCACAGGAAATAAGCCAGACGGGCGGCCAAGGCATGGTCATCCAGACGGCCCGGCTTCTCCTGCAGGTAGAGATAGGAAGGCGAGCACAGTACGGCGGTATAGCCGGTGAGCATGGCTTCCGCGAAGGTGCTGCCCGACTTCATGGCGCCCAAGATGAGGGGCAGGAAACGGATTTCCTCCTGAGAAGAGACCGGCGTGCGATAGGCTTGCTTCACGAAGCGACGCAACAGGCGCTCGGCGTCCTTCGGCGCGTCGTTCGTCTCAATGTCGTAGCGAAGGGGAGAACCCACGGCACGCTTGGCCGGAAGCTCATCGAACAGCACGGCGTAAGGCGCGGCGGGCCACTTAGGCGCGAGCGGACCTTCGACCTCGATCCAGCGCATCACCAGGCCAGGCTGGCCTTCCGGGGTCGCCAAGGGATTCTGCGCGCGGCTGGCACCCGGACGGGAACGATAGAAACGGACGGCGTCGATCCGGATGGTCTCACCGGCCTTGAGGACGACGTCGAGTTCATTGACCGTCGGGTCAGGATTGAAGTCGACGTTACCGATACGTCGTAAAATGCGCGGATGCGAAAGTGCATAGACCGTCACCGGCTCGGGACGGTGACCCTTGGAGATATCATCGAGGTCCGGGATATACCAGCGTGCCGGTCCCTTGCCGGTAGGCTTGCCCGGCCCGACCCACACGGAATGGCCGCAGAGCTTCAACTTATAGCGTCCTGCGGTCGGCGCTTGGAAGGTACTGAAACTCGGCTCCACCGGCTCATAGGCGCCATGCACGACCCCCACGCCTTCTTCGTCACGGAGCTTAGGATCCGCCTTGCCGACGGAAATCTTGGCGTCGCCACGGCGGACATCCGGTTGGCCCGCGAAGCCCAACGTCGGGAAGGTCGCGCGCTCAGGCGACTGGTTGAATTCCGAGAATTTCATCTTGCCGGTGTAGCTGCCCTGCTGACGCGCATAGTAACGCTTGGGCGAGGCATCCGGCTTCTCGATGGAGGAGACGAAGGCGGAACGTAGGCCATCTTCGGCGGCCGTCAGATAGCGCTGCAGCTGAACGTGCGACACATCGAGTGCCTGGCCAGTCTTATTGAAACGGAAAGCATCCGTGTCCTCAGGCAAAGTCTCCTTCAGGTCGAGCCACGGAGCCTGCAGGAGGTCGCGCACGGCGTTCTCGTATTCGAAACGGTTCATGCGTCGCTCGACGGTCCGGCCCTGCGCGACGATGCGTGCCGAGTCTTGGCGGACGAGCAACGCGGAGAGGTCGCCGAGATAGGCCGACTGCTGGGCGGCATCCGGACGCGTCTTCTTCTTGGGCGGCATCTCGCCGTTGGCGGTTCGGTCGAAGATCTTCACCCAGGTCTCGAAGGACTTCGCGTCAGTCAGGTCGGCCTTGAGGGCCGTCAGATCCAGCCCGCCCTTCTTGGCGTCGGCATCATGGCACTCGACGCAATTCTTCTCCAGAAACGGGGAGACGGCGCCAACTGAAGCCAGGGGCGCGAGGAAGAGGCTGAGGAGTGCGAGACGGCAAAGCATGAAAGTCAGGTAATATGACAGCCCAACGCCCCGAAGGTTGCCAAGGTAAACCACCCAGCAATGGGCATAAATGCCGAGATTTAGGCCCCAAGCGTCGGAGGTTGTGACACCCCGTGTTTCCCCCTGCCCTGCGGCATGCTCTCCGTTATCCGTTCCGCCGCCTTGGTCGGCGTCGAGGCCGTCCCTGTGGAGATTGAGGTCAACACCGGGGAGCTCGGCGAGAACGGGCTCTGGCTGGTGGGACTACCTGATGCGGCAGTCAAAGAATCCGAGGAGCGGGTGCAGTCGGCTTTACAGAACAGCGGACTCCGCCTGCCGGAGACACGCACGACCATCAATCTCGCACCCGGTGACCTAAAGAAGGAAGGCGCGATCTACGACCTGCCCATCGCGCTCGGCATCGCGGCTTCGACTGGCCAGCTCGATCGGGCGTTCCTGAAGCACTACCTCATCGCCGGCGAACTCGGTCTGAGCGGGGCGACCCGTCCCGTCCGCGGCGCGGTGGCGATGGCGATCCTCGCGCGCAAGACCGGCTTGCGGGGCGTCATCCTACCACGGGCCTCAGCCGAAGAAGCCTCGCTGGTCGGCGGCATCGAAGCCATCCCAGCCGACACGCTCGACGGTGCGCTCCGCTTCCTTACCGGCGAAGCCAAGGTCGAACCGCTGACGACCAAGCACGCACCGGAGGCGGCATCGACCGACGGCCAGCCCGACTTCGCCGAAGTCAAAGGTCAGGCCGCGATCCGCCGGGCGGTCGAAGTCGCCGCAGCCGGCGGACACAACCTGCTCATGATTGGCCCGCCAGGCTCAGGCAAATCGCTCATCGCGAAACGGATTCCGACGATTCTGCCGGCGCCCGACGCCGAAGAATTTCTCGAGATCCTCGGCGTACATTCGGCGGCAGGCATGGGGCTCGCTGACGCCCGGCGCGGCTGGCACAGGCCATTTCGCTCACCACACCACACAATCAGCGACATCGGTCTCATCGGCGGCGGCAGCATCCCCGGACCCGGTGAAGTCTCGCTCGCCCACCTCGGCGTACTCTTCCTCGACGAGCTCCCGGAGTTCCGTCGCTCGGCCCTCGAAGTATTACGCCAACCGCTCGAGGACGGCCAGGTCACCGTTTCCCGCGCAGCGGCAAAGGTCACCCTGCCCTCGCGGCTGATGCTCGTGGCGGCGATGAACCCTTGTCCGTGCGGACATCTCGGCGACCGACGACGCGAGTGCCGTTGCTCGCCCATGCAGGTGCGGAAATACCGCGGCAAGATTTCGGGCCCTCTGCTCGATCGCATCGACATCCAAGTCGAAGCACCAGCCCTTACCCTCGAAGAACTTCGCGATGCCGCCCCCGGCGAAGCCTCCGCCGCCATCCGCGGACGCGTCGAGGCGGCGCGAGTGAAACAACGCCTTCGCTTCGGTAACCGGACCGGCGGGTGCAACGCCCTGCTCGGCGGACGCGAACTGCGGGAATACTGCTCACTCGAGAAAGCCCAGGGCGACCTACTCCAGCAGGCGATGGAGAAACTGGGACTGTCCGCCCGGGCCTATGACCGCATCCTGCGCGTCGCCCGCACCATCGCCGATCTCGCGGGGGCTGAACGTATCGCCACTGCCCATCTATTGGAGGCCATCCACTACCGTTCGCTGGACCGAAACTGAAAACGCTCGCCCACCCTCGGGAAATGCCTCCAATGAGGCCCTCCCCATGAAAACCCTGCACAAGCTCGGGCTTATCTGCCTGCTCGCCCTCCTGGCCCTGCCCCTCGGCGCTGCCGAGAAGATCCGCGTCCTCATCCTCGACGGACGCAACAACCACGACTGGATCCGCACGACCGAGTCCTGCAAGGCCACCCTCGAAGCCACGGGTCGCTTTACCGTGGCGGTCGCCACTGCTCCCGCCGCCTTCGCCAAGGCCAAGCCGGGCAAGCCGAAGGCCGGCGACGCTGCCGCGAAGAAAGCCTTCGACGCCGCGATGAAGGAATGGAACGCCGAAGAAGCCGCCTTCAAGCTGGCCCACGCCGCCGAATGGGAACAGTGGTCCCCGAAGTTCGCCGACCACCAGGTCATCGTGAACAACTACAACGGTCCAGAATGGGGCACCGCGATGAAGGACTCCTTCACGGAGTTCGTCATGAACGGCGGCGGACTCGTCAACGTCCACGCGGCCAACAACGCCTTCACGGGCTGGGATAACTTCAACGAGATGATCTGCTGCGGCTGGCGCGACGGAAAATTCGCAAGCCGCATCGCGGTCGACGACAAGACCGGCAAGGCCGTCGCGCTCGTCGACGCCGACGAGAAGATCCAGACCAAAGGCTTCGGCTCCGGCCACGGCTCGAAGCATATTTTCACGCTCAAGACCCGCGACGCCGCCCACCCGATCATGCAGGGTCTCCCCGCCGAATGGCTCCACGCCACCGACGAACTCTACGGCCGCATGCGCGGCAGCGCCGACCACATGCACGTGCTCTCGAGCTCTTATTCCAAGCCGGACACCGGCGGCACCGACATGCATGAGCCGATGGTCTGGTTCGCCCCGTTCGGCAAAGGTCGCGTCGTGACCACCTCGATGGGCCACATGTGGACCGGCGACAATAACTTCGACGCCCTCTATTGCGTGGGCTTCCAGACCATCCTCGCCCGCTCCACCGAATGGGCCGCGACCGGCAAGGTCACCCTGGCCGTCCCGGAAGGCTTCCCGACCCTCGACAAGACGAGCGTCATCGAGCCGTCCAAGGTCGTCTGGAAGAAGTAAGCTTCTCGCTGAAGTCAGAAACGAAGGCCCGCCACCGTGCGGGCCTTCTGCTTTTTCAGGCGAAGCGACGCATCGCCACGCCGACCGTCGCGCAAATCTGTTCGGGCGAAAGGCTAATGCTGACGTGCAAGCACTTCTCCGTGGCGAGATTCGGACGCTCCAAGGTGGCGAGCTGGCTGCCCAGCAAGCCGGGCGGCATGAAGTGCCCCTTGCGCGCGTCGAGGCGCGCTTGCAGGAGCTCTTGGCTACCATCGAGGAAGATAAAGAAGAGCTCGGGATCCCCTTCGCGTAGGCGATCGCGATAGGCCTTCTTCAAAGCGGAACAGGTCACGACCATCGCTTCGCCGCGCGCTTTGCCTTCAGCGAGACGGGCGGCCATGGCGGCCAGCCAGCCCGCCCGGTCTGCATCGGTCAACGGCGTGCCCGCGCTCATCTTCGCGACATTCTCCGGCGGATGAAAGCTATCGGCCTCGATCACCGTGGCACCGGTACGCTGGGCATAGATCTCCGCCACGGTGCTCTTACCGCAACCGCAGACGCCCATGAAGACGAGGTTCGGATGCGCCATCGCCGCTCAGAGGTTGATCGTGCGGCCTTCGCGGAACGACTGATCCGCCGCGGCGACGATGCGCATCGAGTTCACGGCGTCATCCATGTGCGCAGTGAGGTCGAGATCTTCGCGAATGGCCTTTTCGAAATAAATCTGCTCGCGCTCGCATAGCCCGTCATGACCGGGGTCGGCGTCCGTCGGCACAATCTCATCGGGCTTGGTGAACTTACCGTCGGCGCCAAGCTGAGATGAATGGACCTTGAGGGCCTGAGCGGCGGAGTGCGAATCGACGTCGGCGGAGTTACCGGCCTGCGAAGCCTTGCCAGCGACGATGGAGACGCAGCCCTTCGGCCCGATTACGTCTTTCACGAAGAAAGCCTCCTCGGACATCATCGGACCCCAGCCAGCCTCGTACCAGCCCACGGAGCCGTCGGCGAAGGTGACCTGTAGCTGGCCGTAATTGACCATGCCCGCCGGGAGTTCGTCGGACAGACGCGCGCCGATGCCGGAGACGCGCACGGGACGGCTACCGGTCATGAGGCACATCACATCGACGTAATGGACACCGCAGTCGACGATCGGACTGCAGGTCTGCATCAGAGACTTATGGGTCTTCCACATGTCGCCGTAACTCTGCTGATTAAGGTTCATGCGCATGACGAGCGGCTTGCCAAGCGTCTGCACGGTCTTGATGAACTGAGTCCAGGCCGGGTGGTGACGGAGAATGTAGCCGATGACGACCTTCCGCTTCACTTCCTTGGCCTTGGCGACGATCTGCTCGGCCTCGGCGACGGTGACGGCGAGCGGCTTCTCAACAAAGACATGACAGCCGGCCGCGAGCGCGGCGACGGCATATTCGGCATGCGTGTCAGGGTAGCTGGAGATCGAGACCGCATCGGGCTTCGTGGCCTGGAGCGCGGCATGGAAGTCGCCGTACTCCGCGTAGCCACCGCCGAGTTCGGCGTTGAGCTTGGCCCGGGAATCGGCGGAGCGGGTCACGAGGCCGACGATTTGAAAGCCAGGCAGCTTGTGATAAGCGAGGGCGTGCGACCGGCCCATGTGGCCGGCGCCGACGCAAAGGACTCGGATAGGGGTCGTGCTCATGCGCCGAGCATCACCCTTCCTCCCCTCCCTTCAAGTCGGGAGAAGGTGCTGACTCGAAATTAATCGACCGATTAGTTCGGTAACGGCTGACCGACGCCCTTGGCCCGCTGCGTCTCAAGCAAAGCCTTGAGTCGTGCGACAATCTCCGGCTGTTCATTGGCGACGTTGTTGCGCTCGCCAGGATCGGACTGCAGGTCGAAGAGGCGAGGGCCAGACTGGTCGCGGCTGTCGTTGGCCTGTTCGGCTTCGGAACCGAGCAAAGCAACGAGCGGACCCTGGGCCTTCTTGCCCTTACCGGGAGCGCCGACGCCGGAGATGAACTTCCAGCGCGCGTCGCGGATGGAAAGCTGGTTGCCCTGCGTGCTCGAGATCAGGGTTTCGCGGCCGGCACCTCCCGTGAGGGCAGCGGAAGTGTCGACGGAGTCGAGTTTCAGGAAATCCGCGGGGTCGCCGCCGGCGACCTTCGTGAAGACGGCTGGCAGGTCGACTTGCGACATCAGTGCGTCGGAGACCTGGCCCACGGGCGTATGGCCGGGCCAGCGGGCGATGAAGCCGACGCGCGTACCGCCTTCAAGGATACTGTATTTACCACCGCGGAAAGGCCCTGCGGGCGTATGGCCGGCCTGCTGGTTCAGTTCGACGGCCTTATCCTTATAACCGTCGTCGAGTACCGGACCGTTGTCGGAAGAATAGATCACGAGGGTATTCTCGGCGAGGCCGTGCTTTTCAAGCTCGGCGAGGATGCGGCCGGCCTGATCGTCGAACGCCACCACGGCATCTCCACGCGGACCCAAAGGGGTCTTGCCGGCATAGCGCGGATTGTGGACGCGCGGAACATGGTTCTCGTGTGAAGCGTAGTAGAGTAGAAAAGGTTTGTCCTTATTGCGCGCGATGAAGCCACAGGCCTTGTCGGCGAAGGTGTCGCCCATCGTCTCGTCGTTCCAGAGCGCCGACTTGCCGCCCTTCATCCAGCCGATGCGGCCGACGCCGTTCACGAGCGCCATATTGTGGCCGTGCGACCAATCCATCTTCAGCTTCGCGCGTTCGGCATCGGTGGTCAGGTCAGGGTCGCCCGGGTAAGCCTGCTTGTAGCTGACCTCGATCGGGTCCTTGGGGTCGAGGCCGACGACGGAACCGTCCTCGACGAAGACCGTTGGCACGCGATCGCCGGTGGCGGCCATGATGAAGGAGTATGTGAAGCCGATCTGATTGGGCGACGGGTCGATCTTCTGGTTCCAGTTCACGTCGCCCGAGCCGAGGCCGAGGTGCCACTTACCGACGACGCCGGTGGCGTAACCTAGCTTGGCGAGGCTTGCAGCCATCGTCGGACGGCCGGGTTTGATGATGAGACGCGCATCGCCGGGCAGGACCCCGGTTCCCTGACGACGCCAGGCGTATTCGCCGGTCAGGAGGGAATAGCGCGAAGGCGTGCACGTGGCCGAAGTGCAATAACCTGAGGTGAAGCGCGTGCCCTGCGCGGCCAGCTTGTCCAGGTTCGGCGTCGGGATGACCTTCGAACCGTAGCAGCCGAGGTCGCCCCAGCCGATGTCGTCCGAATAGAGCAGGACGATGTTAGGCGGGCGCTTATCCGCCGCGAAGACGGAGAGCACGCAAGACAAGGCAACCAGGTGCAGGAGGCGCATGGCCATCTTCTAAGCCCGTCGGCCGAAGAAAGAAAGCAAGCAGATGGACCTCCGCACCCCTTGCTTGCAAAACCCGCCCATAACGCCCAATCAGAAGGCGAACATGCGTTTCGCGAAATACCACGCCCTCGGCAACGACTACCTCGTCCTCGAGCCCAAGGACTGCCCTACCCTGTTTTCACCCGAAGCCATCCGCAAGGTCTGCCACCGTCACTTCGGCCTGGGCTCGGACGGCATCCTCTTCGGACCAATCGAACGCACCGACGGCACCATTGGCCTCCGCATCCTGAACCCCGACGGCTCCGAGGCCGAGAAGTCCGGCAACGGCATCCGCATCTTCTGCCGCCACCTCCTCGAGACCAAGCGCATCCAGGAAGGCCAGGAGTTCCGCCTGCACACCATCGGTGGCATCGTCCGCTGCGAAGTCTTCGAAGGCGGCAACCGTATCCGCGTCGAGATGGGCAAGGTCTCCTTCCGCGCGCCCGTCATCCCGCACGTCGGCGCCGACCGCGAAGTCCTCGGCGAAGAAATCACCGTCCTCGGCAAGACCTTCAAGTATTGGGCCGCCACCGTCGGCAACCCGCACTGCGTAATCCCGGTCGACGAGCTCACGCCCGATCTCGCCAAGACCTACGGACCGCACCTTGAGGTGCACCCCAATTTCCCAAACCGCACCAACGTCCAGTTCATGAAGATCATCGATCGCAAGAACGTGCGGATCGAGATCTGGGAACGTGGCGCCGGCTACACGATGGCCTCCGGTTCCTCCTCTTCGGCTTCGGCCGCCGTAGCCCGTAAAATGGGCCTAGTTGACGCAGATTTGACGGTAAATATGCCCGGTGGTCAGATTATCATTGGCATCGGCGATGATTATTCCATCGTGATGACAGGCCCGACGACCCCCGTAGGCATCTTCGAGATGCACCCAGGAGTCCCGGTCCAAGACGTCGCCGTCTAGGCGAACCGTCTTCCCACTAGGTTTTTCCTCCTTTGGCGCGTCCTTTCGGACGACGCTTTTCACCGCACACCCTCACCATGGCGCCGCGTCAGCCGTTGCCCAACATCTCCGAAGACGATCTCGTCGATCTAGCTGGCGGTGCGACCGTGCTCCTCGCCAAGGAGTTGGTGGCCAAGGGCAAGGTGAAGAAAGCCCTCTGGACGCCCCCGGTCGCGGAAGCCCTCGTCGACGACGGTACCGAATCCCGCGAAGCCCGCTGGAACCTGCGTTCGATCACCTTCCAGCGCAACGAATGCGGCTGCGAAGTCTCCGTCGGTCGAAGAAAGCTCTGCGTACATTCTGTGGCGGCCTACCTCGTGCTCGCGACCAAAGAGGGCTATCTGAAGCCCGAGACAATAGCGCCGCCGAAACCGGCTGCGCCGCCTGGTAAACCAGCGACGGCGACGAAAGAAAAGACGGCTGATGCGAAAAAGGAAAAGTCAAAGGAAGCGGAAACGACCCCGGCAGGACCCCGGCTCAAATCCCTCACTCTCTCGGAAAAACGCGGCACGCCCATCGAGGTGCGCTTCATCGTTCCGCCTAACATAGTCACCGCCGCCGCGCGTGATGAAATCATCTGCCGCCTCGAGCTCCGCGTCGAAGGCGCCCAAGTAGCCCCCGAGAATCTTGACCGCAGCAAGGCTTGGACCATCGAGCCGGACACGGTCTTCTTCCTGGCGATCCTCGAGAACCTCTGCCACGGCAAACTCCAGGGCATCCTCCCCCTCACCCGCCGCCACCTCCGCCAGCTCCTCGCCATCGGCAAGGGCCTGAAGATCTTCCGCATGGCCAACGCGCCGGAGACCCCGTTGGCATGGGACGGCGACCAGCTCGACAAGGTCCACGAACACCTCGACGAACCCGTCGCGACGCCGCAGACCAACGCCGCGGGCGAAGCACCCGACGATGGCCCCGAGGAACAGGAAGTCCGCTCCCAAGAACGCGGACGCGACGACCGCCCGTGGGTCGACGGCTCGATGAAGTGGCTGCGTATCCGCCTGCCCCAGCAATCTTCTGGCCCAGTCGCCGAACTACGCGACGTCCTCCAGCGCAGCGGCTTCACGCTCGAGACCACCAGCCGCGAATGGTACCTCGCCGGCACGATTCAGGTGCTCAACTTCCTCGCCCGCCATCACAAGCTACTGATGACGGACAACGGTGCATTCTTCACGCACAACCTCTCGCACTCCCTCCGCAACGTCGACCTCGCGAAGGTGAAGTGCGACGCGTCCGAAGAGAACGACGGCTTCCGTTTCGCCATCGGCATCGACCCAGAAGGCAAATCACCGAAGGTCATCCAGGAAGCCCTCTCGAGCGGGCGCATGTTCTTCTACACCGATTTAGGCCCGCGCCTCATCACGCCGGAGCTAATGGAGTCGATCCGCAACGCCCAGCGCCGCATCACCGGCGAGTCCAAACGCGACGTCGACCTCGACCTCAACCTGAAGCTCGGGTACGCCGACCTCGCCAGCGCCGACGCCATCGCCGAGGAGCTGCAGGCCGCCTTCGCGCCGCCCGAGACCTGGAGCAAACGCTCGTCCGCAATCCGCAACCTTTCGAAGCTGCAGCCCGCGCCCATCCGCGAGGAACTCAGCAAGATGCTCCGCATCTACCAGCAGGTCGGCGTGGCCTGGCTCTGGCATATTCATAATAATTCGCTCGGCGGCCTCCTGGCCGACGAGATGGGCCTCGGCAAGACCGTGCAGGCCTTGGCGTTCATGGAAGCCCTGCGCCAGCATCGCCCGGAAGACGGCCCCTGTCTCGTCGTCTGCCCGGCCTCGCTCGTCGAGAACTGGCGCCGCGAAGCCCGCCGGTTCACCCCTTCGCTCAAGGTCCTCGCCCACCACGGCCAGAACCGCTTCACCGCCCAAGATTACCTGCAGCGCTTCGACCTCGTCATCACCTCCTACGGCACGCTGTCGCGCGACATCGCGGCCTTCTCGCTCATCACCTGGGGCGCCGCAATCTGCGACGAAGGCCAGAACATCAAGAATGCTCGCGCCCAAGCCGCCAAGGCGGTCAAGCAGCTCGTCGCGAAGGGCCGCTACATTCTCACTGGTACGCCGGTGGAAAACTCACTTGAAGACCTGCGCTCCCTCTTCGGCTTCCTGATGCCGGGCTACCTGCCCAAGCCCGAGGAACGTATCCAGGCCGAAGAACGCAAGTGGCACGACGACCGCCTCCTGCAGATGGCCGCGCCTTATATCCTGCGCCGCTCCAAGGTCGCAGTTGCGCCCGAGCTGCCGGCGAAGATCGAGCAGATCGTCTACTGCGACTTCGAAGACAACCAGAAGAAGATTTACGACGAGTACCTCGAGTCCACGCGCAAAGAGATCTTCGAAATGGAAATGGGCGGTGCCACGCAGGCCCGCATCCAGATGGCGGCGTTCAACCAACTGCTCCGCCTCCGCCAGATCTGCGCCGACCCGCGCATCCTCGATCCGAAGATGGAAGAAGCCGACTCGGCGAAACTCCAAGCCTTCCTGGAACTCGTCGAAGAATCCAAGGACGCCGGCCACCGCATGCTAGTCTTCTCGACGTTCGTCACCGCGTTGCAGCTCCTCAAGACGGCCCTCGAGGACCGCGACATCCCCTACTGCTACCTCGACGGCTCCACGAAGGACCGCCAAGGGGTCTGCGATACGTTCAATTCCACGCCCACCATCCCGGTCATGCTCATGTCGCTCAAGGCGGGCGGCACCGGCCTCAACCTGACGGGCGCCGACACGGTCATCCATTTCGACCCCTGGTGGAACCCCGCCGCCGAAGCCCAGGCCACGGACCGCGCCCACCGCATCGGCCAGACCCGCACGGTCACCAGCATCAAGCTGATCGCCGCCGGCACCATCGAAGAACGCGTCATGGAGCTCCAAAAGTCCAAGTCTGAGATGTTGCGTAAGCTCCTGACCGAATCAGACTCCGTCTCGTCCGGCCTCAGCCTTGACGTCATTAAGGACCTCCTCCGCAAGGACTAACCCCATGCTTTCTACCCTCATTCGCCGCAACAAGCCCAGGAGCGAGATGTCGTTCCTGGAGCACCTCGACGACCTCCGCATCTCGATGATCCGGGTCGTCACCGTCTTCGCCGTCGGCATGGTCACCGCCCTGATTTTCTATCGCGAGACCCCCGCGCTGCTGAACATGCCCCTCGAATGGGCCAAGCACCCGGAAACCTCTCCGCTCGCGTTCGCCCTGAGCCAGCCTGGCGAAGGTCTGGTCAATATGGGGGAACTCAAGGAGTTCACCTTCATGGGCGTCTGGAAAGTCCTCATGTACGCCGGCTTCGGAGTCGGCGTGGCCATCGCCTCCCCGGTCTTCCTCTACGAGACCGCCCGCTTTGTCGGTCCGGCTCTGACGGATCGCGAAAAGAGCGGGCTCGTCCCCTTCTGCGGCGCCGCCCTCATCCTCTTCCTCATGGGCGCCGCGCTGGCGTTCTATTGGCTCAGCCCGATGTCGATCCAGATCTGGCAGCACTTCGCCGAAGGGATGAAGATGGAAGTCACCTGGCAAGCTTCGGACTACTACGCGTTCGTGGTCATGATGTGCCTCCTGACAGGCCTGACCTTCCAATTCCCGCTCGCGCTGATCGTCCTGATGTGGCTCGAGCTCGTCCGCCCGCGGACCCTGCTCAAGTCTTGGCGCGGAATGCTGGTCGGCATCATGCTGCTGGTCGCACTGATCACCCCCATCGCCGAACCGATCTCGCTTATCGTGATGACGAGCGTGCTGTTCGGCTTCTACCTTGCCGCCGTCGCGGTCGGCACCGTGATTGTCCGACGCAAGCGCGTCGCCCGCGGCGATAAGCCGAACCCGGAAGACGATGACCTGCCGGACGACGAGGACGATGACTCCTCCGATGACAACCTCTTCAGTTCGAAGCCCCGTAAGCCGGTGACGCCTTCCGACAGCAGCCCGGCTCCGGCCAAGCCTAAGTCCACGCCGCCGCCTGCCGAAGGCGACCTTTCCTCCCTCGACTAATCCCATGATCAAGCGACTGCTCCTCGTCCTTCTGGCCTCCGCCGCCTCGGTGTCGGCCCAGACGACCGCCTTCGGAACGAAGACCGCGCCTAACGCGACGGCCGAAACGACCGCGACCACTCCGGCCACCAAGGGCGCCTCGAAAGCCGTCGAAGAAGAAGTCGACAACTCCGTCGTCATCACTCCGTTCCGCTCCCTTACGCCGCCTGAAGCCAAGACGAGCCGGACGTTCCAGCTCTCCAAGGTCAACAAGCTGGGCTTCACGGAGACCTCCAAGGAACTGCAACGCCTTTACTCGGCCTTCGCCACCCAGCGCATCATCGACGGCTCTCCCTCCGGTTCGAGCAAGGCCACCGGCTTTCTCGCGACGGTGAACTACGCGCTCGTCCAAGACCTGGGCGACAACCGCTTCCTCGCCAAGGCCGCCTGGCCGGCCGCTGGCCCCAATGAAGTCCTTGCCGCTGGCGCCGACACGATGGCCGTCCTCCTCCTCGAAAAGCCCGCCAAGGTCGGCGATACCGGCAAGATCACCGGCATGCACGTCGGCACGGTCGCCCTCCTCTTCACCGCGACCTACTCGCCCCTCGCCGGCAAGCGCCTGACGCTCCGCCGCGAAGCCTTCGTCGAATGCGCCACACTCGAAGATTCCCAGGCCGGCCTCCAAAAATTTATGGAAGCGGTGAACGCCGGTGCCGAGATGAGCGCGACGACCAACGAGCAGATTTCCTGCAAGAAGTGCAGCGGCCTCGGGTTCACCCGCGAGGCCGAGAAGGGCAAGTTGCTCGATAAGCGTATCCCCTGTGCCGAATGCGTCAGCGGCAAGGTGATCATCTCGGTCGAGACGAAGTTCGTCCCTTAAGCCGCCTAGGCGGTTTTACCCCATCCTGCGCTTGCGCAAGGGCTTTTTCACCCGCACATTGCGGCGTGTCCTCCCCGCTGCACGCCGGCCTTGAAGCTCACTTCGCGGCGCTCGAGAAGTTTCTCGCAGCGCAAGAACTCGCGTTCGAACCGGAAGTACGCCCAATGGTCCGCGACGTGCTCGCCCACCCGGGCAAACGTCTCCGTCCTTTGTTGGCGTTCAGCTCCGGCGCCGGCGGCACTCCCCCCGACGCGCTCGTCCGCGGCGCCGGCATCATCGAACTGGTCCACCTCGCGACGCTGGTCCATGACGACGTCCTAGACGGCGCCGACACCCGCCACGGCAGCGATACCCCGAATCGCACCCACGGCGCCCATGCAGCCGTGCTCTTCGGCGACGCCCTCTTCGCCCACGCGCTCGTCCTTGCCGCCGACCACCCGACGCCGGAGCTCTGCCGCATCGTCGCCCGCGCCTCCCGCGAAGTTTGCTCCGGCGAAGTCTGCCAGACGTTCTCCCGCGGCCACGACGACCTTTCGCTTGAAGATTATTACCGCCATATCCGCCTGAAGACGGCCGAGCTCTTCGAAGGCGCCTGCCAAGCCGGCGCGCTCCTGGCGGACCGCCCACCGGAACACATCGCGGCCTGCTCCCTCTTCGGCCGCCACCTCGGCATCGCTTACCAGATCTACGACGATTTGGTCGACCTGCTGCAAGACGACACCAAGGCCGGCAAGACCCTCGGCACCGACGCCGCCAGCGGCAAGCTCACCCTTCCCATGCTGCTCGAACGCGACCTCTCGGGCAAAGGCTTCCTAGCCCCCCTCCGCGCCGGCGGCGACGCCCGCCAGCTCATCTCCGACGCAGCCTGGCGCGAATGCTTCCGCCGGCTCGACGCCGAAATCGCCGCCGCCGAACAGGCCCTCGAGCCCATCGCCGGTTCCCCTTCGCCTTTCTTCCTACTGCGACTCACGGCCTTCCTGCGCGAAGCGGCCGCCCGGCTCGCGCCTAAGGCATGAGGATTTTCCGTACGACGGGCTCGGAACGACTGGCTCTCGCCTTCGTACTCGGCTGCCTCGCTATAGCTACAGGTCTGTTACTGCTCTGGCGCTCCCTCTAATCAGGGAACGAACCGCTTGGGGTCGAAGCCGCGCGCCTTCAGGGCAGACCGAATATCGTCAACGTTGATTTTTTCGCCCGGCTTGACACCGAAATGGCCGAACCAACCGGCGCGCATCTCGATCGCGAAACGCACCTGATCGGTGGTCGAAGAGGTGGTCTCGGTGTCGCCGGCGGTCATGGTCCTGACCTCAAGCACGGTCCCGTCGCGCGCGATGAAAGCGATATCGAGGTCGAGCGGAGTATCCTTCATCCAGAAACTCATCCTCGACTCGGCGTCATACATGAAGGCCATGCCTTCCTCATCGGTCAGCTTGGTCACGCCCATCAGCCCACGAGCCTTCTCGAGATCAGTCGCGGCGATCCGTAGCTGGCCGAGCACCTGACCCATGCGCACGGGGAAACGTGTTTCGAGGCCGAGCTCGGCGACCGGCGCCGAGGAGGCCTGCCGGCTATCGCAGGCGACAAGCGCCAGAGCTAAGGAAAAGAAGAGCGACCGAATCATGGGCCCAAGTGTTCCTGCGATTGCCTCGGTGGCAAGATTCGCTTGCTTCGACGCATGGAACGCGACCCGCAGGCCCACTGGCTCGAGACCGAGACGGCCCTGCACTATGCCCGGGCGGCCGTACGCGTCGGGGTCTGGGCTTCCGAACGTGTACTCATTGAACGCCACTTCACCCAGTCCCACCGCATCCTCGAGCTCGGCTGCGGCGGCGGACGGGTCGCCTTGGGATTGTTACAGTCAGGCTACTCCCACGTGGTCGCGACGGACTTCTCTCCAATCATGGTGAGCCTCGCCCGCGCGGTGCTGGCCGACCACGACGAAGCCTGGGAGAAAATCGTCGAACAGCAGGACGCCACCGCGCTGACCTACCCGGACGCCTCTTTCGATCGTGCGATCTTCGCCTTCAACGGGCTGATGTGCCTGCCGAGTCGAGACCATCGCCTCGCCGCGCTCCGCTCCATTTATCGCGTACTTAAACCTGGCGGAATCCTGCTCTTCACGGCTTCGGACCGCGAGAAAGGCGCCAACGCGGCCTACTGGGCCAAGGAAGACGCGTCCGACGAGTCCATCCTGGGCGACCGCTGGCACGAGAGCGACACGTCGCCGGTCTTCATCCATAGTAGCACCGAGAAGGAAACCCGCGATGAGTTGTCGGAATCAGGCTTCACGGTAATCGAATGCCCGCTCAGCACCGAGGTCGCGGCGGACGGGCCACTGGTCCGGGAGTTCGCTGGCGAGACGCGTTTCTTCGTTGCTAGAAAGTCTTGAGGGAACCGCCCCGCATGGGTCTTGTCGGGATACCCATGCCTTTCTGCCGTTCGCTATTACTCGCCCTCCTCCTGCCCTTCACCGCGCAGGCACTGGACCTGCACGTTTCGCCGAAAGGAGACGACCGGGCCAGCGGCAAAGCCGACGCTCCGTTGGCCTCTCTCGATGGAGCCCGCCTCGCCATCCGAAAACTGCCGCGCCCGCTGACCGAATCGGTCCGCGTTATCTTCGCAGCGGGTACGTATCGCATCTCCGCCGCCGTAGCCTTCGACGAGAAGGATTCCGGCGATGAAGGAAAGGCCATCTCCTACGAAGCCGCCCCTGGCGCCAAGGTCGTCATCTCCGGCGGCAAGGAACTGCCCCCCTTCACGGCCGGCAAGGATGACCGGTGGACTTTACAGATTCCGGCGGGCACCGAGACCTTCGAGCAGCTCTGGGTCGGCGAACAGCGTGCCATCCGCGCGCGCACCAATAATCCCGGCAGCCACTATGTCCGCAGCGTCGAAAGCGAGAACCCTCTTCCCGGCACCAGGCCGACCCCCGGCTTCACTGAACAGACCATCCGCGTCGACCCGAAGGAGCTGGCGGCGTTCAGCGAGGTGAAATCTTCCGAGGCCCAAGACGCGGTGGTGACGTTCTACCATAAGTGGGATTCAACCCGTAGCCGCGTCGAATCCGCCGACATCGCAGACGGCACCTTGAAGGTCCGCGGTCCCGCCCAGAAGGGCAACACCGCCTTCGATCACCTCACGGGCATGGTCATCGAAAACCTGCTGTCGTTACTCGACGAGCCCGGCGAATGGTTCCTCAGCCGCTCCGGCCAGCTATCCTATCTGCCCCGCAAGGGTGAGTCCGTGGAAGCGTCCCGGGCCACCTATCCGGTCGCAGAAAAACTCCTGACCTTCGCCGGCCAGCCCAACGCCCCCGTCGCGCACCTCGCTTTCCGCGGACTCGCTTTCCGCCACGCCAAAGGCCTTCCCTCCCTCGCGACGGCCGTGCCTAATCAGGCCGCGGTCCGCACGGTCGACGGCGTGATCACCCTGGAACACGCCCGCCAGGTCTTCTTCAAGGGCTGCGAGCTTTCCCACGTCGGCAGCTACGGCTTCTCGCTCCGCCAAGGGTGCCGCGAAGTGACCATCGAGAAATGCCTGATCACCGACCTCGGCGCCGGCGGTATCAAGGTCGGCACACTCAACGACGAGCCTAAGCCGGAAAACCACGCCAGCCACAACCGGGTGCATAATAATATCATCCGCGACGGTGGGGTGATTTTCCCCTGCGCGGTCGGGGTCTGGATCGGCTCCTCCTCCGACAACGAGGTCACGCATAATGAGATCTCGGACTTCTTCTACTCGGCGGTCTCCGTTGGCTGGCGCTGGGGCTATGCGCCTAGCAACGCCAAGCGCAATACGGTCGAATGGAATCACCTCCACCACCTCGGCAAAGGCCTCCTGAGCGACATGGGCGGCGTCTACACACTCGGCCCCTCCGAAGGCACCACGGTGAGCCACAACCTCATCCACCATGTGACCTGCTTCGGTTACGGCGGCTGGGGGCTCTACACGGACGAAGGCAGCACGGGCATCACGATGGAAGGCAACGTGACCTACGACACGACCGACGGAGGCTTCCACCAGCACTACGGCAAGGACAACGTTATCCGAAACAACGTCTTCGCCTTCTCGGAGGAATATCAGGTCAAGCGTTCCCGCGCCGAAGAACACCTTTCCTTCACGTTCGAGCAAAACATCATCGTCTTCGACCGCGGCGAACTGCTCGGCAGCAACTGGACCGGCAGTAACGCCAATTTCCTGAATAAGAACAACCTCTACTGGGACTACTCCACGCGCCCGGTATCATTCACCGACAAGAAACTCTCGTTCGCCGACTGGCAGAAGAAAGGCCAGGACCTCGATTCGGTCATCGCCGATCCCCTCTTCGTCGACCCGCCCAAACGCGACTTCCGCCTTAAGCCCGGCTCACCCGCCCTCGCCCTCGGCATCAAGTCGATTGATGTCTCCGCGATGGGCGTGCTGCGCGATGACCCTGCCTGGCGCAAACTGGCCGAGACCTTCGAACGCGGCCCCGAGCTCGCCCGCCCGGCACGACCCGAGGCGCCGCCGCTCAACCTCCGCCAAGGCTTCGAAGGTCGCATCGTCGACCAGAAGCGCCCCTTCCCGCACGGCAACCCCGCGCTCACGATCAATAACGCCCCGCCCGGCAAACCGCGCGTCAGCCTCGGCGACGCCCTGCGCATGAGCCCGGCTAAGCACTCCGAAGGCAAACAGTCCCTGCTCTTCCAGGACGCACCGGGTCTGCCGGCGCATTATTACCCGATGCTATCGTTCAATCCGCACCACCGGACGGGCACTTCGACCGTTAGCTTCTCCCTCTACATGGAACCGAAGGCGATCTTTGCCCACGAGTGGCGTACCAAAGGAAACCCTTACCGCACCGGTCCGGTGATGCATATCCAGAACGGCCGTCTCACCGGCGTCAAAGGCCTCGATATCGCCGTGCCGCTGCAGAAGTGGATTCGCTTCGAACTCTCCACTGTCATCGGCGATGCCGTCACGGGCCGCTGGAACCTGAAGGTGACACCCGAAGGCGAGCCCACCAAGGAGTTCAAGGATCTGCCTTGCCGTAACCCGGACATGAAGACTCTCGACTGGGTCGGCTTCATCAGCAACGCCAACGAGAAGACGGAGTTCTACCTCGACGACCTGGCGATCCTGACCGACGACCCGGCCCGCTGATCACTTGGCTGGCTTAGGGTTCTCCTTGAAGAACCGGACGATGAGCTCAGTGGAGCCCTTGGGGTATTCGTGTCCACCCCCATGAATGGCCGTCACCAACGGAGCCCCTTTGGTCGAGGCAAAGATGGTCGCGTCCAGCACGCCTTCCTTGGCCCACGACTTACCCTCTTCGGTGCAGCTGTTGAACCGCTTCACCGCGGCAAACGTCGCCTGCTGCCAGGCGAACTTGACGAGGGGATCCTTTTCTCCGGCGACATGGATCACCGGCATCGGGGGTAACGATTTGGAGTCACCCCGCAGGCCGCCGGCGACGGACCCGATGGCGGCGATGATTTCCGGACGGGCCTGCCAGAGGAGATAGCTGAACGCGGCGCCGTTGGAATGGCCCATGGAGAAGATGCGACGCGCGTCGACCGGCTGCTCCTTCTTGAGGTCAGCCAGAATGGCGTCGAAGAGCTTGATATCACGGCCACCCTCGCTCTCGACGGTCGTCTGCCAGCCTGGCATGCGGCCTTCCTTGTCGACCAGCGGCGAGACGGTCGGCAGGCCCTGCGGGAAGACCAAGATCGAAGTCGTGTCGATCTCGGCGTAACCCCAGCGGCCCGCGGATTGGGTGGAGCGGCCGCCGTGGCCATGCCAGCCGAAGACAACGGCCAGCTGGCCGCTCACGCCGACCGGCACGCGGACCAAGGCCGTCCGCTTCACGCCGTCGATTGTCCAGGTCCGTTCCACGAAGCCTTCCGGCGCCTTGGCCGTGAGCAAATCGCGGAACTTCCCTTGGGCCGACAACGAAGCCGCACAGACCAGGGAGAAGCAAAGGAGAAGGAAACGGTGCATAAACAAAAAGGGCTCCCCGATGTAACACCGGGAAGCCCTCTAGGTTTCCGTGAATCAGGCTTAGTCGCGACGTCCACCCGCGAAGAAGCGGATGACGTAGAAGAGCAGCGTGACGAAGGAAGAGAACAGGATGAAGGCCGCGGCGACGTGCTGGTCAGTCTCGAGGGTGTTCTTGATCTCGTTGGTCTGGTAAAGGATCACCGTGGCCATCAGGACGATCATCGCGATGGAGAACCAGGCGCCGAGGCTCAGGCCGGCGATGGCGGCGACAATCACGATGGCGAGGACGGCGAAGCTGCCGAGGATGATGGCGACCTTGAGGAAGGAGAAGTCTAGGTTGGTCATGAACACCAAGGCGGTGAGGCCGGCGATCATACCCGCGGTGACGATGCCAGCCGGGAGGAGGACGCTGCTGGCGTTACCCTTCGTGGAAAGGATGACGTAACCGATGAGGGGGATGAAGATCAGGGCTTCCAGGATGACGTACAGACCCAGACCGGCATACTGGGAAGAGCGGGAAGCGCGGTTGAAGGCCAGCGACTGGGCGACGGTGGTGGCGCCCCAGAAGGCGAGCATGACCAGCAGGATACTCCAGCCGCCCAGCGAGCTAATCATGGAGCCGAGGCCGGCAAATACCGCGAAGGCGATACCGCTGCGCTGGTCGAAGCCGACGAAGAAAATCGCCAGCAAGGCCGCGAAGGCGGCGAAGCCGATGGCCACGAGGCCGTAGGTACGACGGAAGAAGGCAGCGCGGTCGGCGGCCGGGGCGTCAGCGACGATGAAGGGATTGGATTCCATGCCCTCCATCTTAACCCTTTTCCTCGCCAGTCAAGTCCGCCCCACCCCTCATCGGTTACGAAACCGTACCGATATTATCCTGAATCGCCGGCCGAGATGCGGAACCGAATGCTCCGCGGCGACCCTTTGGATAATCATCTCACAGACACAGCTCCCTCCCTCCCCCTCCGCGCGCCCGACGACCTTGAACGTGTCCCCCCGTACCGTCATCACGGGAGCCCAAGCCTCCAGCAGGTCATCCGCCTTCAGGCGAATCGGTAATTCCGAGGCCACCAAAGCATAAGGCCGGTTGATGCCAGCCTCCTCCAGGGCATGCTCCAAAATCCTTGATCGAGCAAAGGCCGCCAAGGAAGGATAGGGCCAGCCATGGCTCGGCTGCAATTCGACGACCTTACGCGCCAGTTCACTGAGCATACCCACATCGAATGATCGCACCCCTTGCTGAGTGACGAGCCCACCGAAGGCAGGTTCCAGTAAACCTCCCGCCGGCCCGTCCGCGAGATCGACCGGACTCACCGCACCCCATTTCGCAAGCGTTGCTCCACCGGGCCGGGTGAAGAAAGCTACTCCTCGAATTTCCTGCGGCTCGAACGGGCCACCGGCCTCCGCCTTCCAAGCCCCATCACTTGCGCGCAGGAAAGCTTCCCACGCCTTAGGGTCCCTGGAGTTGATATTGAATGGGCCCACGACGTAAAAACCCCTGGCAGCATCGGCTGAGCCCGCGGCCATGCCGACCCCGCTGGCGATCAAGAATGGGTTATGCGAAACGACACCCGGTTCGGGAACCGTTAAAGGCGCGCCGAAGAAGGCGTAATCCAGGCGCTCCCGCCAAAGCTCAGAATCCGATGAATCGAGATGACGGAGTGCTCCAGCCGACAGGCGTGGTGCGCTGGGGAAGTCACGAAGTCTCACCGAGGCAAACGCCCCCGCCTCAGTGGCTTCATGTCGATTGGGATGGAGGTCCCAAAGCGGGCCGGCCAAAGGCGAAGCATCGTGATCCACGACGTCCAGCGCGGCCGCCACAGGGTGGTCGACGACCCAATCGGCCGCGTCCAGCGGATTCGCGAAATCCCACCTCGACCTAGAGAATCCCCCCGCATTGGCCACTGACCAGAACTCGCTCGCCTCGCGCGAACGAAGGCGGACACGCAGGCAAGCCCGGCGCTCTTCGATCACATAACCTGAGCTGTCTTCCCGAGAGTAATCTTCACCGGTAGTGCGAATCAGGAAATCGGGGAAGACGATGTTTTCCAATGAGATGACGGGCTTAGCGGGATAGTCAGCAATGGCGTTATCGCGCGACGGCTCTCCCGCATAAGGTCGCAGCCGGATGCCGACCTTCCCCCTGAAGCGTAAGGCTATTTCGATCCGATCCGACGGCAGGAAGACGGTCGGCTCCGGACGCCTCCACCCGGAACCATGATGAGCCCGCTCCATCTTCCAGGTCGTCTTGGTCAGGATACGGGCCAGACCCTGCGGCTGACTCGTCGGCTCCGGATTGACCAATGCGTAGACCTCGCCGGGTAAAAGCCCTCGTCCCGACATGCCATTGGTCGAGCTATCCGTGATTTCCGCCCAGAACCATAATCCCCTCTCACGCACGCCCTGCCGAATGATTCCAAAATCTTCCTGCGGACAATCGTCTAGGTCGGCGACGAATGAACTCTGGGTCTCAAGATTGGTCACCGTCACCTCGGGAGAGCCGATGATCTCAACAAGGAACATCTTGCCCTTCGGGCCGGCCAGCACCGGCACGGTCAGACGGTTCCAGAACACCGCCGAGCCATGGAATCGCAGACGATGGCGGCCATCGCTCCTTGCATTGAAGAAACCCAAGCTCAACCTGATGTCTGCCAGCACGGGCAAGGTGGAGAACGCCCTGGGACCATCTTCTACGCGGACAAGCGGATAACCTTTCGCCGGAGATGGAGTAAAAGCGGAACTCCGTAGGACATCTCCGATCACCTCTCCGATTTCGGCGACCAGCGCCGCGTCGTCGGCGAGATTCTTCTTCCAACCTCCTCTCACGGGATCGGTGAGCAGACCTCGGACCTGCCATGAGTTCGCCGGGGACGGCGCCACGCCGAAAAACTGGACCCCACCTGCGGCTAGGGCGACAGATTGCGCTGGTGTGACGGATTCGGCCAAGGCGAACGGGGACTTAGCTCGACCAGCGGACGTCCGGGCCCAGGCCGATGCCTGCCCGAAGGCGACTGAGCGGGCAGCCATGTCATACCCCATAGACAGATCCATCGCCGACCAACTATGAAGCATGGAACCGTCGGCCGATTCTCCTGTCAGTCTCTCCTGCGCCGACTTGCTTCCGGCGATCAGCAATCCGTCCGAGGATTCGAAATCGTGTCCCACATCGGGACCAAGCCTTGCCTGTAATTCCGCAAGACCAAGTCTGGCCGCGTTTTCAGAGGCGATTCGTAGCGCGCGGCCTCGTCGGACTGTCTCCTGCTGCCTGTGTTCGATCGCGAGGAGCGAGGCCAACGAAAAAGCCAGCGCGACCAGCCCCGCCAACACCATCAGCGCCGCCAGTAATACTAATCCGTTTCTCTTATTCATAGATGAGGAATAAGCCCCATCGTCTTTCCATTGATAATAAAAGGGCAAAACAGGATATATCTCAGGTATCGCTTCCATGAAGACATCATTGCGCAAAATCCGCGTCAGCCGTCCCGCCGCCTATTCAGCCCTCCCTCTCCCGAAGAAACCTTCGATATTTTCGGCACCTGAAGGCAAGAAGCGCGTACTGGTGATCGAAGACCAGTCCGCGGTCTGCGACCTGGTCGCGGAGATGATCCACTCGCACCCGCGCTGCGACCTGGCCGGCAAGGGCTCCGACGGCGAGAGCGCGGTCGAACTGGCACTGCAGCTCCGACCCGACATCC